>JAABUS010000144.1_pt1 | contig 172648 bp, 104 predicted proteins | sample 5560161 | NCBI WGS metagenome assembly JAABUS01 (sample SAMN10711885, study PRJNA513376) | rock metagenome | isolation source: Antarctica rocks | place: Antarctica: Victoria Land, Trio Nunatak nord | collected 2016-01-04
TGCAAGATATAAAATCTAAAATAAAAGAAATCTTAATTTCGAATAATATAATATAAGAAAAAGAAGTTTTTAATATTTCTCTATTCTTTTTTAAATAATTTTAATTTTTTTAGAATACTATTGCAACTTATATTATAAATAAAAAAAGCAATATTAATAACAAGATTAAAATAAATAGAATATTAATATTTATAGTTAATACTATTGTCACAAAAAGAATATTTTATTAACTAATTTTTGTTGCTATTCTAGCTAAAGTATTCTTACAATTTTAATTTTGCTTTTGTATTTAATAAAATTTCTATAACTCTTTTGTAAAGTATTTAAGAAATAAAGTTATAATTGTAATATAAGTTAAATTAATTTATATAATATAAAAACAAAAGATATTGCTTTAATAATACAAAATAAAAAAATATTAATCTTAAAATTTATTAAAAAACAAGAGAAAAAACTTAATTTAATAAAATAAATATATTAAGATTTTCTAAACAATATTGCTTAATTAATAGAAATAAATTTGAAAATAAATTTGTTTAAACTTTAAAGTAATACAATAGATTATATACTTTAAATAATTAAAATAAAAATTTGTTTTAAAAGTCTTTATATATAAGTCTCGAATTATTATAATAATAGATAGATAAATTAAGAATTATTACTATAATTAATTATTATTTGCAAATAGAAATCTTTATTTGCAATTTAAATATAATAAGAGTTTAATAAATTTTAATAATAGTTTAAATAATTATTAAATAATCTAATAAATTGTAATTTATATTAGTAAAATTATAATATTAAGTTTAAGATTTAAAAAATATATTTTTGCAATACTATTGCAAAAATTTCTTATTATATAATAATAAGCGATCGAGCTTTTAATAATAAATATAAATAATTTTATATTTTGCAAAAACTATTTTGTAGCAAATAATACAAATCTATATATTTAATTAATTAATTTTAAATCTTAATAAAGTATTTTTAACAATTAAGATTTAACTTATTGTTAAATTGCTTATTTTATTATAGTAAAATATATACGCAAGAGATTTATTGCAAAACTAGCGCTTTATAATATATAATTAGTAATAATCTTACAACTTGCGTAAAACTATAATAGAATTATTAATAAAATCTACAATTATAATATACGTCTTTCTAAACTTATAAAAAAGAGTATTATACTAATATTTTTATAAGTTTTTAATAAGTTTATTTAAAAGATATATCTTAGTATTTTTGTATAATATATTATTTATTATACGCAATAAAAACAAGATAATCTCGAAGTTTTTTATCTTTTTTAAGAGAAATAAGTTTAAGTTAAGATAATTAATATTAAATCTAAATACAAATATTATTTTTAACAATACTAGACAAATAATATTTTTAATTGATAATATTCTTAATTTGCAAAGAGATTAAAGAAAGTTATATAATTGTTGCTTATATTAATATTTGTTAAATACAATTTTAAAAAAGATATAAGTTTATTTGTAATTTAACAAGTTGCAATTAACAAATAATTAAAACAACAACTTAATTCTTCGAGTTTTTTAACTTAAATAATCTACTATAAAGTCGAATTATAGAATCGATAACTAGCAATTTCTTCTTGTATTTATTTTGTTAATATTATTAATAAATATTATAATTCTCTTGTTTTTATTGTTTTAATAATTTAGATATTCGATTTATGCTAGATTAATTATAAGAATAAAATTTGTAAATTAATTAAATTTTAATCGAATATATAAATTGCAAAATATTTAAAACTTATAATTTTACAAAAGTAAAAATAAAATTTAATAATTTTTTAGTATTTAAGACTATTGTAGTTTCGATTAATATATTAAAGATTGTTAAAACAATAATATAAAGACAATTAAATATTAATTAATCGCAAATATAAAAAGAGATATATAAATACTTATCTATTGTACAAGATATAAATAATAGAAAAACAATAAATAGTATATATCTTCTTGTTTGCTCTATATAAATATAGAGTATTACAATAATTATATATATTATATCGAATAACAAAAAGTAATAGATTAGATCTAATATTTTAATATATATAGCAAAACAAAGATTTATTTTTATATAGAATACTAATATAATAGAAATAAATATAATAAGAGAATCTATTAGCAAAGAAATATTGAGCAATTTCTAATATAGTTGTGCAATAGTACTATATACTATAATATATAAAAAATATTATTATTGTTTTTCTAGTTAACTAATAGTAACTAATACTTAATTGTAAATTTTATTTAATAAAAATATATTATCTAAAACTAAATTAAGAAAATTAATTTGCGTCTATTTAATTTATTACAATTATTATATAGATTTGTCTTTATATATAATAATATAAAAAGATAATATTGTAAATCTTTTAATAAAAATTTGTTAAATCTTATCTTGCAATAAATAATAAAAAAAAGATAGAACTTAGTTATACAAATGCGCATTAAATATAAATAAATAATATAATACTAGTTACTATTATTCTTCTTTAATTAACTAATAGTAACTAGCGTTCGACTATATTTTTGTAATTAACAAAAAAACTATATTAAAGATTTTTTTATAAAGATTTATTAAATCTTTGTCTTGCAATAGATAATAAAAAAGTATTAAAATTAAATACAATAATAGTAGATTTTGTTAAATACGTATAAAAGTAAGAAATATAATACTAGTTACTATTATCTTTTTTTAATTAATTAATAGTAACTAGCGCTTAACTATAATTTCTCTTTTAATAAGAGAACTATTATTTAAAATTAAATTGCAAATTTTGTTTTATATTTAAAACAATCGATTTCGATCTATATATAAGTTTGTCTTTTTATACAATAATATAGAAAGATAATATTAAAGAACTTCTTGCAACTATATAGTTTCTATTTTGTTACTTTTATATTTTGCAATATTTAATTTATTATTAAATTTAATTGTTAAAGACGCTAGATTGTATTATAAATATTATATAAATTAATTATCTAAAATAATTACAAAACTAACAAGACTTACTAATACTAATAGAATTAAAGATATTTTATCTTGCTTTATTATAAAAGTTTGTTGCATACTTTATTACTTTTTTAACTTATCTCTTTCTTTTATTTTATTTTGCTTTAATTAATGTTATTTAATTTCTATCTTTTAAATATTTTTAGACTTGTTTATAGATTATAATAAGTTACAAGACAATCTTAATATAAATCTAGTTTATTAAAAAGTTGTTTAAACAAATTTGTTAAATATATAATTAATTTTTTTTTAAATATAAATCTTTTAAAAAAGAACTTATAACTTTTCTTATAAAAATAAAATTAATATAGATTGCTTGTGTAATACAAGCTAGTAGATTTATAAATATAGAAAATATAGAAAAATTAAAAGAGCAAAACAAATATTGTTGTTAATTGCAAGAAAAAATAAAAGAGAACAACAATAAAATAATAATAAAAATAATTGTTCTAATTTCAATATATATATTAGTTAAATATTACAAATTTCAAGCTTGCAAAAGTTATTTTAACAATCTTGTAAAATTTGTATTTATTGTTAATAACAAATATAATTATATTAAAGTATATATAGATATTATATATAAATATATAAAGACAATAATAATAATAGTAATAATAAATAAAGATACAACTATAAAAGAAAAAGATAAAAAAAATAAAAATAAAATATTATCGATAAATCGAGTTAATATAAATATTAATTATATACTAAATTAAAATTTCTTATTAAAAATATTATTAATAAAACTATATATAATTAACAATAATAATAATAAGATATTTCTAGTTAAATATAGTATTTACTAAATAAATAATACAATATAATTAAAGAAAATTGTTAAAAAGACAAAAAATAATTATCTTAAATTAACTTAATTCTTTAAAATACTAATTTGCGATAAAGAACTTAAGAATATTGTTCTTAAAATATATATAAATTATACTAACAAATAGTTAATTAATTTACTAGTAAATATTTTATAAATAATTATACTTACAATAATATTATATCTATTAAAAAATAATATACAATATAATATTAACAAGTTAAATAAACGCGTTGCAAATAAGAATAAATTATATAATATTAATTACTATAATTACTTTTGTAATTAACTAATAGTAACTAGTATTTAATTGCAAATTTTGTAATTAACAATTAAATTATTATTTAAACTTGTATTGCAAACAATTTATTATATTTAAAAAAACAAATTTGTTTACAATTAAGATTGCAAAAACTAGCTTAAACTTATAAAGTAAAATAATAAAATATATATAAAAATTTAATAAATAAGATCTTGCAACAAACAATAATTAAAAAATAGCATTTAATATTAAATTTATAACAAATATACTACAAGCAAAAATAAATAATATAGCGTTAATTACTATTATCTTTTTTTTAATTAACTAATAGTAACTAGCTTTTAATTGTAATTTTATAATTAATAATTTACATAAAAATAAATAATAAATTACAAATTTTATATTGTATTTAAACAATTGCAATCGATTATAATATAAGCTTTTATTAATATATCTTAATATTTAAAGTAATATTAAAAACTACTTATAAAGTTTGTTAAACAAATACTTAAAGATAAACAAAGAAATAATAAGATTTGTTCTTATATTAATTTTTATAGAAAACAAAGAGATACAAAAGCGTTTGCAATTGTTAAGCTTAAAAATATTAATATTCTATAGTAATTATAATATTTTATTATTGTTCTAAATTACTTTAATAATAATTTAAAAAAATTAAAGATTAAAGAATAAGTATTTTAACAAAAGAATTAAAAAGAACAAACGCAATCGAGATATTAACAAAGACACAATCGAGTAGATCTTTTTACTAGATTGCGAAAATCTTTAAGTCTTAGCATCGACTATTCTTAATCTTAATTCGAATATTTATAATATATTAATATCTAGTTTTAAAGTTTTTTAAATTAATTAACTATATAAGTATTCTTTAAATAAAATTAAGAAATATATTGCAACTTTTATATATATTATTTTTAAAAAAGATAAATTTAAAAAAAATATATATTATTAAATATAAAGTAAGAAAGATTTTTTAATAGTAATTAGTTAGATTTTTTATTATTGTCTCTAATATTGTATTAAATAATCTCTATGATATATTATTTGCAAATACGATAAATCTTAAAAAGATAAAATATACTTGCTTTTTTTAATTACTTAATTATTAACAATATATATCTATAGATTATTATTATTCTTGTAGTTGCTATCTTTTATTTATAATTATAAAAACAATAGCAAAGTATTTAAATTAAATAGAAAGACAAATCTATTACTTGCAAATATTGTTCTAAAAATATATTTATTAATATTGTTTATTCTTTTACTAATCTAAGCAATAATTAGATATCTATTTATATTAACTTAATCTTTATCTTATATATAGCGTTTTTATTATATATTTTCCTTTAAAGTGTTACGCTAGTACTTTCTTCGAAGATATTAAGATAAGTTGTGTTATTAAAGAGATTTGTAGACGTCTTTAGACAATGTAAGCAATCATTTAATAACAAAGATTACAACTATAGACAATTTCTATATTTAATGAACCTTAAGATAGATTCTATGAATTAAAGTAACAATAAATAAAAATCTATAATAAGTTAAATACGATTCATAAGAGAGTCGTATTCTAGTTTCTATATATTAAGAAAATACAAGTTGTTCGTTTTGTTCGTTCGTCGAACATGTTAAACATTATGCTCAAGATGTTCGCTTCTCGAGCATGTCGAACATAATAATAGATTCGCCTCAAAGACGTAGAACCTAAATCACTAGTATAGCTTTAATAAACTCGTAACATAAATATAAATCTTAACAATTAAAATAAATAAATTTATAGATTTGTTAATATAAAGAATTTTGATATTATTTTTCTTAATCTTTACTAATTAGTTAAGAATAAATAGATATTAACAATTATTATTATTAATAAATTTCGAATCTATTGCAATCTTATTATATAACTTTTTATAAATATAAGAGAAAATTGTTTAAAATATTACAATCTTTTAAGCTTAATTTTATCTATTATATAATCTTTAATTATATATTATAACTAAGAGTTGTATATTATATTTAAATTTATTAAGTTTTACAAATAATTTTATATAAAACAAAAAAATATTTATTGTATTTATATAGAATTTGCTATTATTAATAAATATTATATTGTTAAGATATTAGAACTAAGATTCTAAAGAATAATAAATAGTATAAAGATTAAAAGATTTAAATATTGCTTTTAATTAATAGTAATATTTGAATTTATAATTATAACAAATTTTATAAACATTGTTGCTTTTCTCGATTTAGTAGACTTGAACTTATAAAATAATTTAGATTATTTTAATTTTAATTTTATAATAGAATCTCTCTATTAAATAAAGAATAAAATATTGACAACAATAAAAAAAGAAATATTTTAAAAATTAAAATATTAGTTTTTAAAGTTATACAAATCTTTAAAACTCTAATTTTTAAAATTATAATTTGTTGTTATAATTAAAACAAATTATACAATAGATAATTACTATATTTTCTTAAACTCTAATACAAATCTCTTAAAAAAAAAATTTAAAAAGTATTAAAATAATCTAAAAAGTATAATTATTAATTGAAAAAAATATATTAAAAAATAACTTAAGCAAATATATATAATCTAAAATTAATAGCAATATAAATTAGTTTATATTTAAGAATATTTTATAAATATAATAATTTAAAAGATTAAATAAATCTTTAACAAAATATACTTGTTATAAGTTTGCAATAATTCTATTATATTTAATATTTATAATATTAACAATCTTACAATAGCAAATATACTAGATTAAAGACTATATATTTAAAGTTTATATAAACTTAAATACTAATTATATTAAAGAAAATTATTTTTTAATTATTTTTTACTTTATATTAATAAAAAATTGTTTAAAGTTATTTGTTATCAAGAAAGTTTTTCTAAAATAATATTAATAATAAAATATATAAGTTCTATCTTTATTTTAGCTCTTGCTTTATTATAATTGTTATTTTTGCTATTCTTATTGCAAATTTTAATATTTATCTTATTTTATAAATATTATATACTAACTTTTCTCTATAGTTCTTGCAAAAGTATTTAACTCTAAAAAAAGTATTTTTAAATATATTTTAAAAATTCGAAGAGTTTAAAACAATAAGTAACAATTAATATCTTTAAACTTATTAAAAAAGTAAATAGTAAACAAACTTTTATAGCAAAATAAATCAAATATATTAATTAAAATTGTTAAAATACTAAAGAAAAATTAGAATCTTCGATATATTATAATAATTATTATATACAAACTTATATATAGTATATTTCGAATTATTTAAATCTTTACTTATATCTAATATTAGAATAATAAGTCGAAAATATTATATTATATATTATATACAAAAATAAGAACTAAGAATATTATACTAAATAATTAGTTTATAATAATTAAATTTACAACTAAGATTTTTAAGATTATAAATTTTTTTGCAATCTAGATAATTATTATATAGATATTGTTAAAAAAATTAACAATTTAATAAGTTATTTTTGTATTTATCTTTATATTTTATTTTGAATCTATAATTTTAATTCTAATTAATTTAATTTAAATTCTAATTAACTTAATTTATTGCTATTATCTTTATTTTATTTTTTTATTTTTATTTTCTTTGCTATTTTGCTTGTACGTAACTCTTCTTTCTTCGAAATATTAATTATACAATATAATTTGTAACTACTTTTCGATTATTGTAATATATATTAAATTAAGAATAAAGTTTAACTTATTACTAAAAAAAAGAAAATTTAGATAAGAAAGAATATTAATAAAGCTTTGTTTGTTAAAAGCAAAAGTCTAGTATTTTTTGTATTAAACTTTCGAAACTTACTTGTAATTACAATAGATATAAATATTATAAATTCTATAGAGATCTACGACACTATTGTCTAATTAGACTTAGCGCCAATCTTAGACTCTTAATTCTGGTCGATCTGTCTAGATATTTATCTTAGACGTCTTAGATAATTATTAATAGAATTACTTTTACCCATTATATTTGCATTAGATTTACTAATTCCTAACAAATAATAGCTTCAATTATGTTGACAATTATCTATCTTCTATTGATAGAGTTGTCGCTTATAGAAAGCAACATTTAGTTATTGTATTAATATCTAATTTCTAAGAGATATCTAGCTTGTTAGCAAAGACATTAGCATTAAAAGCATCTAGCTACTGCGTAGTATCTTCTTAAACATCTTGACAAAATCTTTATCTTCTATATTATGTTTATACTTATTGAAAAGAAACTAAATTGTATCAATTTTTGCTTAGATTAATATTAGATCTCTAAACAATCTTTCGATATCTACTAAAGTTGTAAGATTTACTTTTGGAACAACAAATCTATAAGCGATATCTACAAATATTATAAGAAAAACTTATCTTATTGCTTCTAGATATATAGATACGAGAATTAAAAAACAAATATACAAGCAAAGAAATATTAAGCTTGCAAAGTACATTTGCAAGCAAAAGAAAAAATACGTATTAAGAACGAAAACAAAGCTTGTTAGATACGCATATATGCAAAGAAAAAACTGTACAATATATGCTTAAAAGTTAAGAAGTAGATACGTCTTAAAGCTTTTATATATAGATATTGTTTTGCCAAATTTGCAAGCAATATCAAGCTACATATATATATTTAAGAGTATTATACAAAAAAAATTGTCGAAAAAATCTTTATTGAGTCTTTGTTCAAATAATTCTTGTTTGCTATTACTAGCATCGAAACAACTTCTACAAAATTAGCATTATTAAATTCTATATCAAAAATACTATCTATATTGTCTTCTATATCTTTATCTATATGCGCAAAGATCGCATTAAAGATACGTCTTACATCTTTACTTGCATAGACAAATATTATATTAAGAGTATCTTCTATATTGTCTATTATATCTTTATCTACATAAGCAAAGATTATCTTAAAAACAATCTTATTAAATGCTCTAAATTCTACTTCAAAGATATCTTCTACAATGTCTTCTATATCTTTATCTATATAGACAAAGATTACATTAAAGATATTTTTTATATTTTTATCTACATTCTTGCATTAAAAGAGAATCAAATTATATCTTATAATAGACAATCTATTTTGCATGTTTGCTATTAAAAAACAATCTTATCAAAAGAGTATTTTTGTCTATTTCAAATTTGTAGAAATTAATTAAGAAAAACGCATTAATATTATTAAAATTAACGCGTTTTTGCAATACTCTTATATTGTATCTATTGTATCTATTGTATTTGTTATATACGAAATAAATAATTATCAAATGCTTCGCTTCGCGAATCCAAATATCAAAAAGATAAATTTTAGATTTACTTTTAAAATTATTGCAAAGAAGATCTTGAAAATATTTGAACAACGTTGCTATACTATTCTCTCTACAAATTGGCGTAACTATTGAAATTGTACTAAATCGACAATCTTATCTTATTGTTATCTATATTAATTCTAACAATAATTCTTAATTGTTCTTGTCGTTGTTGTCGTAGATATTTCGAAAGAGATAAGTATATAGATTATATACTTTTTCTTTGTTTTATATACTTGCATAGCTTTAACGTCTTTGCTTCAATATTATCGACGTTCGATATTACAATAGATTGCTTGTTTGTATATAGAATTAAGTCTTACAATTGCTATCTTATAATATAATTACGAGAGCGTAATCTTTTTTCGAAAAGATAGACAATTGTTATAGATTCTATAAAGATTTGCAATACTATTGTCTAATTAGACTTAGCATTGATCTTAGATTCTTAATCCTAGTCGATCTATCTAGATATCTACCCTAGACGTCTTAGATAGTTATTAATAGAATTACTTTTATCTATTACATCTGCATTAGATTTACTAATTCCTAACAATAAAGATAAAAAAAAAAAAAAAAAAAGAGAGTCTTGTAATACTTAATTATAAGAGTATAATTAAACTTTTAATATAATTATTAGATTAATTTAGATTAACTTAAATTAATCTAAATTAATTAAGAGTATTATATTTTTATTAATTCGAGATTGTATATAAAGTTGTTATTTAATATAATTCTTCTCTTAATATAAATACTATTATTCTTGCTTAAATTAATATATATTAATTTATCTTAATTAAGAAACAATATTTTTAGTAACTATAATCGAATATAAAGTTCTAATTTTATATCTCTCTTCTCTTAATATAGTTTTTGCTATACTTGTTTAGATTAACGCAAACTAACTTAGATTAATTAATAAAATTATATCTTTTGTAGTTTTAATCGAATATAAAATTGTAATTCTATATTTCTCTTCTTTTAATATATTTTCTATTATATTTGCTTAGATTAATATAGACTAACTTAGATTAATTAACAAAATTGTATCTTTAATAACTATAATCGAATATAAAGTTGTAATTTATATCTCTCTTCTCTTAATATAGTTTCTATTATACTTGTCTAAGTTAATATAAACTAATTTAAATTAATTAACAAAATTGTGTCTTTAGTAACTTTAATCGAATATAAAACTATAATTCTATATATCTCTTCTCTTAATATTTTTTCTGCTATATTTGTCTAGATTAATACAAACTAGTCTATATTAATTAAGAGAGAATATCTTTGCAATAGTAGTTTTTGTTATACTTGTTTAGATTAACACAAACTAATTTAGATTAATTAAAAACAATATTTTCAATAACTATAATTAGATATAAAACTATCTTTCTATATATTTCTTCTTTTGTTGTAGTTCTTACTATACTTATTTAAGTTAATACAAACTAACTTAGATTAACTAAGAGAATTATCTCTTCGATAGATACAATTATATATAAAGCTAATATCTTCTTTTTAAATACAATTTTCGCTATATTTGTTTAAGTTAACATAGATTAATTCAAATTAATTAAAAGAATTATCTCTTTAATAAATACAATTGTATATAAAACTAATATCTTTTTCTTAAATATAATTTTTGTTATATTTGTTTAAGTTAATATAGACTAATTTAGATTAATTAAGAGAGTTGTCTCTTTAATAGATATAATTGTATATAAAGCTAATATTTTCTTTTTAAATACAATTCTTGCTCTATTTACTTAAGTTAACGCAAATTAACGCAAAATAATACAAATTCTTTATTAAACTTGCAGTTATTTAACAACAATAATTTGTGTTGTTTAATACTAATATTATATTCTTAATAAAGAGAGTTTATTTAGAATTAACTATAATATTAATGTTCAACTAAATAGATTTTTCAAATAGTACTAATATATTAATCTATATATAAAGAGATAATTTAAAGTAAAATTATTATAGATCTTTGCAAAATAAAAAAATAAATATACTAATGTTTAAATTCTATATAGCTTGCTTATATTATATATAATAATTAATTAATAAATTACTCTATAATTAAAACTTATAAATATAATTAATTAAATAGTCTCTTTTTATAGTTGTATTTAGTACTTAATAGACAATTAGAACTCTAACTTTCTATTATAATATTAGTATATATTAATATAGTCTAGAGATTTATATCTTTAACTATATTTTTATTTAATAGTAATATTAATTTCTCTAAAATATCTATAATAGTAAAAGATAAGAATTAAGATACTTTTTTGAAATTATTTTAGTATAATAATATTAATAGCTTTGCAATACAATATATTAATTATATTCTATAAATTATATATTTTAATAGATCTTTAAGTATTTGTTGTCTTATTATATTATATATATATAGTAGACAAGATTATTAAGAAGAGAAAACAAAGTATTATATTTTGTTTTTGCGATATATATAGTTTAATATTAAAGAACAATAACAAATTAATATATTATCTAGTTAAATATTAGATAATTCAAGAGACAAAATATCGAAAAAAATTTAGATCTAAGAAGAAAATAAAAGAGAATTTAAAAAAGAATTCGAAAAAAAAACAATTTATATTAGTTGCGCAATTATTTTCTCGAAATAAAGTAATATTTAGAAAAGATTAATATATTAGATATATTTAATAAAGTAATATTTAACAAAATTCTATAACTATTTAAACTAAATTAGAATAATTATAAATCTTTAAATGCGCATATTATAGAGACTAAAAAGTATTATTCTTCGATCTTATAAATAGAGAATTCTATTAATTTTAAGTATATTATATAAGTATTTAATAATAGAATAGAAAATTGCGCATTAATAGATTTATAGTTTACTATATTAACTATAATAATTAAGCAATACAATTAGAAGAAGAAAACAAAAGAATCTATTAACAATATAATTCAAAAAAGTAACTATATTTACTAAATAAAGAAAATTATACAAAAATTGTTCTTTATTTTCTCGACAATATATAGTTTCTTTTAAGATATCTAAGATTATAAGTTTGTAAAATAAATATTAGATTACAAGTTTACAAAAAGTATTATTAATATATTGTTTCGAGATAAAAATAATAAAAATATACAAAAATATTATAGTTTTTGCAACAACAATAAATAATACGCGCAAATAAAGATTATTTTGTATAAAATTAAAAATAATAAATAACGCAAAATAGAATTTACAATTAAAAACACAATTAGTAATTTTATCTCTATTAAATATATTATATACTATTGAAATATTAAGAATATAATATATTTTTTGTTTAATTACAATTTTTTTTTGAACAATCTAATATATATATCGATTTAAATTAGTATAATAAACAATATTTGTATCTATATTAAAATATATATAAAAAATTAATAATAAAATATACGAAATTAATTATTAGAAAATATTACAATTATTTTAATTTTAATAGCTATAAACAAGATTTAAATAATATAGTATTATGAAGATTAAAACTTGTAATTAATATATATAATTATTAATAATCTAAATCAAATTATAAGACAAAGTCAAATTTAATTAGATCTAATACTAATAGACTTAATATTAATTGTAAAAATCGAAAAAAAAAAAATTTGCAATATCTATAAACAAAAATATATTATTAAATTATAAAGAAAATCTTTTAATATATATTTTTAATCTATAATAATCTTGTTTTGCAAATTAATCAAATATAGTATTTAAGATATTTAACAAATCTAATATAAATATATTTTGTATTAACAATTTTACAAAAAGATATTATTTAATTATTAAAGAAATAATAATAAACTATAAAGAGCAAATTCTTATTACTAATATTAAGAAAAATAAATACTATAATATTTGCAAAGTTTCTTTAAACAAGCAAAAATATCTTATAAAAAGATAGAAATATTGTACTTTTAAATATATTTAAAACAAACTTATTAGACAAAAAACAAATTTAAAAAAAATATATATATATATATATATCTAATATATAATTAAGTATAGAAATATAAGTATTGTAATATTTATAAATTAATAAATGTTAATATTCTTTATTAGTTATTAAAAAATATAATTATATAATTAATTAACTAAATTGTTGTTTTAATTAATAATAATATTGCAAAAATACATTTTAAACAATTTACAAAATAAAAGAAAAAAAATAAAAGTATTATTAAAACAACAAAATCTATTTAATTAAATAAGTATTTTTGTTAGATTTCTAATATAATAAACTTAAAAATATTTAAATTATTTAGTAAAGTTAAACAATAAAATAGAGTTAAATAGAAAACAATAATATATTAGTTTGTTTTTACAATAATATCTCTATTAATAGAAAAACAAAATGCAACAATATATTGTATTTAAGTAATTACAAATTTTGTTATATTTGCTTAATATATTTCTTATAATAAGAATATACTAAACTATATTAAGTATATATTGTATTAAATTAATAACTTAAAAACAATTTTTGTTAAATATTAATTACAAAATATAATATATAATAAGAATAATAAAAATAAAAATAAAATATATTTTAATATTTTTAAGTTTTATATTCTTACTTATTATATAAATTTTATTTAACTATTTAATAATACTTAGAACTATATTATCTTCTATAACAAAACAATATATAAAATTCTATTAAAACAATTCTTTTTAAAAATAAACAAAATAAAAAAATTAAAAATATAGATATTAGATTACAATATTTAATATATTAATATTAGTATTATAAATAATATAAATTTCTATTTGCAAATTAGTTTAATATTTGTTGTTAAACAAGAAATAAAGAAAGAAATTAACAAATTAATACAAAAGTTAATAGATTTATTAATATAATTTAACTTTTACAATCGAGTATTGCTAAACAAATAATATATAAATTATAAATATTAACAAAAAGTCGAAAAAATTGCTACAAAGAAGAAATTTAAATATTTGAATTTTATAGATATATTAATAGTATTTATTCGAAAAAAATACAAAAAAATACAAAAATTAATTTGCAATGAATTAGAGTTAAATATTTAAAAACAAAATTTATTTTAAGTAGAAAACTACTTTTTTAAAATTTATAAATTCTTAATTTGCTAAAAACAAAACAAAAACAATTATATAAATTTAAAAAAATTATAAAAGAATATAATTTAATATATTTCTTATTAATATAATAAAATTAACTAATAAAGAGATTATATATAAATACAAGAGTATAAATCGAAAAATATCTATTAAAGCAACAAATTAGCAAAGAACAATAATAGATATATAGAAAATATACAACTTATAATTATTGTACTCGATTATTAGCAATTAAATTATACTAAGTATTTACAAAAGTATATAGAATATTAATTGAAATAAAACAATAAATTAATTAAAAAATTACTAACACAATATATAAAATATATAAAATAATCGACTCTTCTACTAATATAAGCAAAAATTCTATATATTTATATTTTCGACAATTCTATAATTTGTTATATATTATTTGCAATATATATCTTGTATTAATAAATTAGAAATATACAAAATATTATATTAACAACTTTATTAATTAAAATTAATATAATACTATATATAATTCTAACTTTAAAACTAATAAAATTCGATTTGCAAATATATAAATTAAAAAATATTAAGAAAAGAAAAAAGATTAAAAACACAATAGTTAAGTTAAATTAACAAAATTTGTGTTATTAAAATTATAAAGAAACTTTTAATTTATATATTCTTTTTACTATTTAAATATTTATTTTAACAATAAATAATAATATCTTTATTTTATATTATTTAAACTACAATAATATATTAAACAAATTAACTAGATTGCGCAATATATAAATTTTTATATAATATATATTCTTTTTGTTGTTATTTTAAAACTCGAAATTGCAAAAAATATAATAATATATTAAAAAGAGTAAAAGATATAAAAAGAAAATAGCAACTATTAAGAATTTTGTTACTAGCAAAAAGAATAAATCTATTTTAAGACTTAGATTAATTAATTATTAAGTTAAATTATTTAAGTTTTAAGTTAATTTGTTTAAGATTAAATTAGATTATTTAAAATTAAATTAGTCTAATTTATTTAAAATTAAATTAACTTAATTGCAACAATTATACTTTAATTATACTAAGAGATACTAAATTATATTATCTTTGTCGATATTATTATAGTTATTGCTTTTAACAACAATTAAGAAAATATTTTTATTAAATTTGTTGCAAATATTTGTTTCTACTTTGTTATAAATATTGTTATAAGTTAAACAAAACTATAGAGACTATTATTAATTTTTAATAAGATTATTAGTATTAATATAATAGACAAAGATTTTAAAAATATAGTTCTTCTTAAGATTACGCAATTTAAAGAAATTTATTATTAACTTAAATACAATTCTTAAGCTCGATTTTTTAATAGATAAGTATTAAACAATTTCTAAATATATTACTAATAAAGAATAAAACTATTATTAATTAAATTATAAAAAAACTATACTATAATATTAAAGATTTTAAATAAGTTCTAATTTTTTAAAAGTTTTATTTAATTTTAAACTAATTGAAGATACAAATTGTTATTAAATTTTATCTAATAAAAATACTTTTAAAGTATATTTAGAAACTTTATAATATTGTTTTTTGCAACAATAGTATTCTTAACAAAAGTACAAAAATATATTTAAGATTAATAATATTAATATATATATATTGCAACAAACTTTTTGTACTAATATACTTTCTAATATATTAAATTTAAGATAACTTAATCTTGATTTCAATTAATTTAATAAAAAATTATTAAATCTAAAATAGTATATAGAGCAAACAATTTCTCGATAAATATATAAAATGTTATTGTTAAAATTTATATCTTTTTTTTAAATATATTCTAATATATAGACTTTTATATTCTAATCAAGTTTGCAATTTGTAATAAAAACCATTCTTACAATTATTTTAAAATCAATAAATATTAATAATATAAAACAAAATAAAATTAATAAAGAAGTCAACAAATATATCTTTTACTTTATAAGAGAAGATAAGTTAATTAATATAGAATATAGATATTTTAAATTAGATTCTCTTAAATTGTTATTTTTGTTATTGTGAAAAAAAAACTATATTAGTACTTAAATTAATATATAATAGATTCTTTTTCTAAATATTGTTCTCTCTAAATCTATTGAAGTAAATTAAGATACTATTGTTTATATTATTATTATTGATTAAAATATAATCTTAATTTATATTATTTAATAATATATTAATACTCTAAGAATCTTAAACAAACAATTTTACTAAACTTTTATTTGTTAGACTATTAGACAATAGTTAACTAATTGTTTATTTTTTACTATTTTATTTTTTTGTATAATCTAATTATATATTAGAACTATATTATTTTTGTAAATTCGATAAAAATAAAGACAACAATAATAAAAAAGACAATAATAATAGACTTAAATAGTATATACTTTAATACAATAGAGAAAATAATTTGTTTTAGATTAACAAAAGAGACAATAACAATTTTGTTTGTATTTTTTGCTTTAAATACAAGAAAAAATATTAAAATATTATTCTTAAATAAAATAGTTGTTTAACAAATAAATTGTTTTCGACAAATTCTAGAACAAAATTTTCTAACAAAAAAAACAACAATATTAAAATATAGTTTCTAAGGTTTGTAAACAATATTTTAAACTTGTTATCTAATATTGTAAATAATAAAAGCAAAAATTTTACTTAAACAATATTGCTATTAGCTATTTTGTTAATTGTATTAGATAACAAAATATATATAGCGCAAAGTTTTTTTTGTGTTTTTGTATATAATAATATATTTTGTTGTATTATTCTACGTCGATTAAATATACAATAAAAGTTAATATATTATATAAATATTAATTAAATAAATAGATATAAATCTATAGTAGAGAGATTGTTTAATTTCTTTTTAATATTTGCAATCTTGCAAAATTTGCTTTTACTCTAATAAAACAATTTAGATAATTTGTTAAAAGTTAAATATTTAAGAGTAATTAACAATAATTAAAAAAATTGTACAATTTTAGTTTTTCGATAAATTAAAGTATAAAAGACAATAACTAAAATTATTATTTCTTTATAATAGATAATATAATAATATTTGTCTTAGTTTATTAAAATATTTACTATAATATAAATAATATAGTAAAGAAGCAAACAATATAAAATATCTTAAACAAGAAATTTTTAGAGCAAATTAGATTAATCTAAGTTATATTAAATTATATTAAATTATACTAAACTATACTAGATTATACTAAGTTATACTAAACTATATTTAACTTAGATTATAAACAAGTATATATCGATATATTATATTAGCTTTTTATTGTTTTTGTTTTTCTTTTAATATTTTTTTCTTAAACAAATATTTTTTCTTGTCTTAAATCTTTTATTTTGTAATAAGTATTCTCTTATATTTTGTTTTATATCGATTTAACAATATTTGTATATATAACTTTATTAACTATATTTAAGAGATTAAGAGTTGCAATATTTTTAATAAATACAATTGTTATTAGTTAAATTAAGAGATATTTATTAATCTATATTTGCGTAGAATAATAGTTCGATAAATAAAAGAAACAATTTAGATTTTAAATTAAATAAATTCCTACGTTTTTTAAACAAGTATAGAAAAGCTTTTGTTATTAACAAAAAAGAAAACAATATAATAAAAATATTATTTTCGCAAATACAAAACAAAGTAAATTTTGGTTTTTTTTCTTAAGTTTTTTCTTAATTAATTATAGCTCTTATTTATTGTTTTGTTTTTTAAAAATATAATTAAAAAGTTGAAGATATATAAATTACAATTATTTTAATCTCTCTCTAATACTTATAATTCTATATTTTCGACAATTAGTTGTTTAAATCTTATTTCTTAATTCTTTATATTTAACAATTGACAAAACAAATTATTATTTTCGCAAAAACTTTAAATAGTACTTGCTAATATATTTGTACTATAAAAGAATATTAAACAATAGTTAAAATATTATTAATATTAGAATATAAACAAATTATATAAAATATAATTTCTTTTTTGCAAATTACAATTGTCTATAATAGTACTAAATTCGAGAATTGCAATTTTTGAGCAAATTCTAAACAAAGAGCAAGACTATTTAGATTAATAGAAAAGCTATAAAAAAAACTATTTAAATAAACAATTTTAAATATTAATAAAACAAAAACGTTGTTAATACTTTAATATTAAAAGAAATAAGAAAAATAACTATTTTGATTTGTTAATATTAATTTAGAACTAATTTGTTATAGTTGTTTAATTTAATAAATAATATTTAATTATATATAATAAAATAAGTATATAAGATAATTAAAAACTATTATAATTTTAGCAATAGCAAAAAATTATATAATTATATTGTAATATTATTGCAAAATTGCGTTTTCTTAAATATAAATTATTAACAAACAAATATATTATTTAAAATATTTTAAATCTTAATAATTGTTAAAATCTTTATATTATTGTTTTTTAACAATAATCGAAGAAGTTTTAAAATAAATTTCTTAATTAGATATTTATTTACAAAACTAAACTTAAAAATAATTAAAATAATATATATTATAATTTGTTATTATATAAAGAAATTTTGTTACAAAATATGTATTATAATTAGATTTAAAGAAAATCGAATTAACAACAAATAATCTATAATACAAATTATATAATTATATATATTAAGCTAATAATATTAAAAATCTAAGATATTATATAAAAACTATAAAATAATTAAAGTACAACAAAAATTAAATTAAGATTGTATAAACTACAAAAGAAAATAATATTTTACAATAAAAAAACAAATTACAATCTAAAATTTAAAGCAAAATTTTTTTTTTTTTTAAAGATTTTTTGTTTAATTTAAATAGTTTTAAGTTTGAATTTAAGATAGTATTACAATAATATAAAAGACTAAATAATAAAAATATCTTTATTAATAATAAAGTTAGCAAATTTATATTAAAATATTTAATAGAAAATAGAATAAATTAAATTAAATTTGCTAATATTAGAAGTTAACAATTATTGCAAAATACTAGTTACAATCTAAAGAAAAATTCTTCTTAAAATATAAATTTAAATTTTAGAGAAATTTTAATCTAATTTAATTTAATTTAATTTAAAATCTATAAAATATATTAATTAATTATAATATATCTTATAGAAAAATAGTAAAAGAAATAATATTGCAAGAGTAAATTATTTTTTTCGAAGAAATCTATTTTAATTTAAGCTACTTTAATATAATCTAATATTTATATAATATATTAACTAACTACAATAATATTTGTAGAATAATAAGATAAAAAGCAATTTAAAGATAAGTATTTTATACAAAAAGAATAAATTACTTGTTAGTTGTTTAAGATTAATATAATATACTAACTAACTATTTTAATATTTCTAGAAAGATTCTAAGAATAAGATTAATACAAAGATAGACAAAATTCTTAGAGATAACTTAATCTAATTTAATCTAACTTAATTGAACTTAATCTAATTTAATCTAACTTAATTAAACTTAATCTAATTTAATTTAACTTAATCTAATTTAATTTAAAATATAATTAACTAATTGCAACTTATATATAGAAGACAATTAAATTTAATAACAATATTAAGATAGATTTTTTTTTAAAAATCGAACTAAACAAATGTTTTATCGAAAGTATATTAGAAATATTAATATTTCGACTTTAGCGCAATAATTATAATTTAGCAACTAATTTAACAAATGAATAAACAAATAAAATATATAGAGACTATCTACTATATTTAATTTCTAAATAGCGCTAACTAAAAGACATTTAACAAGCAAATAATACTAAGAAAAAAAAGTATAAATATTGTAAGTTATATCTAATATCTTTTTAATATTATTAAGACTAATATAAGTTATAAACAAATTAATTAGTATAACAAAAATTATTAATTAAAAGAATTTAAATTAAGATAAGTACAAAATTCAAATAAAATTTGAGAATTAGATAAAGACTATAATATTGAAGTTAACAATTAATTAGATTGTTTAAAAAAAGAAACTAGAAATAAGAAAAGAATATACAATATAATATAAAATAAATAAGATAAATAATATTGTAAATAATATAAATAGATATAATAGATTTTAAATTTACGCAAAAACGCAATCTCTAATACAATTTGTACTAAAAATTTCTATATATAGTAAGAAAGATATATACAAATTCTTATAATCTTAGATTAAATTTAATTATTAAAATATTTAGAGCTTTGCTCTATTAACAATTTTGCAATAATAAGATTAATTAAAGTCAAGTTATCAAATATATTAGTTATAACTACAATAGAACTAATATAGATAATTAAGAGTATATTTTAATTTATATCTATAGTATAGAAGATTTTAGTACTATTAATACTATTGTAAGAAGATTATAAGCAATATATAGATTGCGTTGTTTTAATAAAAACTATAAAAAGAGTACAAGTTGTGCTAATTTTGCTAAATTTGCTATTTTTGCTAAGATTATTAATACTGCAATACTTAAATATTTGTAACTAGATTCTGCGATTAATTATATAAAGCGAGCTTATTAACTAATCTGCTACTTTAACTATTAGTTACTAATAGTACTCTTAATAAGCGTTTCGAAATTGTTAATATTTAAAGCTTTAAAAAAAATTGTCGATATAATTTTAAATAATATAAACAATTACTTAGTAATAAGAAGTTGTAACTTAAACAATTATAATAATAATTTAAAACTTAAGATAAATTAAATACAATTTCTAAGTAAGTTGCTCTTAAGAGTTATATATATAATAAATTAATTAGATTACTAAATTAATATCTTTAATTTAAATAATTTACTAATTTACTAAATCTTGATAAATTAATATCTTTAATTTTACTAAGTTATTAATCTAGTTATATAATATTTTCTTAATAGATTATATTCTATATATTGTAAAAAGTCTTGCACTATAGTTAGTAAAACTAAGTATATAACTTGTAATAACTAATTCTAATTTAATAATTATTAATAATTAATAATTAACTCTAATTCTAAGAATTAATTGTTAAAAAAAGATTAATATATTACGCTAGTACTTTCTTCGAAGATATTAGAATGAAATTGTGCTATTGAAGAGATTTATAGACGTCTTCAAGCAATGTAAGCAATTACTTGATAACAAGAGTTGCAACTATAGATAATTTCTATATTCAATAAATTTTAAAAGAGATTCAATAAATCAAAGTAATAATAAGTAAAAATCTATAATAAGTTGAACACAATTTATAAAAAAGTTGTATTCGAAAACTATATATCTTTTTATTATCGAGAGTTTAAAATATTTAAGATAATTAAAATATTAATTATCTTAATTATCTTAATCAAAATTTAAGATATTTAAGAATTAAATTATCTTAATTATTTTGATCTTGTTAATAGATCTTCTCTTCTTAATTATTTTGTAAAGAACAATATGCAACAACTAATATATATTAGTATGCAACTCGTAACACTATCTTCTTTCTTCAAGAGTTTTCGTCTCAAAATTATTTATTCTTTTTTTATTATATTAACAAAGTTAATTACTAAACAATATCGCAATTCGATTGTCGATTGTTGCTATAAATACGTTTCTATTTTAATACGTTCTTGTTGAACTTATATATTGTTTAATAACAAATTTAAGAAAGTTAATTTTCTCTTAATAAAATTTGTATTTTTTTAGCTTAAAATATAAGTTTTTTATATTAAAATATTCTAATACTTTAAAGATATAACTAATATATTTCTTTAAGATTTTTGAATAAATTATAATGTTGTTTAAGTATACTATAACAAATCGATTCAAATATTGTTATAATATATTATTAATTATTTTTTAATACATTGTCGAAACGTTTATAAACTTAAATAATATTATTATATATTTATATAATTTATATTGTATACGAAAAACTATTTTTTTTTTCTTGTTTTTATTCTAATCTAATTGTACATTTCTTGTAAGTTTAATTTAATAAAGTATTTTGCTTCAAATAGTTAATTTTAAAGTTCGCTAATATTAAGTAATAAATATCGATTTTTAATTGTAATATTATTTAGCTTTTAATAATTAATATATAAGCGAAAAATTTTATTCTTTTTTAATACAAAAAGAATCGAGTATTTTGTCTATAATTAGAATTTTTTAATAAATTCTTTTTTTTGTTTTCTATTAGATATTCGCGAAGTACTTCGAGCTTTTTCTCGAATAAAATAGATATAAATTTAAATATAAGTTGCTTGTTTAATTTAAATTTAATTTTGTAATTTTATAATTAATATTTAGAGAGAATCTTTATTGTTTCTTTTTCTTAAAATAGATACTCTTAATTGTTGTATATTTGTAATATATATTTTAGCAATTTCTTTATTGTATTAAATAGTCTAAGACTTTTTAAAAAATTGTAATTTTTTTTATTTACTTTAACTTTGTAACTTAGTTAATCTTTGTTAATATCTATCGAATCAAATTTTATTAAATTGTTTTTTTACAAAAATGCAAATTTGTTGTTTGCGATCAATTTTCGACTTAATCTTTTATTTATTATCGAATATTATTAATGCGTAGATTAAATATAAATTACGTAATTATATTGCGCAAATCTAAATATTTGTGTATTTTAATTAATTTCTAGATTGTATTGCTTCAATTAAAGTATTTCTAGAATTATATTATAAATAACTATTTTTACTATATTAAAGATTAGTTTCTTGTAATATTGTTAAATAGCTATTAATAGTATTTTTGTTTCTTTATTTACTTTTTTATTTTTGTCGAATAATAGATTTTTATCTACAATTATTAGATTGTATATGTTAAGCTTCTTTTAAATAGAATATTCTTTTCTCTTAACAAGAACTTTAGTTATAAAATTATTTATTGTATTAAAATCGATTATTGCAATAAGTTATTATTTATTAACTTTAACTAGTGTAATAAAATATTATATATATACTATTAAGTTTAATTGTTACTATTAAGCTAATATATTGCATTTCTTTAGTATATTCTTTATTAAAAAATTTAAACTTTTCTTTATTTTAATGTTGCGACTTTTGTTTCGAATATTTGTTTGCGCTAAACTTTTTTTCTATACTAAATTAATAATTTTGATTTTTTAGAAAATCAATTAATTTCTTCTTTGTTTTTTAGATAAATTTAGCATAAGTTGTTATAGCATTTTGTTCAACTAAGTGTCGCGTGTTTTTTTGCTTTCTTTATCTTCTTTTAAGATAGACTTATATTGCTTAATTGTTGTTTAATTTTATCAAAAATTTCTTTTTTAATAGTAACGTTGCTTTCTAGCGCTTTCTCGTATTTATTTACAATTTAATTTATTTGTTGTTTCTTCAATAAACTAGCTAAAATCTCGAGATATTTCGTAATATTGTCTAGATATTTGTGAATTTTTTTTTAGTTGTATTTGTCGTCTAAGTTTGTTGCTAAATAAAAATATAATATTCTTAATTGTTTTGCTCTTATAGTTTTATTAAGTATTTGATTAACTTTCTACGTAAGTACAAATATCTTGTTTGATAATATTTTATCTAGAACTTTTTGTAACTAATTTAGATTTTTTATTAAATAGTAGTTATTATTTAATCTAGTTTTAAGAGTGTTTGTCTTTGTATCGATTTACTCTCTAATATTGTTTTAACTATTAAGTATCTCTTTTAATATAATATTAATTTGTCAACGATTTATTAAATTTCGTAATCGACAATCTCTTGCAAAGTAACTTAATTTGCTATATAAATAGCACGTTTTTTAGAATTTGTTATCTTGCTTTTTTCTAAAAAAAATCTTTTTATATTGTTAAGTAAAATTCAATTCTATAGATACAAACTTACGATAATTGAGATTATTGTACTTCTAATTAGAACGAAATTCTCTCTATTAATATTCGATTGTTAATTTAAAGAAAATTCTTGCTCTTTTTCGAAATTAATTGTATCTTTTTTTTATAGCTCTTTTATACAATTTGTTGTCGAAATCGATAGTTACTTCGATAAAATTAAATATATCGCTAAAAGTTTTTTTATTATATATAATTTCGTCTTTTAGATTGTTTTTAAAATCTTGTCGAAACATTGTTATAAATACAATATTGTTTTATTTAATTAGATTAATATATTTTTAGAATCTAATTGCCTAATTTGTTACAAAAATTCGTTAAATTAAATACTAAATTATTCTTTTTGCAATTTGTTTCTTGTTAAATATTTTAAAGATTTTTCGAAACTCTCTTTTAAAATTATTGAAGTCTATAAATATTGTACGAGAATTTTCGCTATTGTTCTTCAAATACTTTCGTAAGTTTAACTTAAATTAATGCTAAACTCTTTCTCTAAAAAATATTAATACAAAAATTGTCTTTTGATTCGCTAGAATAGAATAGAAGATAAAATAAATATCTATTTATATAAATTAGTTCTTTAGATCGATACAATCTTTATAATAGATATTAAATTTGTTAATTTTAATTTTGTTGTCTGTTATAATTAATAATCGACGTAATACTAATAAGCTAATACTTGAAATAAAGACGCGTTAATCTAATATAGATATTTTTAAAGTATTTAAAGTGTTACGCTAATACTTTCTTCGAAAATATTAAGATAAAATTGTGCTATTAAAAAGATTTGTAGACGTCTTTAAGCAATATAAGCAATTACTTAATAATAAGAATTGCAACTATAAACAATTTCTATATTTAATAAATCTTAAAAGAGATTCAATAAATCAAAATAACAATAAGTAAAAATCTATAATAAGTTAAACACAATTTATAAGAGAATTGCGTTCGAAAATTATATATTTTTTTATTATTAAAAGTTTAAGATGTTTAAGATAATTAAGATCTTGATTATCTTAATTATCTTAATTAGAATTCAAGATATTTAAGAGTCAAGCTATCTTAATTATCTTAATTTTGTTGGTAGATCTTCTCTTCTTAATTATCTTATAAAGAGCGATACGCGACGACTAGTATATATTAGCACGCGACTCGTAACATAATATTAGTAATTCAAGAGATATCTAGTTTTCTAGCTAATAGAAGATATTAGATACTAATACAATTTAGATAATTAGAATTAATCTAGATTTTATCTTACAAGTCTAGATCTTTATCCCGATTAATAAATTTTTATTAAATCTTCGCTTTATAGAGCTCTTGTATTATTAATAGTTGATTCTCTTTTAGGGATAACTATGCTCGCTGTTCTTATACTTGGTCAAGTAAGTTCTTCCAAGAACCATCGGCAATTCAACTACGATCTGAGGGAGTCAACCGGAATATAACGCGTATCTTAGCTCCGTCTTGGTTGGCTAACGACATGTACACATTATCGTATTAAGATCTGCACTCGCTGCGCCTGTGCAAGTGCTCCTTCCCAATGGACAAGACATATTCGAAGATACGCAAAAAGCAAAATTCATTATCGCTTAAAGATCCTCGCGACACACACCACCAGCAAAGCGGCACTGAAGAGACGGTACATTACAAGCATAAGGAGGCCGAGCTGAGCCAGATCTTCGGTGGCCCGAGCGTTGTGATATCTCCGATTCGCCCAACGAACGACATGCACTCAAGGCAAGGCACGGAACCCCACCTATGTGGAGGTGAACGTCGTGCGAGTTACCGCTGCCTTGGGTCACCAACATCGAGCGCGGGGTAGGCCACACTTATGCTGAATCCATCAAGGAAAGCATGCGAGCACGGCTAAGCGAGGCTGCGACAGCGGGATGGAGTGGGGTTGGAAGTGGGACTGGAATTCGGGATCCGAGACGAATGTTGGAGTGTGGCTCGTATTCCTCTTCCGACTGCGCCTCTCCAGACTGCCATCACTTTGTTTTTCTTGCAATAATACTTGCTGACATGAACGTATTCTCCTATCAAAATAGAGCAGTCTGAAAGCGTGCGCGAATTTACATTCTGACATAGTCATGCTCTGTAGTCTCACTCCTCAGCCGAAATGCCACTTTACTGACAGGCGTGAGAACAATCGGACTATCTCGAGGGACTACGGTGGCGAGATGGGGTCAGTCAATGAAGAAATATCCGAAGGATGTGGATCCATCGCTCGATCGACCTGTTCCCCCACCGCCTTACCAGCCGTTCAATGAAGATACCAGTGTCGCATCACCTTATCAACCACGTTCGGGCCCCGGAATATCCCGCTGGCGCTATCTTCAGGACAGCTCGCGATGCAACCTCCTTGGTGGTATCAACACGGGACCTGAACAACTCGCTCTTGAGCAAAGCCGAGCGAAGTGGCGAGTCTCCCATGTCACGATGTATTAAATCTGATGCAATTTCGACCCCATGGTGCACAACAGCGAGTTCAAGCGAGAATGATTATCCCTACTAAGTATCGCGGAGCTTTTGCATAAGATAGTGCGAGCAATTGCGGCTGAATGGTAAGCAGCTGAGATCTCGGACCAAGTAGTGTCCCCAGTGCGGTTTGCTGAGCTTGACCTTGCGGTACATGTTGATGGCTGCTGACAGGATTCAAGAACATGTGAGGGCGAAACGGCTACGCCTCTCACCTCAAAATGACATCGCTGAGGAAGGTAACCTTCCCGACGGCTGATAATACTCCGCACTGTTCCAAGATTGGGCCGATACGATCCGGGCTTTAAATGACTCCTCATTATGGGTCTGGCGGAAGGGCTGATATTCGATACAAGCCGTTGTCACGCGATTACTCTGTGCTGCAAGCTGGCACAGCCCTTCTCGTCGCCGATTGTGAGTAGCGAATCTAGAAGGCACACGGTCGGACGGTAGCAAAGCTCGTCAGCATCCACCATTGTTTACTGATCCGTTGTCGAGTCATCCCTTGGGCCCGCCTTAATTTGGGTTGATGGCTGTGTGATACCGGGCGAGAAAAGTAAGAAATGGCCCCTTGTCCGGCTGCTGTTTTGTGGTTCTCGTGTGGGCTCTTCCCGATATCTGACGAGAACTTATATAAAGTCAGAATAGTCCCTTGTCTCATGATCTTCATCGCTGTTACTTCTCTCTGATTCTATATAGTCGAACCATATCTGGCGAGTCTATCATCATGCTTTCGCCTTCGCTGTTTCTTGTGCCCTTCCTTCTGCTGCAAACCTTCGTCATTGCCAAAACCGTCACCTACGATTGGACTGTTACCTATGTCTCAGTAAACCCTGATGGGTTTCAACGGCGTGCGATTGGCATCAACGGGCAATGGCCATGCCCAGCTATCAACGTGGATGTCGGTGACCAGGTCGTCGTGAACCTCAAGAACGGTCTCACGGATGAATACACCAGCTTACATTGGCATGGTATCTTCCAAAAAGGAACCAATGATATGGATGGTCCACCTGGTGTTGTCGCATGCGAGATCGCTCCTGGAGAGTCATTCGCCTATAATTTCGCGATCAACCAGCCAGGCACCTACTGGTACCATAGCCACACAGCCGGTCAATATCCCGACGGTCTGCGGGGCCCTATCATCGTCAATGACCCTTACTCGCCCTATAAAGGGCAATACGATGCCGAGCTAGTGGTCACTGTTGCCGATTGGTACCATGATGAGATGCCCGGTCTCGTCAGCTATTATCTCGATCACACCGCAAATCCTAATGGGACGGAGCCTATACCATATTCTGCGCTACTCAACGAAGCACAGAACATCAAGCTGCATGTCAAGCCCAGCAAGACATATTTGATCAGGACCATCAACATGGCGGCATTCGCGCAAGCATACCTCCACTTCGACCAGGTATGTATCTCTGGAACCTGGGAAGATGAGATGCTTACTGTTCTACGTAGCACACCATGACCATTGTCGAGATTGACGGAGTATACACGGAGAAGCAAGACGTCGAGACAGTTTATCTCGCCACAGCTCAAAGATATGGTGTACTCCTCAAGACCAGGCCAGATGCTTCCAAGAACTACGCCATGCTCGGCAGTCTGGACACGACGAGATTCGATAACTTCCCGCCGCATCTCCAACCGAACGTTACGGGCTATCTTGTATACGACGATGCCAAACCTCTGCCTGCACCTCCGGCCCTCAACGACTTCAATGTCATCGATGATTTCATCCTTGTACCCCTTGACCACCAACCACTCTTGGGGAATCCCGATCAAACGATAACTCTAGAACTGAATTTCCAGGTGATCGAGAATCAAAACAGGTGCAAAGGGTCCATCTGGTTTGGCCTCCTTTTACTGACACCGTTTCCAGAGCCACATTCAACAACATCACCTACATCGGCCAGAAGGTACCCAGCCTTGCCACTGCCTTAACCGTCGGCCAAGATGCGAGCGACCCAAGAGTCTACGGTGTGAACGCCAACCCCTTCGTCTTACAATCTGGGAAGATCATCGAGGTCATTATCAACAACCTCGACGGCGGTGCCCATCCCATCCGTGCGTACCCTGCCCCTCACAACTCCCCCCACCTACTAACTCCTCCCCAGACATGCACGGTCACGTAATGCAGCTCATCGCCCGCGACAGCGGCGTCTACGTCCCTGGTCCGAAGCACATGCGTCCCCACCCGTCCTTCTCCTACAACGGCGCACAATCAACCTTTCCCGCCGTGCCCATGAAGCGAGACACTATGATGGTTGCGCCCGGCGGCTACACCGTCATGCGATTCCGGGCCGACAACCCTGGCATCTGGATCCTGCACTGCCACATGGAATGGCACGTCACTGCCGGCCTGACCGTCACCATGGTCGAAGCCCCACTGCAGCTCCAGAAACAAGAGAGTATCACGGCCCAGTCCTTGGCGAACTGCAAGGCCCAGGGTGCGTCTACGCAGGGCAATGCGGCGGGGAATACGCAGAACCATTTCGACCTTACTGGGGCAAATACGCATGTTCCGCCGTTGAACGAGACTGGGTTAGCACAGCTTTCATGATCCCATTTCTTGAATGTCCCAGCTAACGTGTGAATGCAGTGCGCTCTATCCTTAAGATACTACTGGCACCTATAGATACATTTGGCGCCTTCCTTGGACCCTTTCGGATCAACGTCGTATCGTCGGAGGTTTGACGATATTGTGGATCGTTCGCATACTGGTCGCAGCAACGGACACTTGAGTCGAACCGATTGCTTTGATTTTACTATTTTTCGCTGCACGTGGCTGAGATCAGGAGACGGGTCACTGTACACCTGGATTTCTTGGATGGCTTCGTGATGGGTGCTGTGCAATTGTGAGAATGATGTCTCTTGTAAGAACAATGGCTTTGTGTGCCTGCGGTACAATTATTTGTATTATACATCGTGGAACATAGCGCGACCCGCTCCTTAGCAAAGCAATCTGTCGTCGCGGAGACATTCTGTCTCGACATCAATAATTGAATTATACATCCATAATGATACAGGCTCACCCAAGTGCCGCGCATGGGGAGAGAGCGTGCGGAGGCCTAGAACAGCAACATGTGCTGATGGCATACGTGTTCGGGGTATACATTACTTCGGGTCCCCTTCGGACTTGGAGTTTCCTGCATCATCTTCTGTCTACCTCCCCTGTCTGCGAAAGACAGTAAACTCAAGCACAAAGAACACCACGTACCCCACCAAAAGCACCGCCCCCATCCATCTCCTTGCGCCCAAAAACACAATCAACGCAAGCGCCACAACCGATACCAGAACCGCCGCCAGCTCAAAGCCGGTTATCATTCCCGCTTCATCACCGCTCACGTAGACGACTCCAAGACACAGTGTTAGTAGGAAAACGTTGCTGCCGACGGTGTTCGCTACCACGATGCCGCTATGGCCTCTTGAGGCTCCGATGACGGCTACGAATTTCTCTGGGAGTGTGGTGGCGAAGGCTAGAATGGTGATGCCGTATACTGTACGTGAGATGTTCAGCTCTGAGGCTATGGACGTTGCGGAGTGTGATAGGATGTAGCCAGATAGTGATAGTGCGAGGAACCCAAGGATAAGCTGGAAGACGTGGGTTCGTAGGCGACGAGGCGAGTGTCTCGGGGTTCTGGGAAGTGGAGAGGGGGAGCTGATTTCCACTAGGAGACTTTGGTTCTCATCCGAATTACTCTCGTTCTGTACATCAGGCTTCACAGTTGCTGGACTGCGACTGTTGCTGCTGCTGTCACGGTTGCTTGCGCCGTGACTGTTGGTGTCGCTGTCGCTGTCGTCATCTGAAGAATCTTCGGGCTCTGGCGCTTTGAGAACGCCTCGATATATAGCCACTCCAATTGAAACCAGATACAGTCCGAAGACCACAATCAGGATGCTGCCGAAGATAACCCCTCCTTTGACAAAGTATCCGAGCACAATGATCGGAGGAGTGAGCAGGAGTAACAGCGAGACGTAATTCTTAGAGCTCCTGTCGAATTCTGTATAGCCACGCTGGAACAAGACCCCCAGCGAGAACGCGGCCAGGATATTAGAGATGATGGATCCGATGACGTTCCCAAGAGCTAGCGGCGATTGGTGTTGTGCGACCGCTGCAATTACCACTGCAAGCTAGAATGCGGTGAATGGATGACAAGGTACCAGTATAAGGGCTCACATACCTCTTCCCACTCTGCACCCGCTGTTAGTAAAGCAACAAGCGTTTGGGAGACACCGAGTCGCGATGCCACGATCGCAGTGTGGTCGATGAATTTGTCGGCTCCGTAATCCAAGACGAAGATAGCTGCTATGAAGACAGCAATATTGAAGAGCAAAATATCGTAATTCATTTTGTTCGGGGTGTAAAACAGGTCCCTATCGCACGCCCTTTCCCGTACCTGGGGCCAGCCTGCTTAGGCCTCTTCGTAGGGCTCAATTTGGCAATTGTTCTTCGCAGAACTGAGCATTCGACTCCGAAATCATTGTTCAAATTGTTGTTTGGTATGTGAAGGAGAGGTAAACGCTCGCAGGAACTCTCACGATCGCATTTTCGCCCCTTGCGATATATCCTCTGACCGTTTGCCGTCTATTTCGCTGCCTATCCAACTTAGTTGGCGTCTTTAACAATGATAACTCTGACTCAAAGTCTGCTTGCGTGAGAAAATTATGCAGATCCTGGAAGCAAGAAGGTGTTTCAAATGCGCCGAGGGCAACGGGCCGGTTTGCTCCGGGCCAGTCAGATTACTTCATTGTACTAAGGTATGCGAAAACTTCAACTAACGGGTAAGATGAGTTAGCGGGGACTTCCATCCGAAGCTAAAAGAGCTACGTTGGCAAAGACATGAGTGATACTTACAAAAATTGACCTCTGACCAGCCTCCACTACGTGAGCGAGTCGTATTACTAGCATGATGAGGTTGCCGGCACAGGCACGGTTGTAGATGACCCGTGTTCATGGAATGTAATGAAATCAAGTTGCTGGAGGCTGGGTGCTGGGTGGCGCTGTCGCTATCCAGGGCCGGTTGAATGGCTCAAGGGAAAAGGATCTTTGAGCTCGCGCTCCAGTGACAGAAGATGGAAAGCGATGCTGAGATTAACAGAGTTTCGAAACGAAGGGCGACCTGATCGCGAAAAATTGAACAGAAGCGCTCTGTGTGTATCGCAAACATAGACTGCGGCGTTGTCGCAGGAAGGCAATGAAAGATTCATGATATAGAGAGGAGGTAGACCATCTAGTGGGACATAAGACTTAAGTAATTTGAACGAAGCGTTCAATCGCTGCCTTCGAAAATCTACATCCCAACATTCAAAGCTATAGGATCGGTCCAGTTCCCTACACAATTCTCGTTCCGAGTTCGCCAAGTGATGTCGCTACCATTAGTCTGATAGAATATGTACAATTGCCGGGTCAGGCTCCTAAAGCCTTGTGCCACAGTCAGTCTGGAGCCGATCATAGCTTTGGAAAGGGTGCTGATCCCGGAACCATTTGAGGCTTGTACCCCAATGTTGACGGCTCTGCTACCAGTCCCTTTGGTCGAGGGATTGCCGACCCATGCTTCGGCTTACCCTGCTTTCGAGCCAGTTGGGAAATCGGTATTGTTTAGCTCCATGACCATCTCGAAATCGTTCTGATAGTATAGGATTCGAGACCCATTCACCATATCACCTGCAAGACCAGGCGTTGAGTTGTCGGCAGTTGTTCCATTCAAACCTGCAAGGGCGCCAATCAGCATACTTGGCCACATTCTTAAGCCTATATATTGTGACTCGCCTGTAATCCACCCCATAGTCGCGTTCTTGCAACAGTCCGAACAATAGTGATCCTGCATCCGTCGATCCTTCGTAAAACTGTACGTTCGCCAAGCAGTGATGGGGCTTGTGTCGTGGCTTGTCCAGAAATCTGATCCCGGAGCGTGGTCGGAGAATAGGGTGCCTGCGGACCATGTGTCTTGATCGTATGCCCAAAGAGCCTCTTGGATTCCTTTCTCCTATGAGGTACTTAGAAACTGCACAAATGCCGGCTGAGGATAGTCTCTGTCTTGCAGCACGTACAGATTCATAGTACACCCAGCCTATATTCCCGCGATCTCCGCATTTGCCAATGTAGCTCGCAGACAGGGCGGAGTATGTATCTACGGCTTTGAAATGCATGGCACCGAGCGTACCATTTTTCCAATCGTTGCTGCCGTGAGTGCCCCTCAGCTCTTGCAAATATCCAAGCTTGTCTATGTAGTACATGTATATCTGTGTTGGGACAGCTCCAAACTGCACCACACTCAATCTGGTACCAATCCTTGCGTCGCTGGTGACGAGCTCGGAATTGTACCACTCGGATTGATTGAAACCCAATTTTCGAATGTCTGCGTTCGAATGTTGGTAGAAGAGCAGATAATTTTCTGATGTCGTGTCTGCGCTTTATTTTTCTGCAGCATCATAAGCCAGAGAAGCCATTGCGGTCCCATTGAGCGCGTCAGCCGGTCTACCCTCGGGTCTCGAGCCGGAGCCACTACTAACATTAGTACTGTTGACGCCATTTCCCTGTCCATTGGGGTGAGACTGAGATGTTGAGTTCGGTATTATGCTAAAAGAGTGAGGAAATTTCAGCGGCGAGATAATTTCCAAGGTGCATGCAGTGGCCTAGACTGATAAAAATTTCTGGGGCTGCTCAAAAATGTGTAAAGTCAGGCAGCAATCCAAATACAGCCTTCATCCATGGTATGTTGAAACGAGCTACGTTGGCTTCAGGAGTACAAATGAGCATATCGAAAGAATTTAATCTTATACTTTCGTTCCCGTTCAGAGTCGTGCGAGATGTTGGAAATGTACCAGACCGTATGCATCATGTCTTACAAGGCCACGAGGACATGAAAATTAAAAGTGTCCGCAATACTGAGACAGCCTTACCTTGGACCTTTCACATTGGCATCGCGATTCGAATTCTTGCCGCCAAAGTATCCACCCACGGCGCCTGCTATTGCAGCGAATATGATGACAAGCGCAACGGCACAAGCTACCAAGATTCTCTTGTTCTTCCTCTTCCGCGACAATGGCTCTGCGTGTTCGTACTGGTCATAATGCTGCTTCTGGTCTCCGACGGCTCCATTCGCTACTTCTTTGAAGCTGCTAGGTCCCATACACAGCTTCTGGGTACTGGCTACTGCCACACTGCTCGGTGAACTGAGGTGCAGATAAATGATCGAATTCGGAATATCCTGTCTTCAATCACGGACAATTATATCTTCGCTTTTTCGTGAGATGTAGCAGCAGACTTACCTCTAAGTTGGAAGAAGCACTCGTATTCTTGGCTTCAGTGGGATGTGTTATCTCGGGCTCCTTGTTGGCAAGCGTACCGTCCCGTCGATGAGAGCCTTGTTGCTGACCCGCCATAGGAAGGATCCTGGTTCCAACGCTGGATTTGCACCTCTGACGCGAAGACGATCAACTGGAAGTCGTCTAGAAGTCATGGAACCTTGTCAGTTCCCCAAAGAACGGAGTACGATATGGGCGGGGGTGACACGTAGCTCGTACCACTATAATCGGATGTAGGGGTTTCTGTCATGCGCATGTGTGTCGAACGAATCATCAGCATTGTTGGAAATCAGCCGCATGGGGCTGAGGCTCTAGCCTGTCAGCCGCATAGAGCTGGGCTCTTACGACCACATCTATCATAAATCACCTTCTTCATAGGTTCCTCTACCAGCAATATTGCCACTTCGTATAACATTGCCTCGCCACATGCCTGCAATTAACACTCGCCCGAAATCATATCGAAGTTCCCACGTGAAGGAGCGGCGCGTCTTAGAACGATGATTTCCTTCAAAGAGTCTCCAACACACTGATACAGCAAGCATTGCGGGATGGCAGGCATTGCCTTGGTACCTCGACAGATCAAACGGTGATTTGGCGCTCCACTTGCATGGTACTTCTGACCGCATCTCCACAGCGATGCTTCTGTAGGCAGACTGATCAAGACTGAACCTGCGAAATGTCATCCTCACCGCTGGTGGGACCTTTTTTTAAAGAATGTGCGAATCTGCACATCAGACACGAAACCCCGATCTAGTGAGGTCTTCGTGCGGATGATCCAATCGAATGTCGTTGTGCTGGGATACTTGCAGGCTGACTCTAGTTTCGGACCTGAGGTTACACGCGCGGATGCCCTGTTCCAAATATGTACAGATTATGATTGGACCGCTTGACGCTTGGGCACGCCACCATTGACTCTATTTATAGACCCAGCTAATCGGGCCGACAACGTTCTCCGAACTATCTGAAATCTATCGTGTCAGATTGAACAAGACTGTCTACGTAGCCATTTCTCTATTATTGCTTATCTCATTGCAACACGCTCCACTTATGGAAACAGCCAGCCGCAAGCTAGATACCCTGCCAGCGGAGATACTTCAGCGCATCGCGTCCAGCGGCTCGTGCGAGGACGTGCTGACTCTCTCAAGAGTGAATCGCACTCTCAATCGCGTTTGCTACAGTCTCCATGTTTTTAGATCGGTGATCCAGAACCTGAACGACTATGGCGGCGCCGAATGGCATCATTGCCCTCTAACGAGCGCCAATAGCACGGCTGCTTGGGCGCGTTACGCGCTTGCGGATTCGAAAGCCAGGGCATCCAAAAAGTGGTTTTCCAAAGGGAGCGTAAGTTATGGGCCGCAACTTATGGTATCCCACCGTAGGTCCATTGAGACTCGAGATTCCTCGACCGAACTCAACTGATCGTCAATAGATCCTAAGCTCTACGGCGAGAATGCAAATCTTCTATTCTCCTTGATCGATCATAGTGTGGGGGATGTTGATCGACAAGTTGCTTTGGCCTTTTGTCTTGCGATGAGACATATGTCTTCAAGCCCACCAGACGATGCTTCCCAAGCTGTCTCCCAAGATTTACTAGGTCGAGCTTATGATACAATGAGCAGCCCTTGTGTCCCGCCTCGGCAAATATTGCGACGAGAGTTATTAGGTCGTCTGTCGCAAAGATTGCTACTGTCAGACCGGGAGCACAACTGGTGGTCCGAGGGCGACGGAATGTTGTTCACGAGGAAATACAGCCAAGCTCTGGATGCGGTGGGAATCGTGTCAATTTTGATTCGCGAGGCGCTTGCCAGAGGTATCGTCAGAAAGTCCTGGGCTGCGCCTTCTTCTCCTGGGATTTCCGTTCCTACAACCGAGAGCATCGAATTTTGCAGTCTTATGGACATGCCTCTTCCCTTCGTAGCTGATGGCGCGGCGAAACTCCCATATTGCCATCTTGCCACAATGACCAGCAAGCACTTCCTCGAGGAGGGGGAGTGGGCAGGTTTCTACACTGTGTCTACTGGAGGCCATGAGCTACATATCGATTGGCCGATGCGCGGAATGCGTTTCAGAGTCTGCGATGATCCCGAGCGACCTTGGCGGCACCTGCAAGCGTATGGGAACGATGGGATCGGCGATTTTTCGTTGTCCGGTAGTATGGCTTCGGCGACCGGCGAAATATCAATGGTAAAGGCTTATACTGGGGAAACGCTTCGATGGAACTGGGCTTGCATGATGACTCCCTTCGGTATAGTCGGCTTTTGGGGAACAAACAGCTTTGGGGGTTGGCTGTGGTTATGGAAGGTTCAATGACACCCAGTCTTCAAGGTAGATTTTCGAGGTCTTGAGTTATTATGGCCCAGGCGCATACTCTTCGTAGCTGATCAATGCCATTTTTGTCGCTTGTCAATCGAAGCCGTTCGAAGAGAAGAATTTCGCATATCACAACGTGATAGCCACGATAGGCGTCGCTGCCTACGCAGGTGTCGCCGCCGTCGACGAGTTCGAAAGAGTTTGCAAGGGAGATTTCGGGCCTGGATATGCTCCAAGGGGCTCCGTCGGTCGGCTTAGCTTGGATTCCGTTTCCGCAGACCTTCGTCTGGATGATTCAATGGCTACTGACTACGATTGCAACCAGCGTCAACGTTATGGTCCGCCATGAAATGCTAACCCTAACCATCATATACATCATACCATATTGCGTCCTGATACCGCTGCCAATCATTGTCATTGAGATTTGTGCAGCGCTAGGTTGGCAATGGCCTCGGGCGAACGAAGGGTGGCAGATCACGATTCTGAACATCAGAACATTCGTTCTCCCGACAATAAACATTCGCAGCCCACCGCGGTGGAGATACGACCCAGGCACTCCCACAGCACCATTGACGGATGTAACGCACAGCGACCTAGACCAGGCTACTACTCTTGTGTTCGGTCTCTTCGCCCTCATACCGAAATTTACCAACATGGTGACGAATATCTGTCGCAGTTGTTTGCGCTCTGAATAACGCAAAGGAGATCCGAATGGTACATTTGTGAGCCAACCAAAACGATCCATTGCTGCAAAGCTGCTCACGCACACGTAAGATCGTGGGAGCCTGACAGGCAACAGGCCTATATCATTGCTTGTGTAACTTTAATACAACCGCAGCCTGTCCATCGATTGGTCCCAGCCACCAAAGTGGCGTATGCATGCCTGCACTCCGCCCAGCCAAGAGTGGGCCTTGCGATCAATTATCACTTAATGAAGAGCGCAAGTCAGCTGCGTACCGGATAATTCTTGGCTTGAATCTTGGTGCGACATTGCCGCCTGAATCTGCTTACGCCTCAAGGGCTCTGCGATTACGTTAAGAGAACATTTGTCCAGATCCTAGCATGTCATTTGCTACAGTAGGACGAAGATAACGACTTGCCCCAGTCAATAGCGAAAGGGATTAAAGAGCCCTGCATATCAGGAAGGGCCAGTGCCAAGATGCAACACATTAAGGGATTGAGTGTCCAGTCGTCTACATACTGTTTGGTATGGCGATTGCTCGATTCCTTGTTCTTACAGTTCGCTTTCCCCCCAATATAGTTGCCCACTTTATATCCAATTCCAGCTGCATAGACAAGGGAGAGTTTGGCGACAAAGTGGCATTTCTACTACTGGTCCTCGCGTGGCTAGGATTTATTGAATCAGACTATCGCTGTGCCCGCCTCGGCCCAAGCACATATTTTGTGTTCGTCAGAGCCACCGATACAAGCAGTAGCGTTTACTCACAGATGTCATCTCGAGGCTAGGAACGCGCGAGATCAGGAGTTGGCGAGGGCCTCAGGCGAGAATGCGCTGCAGGAGTGGTTGCGAAAGCTCATTCATGGTCTGTGTAGGCTTCGCATGTACCATAGAGAGAGAAGAACGTTATGGGCGTTCATCAAGGTTTGGGAATCGTTGGCTCATGATTAGAGTCTATAGAGCAATTCCTCAAAGCCCGAGGGTAGCATTATGACTATAGCTGACCCTACAGTCAGCATTGTGTTGCCATAAGGACCAGTCGCTTAGCCTCACTGCTCTTATACGATGGAGTCGCAGACAATAGACTCTTAGATATCGAAGGTTGGAGAGAAATCCTTCATTACCAAGCTTGATGGAAGGAAACATCACATAGATGCAAGAAGAGGAACTATATAACGAGAACACGTTAAGGCGCATCGCAACGTCGCAATACTAAGCCATCGCGTTACGAGAGTATTAAATTGTCACGTACAAAGCTCGAGAACTATTCTCAGGAATGAAAAATACATTATGATTAGAGGTTCCAGTATCATGGTATTATACAACAGCAGTACTCCGAACGCACAAAGATCCCACCCAGCCCCTTTACACCGAGCCTGAAAAACCCTCACGCTCTAATAAATGCATCCAACAACTCGACCCCCCATATTAATACACCTAATTGACGGCCACGTTCCGCTCTTCACTTCCTCCAAATAGCGCCCACACTATTAATCACCATCGAATCCGCATGCCCCCAAAAGCCTGCCAACACCCACCCACTCCTCCCATCCGGCGGCTCCTGCTCCACAACCTTCAACCCAGCCGGCGCCACCACCTTCGCCTGCCCATACTCCTTCCAGCTCGTGAGCTCTTGCCCGTTAGGATCGAGCACACTCAAAGCTGCTAGACAACCTGAGCCGGGCACATACTCGATCCTGACTTTCGCAACTTTGGCGTATCGGAAGTCAGCGAGCGGTTGCGACCAGAAGGTATGGTTCTTATTCGAATTTCCAACCACTTGATGGACGCCGTCTTCTTGGGGGGTGTTGGTGTCATGAGAAGTACTGAAGCCGATGCCGGAGAGGCGTCCGTGGCAGCGTCGTGAGCGGGTTTGGCGGCCGAAAATGCCGAGCCAGTTGACGGAGCGGTTTTGGTAGGCGTGGAGGCGGAGCTTGATGAGGCTGTCGAGATGCGAAGTTTCAGCAGCGGCGTCCAGTGTGCAGAAGAGGGTGTCCTTTTCTTTACCCAGCCATGAGCGTCGTGGTTCGATGTGGTCGCCCACTAAAGGGGTGAACTCGAGATCTGTGTCTCTGACCCATTGGCCGATCTTCCCAACTTCCTCGGAGCTGAGGAGGCCAAGATTGGTGTCACGTCTGGCGAGATCTGCTTGCTCACGAATCGTAATGCCATGATGTCTGATCTGTTAAAATGTCTGTCAGGGGTCCAATCACGCTCAAAAGCGAGGCAAAAACTCACCGGTAGCCGCTTGCGCAGCTCACTGGGCCACATATACGGTACCGCTCTTTGCTGCCCATTCTCATCCAAATCTGCCAGCGAGGGCTCTGTGATCAAAGCCTTGGTGATATCACTGATCTGAGTCATTCCCTTGCGTGCTAGCAGCACAGCCTCGGTCAATCCTTTCGATGTCAACGGTATAGGTTCTGGTACATCCGGCCCTTCCTCGCGCTCTCGGTACTGCTCGGTGTACTTCAACATATCTGCCAGGTCGGCCCGAATATTTTTGTAAGCCAGGAAGGCACTGAACAGGTCTTGGGTGTATAAGGAGCACAGGTCGTAGTCGAGGATTCGATATTTATCATCCGGTGGGTTTCGCGCGTCTGCTTCGTTGAAGCTTCTCAGACTGGTGTATCTGGTCAGGATTGCCGATGTACGTTGGGCACAGGTCTGCACGAGGTGTGGGAACCGAGTCGCAACATCGACCACAGTCTTGAGATCCCACTTCTCGTCCGGGGGCTTGATGTTCCCTCCGCCTGCCCAATTGACGGATATGGTCGTCTCGGTGTCGTCCCATACGTCGCTCTTGTGCTTGTCCATGCTATTCTTCGTACCCACAGACAAGCCTGGAACAGCTGCAACGGCCATTTCGGCCTCGGCAGCGGCCTTTACAGCGGATATCTTGGACTTGTCGTTGACTTTGATGCTGACTATAGCGCTGAATTCGCCACCTTCGGTAAAACCGCTGATAAAGCAGTCACCAAAGACGTCTGTGAAGTTCTTGTTGTCCAGCTCGTTGATGGGATTGAATGTCATTTTGTCTGCAATCGGCGAGGTTTCATTGGTGACTTTAACGGTGACGATGTAGTTCAGGTCGGATTGATTGACTTTGTTTTCGTTCACAATGGAGGCGCTACCAGCACCCTTGACCGTGCCATATTTGATGGATGCGGAGGAAGAGATGTTGAGCGCTTCCACTATGTCTGACATGTTGTCTACCATCCTTGAGGAGTATGTAACGATCTGGACAACGTTCTTGCTGGGCGGCGTCGTTTCTGCTGGCTGGACAGTCGTTGCTGGCGCTTCGAGTGGCTGCGTGCCAACCGTGATATTTGGCATCGACTTGGCAGACTGTGCGCTCCCTGGCCTCTGCATCTCCGGGGCACCGGCAGCGACTGGTGTTGTCGCATCCGACTGCATTGACTCATTACTGTTTTTGTGGCCGAGAACGGGTCCGTGGGGCGAGACAGCCGTTGAAGCTGACAAGTGTCGTAGAGAGCTGGCACCTGCAAACGAGTGTGGTCGCTGCGAGCTTGAGGAACGGGCTTTTCGCGCAGGTTCGATGAGGACGGCGTTCTCAATGCATATTTCTTGAGTGTATGAGTTGAACCTGTCTCGCCATCAGCTTCGTTCGTGTACACATCGGAGATGGTATTTACCCCTGCCCAATCCTCATAGCATTTGTGTACGGTGCTAGGAAAGACATGCCGGAGCTCCCTGATGAGCCTCCTGTCTTGGATACGCTATTCGCCAGTTTTCGCGATTCGTAATGGCTGGTATTTCGGTTTTTATAGACTGGTCAAGAAAGGTAGCGTTGCCTGCATATGAAATTTGATGGAATTGAAATAAGGTATGCTTCATGCATAATGATTAGACAAAGACACGGGGAAGAAACAGTTTATACCATGTTATGGGCCCAGAGGCATTCCCCGCCTACAGTCGCACAAGCTGTCATAAATGTCACTAGTCTCTGATCAGCCCTTTCAGCTACCAAATTTAGATGCCTAGAGAGCTCGCAATGAGGCTTCGCCTAAGGAGGATCAGGAAACTTCGACTATGATTGGCCAGGAGCTACCATGAGCGCCTGATAGATATCGGGATTGAGCATAAAAGGGTGTAAGCACGAAATGCCTCTTCCCGATCATGATGACTGCCTTCCGAGGGCACTGCAGTCATTTGCATTGACTGACCGTCCTGCAGGAGGGTCAAGGCTGAGATTACTGCTTGGTAGGGTCCAATGACAGAAATTCTATTTGATCTATCAATACTCCGCGGCTTTCGGATCGCCCTCATGTTTGGGGAAGCGAGTGTATTAGATTTTTGTGTGAACAATCCGGGAGACAGGTCGTAGAGCGCGCGCGTGGCCTGGGCCTCCGGCGTTTCGGTTTGTTATGCAGGGAAGCTGCAGGTGCCCTTCAAGGCTTCAAGTCCGAGCGCCATCCTTTGCGACAAATACGATGCATGGCGGAGTAAATCTGGCCTGCAACCTAGCCTTGTTGAAGGGCGCGAGTCAGCGACTTGGTGAGATGTTGCTTTCCGTAGCGAACATTGTGATTGGACGTTGGACGTTTCACCCTCAGCCTCACAGGAAGGATCCGAGAAAGCTGAGGGTTTCGTAGGTCAGGTGCGAACCGATGCCTCTTTGGTTGCTCATCAGCCTCACAGCAATTCTTTCCCTCGGCTATAGATGCATAGTAGACAATGCCTCATCCGATAACCGCCCAAGCACAAAGTGTAGGGCTGCACAACTTGTCCTGAGACTTCGGGGCTCCTGTTTTTGGCGGCGACAACGATGTGGCGCCGCCAAGCATGGAAGTTGCTGTGCTTTTCTCCCCAAGTTGCGTATCACAGTAATCTTTCCCAGCCTCAGAAGAGCACGCAAACTGTGCCTCGTCCTTTCCTCCTAAGATAGTTTGGTCGTTGCTGGATAGGACAATTCCAGAACTGACCAATCTGGGCAACCTAAATTTCTGGCATTGCCCTATAACGCGATCCAGTCACAGACGGTTTGTGTGAGATAAGACCTCACAAGGTAAAGTAGTTTCCGGGCTTCCCCAGATTGATAACATGTGACATTGCTGACGCAGCGCGGCTAGCGCGCCAGCGTACTTTAGGCTGCGAGAGCAGGAGACGCTGAAACTTAGATCCCTGACGCGCCTTCGACTTTCGAAACAGACTCTTCTTTCAATCGTCCACTGAACCGAACATATAGCCTCCGAGCCGGCTTACGACCGCAATCATGACCAAACGCACACCATCAGAGGACCACCCGAAGAGAGTAAAGTAGCCCAAGAAGCGAATCGCGTTCTCAATTCCCAAGGACGCAGGTACTAAGGCTATGTATGACCACCCTTGCATTTGATACTTATAGGCATGACTAACATGGTATCGCAGTATCGTGAAAAACGCGTTAACCTCCCCTCTCCTACAGCTTCCTCTAGAGATTCGCAACAACATATAGAGGGAGGTACGCTCATCCACGTCAAGTACCGGCGGGTCGATCCAGTGAGCTCCCCGGTCAACGAGTCTTAGCATCGTACGTCTGATAGGCACCAGGACCCATGCAGAAGCAGGTGGAGGCATATAGTCTGCGAGAACGACTGCCTGGAGAACCGGCCAGACGAGGAAGTCAGCCCGGGCGACCCAGAAGACATTGGCTGGCTAGGACCACACTCTTCTTGCATCCAGCTCATACCTCCAAGGTATAATAAGGCTCCTTGCTGTGACAGCCATCAAGATGTAATTATTACGCATCAGACTAAGCTGCACATAGCCATCAGTGGCTCATCTCTCCTGGTCATATGGTAAAGGTTGGAGACAGGAGCCTCTATCGAATGAGTTGACAGCGGAGGCAGAGCATGCACATAACTCAATAATAATAGAAAGAAAATACTTGAAATTCTCGATTTCACTCCCAGCGCTACGTCGATTGCGATCAATACTTACAATCGTTATCAACCACCAAGATCGCACTGGGTACCCCCACGAATGAGCTTCGACTTCTATAATTCTCAAGACTTGAAAAATGGGATTATATCTTTTCCTTTTGTTTGCGACATGCATTGCATCCTCGACTAGAGAGACCGCCGGGTGTGCCTTCAGATATATTGGAGCTGCATGACGCCACGGAGCGCAGAAGTGGATCACATCCATGAACGGTCAGACGTCTTTTGGTCAGCTCAACCTTGCGCTAGCCATATAGGGGTATCCATTGCGATTGGGAATGGGCGATCCCAGGATGTACCGTTCCGCCTTACAGTTATCACTCGAATACTCACTTCTTGGCTCCTGCTCACTTTGCTTGGCAGGGGTGAAAATAGCGAGCTTGCCGCCATATTTTCTTTTCTCTCACCCTTCTCGTACAGAAAGCTTCACGATGAATTTAAGCAAGATAACTCAGGGCAAATCCACTGAAAATAAGCTTGGCTCATTTATAAAGAAGACGTCGGAAGACGCAGCACCCAGTCTCGCGGAAGCCCCACCACCATCCTACCCTCGAGCACAGAGCCCGGCACCCTCAGGCGTCGTCAATCCTCCCGTCTCAGGAATTCCAGTATATCCACCTCAGCCGCACCCCACCCCACCCCATCATCCCCCCTTTCACTCAATGTAAATTACTAAAAGTGGCACACAAGCCTCATCCGCATCGTCGACGCCGCTCACGACAACACAGCACTCTACACCCTAAAGCTCCAGCTCCACAAACCGCACATGAGCATCCCCCACGCTTCCACCACAACCACCATCGGCACCTTGACCTTCCGCGCGCTCACCACTCGCATCGATAGCACCGTGCACAAATCTCCGATCGCCCTGACCGCTCACGGCATCTTGAAACCGAGTTATACGTGGTCGTCGCCCGCGCAGAGGGGTGTGGCCATGACGTGGAAGGGCGGGAAGTCGAGCTTTGAGTTGCTGTGCTTGGATGGGGATGAGGTGGCAGTGGCGCGGTTCCTGTTTAGCCGTTGGAGTGTGAAGAAGTGCGGGAGTTTGGAGATACTGGATACCGAGGCGGAGGGTGGTGGTTTTATGGATGTGATTGTGGTGACGGGGTTGGCGCTGGTGGAGAATGTTTTGGCGCTGAGATTCGTTGCTATTGCTGCGGCTTCTTAAGGTTCCATACCACCGGCGAATTTGAACAATAGCGAGAGTAGTAAAAACGGCTTCTTCCTGAAACCGGATGTCCTGAACGTGCCTGGCGTTTTCGACTCTTTTGTTGTTGCTTGGTAAGACGACTGGGAGATGCATCAACAGACCTCTGATGATCTTGGCGTGTAATTCAACGGCCTGCGGTAGAACATGTGTCATGCAACCAACGAAAAGCAGAGCTGGGTGGCAATTACATAGACAAAGTACGCCAAGTGACGAAAGGAGATAACCTAGCAGATCTCAGTCCATGGGTCACAAAATCATTGCAGTCATGAACCCGAGCTCTGCCAAACTGAATGAAAGAACTTTACCAAATCCTTAGCCAAAACCTCCGGCTTCTCCCACGCCGCAAAATGGCCACCATGCTCATGCTCCTTCCAAAAAACCACATTCGCAGTCCTCTCCGCCCAAGACCTCGGCACCATCTCCATCTCGCCTCCGAAGGCGCTCACACCCGTAGGCGTGCTCTCATACGGTGGCTCCTCCCGCTCCGAAGCGTCGTTTTCCCTATACATATGAAAGGGGGTGGTAGGTCCGGGGAAATAATGAAGCAGCGTCCAAGTTATGATTTCCGTAGGGGACCACGGATAGTTATCGGACCACGTGTACAGCTTGTCCATCATCCACGCCAGCATGCCGACTGGGGAATCATGCATAGCGATCCCAAAAGTCCTTGGTTTCGAGTTCTGCACCATGAAATAGGCGAATTCGTGAGTGGCGAAGTGGTGCTGCTGCGCTATGGATCTTTTCTCGAAGGCGGTGTAATTTGGCTCCTTGTCGAAGTGGGGTTTGGGCATGGTGATCTGCGATGGTCAGCTTTGGGACAGTTGCGTGCTGCGCTTGTGGTCATCCGAGAAATTCACCAGGTTAATATGGTTTATATGGACTGCCTTCACATGCGCGGGGAACATTCTCCCCAAATTCCTCACGATATCAGAGCCCCAATCCCCACCCTGTGCCACGTAGCTTCGATAGCCAAGCTTCAGCATAACCTTATGCACGGCCTCCGCATCATATTTGTTTGTGAAGCTTGCTTTATCTGGGCACGAAGAGAAGCCGTAGCCTGGGAGGCTAGGTGCAACGACATGGAAACCAGCTTCGTTAAGGATCGGCAGCATTTTCGTGACCTCGGCAAAAGACCCAGGCCAGCCATGGACGAACAAAAGCGGTATGGCATCCGACACCGATGAAGTTTGGTGCACGAAGTGCATCTCAAGATCCTCAAAATTTTCCACTTCAACAATGCAGGTATATTGCGGCAATTCGTTCAATCTAGCCTCCTGCTCTCTCCAGTCATAACTCGTCCGCCAAAAGTCCACAAGCTCTTTGACATTCTGGACTGTGACACCGTTGTCTTCGCCCCATTGCTCGTTTGCGAGGTTGACTGGTAGGCGAGTAAGCTCAAGCTTACGCTGTAGCAAGTCAAGCTCCGATCCGGGTATATCGATCTGTGGTTCTTGCTTAGCATCAAGACTTTCCAAGCGTGTATTTCTACATCTTACGCGGAAAGGCTTGGCAGCCATTTTTGTGCCCATCGAGTCACGGACAACAGAGCCTAAGAGCAGAGATTGAAAGACTTCTCGACGATTGATAATGATGGAGTCCCCACATAGAAAAGGTCCGCCGGTCCGCGTCCCGTAATCTAACCCTAAACAGCCTATTTCCTTTCTGTTCCTGTCACAGTCCACTCCATATACATGTAAGGTACCAGTCCCGTAAATCTCAAGAGAAAAAGCTTAACAATTAAAGTAGCAGAATTCTCTATCTAGATCTCAACACCTCTGCCATCTACTTAAAGAGATGCACACCCGACGGCGCTACGAAAACCTCATTCCTTTTCATGATACCTCTGCGTATACTCGCTCCACTTCTCATTTCCACCCAGGATCAACTCCAGCCCCTTCATATAAACCTTTAATGCCTCATCTTCTTCTCCTCTGTCCATATCGCTCTCCCTCTTCTTCACCATCTCCAAATGCAGCACCTCCCACTCCCTGCACAGCACCCACAGCACCCTCTTCGCGCTCGCAAAACTGACGCCCGTCTCCTGCGCCTGCATGGCCACCATATTGAGGACCTTGCCGGTGTCGGTGGGGTTTTGGGCGTAGGCGCGGACTTCTTTGTCGAAGGAGTGGATATCGTTGACGACGATGCCGAGGCGCGAGTAGGAGATTTCGATATCGTGGATGCTGGCGAGTGTGCTTGGTGTGAGGCGGAGATCCATGCCGTAGCGAATAACGGCGGCGACGAATCTGATGGAGTCGTTCAGCGGGGTGATACTGCGAGCTTGGTTCGTGGATGGAAGGGGAAAAGTTGAGACGGAAGGATTTGGGCTGGGGATAAAAGATAACGGATGAGCTGGAAGTAGCTACCTCACACCGCCTTCCTTGTACCGCTGTTTGAGTAGCGTGCCCATGCCCACACATTGGTTCCGCGCTTGGTCGACCTGCGCCTCAACACATAGGATGGCATCTTGCAGCACATCCTTCGTCAGGTGCTCATCGACGGCGCGCATGGCGGCGAACGTGTCGTATGTGATCCACTCGTATGGGTCCTCACGGTTAGGAAGGGCTTTGCCTTTGGCCAGATTGATAAGGCGATAGTAGAATGCCTTTCCTTCCTCAAGAGACATGTTCTCAGCAACATCTTGGATTAGCATCAGCATAAGTCCCTTATCTGCCTCCCACTTGGGAACTAGGGATTGGAAGGCGCTTACCATCCAGTAGGAAGAGCAATGTGTTGACTTTGACCGAGTCTAGCATGCGGTCGTCCCTAACAAGTGGTAAGGCCCAGCATGCCCATCGATTGGTGTCTGCAGCAATGAACTTCTGCCTAGCTTGCTCATCCGGCCAGGGCCAGTGAGTTGCGAAGAAAGCGTCGAGCTCAGTGCAGACCTCATCGGCGCGAGGATGGCATTTGACCTCGAATCGTGAGGAAGGCGGCTTGTCCTCCGGGGTGTAGAGAGCTGTTGCCATGACGCTGCCGGTGCTTGGCTCCCCACGACATGACTCAGAGCCGTCTGCTCCATCGACGGAAGCCTGACGGATTTCCTTCCCATATCTTTCAGAGAAGTTGATGTGAACGACGATGTTGTGAACGCCATGGCTCTTGAATTCAGTCACCGCAACTCCGTGCGTAGTCGATGCCATTATTTGATATTTCCAAAAGCTTCTGGCAAAGAACAGCAGTCCAGAGTACTAACGAGAGCAACTGATGCAAGTCTGGGTGGAACAGCATTCCCGAGACGGATACCAGTCACCCAATCTATCTACGTACCAACCAATGGCTTCTTAAGAGAAGGGTAGCGTTCATGTTTCGGACAGAGTCACGAAGCCGAACTTCTACGTATGGATGATCCATGGCATGATCAGTCATTGCAATCGGAATCGTTGCTCTGGTTCCGGCTCTTTGGGAGAGGTAGCATTTTCAATCAGCGGATTGGGTAAAACCTTCCGCTCCGATCATATTACGAACGGACGTGAGGTGAGAAGGTGAGACACGATCAGGCGTCCGATCGCAGGGTTCAGACGAGAATCTCCGTACGAAAGACTCGAATTAGCATGTAGGAAGAAGGGATTTGAGCCCAACAGACCGTCTAGGTGCAATGTGGCGTTTGTGGGTCCGTTGCCAGAGATGGGCTGGAGCACAGATGGCGGTGATGTTGCGACTGGCATTACCAAGAACATGGAGCATGCTTGCACCAGTGTAGTGGGAATCGACGAGGTCGGAATAAGCCTGAAGCGGTAGTCTGTCCCATGCAGCTTATGCAGTGCGCCCTCGCATAGCCGGTGGTCCGTGGTTCGGCTATGTCGCAGCAAGAAAAATCAGGCTCCAGCTTGTGCGGCCATCTCCGGCCATGTTCGGCCATGCCTTCACGACGACCCAATTGGGCGCTTCCCACGACCCTGCTCGACCGAGCTGCTCGACGAAGAAGGTATACCCTAGAGCCTTGCGACACTCGGTCATAAATCGTCCGTGGAAATTTATTTCTGCATTCTCCGTCCTTTGATCGCTGGGTCTTTTATGAGGTTGATGTCGCCGGGAGACATTGATTCTTATCAAGTTTATCGCCAGAGCTACTTCCGCCCTCTTCACGTTTCATTTCCATCGCCGTCAATGCCTCACGTCGCCGAGCCCACCATGACTGGATCTACAGTCAATGGAGAGGTTCCCTCGTCCAAATCCTTTAATGTAAGCTTGCTCTGGAACTGGCAGGACTGAACTCCGTGTTGCGAATGCACTAATATATCTTTCAGCGCCTATGCTCTCTACCAGCGATCTCCACGGGGATTGACACATTGACGACCAATCCATTCGGAGGAAAGTTGGTATCTATGGCCAAGCAAGGCCACAGTACAATCGTTGCCCCAGCTCTCGCCTCGACACCATATCAATACATCCAACCTTATGCCGTCCATCTAGATTCCTTGGCCGAAGGCGGACTCAGCAAGGTAGAGGGGAGCTTTCCTCTCATTACAGAGGATGTGGGCACGATCACTGGCGCCTTGAAAGGTATGGCATCCGATGTAGCGTGGATGCCGTTCCGGAGAGTCATGCAGGCATATAATTACGTGTCCAGCTCTTATTGCAGAGAACACGAGAGATGCGGTGGTAGAGGCATTATTGCTGGAGGAACGGCGATTCTGACGTTCCAGCTGGCGGTGGCTGGAGATACTTTAGCGATGCTTAGCACGGTTCTGACTCGAAACAAGCAATGATCGAGTTGAGAAAATGACGCGTCATAGTAAATGCAAGAATCCGTACGTTGGATAGAGTATCTTTAATCCTGTTCATCAATCTGTTCGTGTGAATCCATGTGCCGGCTACGGTGGAATTGCTAACTGTTCCTGACCAGCGTAATATGTCCCTTGATCGGCTAGTGGGGTATCTGAAGTTGACTACTGTAGGTCTATCACGATCAACGCTTTCCTAAATTCGAGGCGTCTGCAAGACCAGGACGTTACTCCCAGATTTCATATCGCTGCGAGGTAGCGGAGCAATCTTACCAGCTCATAGAGCAGCACAAGTTACCAAGAGTGTAGACTCTATAGTGTTTCTCAGCCAACAAGGAGAGCGAATGCAGTGAATATCTCGGCGTATGCCTTGATGCGTGCCGACTTCTGCATAACGCCTATCCGTATCAATTCCGGGGTCCGAGACATGCAGACTTAACCTCTGGACCGATATCAGTGTGATGAAAGACGCTTCTGATTCGGATCGCCCGGTCCCGATCTCTTTTGCTGCCGAGGATACGCGGGTTCTTACACTGGCCCAGATTCCGCCACCCGATTCACAATTCAGCTGATACCCTAGCCAAAGATCAGCGAATGCCCCGCCTTCATACCTGGTTGAGTTGCATTGAGGTACCCGAGCAAGTGCGATCGTGACGAAAGGCATTTTGGCTGCTCTTGAGTTGCTATTATACCATTCTGCAGCTGAACAGCCGCTCAGCCGTCGTGGTCATGCCACATGCCTCCTCCTGCATACTCCTGCGATCACACATGATTTGCTCGGCAAGTGTGCGGGCGCCCAACGATTTCAAGGAACACGGCTTGTCATAGCTGTTCCCGAATGTCCCAAAACCCATCCCGCAAAAATCTCGGGACAGGAGAAAGAGCCGCAGAGAGACCATGAACTCAATTCAGCCTTAATTGCCCCAGGAAAGCTTCCATGAGCTCATTACGCATCCCAATGCTGGCTAGTTCTGCTTGAGCGCGATCGTGAAATTGGCTTAGCCGTTCTTTGGTGTACTCCAAGCTTCTGGTCTGGGTTTGCATGTACCATAGAGCGTAAGACTTCAGATTCACGTTCTTAGTATGAAGCTTCAAGATGTTGAGGATCTCGTTGTTATCGGTGGGGCTGTTGTAGATCGCATGGATAACAGGCAACGAGAATTTTCCCTCTGTAAGGTCTTCACAAAACCCTTTGGCCGAAGCCATCTAATCAGCGCTATCAGCTAAAGGCACCAAGAAGCAGAGCAGTGGCCCACTACAGCTGCTCACACACCTGTTCTGAACACAAGTTCTGATGGTCGTCTCGAATTTGGAAAATCAAACCAACCAGCTCTGCGAGAGGCAAGATGTTATATGTGGTTGAGCTGACGGCTTGCATCAACCTGGTTGCAAGTCGAAAGAGGCCGCCGGTCTTGTTAGATATCATCAACAGATAGTCATCTTCTGATGGGACCGTCAATGTCTCCCGCCAGAAGAGCTCGATACCTTGTCCCCGGTGCAGATTAAGTAGCTCTTCAATGAAGATTTGCATGGTGTTGGCAGGGCTCTCCAAGCTAAGGAGCTCCTGTTGTGCGAGAAAATATGCGTAATTAGCAGAATTGATACTTTGCGCAGTTCCAAATACACAATGTGCTGCGGGAGAGCCACGCCGGAGCTCAGATCCGTCTTGGATGTCATCAATCCTGCCAGCATCAGCTTTCCGCTCGCAGAGGGTTTGAAAACTGCTCAGGATCATACAAAAGAGAAGCGTTGTGAAGTTTTGAGATTACTCTGTCGATAACGCTGAGCGACTGGTAGTCCACCTGGAGCCACACATTCAGGGCGGATAATATTTGAGCTCGGAAATTTTTGCCGGGAAGGACAGCGATGTAATCAAAGGGCTTGGTGATCACCTGCTTTGATGCTCAATATAGCACAACTCAGGAGCTTTAGAGGCCACGCACAGATTCTTCCTTCTGAGTCCAGGTATTGCAGAAACCGTCTATGAGGTCTTCGTTCTTCACGCAAGTCTTAGCTTCGACATCCGGTGACGGCGGTGTTCTGGATCGTGGACTTTGATGGTACCCGGTATCTGAGAAGATCTGACTACTTGAGGAACTGGGTTCATCTTGACTTGAAAGACCGCCGTCGCACGGTTCAGCAATACGCTGTACGGCAGTGCCCGGCAGTCGTTCCTCGGTCACGTCGTCAGGATTGGGCATGCTGCTTTGCTGAAGGTCTTGTGACGGATACTCTTGGATGATGGTGATAGCATCATCGTGCTGCAATTCGAGATTCGAACACATGGTATCGGAATGCGTACTGTGTTGAAGTGAAAGAGACCCTTGTACCAAGTCCAGCTTACACTCTAGCACTGATCACTTGGTTTTGTTCAATGGGGAGGGTCGTTTGTATTAGGTAGCCAAAAGCTACTGGACAGCCGGAGCGGTTCGAAGACGGAAATCAGTGGCATGTTGTACCGCGTCTTGTCATTGCCTAAGGGCAACTGAGAGGTCCGGATGTTGTCTGGATAGAACGAGCTGGGGAGTAGCTCGCTACATTAGACAATTAGTCAATACTAAACAGGTTAGGAACATGACCCCATAAATGATCCCCCCCACCAGAATTGCTGTCAAGACTCCGATGAACGTTGCCATCCACGTCGGGTTTCAATCCCCTCCGCGGACCCTTTGCAACATGATTCTACCTCCGTGAAAACGCCATGACTGCCGAGATGATACAAAGTTGCAGATAATGAGGTAGGTCAGACGGTGGCGTCCCAAACGATGACAAACAGGGAGTATAGCCATGCAACCGAACACGGCCGAGCGACTAAGACAGGATCTGCCTTCTGCTCGATTGATCGTAGTTTCGGCTTGCGCGAAAAATCCGGGATAAATTAATCTAATCGCTTCTAGCTCGTGTGGGAAAGGCTGCAGCGTGACAGTAGATAGAATGGATATCGCAAGAGAAAGCGGAGCTCGACGATTCTCATAGAAGAACTAGCGTTGCGATGATATGACACTGAATGATTATGGAGTGCCGCAACCGGACATGTCCGTGTGCGCCGAAGCCAGTCAAAAGCTTGAGTCGTTAGAAGTCCTGAATCCACACGTCCCACGCTTCAATATGCAGGAGAAATCAATGATAAGGCATCGGTAGGCGCATACGAGATCCATAAGGAGCAGTGAGGTATTAGTCGTGTGCCACTCACGGTTGAATGATGTAGATGCTACCAGCAAAGCTTCTTGTTGCCAAGTCGAATGGCGGATCTCGCTGTGCGTCGTGTGCATCGACGAGATTGATACAACCTCCGGAAGCGAATCCTGATCCGTGGTTAGCGTTACCATTTTCAAACCCCACCACTTATTTAGCAGCATGTGATAATTGGACGTTACTCCGGGCCTCGTGCCTTGACACCGCTTCGGACTCGAGGGTCTACCCATGTCCCAGCCGCCTTCGAAGTCGTGGCAAGGGACTTATTCCGTCCCTGCCTGCACCATGCCATGGTCCCTTGAGATGTGTATACATTAATGATGTTGACTCTGGGCTTCTTAGGACGTTATTTGGGATTGCCGTTTCAAAGTAAGAATGAACAGCGCCTTGAGAAGGTAGCAGTTGGAAAAGATTACCTTGGGACAATGAGCGAGGAATGGTTCGATGTAAAAGCAACACCGGCTCATTCTGAAGACATATTGAGTAAACAGCCAAAGCCATCAGCCCCGTCTGCAGCAGGGAGCATACAAGAACGATCAACCACTTTGAGCCAGCCCGGCGACCCGTCAGGAGCCATTGCAGTAAAGTACGAGAGTCCGATCAAACAGAACAAACAGAAAGGAAAACAGAGGCAGTTCGCATTGACGCCTTCGAAGTTGCCTTCGGCAGACAAGTCACAGGAGGTTATGCCAGTACTCATGAGATTATTTCAACTGGGTGAGGAACTGGTACCTTTGCTCGTGACGTTGGCCAAGATGGGAGAAGAGTGGTCACGTACACAAGCATTCTCCAAGGATGAGCAAGAACAACGTCCATGGCCAGCGTCAGCGTCGGAGAAGACCAGAGATCGGCATAGGTCCTCGGAGACGGCTTCAGCTGGGCAGCAGGACGATGCTGAGCTCACGCCAACGGCTTCCCATACAGCTGCCGATGACGCATGCCACAAAACTCCAATATCGACGGAGACCGAGGGAAATTCGGCTCTTACTCCGTCAACTTCGAAAAGCAACGGGACGAACGTGCAAAGCAGCCCCTTGGAAAGCCAATCTAAAGAGATCGACACTGACTTTGACTCCTTCAAGAGACTCTGTTCAACCCACGGTTTTCTAAGACATCCCTTGGGTCTAGGCGTGCATGATGTATGCGACGGCATCAATGATGAGGCTACACTAAGGTACGCTCTTCTCCGTGGTGGAGAGATGAAGGCTCCGGCTGCCCTTTCAACCTAATCTCTACCGCAGGCGGTTTTTCGACGCCCGGAAACGCGACGTCACCGGCGCCCATAAGCAGTTCGAGGAGGCTTGGCAAGCCCGTAAGACTAACAACATATGTGCCTTTTACGATAGGATAGGCATCGCCGAGTTCCAAGAAACGAGAGATCTGGTACGTTGCGCGCGACCCGAGATCCACATTGTGCTCTGTCATGGTAATGATAACTTTCGACCGTAGAATCCCGCCTGGAGCGGCCGACGGGACAAGTCTGGGCGACCAATCTGTCTGTTTGACTTTGGGAAGCTTGACTCGAAAACCATGGCCGGTTATAGAAAAACTTCAGCAGAGATGAATAACTTGAAGTCCGAGCTGGAGATTCCCGACACTATGTCGATGGAGAGGCTTCGTGCTTTTGCCGTCTATGAGCATCTGACAAGATTCATTATGCCTCTCTGTACCGCGGTGCCGGGAAGACCGAACCAGGAGAGCCCTGTCACCAAAATGCTGTGCATTGTCGACATATCCGGGATCGGGCTAAAGCAGGTTTGGAGCTTACGACACCATCTGCAGGACCTGGCGAAGCTTTTTGCGACAAGTTATCCAGAAATTCTGGCTCGCGTTTTGGTACGTGTACAGACCCTAGTGCAGCCAGTCATCGTTTGAAGTTTGATCTGTGAAGTTGACGAAGACCCCGGCAGATCATCGGTGCGCCGTCCTATTTTCCGACCATATGGGGCTGGATCAAGAAATGGGTTGACCCCAACACAATGGAAAAGCTTTGTATTCTGACCCAGGAGGAAGTACTCCCGACACTGCAGCAGTACGTAGAGATGGCCAACATCCCCAAAAGATTTGGAGGCGATTTCGACTTCTCTCATGGCATGGAGCCGAAATTAGATCCTGTCATCGCGGACATGCTGAGCTGGCAGCCTCCCAATTCGCAGATACCCAAAGGGCCTATGAAGTGGATCGATGAGAGTTGGGGGAAGAGGACGGCTGTGGCTGTTGGCAGCAGCCAAGGACGGACCAGGGAGGAAAAGATTGCTGTCTTGCGTCCGAAAAGTTTGACTCGAAAGTAGGTATTCCTCTGTCATATCAGCCCGCGATAGATGCATCCGAGAATACGACCTCTTACTCACTGTGGTTCGGCTATCTCCAACCTTCCACACGCGCTGAGAACCCGAATCTCGTCGTCTATCCCTTCTCGTTGGAAGGCATTCACTGCAGATCCTCTCACACGTGGTCGGTACTGACATGAAGGCAACAGCTTCAAACGGAAGAAGACCGTGCAAGACTACATTGAACATCTCATTTGGTAGACAACGGATAATCGCTAAGGAACATGGTTGATGATCTTATTCATGTCCCTGCGAGTCCTCTCAGGCCGGCACGAACTTCATTCTGCATGACGATCCAAATTTGGCGTTTCAAGTTCTGTGGCTTATAGAGCACCTCCTTCCATGCCCGCAACTTCGGTGGAAAGTGTTCTGATCAGTCGCCGTTTATCCGTACCTGGGTCAAGCATTTCCTTGTGTGATAGAACTGCCACCTAGAGTAGCTAAGGTTTCAACAGTTTCAAAGGACTTCAACCGCACACTCCGACTGTAAGCTGGACAGAAGAGGGCATTGTTGAGATGGCCATGGCTTAATCGATCGCCAGCTCGATGAATTTGCATTGACCATTGAGCACACATGTAGGTATCGTCAACCAGAACCATTGCGCCTTTGAAGCAACTAACCTTGTGAGGTTGGGATCAAACCGCAAGTGTAAAAATTAAAGTAATTTTAGAGTATATGATTACCCTCTTCAAACAGACCAAATCACCAAGAACGGGATAGAAGTACTTCTACTTCACTGATCGCGAAAAGCAGGGCATCATGGGCCGAAGTACGTACTTCCGTTCTTCGAAGTCGAGCGCCACGTGTGACGACATGCTGACTCATCGCCTTGGCACGGCTCCGACGCGAAAATGAAACCGGAAAATAAGGAGAATCGTTGCCGCAGGATGAGATCAACTTAGAACGCTGTTCTGCGCCCCCATCCTCCGCTTTCCCACCGCGTCGCATACCTTCAAATTTCAGCTTCCCCCGACCCTCCTGCTTCCATTCTCATATCGCTATACCTAGCAACTCCGCCATCATGTCCTCAATAGCCAACATGGCCCTGAGGGGTGTCGAGGTAGGGTATTCCTGGAAGCCCTTGACTTGCGCTCCAGCAGATTAACCCATCCTAGCTCTTCTGTGGCCTCATTGTCCTTGCGCTCTCCGCCAACCTCGTCGCGACACAGCATTACGGCGGCGCGCCATCAGTGACCAACTACGAAGTCTTTGCTGGCATCCTTTGCATGGTTGCCGCCATAATAGGGCTCGCTGGGAGCTTCATATCCTCCATCGGCGGACTGATCGCTTTGGGGGTTGATGCGATGACCGCGCTTTTTTTGTTCGCTGGCGGCATTGTACGTGCCCCGTGTCCTGATTGCCCCTCCTTCCTGCCTTTGCGCGTTTTCGAGCTAAGACCAGTCGCTGATCGTCACGTTTCCAGGCATTCGCCGCCCTTATACCCCTCACCTGCGGTTGCAGCGAGCTAAACACCGGCTGCGCCAAGCTTGTCTTTAACGTCGTTGTCAACGGCGGAGTCGATGGTCTTGGACATGTCAGTCCTGACGTCAACCGGGTACATCGCTGCAGAGAGGCGCAAGCGGCTACAGCCTTCATCTGGTTTGCCTGGGCGGCATTTTGCGCGAGTGCCTTCTTCAGCTTTCTGGCTTGGAGGAGAGGTGGTCTGAAGTGAAGGAAGCGCGTTAGTGGTAAGAGCCTGAGCATACCATACGAACGAACACTGAGTGGGGAAAGGCAAGTGACGTGCCAACGTGTAATGGGCGGGAAGATGGGAAAGGAGGCAGTCTCGAGGCCTATTCGTGAAGCTTCCGCCACGGCATTCGCAAGTGGGGAAGACGGCGACTTTAGAGGTTCTGAGCCCTAAGGATTATTGGGAAATCACGCTGGAATCGCGCATCTTGAATATTCTCCCCTGATGGTCTCCTCTCGATGTAATGCCTTGCAAGACCTCCTGGTCTTGCCCTTGATGTTGTTCACTGGTCAACATGCTTTTTATCTCCTACACTTCTACACTTCATGTTACGGCAACGCTTCTGTCGCTTTTCCTTGTTCCCTGCACGTTCTACTTCTCTACATCATCCGGCCCGGATTCTAATTTCCACTGATGAAATATAGGCCCTTCTAGGCCTGGACACACGCTCGCCCTTGTTACCGTGATGCAATGGCTGGGAATTTCGATACGTGTGCTTCGATGCAACATGCGTAGCGCTGCTACATTATGCGGGAAGCAACATAATTCTGAGCGCAAAAATAACACAATCCATCTACCAGCGCACTCGGATCAGGTTTACAGCCGCTGGAAGCATATAGAAATCGTACGCTACTCGAGTAGCGCCCTTTAGGCTACATTTATCCTCGTGTATCAGAACTTCTAACTCTGGGGGGCGTCCTTACATGATGCAAGACCAGGGTAATCGATGATGCGGAATATACATTTTCTGGATTATAGATACTATTCGAGAATTATCCGAACGCAAGGAGCCCGAAAAGGTTGCTAATTGCTTCACGGCTCGCACTTTAGGGTCGAATGAACCAGAAGTCCGACCACCATGATCTCATTTTCTTGCCTGAATTCTCGCTCACGGTTGCAGTCTCAGGATAATCCTACCTAACGTACTCTGTCACCATCGCAGGGTGCCAAGGAGGCGCCTGGCACTGCTTGGGCATATGGGCTACAATTGCTCAAGGATACTGTATAATCCCGATATGGCCATCTCAACCGCTTGTCGACTTCTCTTCGCTGCAGTCAGCTCGCCCTACCGCATGTAAGAGGACGCGAAAACCTCTGAATAATATATGTCTGCGAGCTTCGGGAGAAAGCAAATGCGGATGTGCCTGCAACTTCTCGCTTGCCTTAAGAGCGCTTGTAAGATTCACCAACACAAATGTCAAGACTGTCTGTGGTCACGTGTAGATTCGCATTTCTTCAAGACTACAAAATGGATGACCCTGCTAAATATGAAGTCTCTAGCGAGAGCCCCCACCATCGACGTTTATCAGCATGTCCTAGTTCAGACGCATTACTTGCCCTCAACACTTCCCAGTAGGAACCACGACACACGCGCGTTCTCAACGCCGAAGTCAAATTTCCAGCCTTGAGTCTGGTCACTCCCACACGGTGCCAGTGATCCTCTCGACGGAGAAACAAGCTGGCTCGGAGGATGCAATTAAGTCGTCTGGCTGAGGGGCACGGGACACTGGACGGCCGAGCTCTGGCGCTGACAAGAAGGTTGTTTCCAGAAGTTGACCGGGATTGCACAAACAATTCGATCTTACGAAGCTATTGTTCTGCAGGCCAGGTCGGCTCCCGTATCGCGAATCCCAGGCTCCGTAAAGTCGATGACTGCACTACGTGTGTCGCGTTCAGCATTCCTGCGATATAATAGCGGGACACTGTGCAAGTAGATGGGAAGAGCAACTGCACAAGTCTCGAACTCTATTGGTAACATAGCCTCAGCAAGCGAGCGTACGTAGACGACGCATAGGAAGCGGAATACCTTGTCCAGACGAGCAGGCCCATCAATGGCTCGACAGCTACACACTAGGCGCCGCCGGATTTGTCTCCTCCTAATGCTAGAAGCCGCCGTTACGTACACTAAGGACCCATCGATCGGTACCGCAGACCTGTTCTCGTTAGGTCTGTAATACATACCAATGCAAAACCTCGCTACTGGCCTCTCCGCCCAGGCTACTAATCCTGACCATACTTGGCTTCGAGGGATGTCGTTCAAACCCGGTATTCCTACCTACCGGCATGTCAACAGCTTTCCTCGAAGAAGAAAGCTCTAAGAGACAAGCAAGACCTACGTCGGTCAATGGTCGTCAAAGATCTGGAGAAGGTTCTGCCTCCAAGTGGAGAGATGGGACGGAGATATAGCTGGGGTGAATGGCATTGTCACCGCGAAGTAGGTCTTGGAGGGCGATGGCATCGATCTCTACAAGTGGATGGCTGGAGGAAGCTTCTCAAGGTGCCATTTCAAAGGTGCGACACCGGCTATCTTCTGTTGCTGCTCTCGAAGTCTGAGGCTTGCGAGTGTAGTGTTTTCGGCATACAGGCTTAGAAAATTCGGTTTCGAATATCGTCACCTTGACGCCAGGCATTAGTTGAGGCGACATACGAACGGGCCTTCTAATCCAGGGGTCAATGCGCAGCGAGAATTGCCAGGAATGAATCTGCATCAGGTTCTTCCACAAGCGTTGTTTGAACGGTGGCTCAGGAATTGGTCGTGAACAGCTTCAACGAAAAGAAGCCCGTACTTTGGGCGGGCCATGGGCCGATGATCGTTCAGGCGATCGAGATTCGACCGAGAGTTTAATCAAGTCACTGGACTGTATTGTCGAGAACGTCTGCTTAAGGTTCGTTACCCATGCATGCCAACATTTAGACCCGCACCACTTGAATGAGAACACTCGATCAGCCGCGTTTCGTCGTTCCGCTCCGCTGGGTTGGAAATGCCTTCATATCATTAAGTTCCCGATATACCAATATCGCGATCTGGCCTTGATCCCTTTGCTGAAAATCGCCATACATTTATTTTCGACTGCTTTTCGTTTTCCGCCTCGATTTGCCAATTGCCTTTTTCGAGGTTTGTCCATCCAGTTCACTCATTTTTCTTCGCGTTGGAAGAGTTTGTTTCAACATTCTCTTCCCCGTTCCTCACGTATCTTAGCTTGTTTGTAGGACAGTATGAAGCTCTTCCTATATGTATCTCTTCTGACATACGCTTCCTTTACTTTCGCTCTCGGACCCCAAACACCAAAAGTCAGACCGGATGGTCTCCCGACCCACACCTCTCCATCTACCGACCAACTTAACGCATAGCCTTCACTACATGGATAACATCCAAAGCAGCCACCAGCAGTACAACGCTAGCCCTAGGCCAAAGCGCCCCCCATGTTCTCCCTAGCGCTGACCCATCCCACATCTACATGTTCAACCTCCACAAGGTCGCCATCAGGATGGACTCTGTCAACCCAACCATGACAGAACTCGGTCTCCCCAGCCTTCAGCATCCCCAAATCCTCCGACCTCGTCGCTTGCAGCCCCAAGGTATGTTGGAATACCCCTTCGTAATCTGCAGGCCACCATCACCGACGTGCCAAGCACATACTGCAAGAAATACAACATCACGTACCATCTCGGCAACGGGTATGAACCCTCCTTCCTCGTCAACGCCTCCACAGGCCAAATCAACGCCGAATACACCGACCCCCGCGACCGAACGTTTGCAAGCCAGTCCAGGCCGGAGTACTTTGAGCGGCATTGTAAGCCCACTCCAAGGCCACCCAAGAATTCACACCCTTCCCGATAGTAAACCCCTACTTCCACCCCCAACCTGGCCACAAACTCCTCGCCCGCAGGTTCTTCATGTTCTGCAACGAGCAACAACACCATCATCAACGACTTCTCACTCCTCAACGGCGCCGTCTTCGGCTTCTTCTCCAGCATCAACCGCAAGACGACATTTACCTCCTTCTCCCTCCCCCCTCGCCGCTTTCCCGCCCCCGAAAGGTACTACCCTGCCCGCGCGTTCGATTTCCGCAGATGGAATCCACAGTGCCGGGGGTTTCATTGGCCCGACCTTCGTTTTCAGCTACTTTAAGATTGGGAATACGTTCGCGAGTGGGTACACGCTGCGGCAGACATGGCTGGTTTGAGATAGTAAGGTTTGGGGGCGAGAGAGGGGAGGGACGTGGGGAAGGGGGGGTTAGTCAGGAGGGTGTTGGACCGGAGGGGATTGGACAGGAAGGGGTTGGACCGGAGGGTGTGGGATGGCAAGGGGTCGGACAGAGCGGGGTTGAGATGACGAACGTAGTAAGGACCGTGGAGGGGGCGGTGCCTGAAGTTACTTTAAGGGCGCCTGGGGGGTTTTTATAATCATCCTAGTAGTGTATTAGAAGTCATTGCATAAACAAATGTTAGCATTGAATAAGACTCCCGACACGAACCCCTGATCACTTCGAAATAACCATAATGTTTCATCAAGATCTAGTTAGACAATTTTATTTTTTCGAAATATTGTTGAACACGCGATATTTTGAAGTCAAGTGTTACGACCCTAGCTCGTTACAGTTGGTATATCACCTACAGAGTAGTTTGTAGCACATAGCACGACTATTTGCATGTTCGACGACTTGACAAGCGAACAAAGTTCGACGTATTTAACAACGAACAAGGCGAGCAAAGTTCGACGTGTTCGACAACGAACAAAGCAAACAAAGTTCGACGTATTTGACAACGAACAAAACGAGCAAAGCTTGACGTGTTTAACAATAAACATAACGAACAAAAAGAATCTTCTTAGTATATATAGATCTTCTAGATACAACTTCTTTATAAATTGTGTTCAACTCATTTATTAAATTACTCTCTATTATAGATATAATTGCAAACTTTAATTATCAAATAATTGCTTGCATTACTTAAAGACGTCTACAAATCTCTTTAACAATATTAATTTATTTTGATACTTTAGTTAGTAAATAGCAAGCGTAACATTTTGAACACTTTAAGAATGTTTATATTAGATCAACGCATCTTTATCTTAAACATTAACTTATTAGTATTACGTCAATTATTAATTATAAAAAACAACAAAATTAAAATTAATAAACTTAATATTTATTATAAAGATTATATTAGCTTGAAGAACTAACTTATGTAAATAAATATTTATTTTATCTTCTATTTTGTTCTAGCAAACTAGAAGACGATTTTTGTATTAATATTTTTTAGAGAAAGAGTTTAACATTAGCTTAAATTAAATTTACGAAAATATTTGAAAAACAATAGCGAAAACTCTTGTGTAATATTTATAAACTTTAATAACTTTAAAAGAGAGCTTCGAAGAATCTTTAAAACATTTAACAAAAAACAAATTGCGAAAAAAGTAATTTAGTATTTAATTTAACAAATCTTTGCAACAAACTACGTTGTTAAGTTTTAAAAATATATTAATTTAATTAAATAAAACAATGTCGCACTTATAACAATATTTCGACAAAATTTTAAAAATAATTTAAAGAACAAAATTATGCGTAATAAGAAAACTTTTAGCAATATATTTAATTTTATCGAAGTAGTTATCGATTTTAACAATAAACTATATAAAAGAGTTATAAAAAAAAAATACAATTAATTTCGAAAAAGAGCAAGAATTTTTTTTGAATTAACGATTAAATATTAATAAAGAGAATTTCGTTCTAATTAAAAGTATAATAATTTCGATTATTGTAAGTTTATATCTATAAAATTGAATTTTATTTAACAATGTAAAAAGAAGAATTTTAGAAAAAAGCAAAATAATAAATTCTAAAAAACGTACTATTTATATAATAAACTAAATTATTTTGCAAGAGATTATTAATTACGAAACTTAATAAATCGTTAATAAATTAATGTTATGTTAAAAAAGATATTTAATAGTTAAAATAATATTAGAAAGCAAATTAACATAAAGACGAATACTCTTAAAATTAAATTAAACAACAACTACTATTTAATAAAAAATCTAAATTAGTTATAAAAAGTTTTAGATAAAATATTATTAAGCAAGGCATTCGTATTTACGCAAAAAGTTAATTAAACACTTAAGAAAATTATAAGAGCAAAACAATTAAAAACGTTATATTCTTATTTAGTAATAAACTTAGACGACAAATACAACTAAAAGAACTTTTACAAATATCTAAATAACATTATAAAGTATTTTAACGCTTTAATTAATTTATTAAGAGAAAAAAAAAAAATTAAATCGTAGATAAATGCGAGAAAGCGCTAGAAAGCGACGTTATTATTAAAAGAGATATTTTTAATAAAATCGAATAACAATTAAGTAATGTAAATTTATTTTAAAAAAAAATAAAGAAAGCAAAGAAATATGCAATACTTAATTAAACAAAATGTTATAACGACTTATATTAAATTTATCTAAAAGACAAAAAAGAAATTAATTAATTTTCTAAAAAATTAATGTTATTAATTTAGCATAAAAAGAAAGCTTAGCGCAAACAAGCGTTTGAAGCAAAAGTTATAGCACAAAAATAAAAAAAAAGTTCAAATTCTTTAATAAAGAATATACTAAAGAAATATAATATATTAGTTTAATAATAGCAATTAAACTTAATAATATACGTACAATGTTTTATGATATTAATTAAGATCAATAATTGTTAATTTATCGCAATAATCGATTTTAATACAATAAATAATTTTATAATTAGAGCTTTTATTAAGAGAGAAAAGTATTTTATTTAAAAGAAGCTTGACGCATACAATTTAATAATTGTAGATAAAAATTTATTATTCGACAAAAATAAAAAAGTAAATAAAGAAACGAAATTATTATCGATAACTATTTAGCAATATTACGAGAAACTAATTTTTAATATAGTAGAAATAATTATTTAAAATATCGTTTTAAAAATGTCTTAATTAAAATAGTACAATCTAGAAATTAATTAAAATATACGAATACTTAGATTTGCGTAATGTAATTACGTAATTCATATTTAATCTACGCATTAATAGCGTTCAATAATAAATAAAAGATTAAGTCAAAAATTGATTGCAAACAACGAATTTGTATTTTCGCAAAAAAACAATTTAACAAAGTTCGATTTAACAAATATTAACAAAGATTAGTTAAATTACAAAGTTAAAATAAATAAAAAAAATTATAAATTTTTTAAAAATCTTGAATTATTTAATATAACGAAGAAATTGTTAAAGTATATATTACGAATATATAACAATTAAAAGCATTTATTTTAAGAAAAGAAAACAATAGAGATTCTCTTTAAACATTAATTGTAAAATTACGAAATTAGATTTAAATTAAACAAACAATTTACGTTTAAATTTATATATATTTTATTTAAGAAGAAGCTCGAAGTACTTCGCAAATACTTGACAAAAAACAAAAAAAAAATTTATTAAAAAATTTTAATTATAGACAAGATACTTGATTCTTTTTGTATTAAAGAAGAATAAAACTTTTTGTCTATATGTTAATTATTGAAAGCTAAATAATATTACAATTAAGAATCGATATTTATTACTTAACATTAACGAACTTTAAAATTAATTATTTGAAGCAAAGTATTTTATTAAATTAGATTTGCGAAAAGTATACAATTAAATTAAAATAAAAGCAAAAAAAAGTAAAAAATAGCTTTTTGCACACGATATAAATTATATAAATACACAATAATATTATTTAAATTTACAAACGTTTTAACAATGTATCAAAAAATAATTAATAATATATTACGACAATATTTGAATCGATTTGTTATAACATATTTGAACAACATTATAATTTATTTAAAAATTTTAAAAAAGTATATTAGTTATGTTTTCAAAATATTAAAATGTTTAAACATAAAAAATTTATATTTTAAATTAAAGAAATACGAATTTTATTAAAAGAAAATTAACTTTTTTAAATTTGTTGTTAAACAATATAAAGTACGCATAAATTTTAAAAAATTACAAGCAATTAAAAAATAAAAATTATTAACAAATATTAAAAAGATATAATTTTTTTTAAGTTTTATAAATCATAATAAGAAATTTATTAAAAACTACTTAATAAACGCGATATTATTAACGAATTTTACGAAGAAAAATACGTTATAATTATAAAAATTCGTAGAAGAGAAATTATTTTAGAATCTTAAATTAAAATGTTTGAAAAAATCAATATTAAAAATCTATAATTTGTAATTGTTAAGCAAAATTAAAATTAACGCATTAAATCTAGTTATTGATGCATGCTTTAACTAGAGACATAAAAGTATATAATACTTAATAATATATCTTTTGAGAAAATTTTTGTTAATCGAATAAAACTATAATATCTACAATAAAAAACTACTCGCTATAGTAGTTTTCTTAAAATTATAAAAAGTATATATAGAAAAATTATTAAAATTTATAATTCTTATAGATTACAAAAATTTTGTGCACTTTATTATTATTAAGTAGCTTAATAGAAAACAAGTGCGATAATTAAAAAAACTTAAATAATACAAGTTTAAAATATAGTATACTTTAAACAAAGATAACGACAAAGTAAACGCATTTAACAAAAGAAATAATTATATAAAAACGAAAAAATCGTTTAATTATAGTATACTTAAAATTAACAAAAACAAATTATTATTAATAAATAAATACAAGCTAAACGCTACATTACAAATATTTCGAAATAATACAAAAGAGTTTTTAATAAAGAAAGAAAAATTTTAAATATTTATTAATAAGATTAACGAATGTATAAAAGAGCATTATAACGAATTATTATAAGAGCACTTAAAAGTAACAAAAACTCTTTAGTTTTTACGTTAACATTGTTAGTTTTTACAAATAAGACAAGTTGTCAAGATATACATTAAATAATGTCTTAGTTATTAATAAAACAAACATAATATATATGCGAACTATAACAAAATTTAATATTAGAAATTATTTAAATTGTTATAAAATAAAGTTACAATAAACTTTATTATTAAGTTGCTTAAATTAACGAATCTAGCAATTGAAGACAAATATAATTTGATACTAGTAATAATTAAAAAACTTATTAAGTACTTATATATTATTGCATGCAAAAAGAAGTTTATTGCAAAACAATTAAAATATATTATATTAAATCGATTTATATAATATTACGATATATTTAAGAGATTAATTAATAACAAAGACAAGCTCTTTACGTTTAACTATTAAAAGACGTTTTTTTTAATATTAAATACAAGACTTCGAATGTCTATTATTTATTATTTAATTACGAATAATTAAATAGAAAAAACGAACTAGAGTTTTAAGCAATATTTGAGATATTATATTAACAATATTTATAGCAATTAAATATTACTTTTATTTATAATATAATTGATACTTAATGCAAAGATTTCGAATATTATTAAGATAACTTTATTCTTTGTTAATTATAACAAAAAACTAAATTTTTTTAAGAAAGAACGTAAGCATCTATTAGCGCAATTAGTTATTAAAAGAGTAGCGATACTAAAAAAGATACACGACAACATCTTAAAGATGCAAAAAAAATTAATTAAATATTAAAACAAAAAACGAAAAACGATATTTTAACTAAAAAAAAGAAATAAAATATATCTTTTTACGAAAAATCTTAAAACAAGAAAGTTAAGCAAGAAATTAAATTATGTTAAAATTAAATTGTTTCTTGTTAAGAAGATTAAAAGATTAATTAATTATAAACTTAATTTATTTAAAGATATTAAAGTATTTTTAGTATTTTATGTATTATTATTAAAATTAATCGATTTTAATACGTTTATATAGAAAACATTTTATTATAAATTATAGAAAGAAAATTAATTTAAGGTTGAGAAAATTCTAAAATAATAAGATTAGCAATATTTTGTTAAATAAAAAAAGTATTTTACGACGAAAAATACGTAAGAATTTATTAATAATTTCGACGATTGCAATATTTTTATTTAAAATTTTTATTAACGTTCGAAAAATTATTTAGTATAACAAAAAAAAATTAAATAATAAAAAATATTTTAATTAAAGTATTCGCAACAAAACAATTCGAAGACTTTATAATATTTGACTTTTTTATATTTAACAACAAACATTATGTTTTTCGTTTCGCTTTTACATTAATTTTTTTTAATTTTTTTTAATTTTAAAGTAATCTTGTAATTACAATTATTAACACAATTTTATTTTTAATTACTTTAGAGAACAAATTTTTTTTAATATAATTTAAAGAAGTTTACGACATATTTACGCACAATTTGTTCGCATAAACACATTTCGAATACTTTAAATAAAATAACAAATCTTTTATAACAATACAAAATCTATTAAAGCAACAACAACGTTCGCAAGCAAAATTAACAAATGTTTCGTAATATTCTATTTTAAAGACAAGACGAATATAATCTTGATAAGAAGATATAACATATATAAGCATTCGCTTTTCGAGACAAAAAAATTTGAAAAAGAGAATAGTGTTACGATTCTAGCTTGTTATAGTTAATATATTATCTATAAAGTAATTTGTAATATATAGTACAACTATTTGTATATTTGACAACTTAACAAGCGAATAAAGTTCGACGTATTTAATAGCGAACAAAGCAAACAAAGTTCGACGTATTTGATAATAAATAAAACGAACAAAGTTTGACGTATTTAACAACAAACAAAGTGAGCAAAGCTCGACGTATTCGACAATAAGTATAACGAACAAAAAGAATTTTTTTAGTATATATAGATCTCCTAGATACGACTCTCTTATAAATCGTGTTTAATTTATTTATTAAGTTATTCTTTATTATAGATATAGTTGCAAATCTTAATTATCAAGTAATTGCTTGCATTATCTAAAGACGTCTACAAATCTCTTTAACAATACTAATCTACCTTAATACTCTAGTTAGTAGATAGCAGGCGTAACATTTTAAGAGATTGAGTCAACTATATTATACAATACTAGAAATTGTTAAGAGAAGTAATAATCACACTATTCTACACTATTATGTATTATTAACTTCCACATTATGTATATCTTATGCGATTAGGCTTTATCAAGTGTAAACTTTGCGTAAAACGTCTATATCTGCAATTACAATTAATAAAGCGTTGATATATATACAACGATGCAACTATCGAGTCGACTATTGCGAGATACTATTAATTTTGAGAAGCAAGAGCCTTTCTTATTTACGATATTGTTAAATTTCAAAATATTTTTGTCACAATATACTGTTCTTAGACTTTGAGAGCAAGTAGATTTTTTTGTAACAATATGTATGCGTAGATTTATAGAGCATTGATATGTCTATTGGGTGTGTATCTATCAATAAGAGGCTCTCCATACTAATTGGCGACGAAAGATAATACGAAAAGCGTTTGTAAAAACCCTCAGGCGCCCTTAAAGTATGCAGTCTTGAGCGGAGAGTCATGCCTGGGCAGCACGTCTGGAGGCAGGGCCTCTCAGGGAGTCAAAGACCACGTATGTCACTGTTTGGAGCGGCCACAGGCCAGTCGTCTGGCAGCCTTCTGCCTCGGAGGGGATGCATATGCAACTGCATTCCCCCCTCGTCCAACGACCATGCCCGGCACCGTATATACCGCAACCCGGAATCGCACTGAAATTTCGTTCCTTAGCAATCGAACCACGATCTCCCCAGCGGTACCACCACTCTAGCGTCTTTGATTTCCATCCCACGAGCGACGAGCCCACGACAACAACGGAGCATCAAACCTTCCAAGGCGAGGAGCCGAACAAGCGGAAATTCAGCTCGCATCACGTATACTCATCGGTTCGCAATGGGACATGGACTAAAAATCCTGCCATTGACTTCCAACCGCTGCAAAGCGCTGGTGAGGCGCTTGGATAAGAGGTGCGGTATTGCTTGCTGAAGGCCGAGTGTCCTTCGCGGTTCGTAGGTTGCTGGTCTGGATGCACTACGCATTTCCAGTGCCATTACCGAGGTAGTTGGCGAACAATTGAGTTGCCATCTCCTCTGGGCCACTATGCCGGAGTCAGTGCGGAAGCGTAAAGCTAGGCTGGTGCCGCACGAAGTACGCGCCTGGGAAGAAGGTGAGAAATAGGACGCCATCTTCCTTGGCTCTTCCCCTTCGATGAAAACTCATACTCGACATGTACGGCAGGTATTGCCAGCTTCAGGATTTATGGGAAGCACTGCTGTAAAGAATCGAAAGGGTAGGGGCTGAATTGAGCTCCCTCCAGGATCACACAAAGAGATCGATCGAGGGAACTTACTTCGAAAAGCTCAGACTTTGAGTTTGGCAGTCTCAACCATGGGTCGATACTCGGGAACCCTGTTTAAGCGCTCTTTCTCTGCATGTCGTCCGCTCTTTACCTTTCGGATGTGGTCGGGACGTATACCAAGCTGTCGTATTCAAAGCACGTAATCCCCAGCCGCCCATGGCCGGTATGCGCATGCTTCCTGCTGACTCTCCTTTATGCTCACCCGCCGACGAAGTCGCGCTGAGTTCATCCGATACAACATTCTTCTAACAGCACCGTCTGCATTCCATTTTTATTTTCCCCAGCCCAGCATTACTTTATCCTTACCCACCCCCAACAATGTCTGGCTCAGCTGGCCTATCAGTACGAGGGCCCATCCCCGCTATTCATTTGATTTAGCTAATTTCCCGTCAGCTCGCCATCCGGCTGATCTTCGCGGTGCTCCTCTGCACCGCCCTTATATACACCGGTTCCGTCGCTGGCAACAAGGCGAACTACGAGCTCAATAAGCGGCAATCCTTTGGCAGCACGGGGGGCAACTTCCAGCCTGCGCGCAGCGAGCGGGACAGTGATGCTGAAGTTATGGAAGCGCTTGCGGTGGAGGATGTTGAGGATGATGATGGTGTGGGTGGGGGGGAGGATGTGTATAGGCTTTATAAGGGGACGGGGAGCACGGACGATGGGTGGCCGGATGTGGATGACTGGGTGTCGTTTGAGGATATGTATGTCTTCCCCCCCCCCCTTCTCTTCCTGTTTCGGGGGTTTGGGTAGAGAATATTGGAGCTGATAGTGGGGAGCGCAGGTGGGAGAATAACAAGCACATCATGTCCACCTCCTGCGAACGCATCTTCTACGTGCCCAACGACTCCGACTCCGAACTCTCCGACCTGCGCGACGCGATCCAGACCATCGCCGAGGAAACCCATCTCGACCACCGCTTCATCCTCGCGATCATAATGCAAGAGTCCGGGGGCTGCGTGCGCGTGCCCACCTCCGACTACGGCGTGCGCAACCCAGGGCTGATGCAGTCCCACAACGGCGCCAGCACCTGCAACGAGAACGGACTGCTGGAGCCGTGTCCGAAGGATAAGATTGAGGGCATGATCAGGGATGGGACGGCGGGCACGGATGATGGGGATGGGCTGGTGCAATGTGTGAATGGGAGTGGGGCGGAGGATGTCAGTGCGTATTATCGGGCGGCGAGGTGCTATAATTCGGGCTCTGTGGCGGAGAGTGGGGTGCTGGAGGAGGGGGTGGCGACGCATTGCTATGCGAGTGATGTTGCGAATCGGTTGCTGGGGTGGGCGGAGACGGAGAAAGCGTGCTGGTTGGATGGGTGAGAGTCGTTGGTGGGGGCTGGGTGTGGATAGGCTGGGTCGAGAAGGTAGTTTCCAGGTGTCAGTCGTCCTGCCGATTGTTCTATGGATCCCTCTCCGTTCGATTGTCACTATTGACTTTAACTTTTTGGGTAATGGAGACCCTTGTTCCTTGAGAGCTATAGAATAAAGTGGTGATGGTGCCGTCTCCTTCTTCACCTCGATTGTTCCCATGAGACGAGCTCATCCGTCTCCGGATCATCTTGTCGCACTTGCTCCCTATCAGAGAAACACGAGATTGCGAGCCTGAAAGGCAAGGGGGACTGGAATCAAGAACCGGCAAATTTAGTGAGTACAGGTACCGGAATACGGACATACTGTTCAGCATATGATTCACCCAGTCCTTTCACCCATATGATTGTCTGTCTCTTTCAACCCCCCCATCCACTCCCTTGTCTTGCCATTCTGACAGTGGGATTTACCGGCTTGGTTAGCAATGCTTTTACCCTCGTGATGGATCGCAGGCGGCGGAGGAAGCAGACTGTTACTGTCTCGACCGATGCCACGGCACTTCGTGTATATAGTACAACGAAAGTTGGCGAGGCAGTAGTAGCTGCACGCCCTCCAGATTTCTCTCGTAGTCCGCACTCTTTCTGCCTCCCGACCATACACCTTCTCTGATTTCCCGCGGCATCTCCAGCTCCACACTTGTCTCGAAAGAATTCAAACAGGGAGCTAGCTCAGACACATATGTTTGCCTCAGTAGTCAGACCCTATGGAATAATTATTGTAAGCGGGCGCTGCCTGCGTGGCAACGTAAATGTAATGCGTTTAATCAACAACGCACTAAAAACTAGCGCCCGCTTACAATAATTATTCTATAGAATCTAAATAATAGAATCCAAGAGCAAAACTCTATAATCTAATCAAAACCTGCTGGAACGCAATTCTTAACAATTTCACAATTTAACAACTTAACAACTTAACAACTTAACGCAATACAAACTGTTTGGCTTTCTTTGTGCGGGAGCTCGGTATGAGAATTTGACTATCGGCCTTACACGGAGATGGCGTTCAAGCAGCGCCACCTTTGCACTCCAGCAGCTAGCCAAAAACTCTCAACGGAAACCTTCTGATCTTGGAAAAGTCGCTGCGTATTTCTTCGCGAGCTTGTGGAAGAACATTGATGTCCCGGATCGACCACAAGTCTACGAAGCTGAGACGATCAACAGTCGCAAAAACCCAGCCGAACGTTGGAGTTTCGAGGGCGGTTCGTGGACGCCAAGATAGGTAGCGCGTCCCCACGAAAGAACTATACACCCTAACCTTATCTTCTACCGGCCCAGATTGCACGGAAGACTTGGTCGAAGATCCTCGAGGATTTGCGACAGACAGTGCGGCTTCTATCAAACCTGAAGCCTCCCTTGCATCGCTGTTTCCAACATTCGAACTGTTCGTCATGGCAGCAAACCGTTGGAGCCCGAATGACGTCCTCAACATCGGAGTCATTGACGACGCATTCCGTTGCGTGGGCCTAAGGATAGACGAGTACAAGTGCACCAACCCAATCAGCAAAGACCACCGGACACGAGCGAGGGAGATCATCCGGGACATGTCGATCCTGGACGTTACAGCAAGTGATTTCCGCGAATCTCTGGACGACCTTTCCGAGGTACTTCTTTGCACCAAGAGCAAGCACCGCCTCAAGCAGCGTGCCAAATTCATAAGCAAATGGGAGAAGGACATCAACGATTTCGCGGAAGAGAAGGTTCAACAAGGGGATGTCACGGTGATGGGGGAAGCTCCCAGCCTTACATCATCCATACTGGCCGGGATTGATGATTCCGCCCTTGTGACGGAGCTTATGGAGCGTATTGCTCTTGCGCGAAAGGATAATTAGGGACTCTCTGGGCGTTTGGGGTGAGGAAGCCATCGTTTCTCTCACCAAGGCCGAAAGAAACGCCCAGTCGATAGCATTCCCGGATCTTTTCTTGTGGACGATGGGAAGCTTGTGAAAGCCTTGGACGTACCATTTGCCGTCAGTCCACGGCTTCTTTTCTTTAGAAAGCCTTACAGAGACTACCATATACAATACATGATTTCGCGAGAGTAACTGACAGGCTTCCTGTCCGAACGAGCGTGTGAGCGGCACCAGGCGGTACCGTACTTGCCCTGGCAATCCGGTGATCAGTATCGGAAGTCCATTCGGTCGAATGCTGTTGGTCCAAGCCATACAGCCTGAGGCCGATGACGTCCGGATACGACCAAGCGGTACAACAGCTCAGCCGTACAGTATAGTTCGTACGGTGGTCAGCTTGCGAAATGACTGGCTTTATTGTTGTTGTCTTCTTCTTTCAGGGGGGCTGAAGCTAGAAAGAGTTCTTGGCGCCAAGGATCTTCCAAGTTGCAAAATCCAACTTCCAAGAGGTACTCATCACGCCCACGATTTCCCAAATCATGCCATGTGAAGTATCTGGGCTTGGAAGCATGCTTGCTGTCGGTGTCCAGTATGCTCTCTCGGACCTGGAGCAAACAAAATCCGATCATAGCGGAATCAGGTATCGCCTTGGTGGATCGGTGGAATGACCGTCTGGCTGTTCGACGCGTGCATTCCCTATCAGCAACCTGCCTTTCTTTACCACCATCATCCTGGCCGAGCCGGCCTTTCGACCCCTTCCCCAACCCCTCAGCGATGGGTATTCCAGCCACAGATCCGACCGACAACCAAGTCTCCCTTGATGACAAAAAAGCTGCGGAGAAGAGCACCAATAAGACCATCGACGCTGTGAAAGCCTCCGGCATAGGATCGGCTCACGTCTGCGATGAGTGCCCCTTCGAAGTGGTGCTGCAGCGCTGCTACCAGCCCACGCTCGGGGCACCAGCAGGCTGCAGCGCCATCAAGCACCTCGCAGCCAATGGCGGCATCCACACCGAGCGGTACACTCTCAACGCCAACGATGGCATATCTCGCTAGGTTTGCCGGCGTGACGGTGACTGGGAAAGGAACAACCTTCGGTCCGAGTGTGCCAATCGTGGACCGAACCTTCATCCTCGCACCTTGTACGATATCTCCGAAGCGTGCTTGGACGATAACGGCTGTTGGAAGAAGAACAGTAGAGGTGGATTGACGCTTGAGACCGGGGATCGCGACTATAATCACAAGCACTTGCAACACGTGCAAGGGGGTTTCCACCTACCCCAGCAATGGCGTCCCTCGCTACTGTGGGTGCAGTAAGGACAAAGGCATTACCGTCTGCAGGTGAAAGTCTTTGGAGGAGAATCGTTCTTTCTAAGCGCAAACGAAGGTGTTACCCTACCGTACGAAGCTGCTTCACTTTTCCCTTGTATCTGCGGTTTGCCATGCGTCGTTGAGGAGGTTCTGCAAGACCCTTCTCATCTGCCTTCGCCCTTACACTCATTTTGTTCTTCTTTCAAAACGTACAGCCAATTCCCCGAAGCACCCTTTCTCGGCTCAACAGGACACCATCGAGAAGTGCTCGAATTGGACACGCTTCGCTCGAGAGGAACAGCCTAGGCTAAGTCTTTGGTGCTGCAGCGTTGGAGGACCTTTTGTCTGCATTGGACACCTGGGTGCTTTCCCCCTTGACACCGTACTTACCATGTTTGTCGACGAGGTGTGGTCTAGATCCTCCGAGATGCTGACACTATGTACCGAAAGCCTGCCCGTGGTGGTAGAAACCTCGGCCAAGAAGCAGCCACATTAATGCTGTTTCTACCTTCGAAAAGCTGCATAGGCTTAGCTCACTACACCTCTCTACTGAGATCCGTTGAAGCGCATCCTTTCGAACTCTTGGATGTTTGTAGGGACTTTTGCGCGTTAGACACTGCTGTTCCAGTATGTTCATATGTGGCGGACGCCTGCTCGGACCAATCGGCCTACATTGGCTGACGATGCCTTCCTAGAGCCGAATGTAAGTACTCCTAACGGCCATGGTGGCCTACACGGTGCGGGAGACCCCCGAAACGCGGAGTGATTGCCAGCACACCACCCTACGACAAGAACCTTGGCTGACGGGGTGGTAGCTGCGGATATCCCACCCCTGGCCGATTGATTTGCGCAATTTCGGCAGGAAGCTCGAAGCATCGGTGCTTCGCCCCGATGCCAAGCGCCCTTATCGCCATGAATGACGCGGCTTTAAGGCTCAGGTCGCACGGTAGTGGAGCACATTGACCTCTAGCAGATATTCGCGATCTTGGCCAGATTGGCAAGCATCCGAAACGCTACAAGATAGACGCTGATCGTCAGCCTGCCGAGGCGCTAATGTCGCCAGTGTTCGCGCCGAGCCGTGAGATATCATGCAGGTCAGATCCTTTCTGGGTCTGGTTCCAGCCAAGGAGACTTTACTCGAGCTCCACGTGCCGAGGAACCTTGCTGCTGACGCTCCTATAGGAATCAAGTATCTTGGGTCTTGACAACGCCACCCTTTTCTTCAGGCGCCGGCATACCAAGAGCAGACCGCTGTACTGTGTACGGACATGACGCATTCAATCTCTTTGGTTGCGTTGCACAGCGTCTATTGTGCGCAACACTGCAGGCTGGGAGTTATCATACAAGCTCACTGAGGGCTGCTCGCGTCGACCCGATCGTTGTTCGTTCAATAATCCCTTATCATATCCTACACACATCGCCACCAGGTGCCGGCATAAGTCGTGACCACTTCCTTGGCGACCCCACCAAATCCGATGGGATACTGGGTCACAAAACAACGCTTACACGTATTGACATTGGGCGCTTCTCAGGTGTTTACTATGCGTTTGCCTAATCAATTTTTGGGGAATAGGCGTTACCAGAGGTCGGTTTCAATGAGCTTCCCCCCCTGTATAGGCGTAGGTGATTGACTGGATTTATTGAGCGGGCGGGCATGACTAAGTGTGCAGAGCGGTCAACGATTTTTGCCGGCACTTGGTGTCGCTATGCCATCTGTATGTATCCCTGTTATGGCATCCTGCTCGCAGGATACCGACTTGGCGGACCCACACCTCCCAACCGCTCCTCTGGGAAAAAGCAGAGAAGACATTGTGATGCGTGGTCAAGGATCTCGGCTGTTCTTCAAGGAGCGAGTGTCGTTGGAGGTGAAATACAAGAACTTGCTCAGAGCAAGTTCTTCAACTTAGCCAGGCCCCTTCTCACCCACTTGCACTCGATCTCTCAAGGCAGAAATTTGACCTCAAAATATTTTCATTATTGTTCATCTTTGAAACTCAGCTACAAGTCAAGGACCCGCTACATTTACCGAGGTAGACCGAGTTGTTCGCCCCGTGTACATAGTCTGTCACCCTCGTATACTCATCCTGCTACTGTTAAGCGTGTTCGACATGGACGACAAGCAGTTACGCAAGGACCTTCCAGAGTCCCTTAACGCGAGCACTCCACAAAGTTATGAGAAGGACGATGCAGCTTCAATCTCTAACAGAGAATTGGTGTCACAATACTTCCGCACGGAAATCCAAAAAATCAACGTCGACATCGTGGTGTTGCTCTGCTGGTTCGTGACTGGGCTCCTCGACGGCACCATCTTCAACGGTATGACCATATACCAACATCATGACTATACAACGACAAAGCAGTTTCAAGTCTAACATTTCCACCAGCCTATCGCACCTTCGTTTCCATGCAGACGGGTAAGTTCACTCCTCGATCATCTCCCTCTACTATTCAAGAATCCAAATAGGCAATACCATGTTCCTCGGCCTCGGAGCGTCCAACTACAACACTACCACCCGCCCCTACGGCTGGGCCAAGTCCTTCTGCTCCATCCTTTTCTTCCTCCTCGGTTGCTACGCCTTCCCACGCTTCAGTCGCCACTACGGCCCCCTCCGCCGCGGAACCCTCATCAGCTCCTTCTTTACCCAAGCTACCCTGGTCTTCATCGCCGCGATCGTCGTTCAGACTGGCATCGTCGAGGGCCGTCTTGAGAAGATCGGCGATGAGATGGACTGGATGCATGTGATCCCTATCGCTCTCCTCAGCTTTCAGGCGCCGGGGCAAACATCTTTGACCCGCGATCTCGGTCTACCCGAAGTACCTACTACTGTGGTCACCACGATGACATACGACTTTGCTTCTGATCCAAGGCTGTTCGCCACCGGCAAGAAGAATCCTGTGCGCAATAGGAGGTTTCTCGGCTACTGCATGATATTGATGGGGGCTATAGCAGGAGGATGGGTTTCGAAGGCGAGTGGTCACATTGCTATTTCGCTGTGGGCTACCGCTGCGATCAAACTCGCTATAGCTTTCGCATGGATGATCTGGCCAGCTAACGCGAGGGACACGAGAAGAGGGATTTGTTGAAATATTTGCCCGTGGTCGGGGCTTGTTGTCACAGGCGGCAGAGGACATCACCGCTGCTCAGACCGACAGACGGGGCTCCTTCAGGGCCGTCGACGTTTCCAAGACCCGCACCCTCGCTTGAGAGGTGCATTGACCCTTTCGCTCCTTTTCTACACTAGCTCTGCCTTGGAGACAGCGACAGCTACTATGTTTGGTACAAGGCTTGACGGAGGGTGTCACTGCTAGGGATGAACCTATAGATGAATCGCGAATTTCATTATCTCTGTGGATTCTAGCCTAGAAAGCGACGACATATAGCACACGAGCGGCCGTGTAGAGCACATGAACTTGTTACGAAAGTCACTTACTGCCCAGCAGCTTTCTATGCTCTACACTGTCACTTGGACTTCTCATGCCCCTGAGACATTATGGCTACTACTTCATACTTCTGGGAAACACCAATGCAACACATAGTATCTTTCACCACTCCTGTCTCGCACTGCCCATGTTTCTGCATCGAAGTCACCACGAGCGATTGATTCGCGGAGCAATACCTGCACCTCATGCATCTCGACGTTTCAGGATGAGACAGCATAGAGGATAGAGCATCAATGATTGGACGCTGGGATCTGATCTTGCAGGAGTGTAGAGCGGGGTAGTTGTAGTTATATCTCCATCGTCGACATCAAATCTCTTCCTTCCTTTCGTCTGCCACCCGTACTGCAAAGTAACGTCTCAGGACCCAGCTGTCTCTCAAGAAAAGAGAGACTTCAGCCCCGAACATGCGGACCGCAACGAAAGTGCTCTCCTTGGTCGTCGTGGCGGTAGGCTAGAAAGCACCTCTTCAAACACATCCACTCTCCATTGACAAGCCTTCAGCTTCTGCTTGGCCTCACAATTACGGCTGCGTAAGGCTGTCCTCTCACATTCTTCGTCGACATCTAACAGCCTCCTCTCAGTATCTCCTTACACAGCATCCAAACGCTCTCCCTCCCCATCTCAAAAGCCGCTGCAATATGTACAATCATCCTCCCCCTCCTCACCGGCCTCAGCCTTCGAGGAGGCCAATCACTAGCTCGTCAACCACAGAGCCCAAATCTCCCTAGAAACCATAATTCCACCTCAGGGCTTGCAATCATCATCTTCACCATCTTCACCATCTACGAAACCGTGATCGCCACCTTCTCAATCACTCACATGGCTCCGGCCAGTGCTCTGATCTGCCCGCTAGACCAGCAATGGCAACACCTCTGGTCCAGCAAAGACGCCCTCGCCATCCGAACGATCCAGGACAAGCACCACTGTTGCGGCTTGCACAGCGTCGTCGACAGACCGTGGCCATTTCCCAATAAGAACCGGCCAGTGACTGCGTGTCGTGATACGCTGGGAAGGGAGAGGAGCTGCTTGGGGTATTGGCGACGGGATCAGCAGGTTAGTGCCGGCTTGCTGCTGTTTGTGGCGGTCATGTGCTTTGTGGTCAAGGTATGCTACCGCCCTTATGTGTGCAATGCTCGTGTGCAAGGGTCTGAGACTTGCTCGTACAGATCATTGTCCTTCCCTACGTTCGCAGCCGCGCAACTGGGACTGGACGTCATGTGCAGCTCGGATCGAGTGGCAATAGCAAGGATAGCCGGCGGGCAATAGGCGGAGATGTCAACGGGACGCCGTATCGAGACGACCCCTCAGCGGACGACGAAAACCAAGACTCGAATCCGAAGACTCGAAAGGCAATCACGGCTACGGCTAGTGGTAGTACCAATGGGACGGCCCAGCAGCACGGTCCGGTCGTGCAAGCTTCAAGGCTGCACGAGGGACAAGGCGACCAGAATGCGTGGGTCTGAGAGCCGATTTGCAGGCTAAGAACTGTGACGAAATCAATGTCGTAGAACCCCAGCTTTCGCGACGGTTTCATCTCTAAGGTAATTCGTAAATGGGCGACTGATCGAATTTCTGGTCACTTACCTAAAGGAAGCAGACTCGCGAGCCAGAGCACTCAGCTATGTGCCAGTAACTAGTGCCAATGCTCTTCTAGCTTGTGTCCGCTTTGTCAAAGGACTGCATTGACCAATTGTCAGAGGGTCTCTACTGACAGAATCACTCTTCCCGTGGGAAGAATAATCTGGGGCACAAGTATAGCGGAATTCGGATAAGGAGGGCTCTAAAGAACCGAGTTGTATTACCCGCACACAGCTATGTGATTTTCGGAAACCCGTCGACCTACTTGACCCTGCACAAGTAGATGACAAGCGTGAATAAAGCCGATGAAGATCACGTGCGTCGGACTTAGCGGATTTCAGTGCCCATGGTTAGCGCCATGACCAGCTTGAACTCCGTAACGATCAAACCACTTCAGGCATTGACGAGCAGCGCGAAGCGCTCCCCCGTCTAGCTATCCCACGGCACAGCTATCACAAACTTTGAGATCACCGGCAAAAGCTGAGGACCCAACTCCACCAACCGGCAACAATCGTCGAGCATTCAACATGCCCGAACCAGCGTTGAATGCGCCCGAGGTAACCCTCGACAACCTTGCCGACATCCTCAAGCATGACACCAAAGTCAAGGTCGGCGGCGTCGACGTCGATGGCCTTCTCCGCGGCAAGCTCATGGCCAAGAAGAAGTTCTTGTCCATCGCCGCCGACGGTTTTGGTTTCTGCTCCGTCATCTTTGGATGGGACATGCATGATCAGACCTACTTCAAGGAGCTGAGGATCAGCAACAAGGAGAACGGGTACAGGGACATCATTGCTGTGCCAGACTTGAGCAGCTTCAGGAGAATACCTTGGGAGGCTAATGTTCCCTTCTTCCTGGTCAGCTTCTCAGATCCCGACACCAAGGGGCCCGTCAGCGCATGCCCAAGGAGCTTGCTTAGGACTGCTGTCGAGAGGTTTGAGAAGCAGGGCATGGGCGCTTTGGCCGGAGGTGAGCCTTGAAAGAAGTACAGATTAACACCCCACGGAATTGCCTCTCTCTACCCCAGATATACAGACTGACACGCGTCTAGCCGAGTACGAGTTCTTCCAATTCCGAGCCCCGTCTGACCCCAATATACCGTCGACTCAGCGCAATTCCTCCTCTACAGCAAGATTCCTGAATGAGAACCCTGTCAACTCCCTGCCTCCTCTCACAGAGGGCATGTTCGGATATAGTCTGACGCGGCCGGTACACAACCAAGACTACTACTATGGCATATACGATGCATGCGAGAAATTCAACTGCGGTATCGAAGGCTGGCATACAGAAAGCGGTCCTGGGGTATTCGAGGCGGTAAGCCTAGCGTTGAGAGACGGCATCCTGTAGCTCCCGCTGAGCTGCGTCCATAGGCGCTAGAATATGGCGAGGTCAAGCAGATGGCCGACAAAGCCAGCCTGTTCAAGTCAGTATTAACACCCCTCCCTGCAGCAACTTCTTTCCTCCTCAATAGCTACTGACATCGTCACACCAGATACGTCGTCAAGTCTATCGGCAGCAAACACGGAATCACCCCCTGCTTCATGGCCAAACCCCGCCAAGGCCTCCCCGGCAACTCCGGCCACATGCACATCTCCGTTACCGACGCCTCCTCGGCCACGAATCTCTTTCACCGCCGCACCGTTGACCCCCACCCTCCACACCCCGACCTCGCCCACCTCTCCGACCTCGGCCGGCATTTCCTCGCCGGCCTCCTCGACGGCCTCCCAGACATCATGCCCCTCGTCGCCCCCACCATAAACTCCTACAAACGGCTCGTCGAGAACTTCTGGGCGCCCGTCACCGTCTCCTGGGGTCTGGAGCACCGCGCCGCCTCCATCCGGCTGATCGCCCCGCCGACAGCCCCCCCGAAAGCCACGCGCTTTGAGATGCGCGTCGCGGGCGCGGATGCGAATCCTCACTACGTGCTCGCCGCTGTCCTAGCCCTAGGCTGGCGCGGCGTGCAGAAGAAAATGGCGATCCCGGTGCCGCCTCTGGGGAAGGGGGAGGATGTAGGTGGGGAGGCGGATCAGGGGGTGAGGCTTGCGAAGAGCCTGAAGGAGGCGAATGCGAGGTTCATGCGTGAGGGCAGTGTGGCGCGGGAGGTGTTTGGGGATGAATTTGTGGAGCATTTTGGGGGAACGAGGGAGCATGAGGTCAGGCTGTGGGAGGAGGCGGTTACGGATTGGTGGGTTTTGTGTGTTTGGTTTGAGGCGGGGTTTACTGACGTGAAGCAGGGAGGTGAAGAGATATATCGAGACCGTCTAATCCGTCCATCCAGGCCCCCAGCATGAACGGTATCGAGATCACAGTTTGATGATTTGTGCTTCCTTCCCCCATCTGACCGCTAGTGGATGGGGATTTCGGCCTCCCTGTTCCTTTAGCCACATATATCAAGGGCGAGATGGGAAGATTGTACATTCACCAAGATTTGTATCACTGAAGCGGCTGTCCTGCAAGTACCTTCTACAGAAGGAAACTCCATTCTCGAACCACATATAGGGATATCTCCTGTCGAAGGAACATCAAGTCTTGTCAGAACCTTTTTGATTGAAGCTCTCTCGCGAGATAGGTACCTCCAAGACACGCTACATGAAACACGTCTTGGCTTCCAATGTCAAGATGTATCCGAACGCTCCTTTCTCGAAGAGATTCTCTTCCCGTTCTTGAATTTCTCATTGCCAAGAAACTGTTACATATCCACTGTCCCTTGGCACCTCACAGCTCCGTCAACAGTATCCACACATCCCTCCCCTCTCACCCCACCATTTGATTTTCCGCAAACCCCAGCCCCGGATGCAATTCCAGGTTGGACGTACCCGACTGTTTTGCCTATCGCCGACACCGTCAAGCACAGATATCCTCTCCTGGCCTCGCCTCCGGAACGGGGAAAGCAGAAACCCAGTCTCCAATCGAATCTTCAAGCTGCCCGTCGCGACCGGATCCTGCGGACGAATCGGCGCGGTGTTCCCCCTCTTGGGAGAATGCCTTGACAAGCTGCTCCCGAAGCGGTATCTGTCGCGCACGCCAAGATTGCACCAGCGGCTGTGTCAGCATCTGTACAAGATTCGACATCGTAGAGTCCGATGGGAGATTTCATTTCACCAAGCCCAGGGCCTGCATTCCGACGCATGCTTCCTGCTGAATTGTACTCCAGGTATATTTATCCCTTGGTTGTTTGGAATCATCTGCATTCCGTCAATGCGATAGATACACCCTTCATCCTGCTTGCTTTTTGTGTCCATTAGATGGCGTGATACTCAGCTGCTGTTTACGCTTGCAGAAAGCATGATAGCAACCTATGCGCTCGTGAGCACTTAGCTACCATGCCTGACCCATGGTATCGTAACCACGAGAGGGATCTCAGAGAACCCTGTGTCCTGGTACCTTGTTTGTACAGGCACCGTTGTTTTTACCAGGATTTCTAGGCTTCCATGGGGTACCTCAGACGTATCGTTCAACAAGAGTGGACTTCGAGCGTGGAGGGGGTTTCCCAGTCTCTCGCCTTGCGGCTACGGATTATGATTCGAGGCCTTGCGGGGATCTGATCGAGTAACATAGTGGCTATCGCCGGAAGATATATCCTTGAGAATCCGACCACTTCAGTATATCTCCCTTGATCGACTACGAACTTGTTTGCCTGACTGTAGCTTCATACGATCTATAATCAGCCAAACTTGAATAGGCTTCAACTCGGGGATTGAAGTCGACATGTATTAGCTTCTGCTTCGACAGCCTGTAGATAATTCCGATCTAGTAGGCTTCGCCGGATCAACGCAAGCGAGAGAGATCGACTTTCTAGCACTAACAGCAACTTCGCGAAAATGTATAGGCGACAAAGAGAGAAGGACAGGATTATGTTTGATGGTTGTCTTGTTCAATTGCGTCGGGAAAGTCAGTGGATTGCGCTTTTCTGAAGAATTGGCATTCAGAAAGCATCAGTCCGCTTGACTATCCTTTTCTCACAACAAGTGTATGGAATACTCCAGAGTTTCAAAAAAAAAGCCGAAAGTGTACTATGACATCGATATATGGTCTCGGAGGAAGAAGATGACCCTTTGCCGGTCGAGTAGCGGAAAATGTTGGGTTTCGGAATTACGTCGGTTCTTTCAAAATTCTAAAATTTGGAAGCTTGGGGCGAAGTTAAAGACAAGGTTTTACATAGAATCAAGAAGATTTACACGATGTTAGCGCCAATTTCGGTCTAGCGCAGACTTGCCCTTACTGAGCACGTCTTCGTAATTGCAGAACTTGGGATTATACACCTTTGCCCCCGGCTTTTAGTTGCATATACGGCCTAACCTCGATAGAGTGGATACATTTGATGATCGTGCTGGGGATAACCCAATCTCCAGATTCGCAGAAGTGTCCGCCGTACGGGGTGTTTGCTGGTGTTGGACGTGTTTCTTAAGAGTCACACGGCATATCGTCCATCGTCCAGGGCTTCTGGTCTCGAGGAGTATTGAGAAGAGCTCGCACGATACCATTTGCGAGAAACCTTGCGGGAAAAAACCCCGTGGGTTACCCGCCGTAAAGAAAGAGTATGCCGCAGGGACATGAAGAAATGGAAAGACTGAAGGCTGGATGACTGAGAAAAGCAAGTCCGGTGTAAGCGGAGCAGAAAGATTGCAAGAAGATCGAACCAAAGAACCGGAGTGCCTGCCACAAGATGTATGTTCGCCGAAAACACCGCAAAGGGTTTGCAGGAGAATGGAGAGTAGATGGGTGCCCGCCATGAAGAGTGCTGCATAGGAGGAGTGCATATTCTTGATTTTCGTGCTCGTCCGCATCATCATCTCCGGTAGTGCTGCTAGCATCGCCATCTAATGCCTTGTCGACGATTGCTGCGGAGAAGTCAGGATTCTCACCGACTAGAATCCTCGGGCGGGTGTCCGCTAGCACCCGCTCGGGTACCCCGCCCCGTTCCGCGCCGTAAAGCGCCTAACGCCCTGGACGGACGGCTGTGACCGCGGGTGCGTCTGTAGACATCGACGGGTTGGTATAGGCAGATCGTCTGACGGTAGGTCTCCATGTACAGTGTAACTAAAATATACTCTGACAACCTAGACCAATATCAATCACAAGAGAAGCAATGCAACCATAACCCCAGAACGTCCTGTACGTGAGCAAAGCCTTCCCACTTTCACCGTCATGCCCGGAACCAAGATGATGCACGGTAACTATGAGCCATCAGATGATTTACCTCCATGCCATGGACATTGGAAATAACAGTCCATCTGTCGTTCCTGTTCACACACGCAGCGTTAGCCCGAGCGCTGGACGAAACCTTGGAGAATGGAACACTCACAGAATTCTGGGTTGCTATGTCACAGACTGGACCTTGCCTTGGATCCCAACCACCGGTGCTGCACCAAGAGAGGGCCGTCTGATCGTTCTGCGTGCTATCAAAGTTCTCCGTGCCAAGATTGAATTGTATATAATCGTTCCGATGCTCCGGCACAAGGACCAGGGGCGCTTCCAGTTTGCTGTTCACAGAGAGTGGATCTATGGCGCCAGCCTCCGCGGTATTGTGATAGCCGATTTGGTTGCCGCCGACGTCCCAGATTGTCACTTCTGTGGCGAGATTGTGCGCGTCGCCTTCGCAATCTTCCCACTCGTTGACATGGACGTGACATTTGCCGATCATTGGCCCCGTCCCTCCTTCCAATGCGTACGGGGCCACTGGCGCCGGGGATGTTGAGGGGCTAGTGCTAGTTACGGAGCTCGAAGGGCTAGCACTAGGTAAGGAGCCTGAAGGGTTGTTCCCACCACCTTGTGCATTGATGGGGCAGGAATCTAGATCGATGAGGATCGGATCTGCAGGTTGGTTCATCATTTTCGATTGCTCGTTTATCATCGCTTGTATGATATTCGTGGCAACAATCTCATTGCCGTATTTGGTCAGATGGAAACAACGGCCCATCCTGTTGTTAAATGTAAGCCTCAATGTCCTGGGTGAAGGAAGATCTGAATATCCTACCAGTCTGGTAGACCTTGGGCAGTGACTTCGCCAGCGTTGGTAGCGTTAGCGTCGATAGTCCCACTTGCAATGCCTTCGTTAATGAAATTTCCAATTGCGCCTTCAAAAGTGTTGTTGTTGAGAGCACCAGGAGTGTCGTTTCGAGGTTCCAGCGATATGAAAGATTCATCTCTTTTCCTTTTCTCAGGTTGGTCAACAAGCTTGTCATCATCATTGTCGTCGTCCTTCGTTGTAGACCTGCAGCGACCCTGATCAGCGCCGGAAAACAAATGCGGGAGAAGATCTTGTCTCACCATTCATAGAAAACGGTCTTCTCCCTATTCCACCCGTCAATGGGAGAATCAACGCCACCGTAGTACTTCTCGTTGATACCAGGCATACACATCCGACCTCCAATCCGATCTACTGAAGGATTTGAATCGATGTATACACATCGGTCTACTGTTTTGCAGGCATCTTGAATCTTCTGATTGACCAAATCGGTTAATTTATTGAATCGAGTTCTGCAGCAGGTCAGCGTCATTTGAAGATCTATTGGTTTTTATGTGTCATATACCTTCTGGCCTGAAGGAGATACTGCCTAAAACCAAGAACACGTGTGAAGGCCCAGGTCACTGCGTCGCAATCATTGGAAGTGTCGTCGAAAAATCTCATGTAGCCCGTCCAGTAAATCCGGCTGTTTTTGTCGATCAATTTCGTTTCGATGGCTTGCAGCAATTCCCTGAGATTCTTTGAATAGTCGTCTGAGTTGACCTCTGTCTCTCCATCATCCAATTCGCTATCACACGACCAGAACCATTTTGCGGACCATTGGTAGACGCAATAGTTCAGGATCACGGCGAGGTGGGCGTCGTTACCGCCAGCTGAGAGCATGACGGCTTGGGATCTCTGCATTTTCGGGACCTGATCGTCTTTTATGCTGGGCGCCAAGGCCCCGGAACATCCAAGGTATTGAAAATGCCGGCTCGGATTTATTGCCATCATATCGTCCATGTTGACCAGGTTGGGATAGCCATAGCTGTATTGGTAGCAGTCTGGATTGATCTCCAGCTGGCGAAGAATTGATTAGTGCTATGATTATAGAAGGCAGACATCGAAGAACTTACTTGATTGCCGGCTTTGACAGCGTGACCTGCTCCTAGTCCCGCAGCATAAGAGTCTCCGACTGATGTCAGAGACTCAATCCATGTCCGATCAAAGGGATCAACGGCCTTGAGAGATAGGCCGTCATGAAGTCCAAAAGGGCCCAAGAGAGTTTTCGAAAAGGGGGTAGTTGGCATGGCCAGGGCAGCGCTAGCAAGCAACGTAGGCAAAGTGTATGCGAGCATTTTGTTTGTGTGTCCGTCTGGGCGAGAGAAGGGGAAACTAAAGCCAATTATAAATAAGGAAAGGCAAGTACTGGGAGGATTTGGGAGGGGAATTGCGAGCTCCAGGGAGCCGACGTGTTTTGTGACGTAGCCATAATGAGGTGATAGAGGAAGAGGCCATGTACGAACGTTTTGGACAGACCAAAACTGGCGCAGCATCGTTCCGTCTCAAATATGTGACTGTTTTAGCCCAAATAGGGGAAAATCGACATAGCCTGGGTTTCAGATGGGACGAATACGCTACGAAGGAAGAGTAGTCTCGTGGCACACAGGAGACACGTCTCGTTGGGGTATGATGTCATGGCAAGCTTGGAAGAGGTTCAAGTAGGCGTTGCAGATGGGCATCTCCGAATCTCCAGCCGCAGAACTCATATTCCTTGTCCACCATCAGGAATATAAGTTGAGGCAGTGTAGTGAGGTGGCTAGGTTGAAGTTAGAAAACTAGATGAGCCCGTCTCTATGTTTCAGTAATATATACTAGGCCAAATATCGAATGGACGACGGCGCGGTTGTTGCAAGGTCATGCTTGTTTACAAGAAGCAGCAAGCTTCGCGCGCAAGTTGGTAGTGGAAGGAAGATGTTGGACCAGGCCACAGAGGTTCGTTAACTGAAGGATTGAGGCACAGGAACGTCCTGGCGGTAAAACAGATGTTTCGAATGCAGCCTGCACGACTGCGCCATGCTTTTCTGTCAGCTGATGCTGAACGTGACTGTTTCGAAGCACCTACTCATGCAATGGTAAGTAGGGGAATGGCATGTTCCTTTGCAATGCCTACCTGGCACAGACTATATCACATATGAGACTCGCCCCTTACCAGCAGGCTCTTAAGACACTCTCCTCTTGCAAGTCGTCCCCACAAATCCACTCTGATCTCGAGAGCTGATTCCCCGTGCGTTAAATCTGTGCTTCGAGATCATAATTTCACTTCCAGATATACTCCACAAGCGCTCAATATGTGGTTCAAAATGCATAGACCGTTTGGCATCTTTACCATCCTCCAAATTCTGTACACTATCACGTCTGCCGTACCCGGGATCGGAATCCAAGCCGATTCGTTAACGCCCGTAAGCTATCTCCCTATATCCTGTCCTTGTTCATCCGTGGATCGTTTTGAGTCTCCGACCAAAGCTGCGCCCCTGGTGCTCCTACTTACCCTTCAGAACTCAATGTCGCTTGCGAAAGAGCAATACTGACTGGAAATTATCTAGACTGGAGAAAAATTTAAAGACCAATTCATCCAGAGTTATTCGGCGATCATTAAATTTAATGACGGCGGCATCCCACAGGACAAGACCAGGATGACGGACGCAAAATTATTGCACCTGGCAGTCGTAGCCTATAATGAGATGGTCGCCATCTGGAGAGCACGCAATATCCCTTCGAATTTACTCCCTGGTGCCATGGCCGTGATCGCTTCAGGCGACAAGCTCTACTTTGCCTCTTCCCTCCGTACAGTCCCTAACGCTGTAAGGCTAAGGGACGTTCCTCAAGGATCTGTGAGAGAAATAATGGATGAGGCTCTGACGATGGGCATAGGTACGCACTCACACGGCGGTGGATGTGGCGAAATCAACTGTCTCGAACTCTTCTGGGCTAAAAACAAGAAACAAGACCCCCCTATAGGCCCACCGAAGCCCAGGGTTGCTATTTGGGTGCTGCCAAAGAACAAGAAAATAGATACTAATAGTGAGAAAAACGTAAGGCCTTGCACGTGGGAGTCCCTCGCGGATCCCGGGTACGGGTGCCAAGAAATCGCGCTAGCTTACAGCCTGGACCCAATTGATTCGACCGTTGCACCGGATGCAGCTGGCGATGACTGGGATTTTACCCTCGAAGAGAGCATCCGACCTCCTTGCAAATAATAGAAGCGGATGCCGCCTAGACTGCTGTTGTGGATGATATTGGGGTTTCCCTTTGGTGTTACGGCGAAGGAGTTGGTTCGAATTTGCGCGACCGAAGTAGCAGCTGTTACAATTAAAAGCGACCCCTTTCACTGAATGTCAGACGAGATCATAAGTCCGCACAATTAAGAGTATCCTATCGACCATTACTGTTTCAAGGGTTACATGCTTGAGTAATACAGATCGCGTCCGAAAGCATTTGTAATAGAAGAGTATGAATGTCATTGGGATCAGCCCAAAGAATAAACAATGACAAACAGAATCTAAAGCTCGAAAGAGTTGAGAAGTTTAGTAATTGACGTTCGCAAGGAATAGCCACTATATAGACATCTGGCCAGGACTAAAAGTCCTGATCTCCCCGAACTGAAGTTTGAGAAAGAAGGAGCCTAGATGGTCACAACATTTTTGCATGACCTCGGAACAATTTGTATTTGACTTAGCGCATGATCATCGGTGTGTCTCACCTATGCCTATCTGGGTAGTGATCGATATCTATCAAGCCTTGTTCCTACGAGGACAAGCTAGCGACTAGAAGATATTTACATTAATTGATTCCCGTGTAACAGGTTCCGGAAACGGTGAACTTACATCCTATCGTGTTCGTATCTAAGTCGAAAACCGAGTAGAAGGTTCGTAGAAAAGCAGAGCCGAGGAAAATTTCGTCATACTGCTCAATGCCAAATGGCATGATGGCGGTCGCACACCGAGTCCGGCTTGGCTTCATCGGCCACTCGAAAGTGTAGTCATTTGGCGTGAGAGTGAAGTTCTTGCCGGCCAGATTGAAGATGATATCTGGCATGAGCGCCAGCTTGTCACACGAGACTGATGGCGGCATATACATGAGGTCTTCGAATTCAAGATCCCGCCATATATCTGAGACCATGCGATCGGGCAGTAAAATGAAAGCCGACCCCGTGGAAAAGGATGCTGTGTAGCCGGCCAAAGAAATCCGAAGGCCAGGGTCACTGCCAAGGGTAAGGTAGTTTGCTTCGGCTTGCCATCGCCCGGTCAAACCATATTGACTTGTCTTGTTGGACAGTGGGATTTTAACAATATCGCCAGTGAACATATCACTACCGTAGGCTCCAAATAGAAGTTCTCGAGGCTCTCGAAGACGCATCGAAAAGAGATTTCGGTCAAGAACGTTCTCTCTGACCATTGTCATGAATGGTGAAGAATTGTTGAGCACCGAGCCTGCACTGGACGGCGTTAGTCCTACGATGCCATGGATGGTGCTCATATCGTCCCACGATAAGCCGATGGGCTCGACTGTCGTAGCTTCGAGGAATGCCTGATTCTCGGCTTTAAAACCATCGAAATCGAAAGTGTCTGAGACAACATGTCCGCTGGCAAACATATAGCCACAGTCAATTTCCAAGAAAGTGTCATTACTTTGAAAGCTAGAGGACGCCGAGGAATCATATTTCACGTCTCCGGGGGCACAAGTATTGCACTTGACGGAGGATACAAAGGATTCAGGCGAGGATATATCGATCAAGACCTGGAAAAGCTGGAGTGGGGTTCCGATGCCTATTTCCGTAAAGTATACGAGATCGTGGGTGAAATTCTTCTGGAGCGGATTTTTTGCGTTAGTAGTCCGGCTGACAAAGACATACGTTAGAGCGAAGCTCGGTAATTACCGTGAGATCATTGCGAAGAGTGGAAGCATGATCCTTTGAGATAGGACTCGGGTCAGGACCAAGTGGCTGTTGGGTATGTTTGTTGAAATGGTGTGCCTGCTCCGTGTTCTGTGGGAGACCGCATATGGTAAGTAGAAGTTCTGCCCATTGCTCAGGCCCAGGCACTCACTGCGATTGAGTACAAGGGGAATCGAAAAGAGGCCGCAGAGCTGTCGCGCGCAAATGCGAATATCATGCCAAGAGTTCCTATCCGTGTAATGATGCCTGCTGCTTGCGCCTTCAGCTTCGCCATAGTCATAATATTGCGAGAATACTTTCAGGATGTGGGTGGAGAGTAACAGGTCGACGAAGAGGACTGCAGAGAGGGAGAGAGTCTGAACGACTTCGAACCCTCCCATCGTGTCGATGGACTCCTTTGCACAGCCCCGAAGGATTCATGCGACCGTGCCGCCTCCATCTGCCCCTACTGCTAGCTTCACTATCACCCATTCGATCAGCGCCAACAGCGGTTGCGCCTCTATCAAACACCTATCTACCACTACGCGACTGTCGCACCATCTTCCATCTCAAGACACCTGGCCAGTTGTTGCTTTATTACTCGGTCTCGCAGGTCGCTTTGAGATTAAAAGTAAACGTTTTATTACGCGATGCCAAGCGACTAACTCTAGGATGAGAGACAGCAAAGCGACTGCTGGCTATTACGCGTGTGCCCCTAACTGAAGCTAGTTAGTCTGCCAAGAAAGTATTGTGCGATGCAAAACTCTACGCCAATCAAGCCGAAACAGCTAGTTCGAGAGAAACTCCAAAACATAAAGTAAGTCTTTGATATATTTTCACTTTGCACGCATCTGTACAATATACACTTGCTTTGAGCAAAGGATCTTTGGCCATAAGAGAGTGCCGAGGTAGAGTAGACAAGATAATTAGAATATTGCACTGCTGGTATGTCCTTGAATCCTTCTTCACACGTGCAGTTAGCGCGTCTCTTCTCACGAATGAGATTCCATGAGAAGGCGAATGGGAAGTTCATCAGTAACAAATAGACGATTCTCTTCGGAATCACACGCAGTCCCACTATCTATCTCGTATACCTCATCAGCGAGCAAGCAATCGTGTCAGCTCCGCATTTCCCTGAAATAACCCCTCAACATCATTCTCCGCAAACAACTCCCCCGCCGTCTTGCCCTCTTGGTTCCTCTCAGCGACGTGGACACCCCTTTTTCCAACAAGCAACTTTGCAGCTTCGATCCTGCCTTGTCCCATGACGCCTGCTAGACGCCCAGTGGCTAGGGCATGCAGCGCGGTATCCCCCTTGTTGTTCTTAGCGCTAACGTCTACCGTGTTTTGTAGAACTAGCGTGAAGGTCTCGAGCCGCGGATTTATGCCCCGGCCATCCAGATAATAACCTCTATCGAAGCAGACGCCGGACATCTTGTAGGCGAGCGCTATAAGAGGCGTGGACCCTTGGTTGTTAAAGAGGGACGTGTCTGCGCCTGCGGTCAAGAATTGTTGGACGTTTGAGGGTTCGCTCCATTGAGCCGTGGCGTGGACTTTGAAGGGAGGTCAGTGATAGATTAATTGGCTCGGGATAATGAGTGGAGACCTACGAGGAGTGTCACCGTTAGAGGCTCGTATTGAGGTATCGGCGCCTTTGTCGAGCAGCGTCTTGAGAACGTCTGGATTTGGTTTCTGTGAATGGCAGACGGCGAGAAGTGGAGTTTCTCCTTTAAAGCAATCCTTCGTGAATGCGTTGACGTCAAAGCCATGGTCAATCAGCACATTTACGCAGTTCAAGTGCCCACCGGCAACAGCAAAATTCAGAGCCTCCCAACTACTTTCGACGTCTGCTTCGTCAGCATGAGATAGTAGCATCCGGAGGACTTCAATGCTGCCAGTGCCTGCTGCATCTGTTATGGCAGATATTGATTCCACTGAACCGGCAGATAGTCCCCTTCGCGAGGATAAGATCTTGGCACCTCGACTGAGCAGGAACTTGACCATGTTGTAATCGTGCACAGCGCCGGACAGAGCATTGTTGATGCGTGCGCCTCGGTCAAGTAGAACACGCATTAATTCGACACTGCGTAACCCGGACGCTTGGTCGATCTGTCCTGCTGTCACTGACCATCCTGTATCGACACTCTAGACGATGACTTACCACCGTACTGCCCAGGCTGTCGCAATCTGCGTTCACATCCAAGCCTCGATCCAGAAGAAGTTCGATGGTCTCAATCTGCTGTTCTGTGACTGTGTATTTGTATTTCAGGACATTGTGCAACGCCGTAAAACTATAATCTCCAGTCTCAAGGTTGATATCAGCTCCTGCATCAAGAAGAGCCTTTATTGCTTCGGGATGGGCTCTGAAGGCCGCCTCGTGGAGCGGTGTTTCCATTTCCGAATTCCGCAAATCTACCTTGGCTCCTTGAGCAAGGAGAAATTGTATGCAGGGAACACTTCCCGCCTGTGCGGCCATATGTAGAGCCCCTCGGCCTTGCAAGAGATCTGCTCCCAAAGCATTGACATCGATTGAAGGTAGCAGAGTAGCTTTCAAGCGTAGAACATCGCCGTGACCGGCTGCGTTGAAAAAATCTTCGTATTCGGGACTGTCCTCTGGAGCACGAAATTGATACTCTTCCATCATAGGAAAACGAGCGCATCAATTTGTCGTGACATCGACTCCGCTCAAGAAATCTGGAGATTGTTCAGGCATTGCAACAACAGTACCATACATATTGTCCAAGCTGTTTGTACATAATCGTCAATCGAGCAGAAATTGACACGTGCCCTTCGATAAGTTTACGTTGCAATCAACAGATAACAAATTGGGCAACGGCCTCGCAGCATAAATTTCTTCCTTGCGGCCTGCGACATCGCGATAGCCTAAAACAGTCGCTGAAACACCAAGCAATGGAGCTACGACACCGTTATTAAGTATTGGCGAAAGTCGTGACCGCTTGCTGTTCGCTTGAATAGATAACTAAGCGTGCAAGAAGCAATTACAACTTTTTGTTGTAGTTCTTAAACTTGTTGCGTTATATCTTTGTAGACTAAGAATTAACAAGTAGTCTTCCAACAACATATCTAAGTCTAAAATTCTATATTTTTTTAGACTAATCGTCGGGTTGGGTTTCGATTCCAACTATTGGAATCGACCCGATTCGATAGTTTCAATATTAGAAATTAACTTAAAACCCGATTCGATTCCTATTATTTTAATAACAAATTGACTTAATTCGACTCAATTCTCGATTCCAATATTAGAAATCGAATTAAATCGCCAAGAATTGTCAAGAATTCTAAAAATAGTATAATTTTTTTTTAATTTTTTTCTAGATAATGCACAATAGTAATATATAATATAAGAATAATCTACTATATTTATTAATTAAATTAAATAGATTAATTATTTCTATTAAATTATTAATTAATTATTACTAAAAATAATAAAATTTACTAAAAATAGTAGTCTTAACAATTTAAGTCGATTTTTTCGAATCGAATTTCGATTTCAACTTTAGAAATCGAATCGAATTGTCGATTTTAATATTAGAAATCAAATTAATAATTCGATTCTAACTTTTGAAATTAACTTAACTCGAACTCGATAATTCGATTTAACACAATTAGTTTATATTTTTTATTAAATTGTATTATTAAATTAAGTATCTCTAAATTTTTATATTATAATTATACAATATATTTGCAAATATTATCGAGAAAAAAACAAGAATTTCAAAACAAGAATTAACAACTTATTAATATTCTTTCTATATTATTATTGCTAAATATATTAATACAATTATATAATTAATAACAAAAGTAAAAATATAAAATAATATAGAATAATATAGAATAATATAGAATAATATAGAATAATATAGAATAATATAGAATAATATAGAATAATATAGAATAATATAGAATAATATAGAATAATATAGAATAATATAGAATAATATAGAATAATATAGAATATTTATTATTAAGACTTTGCAATTAAGAAGTGTTACAAGTCTAGCAATATATAGATTACGCGAAGATGTAGTATAGAAAACAAATATCTATATATATTTTATTAGCTCTATTAAGAAAGCAAAGAAAGCAATACTCTTTTTGCTCTATTAGAAAAGCAATACTTTCTTAACTCTATTAAGACAGCAAAGCAAAGAAATGCTCTCTTATTTTCTTCGAGAAACCAAAAAAATATAAGAATTTTCTATAATAAATTGTATTTAATTTAAAATAAGTTTCGACTTATTATTATTACTATTTTAGTTGCAACTACTTGTTATTAAATATTTGTTTATATAACTTAACAATATCTACAAATCTCTTCTATATAAATATTAACTTATATTAATACTTGAACTCTTAAATAGCAATATAATATTTTAAATATTCTTCAGAATATTTGTATCAAATTAATATATCTCTATTTCGAGCACTAGCTTTACAGTATTATATTTAGATTGATCGTTGAATTGGATTTCGATTTCAACTTTAGAAATCGACTCGACCCAACAATTTCAACCCTAGAAATCGACCAAAAACTCAAGTTAATTTCTATTATTTTAAAATCGATTCGATTCGACTCGAGTCGATATTCGATTTCAATATTAGGAATCGAATCGAATTGCCAAGAAATCAAAAATAACATTATTATGCCAAGAATTACTAATTTTAGAATAAAATATTTTATTAATAAAATGCAATATTTGCATCTATAGACTCTATAGATCTAATAGATGCAATTTATTAATAAAATGTATTATTTGCATCTATAGACTCTATAGAATCTATAGATGCGATTTAATTATTTTCTTTTTAAAAAGTAGTAATACATTATTATAATATATTACCTTATTATAATTTAAATAATTAAATATCATTAACTATATATTGACTATATATTGACTATTAATAAATTATATAATTATTTAAATAGTCTTGACAATTCGAGTCGATTTTTTCGAGTCGAGTTTCGATTTTAATTCTCGGAATTAATTCGACTCGACTCGATTTTCGATTCCAACATTAGAAATCAACTTGCCAAGACTTTCGAATCGAGTTAACTCGAATTGCCAAGATTCGAGTCGATTAATCGATTCGAACTTGATTAATCGACCCGACGCGATCAATCTAATTATATTGCTTAACAATTATTAGTAATAATAAAATCAAAATTAACAAACTTGATATCTATTATAGAGATTATATTAACTTAAAGAACTAACTTATACAAATAAATATCTATTTTATCTTTTACTTTATTTTAGCAAATTAAAAGACTATTTTTGTTTTTATATTTTTTTAAAAAAAAAATTAGTATTAACTCAAATTAGATCTTTGCAAGTATTTGAAGAATTCTAACAAAAACTTTAAAATTATATTTATAAATTTCGACAATTTTAAAAAAAAGTTTCAAAGAATTTTTGAAATATTAAACAAAAAACAAATTGCAAAAAAAGTAATTTAGTATTTTATTTAAAAGACTTCTATAGTAGATTACGCAATTAGATTTTAGAAATATATTAATCTTACAAAATAAAATAATATTGTTTTTATAAAAATATTTTAACAAGAACTCAAAAATAATTTTAAGAATAAAATTATATATAATAGCAAAACTATTAGCAATATAATTAATTTTATTAAAGTAGTTATCGATCTTAACAATAAATTGTATAAGAGAGCTATAAAAAAACAATATAATCAATTCTATAAAAGAGCAGAAATCTTCTTTCAATTAACAATTAAATATTATACAAAAAAATTAGATTTTAAACAATATAGTAACTTAGACTATTGCAAATGTATATTTATAAAATTAAATTAAATTTAACAATACAAAGAAAAGAATTTTACAAAAAAACAAAATAATAGAAATTTAAAGACGTGCTATTTATATAATAAATCGAGTTACTTTGCAAGAAATTGTTGTTAAAAAAATTTAATGGTTTTATAACAAATTAATACTATATTAAGAGCAAATCTTAATTAGAAAAAGATTAGAAAATAAAGTAATATAGAAATATATATCTTAGAAACTAAATTAAACAACAAGTATTATCTAATAGAAAATTCAAATTAGTTATAGAAAGTTTTAAATAAAATATTATTAGATAAGATACTTGTATTTATGCAGAAAATTAATTAAATACTTAAGAAGATTATATAAAAGTAACAATTAAAAATTTTGTATTTTCATAATTTAATAATCGACTTCGACAAAAAGTATAGTTAAAAGAATTTTTATAAATATTTAGACAATATTATAAAACAATTTAAGACTTTAGCTAACTTATTAAAAAAATAACAAATTAATTAGATTGTAAACAAATATAAAAAAGCACTAAAAAATAATATTATAATAGAAAAGAAAATTCTTAAAAATATTAATAAATAGCTAGACAATATTAGTTTATTCAGAAAAAAAATTAATAAAACTTAAGAATATATTGTATTTAATTAAACAGCTTGCTACAACAATATATACTAATATTATAAAACTAACAAACAAAATATTAAATAGTATTCTAAGAAATTAAAATTAGTATTATAATATATAAAAGAATTTTAGTAACTATAAGAGCTTAAAGCTCAAATTAAAACAAAGCAAAAAAAAAGTTTAAATTTTTTAATAAAAAATATATTAGAAAAATACAATATATTAGTTCTACAATAACAACTAAACTTAACAATATATATAAAATATTTTATTATATTAATTAAAATTAATAGTTGTTAATTTATTGCAATAGTTAATTCTAATATAACAAATAATTTTATATTCAAATTTCTAGTTAAAAAAGAAGAATATTTTATTTAAAAGAAATTTAATATTTACAACTTAATAATTGTAAATAGAAATCTATCATTTAGTAATAATAAAAAAGTAAATTAAGAGATAAAATTACTATTAATAGCTATTTAGCAATATTATAAAAAACTAATCTTTAATATAGTAGAAATAATTATTTATAATATTGTTTTAAGAATATTTTAATTAAAATAGTATAATTTAGAAGTTAACTAAAATATATAAGTATTTAAAGTTAAGCAATATAATTATACAATTTATATTTAGTCTATATATTAATAGTATTCAATAATAGATAAAAGATAGAATTAAAAATTAACTACAAAATACAAATTTACAATTTTGCAAAAAAACAGTTAAAAAAAGTTTGATTTAATAAATATTAACAAAAATTAGCTAAACTATATAGTTAAAATAAGTAAAAAAAACTGCAAATTTTCTAAGAATCTTAGAATATTCAATAAAGCAAAAGAATTATTAAAATATATATTACAAATATATAGTAAATAGAAATATCTATTTTAGAAAGAAAAAACAATAAAGATTTTATCTAAATATTAACTCTAAAATTACAAGATTAAATTTAAATTAAATATAGAATTTATATTTAAATCTATCTATACTCTATTAAAGAAAAAATTGTTAATATTTCGCAAATATCTAACAAAAAACAAAAAAAAAATTATCAAATTTTTTTAATTATAAATAGAATACTTAATCCTCTTTATATTTGAAAAGAACAAAAATTTTTGTTTATATATCGATTATCGAAAGCTAAATAATATAACAATTAAGAATTGTTATCTATTACTTAATATTAGTAAGCTTTAGAATTAATTATTTAAAACTAAATATTTTATTAAGTTAAATTTTAGAGAAATATATAATTAGATTAGAATAAAATAAAATAAGAAAAAAATAGAAAATAGTTTTTTATATAAAATTTAGATTTTACAAATATTTAATAATATTATTTAAGTTTACAAATATCTTAGCAATATATTAAAAAATAATTAATAATATATTACAACAATATTTGAATATATTTATTATAATATATCTAAATAGTATTATAATATACTCGAATATATTAAAAGAGTATATATAGTATATCTTTTAAATATTAAAATATCTAAACAAAAGAAACTTATATTTTAAATCAAAGAAATGTAAATTCTATTGTAAGAAAGTCGATTTTCTAAAATTTGTTATAAAACAATATAGAGTTTAAATAAACTTAAATAAATTTAAAACAATTAAGAAATAATTTATATTAATTAATATTAAAAATATTTAGATTTTTATAAAATTTGTTTAGTATAATAAAAAAATTATTAAAAGTTTCTCGAAAAAATTAGTATTACTAATTAATTTAATCAAAAAAAAATATTTTAAAAATAAGAATTTAAAAAAGAAACAATATTTTAAGAGTTAAAAACAAAGTATTTAAAGAAATCAATACTTAAAATATTCGATTTAAAAAAATCAAATTAAATAGAGATTAATATATTAAATCTAGTTATTAATATATATTTCAATTAATAATATAAAAATATTTAATATTTAATAGTATATTACTCGAGAAAACTCTTATTAGTAGAACAAAATTATAATATTTATAACAAAAAATTATTTGCAATAGTAGTATTTCTTAATATATAAAAAATATATATAGAAAAAGTATTAGATCTTACTATTCTAACAAATTATAAAAACTTACTATACTTTATTATAATTAAAAAATTTAACAAAAAACAGATATAATAATTTGAAAAATTAAAATAATACAAATTTAAGATACTATATATCTTAGAAAAAAAGAATAATAAAGCAAACATATTTAGTAGACAAAATAATTATATAAAAATAAAAGAGTTATTTAATTATAATATATTTAAAATTAATAAAAACAAATTACTATTAATTAACAAATATAAATTAAATACAATTTTACAAATTCTTAGAGACAAATTAGAAGAATTTTTAATTAAGAAAGAAAAAGTTTAAATATTTATTAACAAAATCGACAAATATATTAAAAAGTACTATAATAGATTATTGCAAAAGTACTCAAAAATAATTCAAATTTTTTAACTTTTATATTAGTATTATTAGTTTCTTAATATAAGACAATTTGTCAAGATATATATTAAACAATATTTTAACTATTAGCAAAACAAATATAATATATATACAAGCTATAACAGAATTTAATATTAGAAACTATCTAAGTTATTATAAAATAAAATTTTAATAAACTTTATTATTAAGTTATCTAAGCTAACAAATTTAGCAACTAAAGAAAGATATAATTGGATACTAATAATAGTAAACAAGCTAATTAAGTACTTATATATTATTGTATTTAAGAAAACGTTTAACGTAGAACAACTAAAATATATTATACTAAATTAACTAATATAATATTATAATATTTTTAAAGAACTAATTAGTAATAGAGACAAGCTCTTTATATTTAATTATTAAAAGATATTAATATTAATATTAAATACAGAACTTTAAATATTAACTATTTATTACTCGATTATAAATAGATAGATAGAACAAACAAATTAGAGTTTTAAACAATATCTAAGATATTATATTAACAATACTTACAACAATTAAGTATTACTTTTATCTATAGTATAACTAATATTAAATACAAAGATATTAAATATTACAAAAACTATATTATATTTTGCAAACTATAAACAAGAATCTAATTTTTTTAAAAAAAAATAAAAATATCTAGCAATTTAATTAACTATTAAGAAAGTAAAGATTCTAAAAAAAATATACAATAATATTGTAAAAATACACAACAAATCTGCAATATATTAAAATAAAATAAAAATAGTATCTTAATTAAAACAAAAAAATAAAGAATATCTTTTAACAAAAAATCTAAAAATAAAAAAATTCAAAACAAAGAAATTAAATTATATTAAAATCGAATTATTTTTATTAAAGTAATTAAAAAATCAATTAATTACAAATTTAACTTATCTAAAAATATTAAAGTATTTTTAGTATTTTATATATTATTGTTAAAATTAGTCGATTTTAGTATATCTATACAAAATACTTTTTATTACAAAATTCAAAAAAAAAACAGATTTAAGATTAAGAAAATTCTAGAAAAAAAAATTTAGCAATATCTTATTAAGTAAAAAGAATATTTTACGTTAGAAAATATATAAAAATTCAAAAAAAAATCTTAATAACTACAATAATATTATTTAGCAATTTTGTTAACAACAATCTCTTTAAAAGAAGTCAACAAAGTAAACAATTAGTTATTGTTAATATTCGAAAAAACAATTTGTTTTAAAGCAATATTAATTAACAATTCAAAAAAGAAATTAAATACAAATTTAATAATTATCGAAATAATTTTTTCTAGATTTTAAAACTCTCTATTTACTATTATTTATTGTTTATTTTTTATATATTCTAACTACAAAAGTAGACAATCTTCTTTTATTTATATTTTTCTATATTTAAAAACAATATTGCAAAGCTATTACTTAAAAAGTTTTTGTTATATTTTAAAACAATACTATTGTGCAATATTTAGAAAAGTTAAATTATATAAACAACTTTTCTTTATATATTTTATATACTTTTTTAAGTCTTTTTGTATACAACAAATCTTGCTCAATGAATTGCAACAATAATAGAAATATTTAATTTTGTTAACTAAATTAAATAACGATTGTAAAACAAAAATTTAATTCAAGATATAATAAAATAAAGTTTGCTTTCGAAACAAAAATTAAAAAAAAAAAAGTATTACAAAACTAACAATATATAAATCACGCAAAAATATAGTACAAAAAACAAATATCTATATATACTTTATTAACTTTGTTAAAAAAGTAGAAAGAATAATACTTTTTTTGCTCTATTAGAAAAGCAATGCTCTATTAACTTTACTAAAAAAACAAATTAAAAGAGTGCTCTTTTGCTCTCTTTAAAAAGCAAGAAGAATACAAGAATCTTCTATAGTATATAGATTCTCGAATATAGCTTCTTTATAGATTGTATTTAACTTAAAATAAGTTTCGACTTATTGTTATTACTATCTTAGTTGCAACTACTTATTATCAAGTACTTGTCTACGTAACTTAACAACGTCTACAGATCTCTTCTATATAAGTATTAATTCTTACTAATATTCGAATTCCTAGATAGCAACGTAATAAGAAGTTTATTTATATTTTTTAATTAAATATAAAGTAAAGAAGTTTCTCTTCTTTATATTTGTTGTTCTTATTTATAGTAGATATTAATCTACTCTACTATTATATTAATAATAATCTAATTTTTAACTATATAAAAGTAATCTTTTTTATTTAATAACTATATAACTATATTACTAGTATCTTATTATTTAAATATAAATATAAATTTCTTTTTTATATATTTAATATAAAAGATATAGTTTTATTATTATTTAATCTAAATTTAATTTAGAAATTTTATAAAAATCTTTTAATATTATTAGTTAAATAGAATATAGAACTTTAAGTTATTAATATCTTATATATTAGATTTAATATAAATATAATATAAAATATTATATAGTTATCGATTTTAAAAAAGTTACTTTTATATAATTAGATTAATTGTTAGATTAAATTTTGGTTTCAACTATTGGAATTAACTCGATTCGACAATTTTAATATTAGAAATCGAATTAAAATTTAAGTTGATTTCTATTTTTTAATAATTAAATTAACTTAATTCGACTCGATTCTCGATTTCAATATTAGAAATCGAATTAAATTGCCAAGAATTGTTAAGAATTCTAAAAATAGTATAAAAATAGTTTTTTTTTAATTATTTTCTAGATAATGCACAATAGTAATGTATAATATAAGAATAATCTACTATATTTATTAATTAAATTAAATAGATTAATTAGTTATTACTAAAAATAATAAAATTTACTAAAAATAGTAGTCTTGACAATTGGAATTAATTTTTTCGGATCGAATTTCGATTTTAACCCTAGAAATCGAATCGAATTGTTGGTTTCAACATTAGAAATCGAATCGACAATTCGATTTCAACTTTTGAAATTAATTCGATTCAATTTAGGTCGAATACTCGACTCGAACTCGATAATCTGATCCGACGCAATCAATCTATATATAATAAAGATTTAGATTACTCTTATAGACTTATTAATTAATAGAAATTAATACAAATAATATAACAACTTTATAATTACTTAATCTATATTATATAAATATTTTATTGTTATTAGATAAGCTATGCTAGAGCTATAACAAGTTGAAAACCGCGAAAAATCGTGATTTAGGCGGTAAAAAGACGGGAATAATATGCAAGTGGGAGTGACATGGTGATCTACGTTACCCCTGCTGTTGGCGCTTTACCTCTTAGGCTCGTAATCTTTGCACGACACCTTACCTATCAACAACTCTCAACCCATTTTTGTTGGACTCCACTTCCTCTACAAACCATGGTAACCTGCATTTGTTTTCAGATTTAAATGATGAACAACCGAGCTGGTGTTCGCTAATGGCTAGCGAGAGGAAGAGCGGGGGTGGTTGCTGGACTTGTCGCCTTCGCCGAAAGAAGTGCGATGAGGGCAGACCCAAATGTAGCAACTGCACCGCGTTGGAGATCTCTTGTCACGGCGGCACCATCAGGCCAACCTGGATGGATGGAGGGACGAAACAGAGGGAAATGACGGAGAGAATCAAAGCCCAGATTAAGCGCCGCACGGACACCCGGCGGGAGAGGCAAACAGCCCGGGTTACCACAGCTGATACAGGAGGCCGGAACTTCATCATTGAATCAGGACAAGACTTCATATATAAGTCTTCTAGGCTAAGACAGCCGCAGATCCACACGATATACAACAATGTTACTGGGTCCTCTTCAAACATGGAGGCGGGAACAGTGGAAGATTCAAATCAATCAAACGAGAATATTAATACTCTACATTTATCGACACTAGAAGCTACCCAGAGGTTGAATCCACCAGCTCCGATGGAGGTTGATCGGATACAGTGGATTGCATCCGTACTCGGTTTTCTAGACGAGTACGAGGAAGTCCACGACCATCTCCCATTTCTGTCACGCGGTCGGGATTTCGAATTCGATTTCCTGATGAAGTACTTGGACTACGTGTTCCCCCTTCTGTTCCCGTTCTACCAACCAGGTCTTCACGAAACCGGCCGCAGCTGGGTACTCGTACTTCTGAGACGGAGCAGAGTTGCTTTCCATTCGGCAATGAGCCTAAGCGTTTACTTCTTTATATTTACGCTGATTGACGTATACCCAGGGCAGCATGACGCGTGCAAAATTCAGCTCTGGGAGAAAGTTGGGAGGCAAACGGATATGTGTTTTGAGATGATCCAACACGACGTACAGGATTTAAGTTTTCGTGGCTCACAATCGACGCTGCTTGAGAAGGTACGAGTGATGGAGAGCATCACTCAGTTCCTGATCTTCGAGGTGGCGCTGAGTAGGTCCGCCAACTGGAACCTACATCTTACGCCGGCTCTCGCACTCTTTAAAGAAATTTGGCAGGGTACCACCACAGAGGGGTCTGAACCTAAACTGCTTGCCGTGCTGGATGCAATGACTCCACATCTCCGGTATGGTCGAGACCATACCGGCTACGTTTGGAGCCCAGAGCAGGCTGGATTTCGGTTCTTTACCGGTCTCCTAGTTTTCATCGATATCATTGCCAGCACTTCCCTCGAGCAGCCGCCTCGTTTAACTGAGTATCATCCACATCTTCTTGCCGATCTAGACAATGGTGAGCCAGATTTTGGTATGGTTCCGGTCCGATTGTCGAGTCTCGTTGGCTGCCAGAACTGGGTCCTGCTCGCAGTTAGCCGGATAAGTCTTCTAGATGGATGGAAAAAGGATATGAAAAAGGCTGCTGGATTATCAACGATTGAACTTGTTGGTCGCGCCAGCCATATATCTCGTACCCTGAATGATGGGATTTCCCGCCTCGACAAGGCAACTTCAGGCCCTCAGAAAGATAACTCTCTCAATTTTCGGTCTTACCTCAACGGTCACCTTTCTACGTCCTCGAGGTCGTCTACAATCCCTACAAGGATCTGGGCCCACGCTGCACACATTTACCTTGAAGTTGTTGTTTCTGGCTGGCAGCCATCCAACGCAGAAATACGCTGTGGCGTGTCTCAAATGCTCGAGCTACTACGGACAGTCGACTGCTCTACCCACCTACGGACACTAGCCTGGCCACTCTGCGTCGCAGGGTGTATGTCTGAGGCAGGCAGTCATAAACAGGAATTGCGGAATTTGCTCACAGGGAAGGATGAGCTAAGCATGGTTGGTGCGTTAGGTGAAGCTCGAAAAATCATGGAGAGAGTGTGGGAGAATCGAGAAACTCTGGATCGTGAGACATGGGATCTAGCGGCTTGTTTCCGTATCCTGGGCGCACCTGTATTGCTGGTCTAGGTGATGAGAGTAGGGTAGATGTTGACGGTAATTTAGAATGAAATATTCATGCAACTCAGACGGAGTATGATAGTATTGAATGCTCAAAAAAGGGTGGTATTCATATTGAAGCTAATTCATCCACCCTGCATACCGGTAAGGTACTCCAAGAGCTCTTCACTATCATTTGGCCAACACCTTTCTCTCAAGAGTACCGTTATAACATTACTTGCCGTCCCAAACACTGAGCATCTCTCTGACCGTGGCTGGCTTGATTTCTGGAAATTTCTTGTTCGGGGTTTTATCTTCCGGGAAATCGAACAAACCTTCCGTGACATACAATCCAAATTTGCCGAAATATTGCTGAAGAAGTTGCTTCGGGAAGAGAGGGTACATCGCAGGGTTCGAGGGCAGCTCGGTGATCTCGCCTCTTTCAAGCTTCTCAACACTGTCATATGCCACAGTGAACTTTGAACCTGAGTATTATCGCTCATGTCAGCGATTTGCGGACACTGAAGAGCTGCGACGAAAATGAACTGACCTCTCGTTTCTTCCGCGATGCTCAGAAGCTCGTTCCACGTCGCCTTGTCCCCTTAGCAGAACAAAGACTCGTCCCATTTCGGAAGGTCGAGTGCCGCAACGACAAACTTGGACAAATCCTTAGTGTATGTGAAAGACACGGTATCGTTTCCTGTGCCCGGTATAGCCGCTGCCTTGTTGGCCATGTCAACACCAAACACAACTAGCATCATGTGGCTTTCGATGTGGGGAATGCCATAATAATCTAAGAAATAGCCATTGTGAATTTTTGTCCACTCGAGGTCCGTCTTCTGCAACTCGGCAATCGTAGCGAGGCGGAATTCGTGCTGAAGCAACTGTTGGCTTCTTCATCGTTGGTGGAAGCTTGTTTAGTACTTCTCTGGATCGTGGGTGGGTGGTGTCAAGTTGACAGAATGGATACTTACTTTCTAGCGGGGGCCAAGACACCGTATTCACTCGCAATGAAACGTTCTGTCGCTCCCGCTTTTGCTGCAGCCTTGACGAGGTTGATCTCAGACGCACCCTCATCAGGGCCCCTGACACTGAGGGCAGAGATCACAGTGTGGACGTTGTTTGTCTCTAGGAGACGAGAGACCGACTCGACATCGCCATAGTCCACAGCAAAGACAGGGACGTCCATCTCCTGAGCCTTGGATCCCTATGGAACATTTTGGTAAGGAATTGCAAAAAACACTCAGAACATGTAGTGACAGCTGCTTACTTTGCGCACCAGGACAGTAACATTGTGTTTTGGGCTCTCCTTCAACCCATCCACGATGGTACGGCCTAGATTACCAGAGCCTCCGGCGACTGCGACTGTAACCATATTGATTCTGGTGGTAGGAGAAGACCAAAAAATGGTTCAAGGTAGATCTAGCAACTTAGCAATCGGAGAAATGTTTGAACTGGAGCTGAGAATTGATGTGTTCTGCTCGCTTCCTAGGCCACCTCTATCTATACATCTGTCTTTCGACATTTCATGGGGGTGGTAACCTACGTAGAGCAGAACGGAGTAAAACGATTTATAAGCTGAGACATGAAATTTCATACAATTAGCAATTGAAGAGAAATCGTGTCACGAAGATGAGGATATGTTTCAGATGCATCAGTTATAGTACACGCTTGTTCATAATGCACCACTCCCAAAAGCCCTAGTTTTGACACATCGCGCAGGTCCAGTTTATCCAACTGTGTAGCATTGTTGACTCTTACTGTCGCAAGTTCCTGTCGTCGTCGTCGTCGACCTTTTTGCAGCGTTGCTATTGGCAAGATTCGTCGAACGACATTGTGCCATCGGATTGGAACTATTTCTTGACACTACATCAATATCTAATTACGCTAACAATGTCTTTGTAGATGTAGGCTGCAATGGAATTGCGATAGAAAACCATGTCGCCTTGTAAGCTTACGACAGCAACGACATTGAGAAGATAGATAATTGCCTCAGTTCTCAGAGTGAAGTTGCCAAGCCCCTAGCGGGTCGGCGTGCCAAGTCGCTGACTAACATCAGGAGCGCTTTCACCTGGAAGGCTGCTTGTCAGCCGCCAACCCGAAGGGGCTTGGCGCGACACGTCTGAGAACTGAGGCAAATAGATAAACTAGATCTGCGCGATGTGCATTATAAACAAGCGTGCATCATAACTGATGCATCTTAAACATATCCTCATCTTAAACATGTTCTCCACGAAGATCAACTGTCTTGGGTTTATTCCTCGGCATCCAATTTCCTCTTCTGAACGCCGCGCGCGGTGATAGAGACTGGCCTCTTCACAGTCAAATTGGTACTAATCCAAATTGGAACCACCGCGCGGCACTCCAAGTATGGTTAATCAAAAGGGCTGGAGCTAAGGAGTGGGGTCTCATCTACGCGTGTTGAGTGAGAGCTGGTTAGCTAGAAGGATGGGATTCCGCCCGGGCCTTCAAAAATGACAAAGCTAACATTACGTGAGACTTTAGAAGGAGCAAGATAGCAGGCGAATCCTGAACAGGATATTGCGTCGGACTTAATCTATACCACATTCGGCATTTCACCCGTACTATCCCTCTCGTTGCTGGGCTTCAGATTATTCAGCATCTCCAAGTCACTCGAGGCTCGAAATCCTGCACCGAGGCATACCAGGAGCATATAAAAGATGGTGGACCCCCATGTTTCCACACGATGCCACTTCTACCAGCGTCGGCCGTCTGTGAGATTTGACAGGCCAGGAGATAATCTTCTTTCCGACTACGACGATGGCTTCTTGGATCCTACCCTTCTGCCTATGCATGCATGCATTGGGAACATTCGCATCGATTCTCTTCTCCGGTGGAACGGTGATTGCCTTTGATAAGACCACAGAGTCCCTTCAGGTACTCCGAAATGGTTCAGTGCTTGTCGAGAATGATCGCATCTCTCAAGTCATCAACGACGCATCGAGCATTTTCCCGATGCCTCCTGATACGGAGATCGTAAATGTCTCCGGCAAGATTCTCACACCTGGCTTCGTCGATACGCACCATCATTTGTGGCAGTCGCTCTTCAAGACTCTCGAATCGAATGACAGTCTGGCGACATACTTCACCCTCTTCGGAGAGACTGGGCCCGCAGAAACAAATTTCACAACCGAGGACAGCTACATCAGCCAGCTGGGCGGTGCACTCGAGTCGCTCAACGCAGGGGTAACAACGATCGTCGACCACGCCCACGGCCTATGGTCCAACGACACAGCCGACGCCATCCTCCAAGCCGACATCGACAGCGGCGCCCGAATCCACTTCGCCTTCGCAATCCACCCACTGACCAACAACTGGACGATCCAAGACCAGATGGCCAAATTCCAAGCCATGGCAACCCAAGGCCTCTACTTCAACACCGCCACCTCCCTCGGAATCGCCTACGACCACTTCGTCGACGGCGCAGCCTCCCAAACCCACGCAGTCGTCGACCTCGCAATCGGAAACAACGTCTCGGTCGTAACATCCCACTGCGTCGGCGGTCCCTTCAATACCTACAACGGCCCGGAAATCCTCTCGCCGTTCGGGATCCTCAACACCTCCATCCCCATCATCATCAGCCACGCCAGCTATCTCACAGCCGAGGGCATGGCCATCCTCCGCGCCACGAACCAGTACATCGCCTGCACGCCCGAGTCAGAGCTACAATTGGGCTTCGACACACACGATGTAACGCGGCTGATCCAAGACCAGGCCGCGTTGGGGGTGGATACCAATTTCGGCTTCAGCGCCGATATCATCGGGCAGGCGCGTCTATGGCTGCAGCGCCTGCGCGGGCTGAACTATGAAGATGTGCAAGATGAAGGGTTGTGGCCGAGTAACAACCCCATGAGTGCGAACCAAGCGTTCTTGCTCGCGACGCGACATGGTGGGCTCGCGCTCAGGAGGAACGACATCGGGATCATTGCGGCGGGCGCTAAGGCGGATCTGGTGGTCTTCGATACTACCAGGTCGGCGAGTTTCCTGGGCTGGAACGACCCGGTTGCGGCGGTGATGCTGCATGCGGGTATTGGGGATATTGAGCATGTCCTCGTTGATGGGAAGTTTGTTAAGAGGGATTGGAAGTTGACGTATCCGGACTATACTGGTGTGGCGCAGAGGTTCGCGCGGAGTGCGGAGAGGATACAGTCGTCGTGGGCGAAGATTCCGCAGCCGCTTTACAGTGATGGGGGTGGGTATCACTATGGATTGACTAAGCAGGTTGATACGCAGAGGGGCGATGGGACGGGGTATGGGGATTTGGAGATTCAGGGATAGGTTGGCCATGGCCGGATATGACATCTGGTCAGCACTATCTCCGTACAAGTCTCAGGATCTACCGAATGTGTCCATCCATGCAAAATCCCATCCCAGATCCATCGCATCAAACCCTCCCGTTCCGTCATGAATGCCCATTCGTAGCGACGCCCACACTAGCCCTCAATCCGCTCAAGCTGTTGGAGCTGCTTCCTGCGGGACTGTTATCCAATTAGGTTAGCGTCTTGGCAGTCTCGTGTATGTTAGATCTCCCACACCATCGCTTTTATAGCAAGCAATAGATGCATGACCGCACTAGACCACCTGCTTCAAGTCAACCTGCTCATGCATCATCGCCTCGACTTCCTCCTGCTTACACAACTTACCAAAACCAGCACGGCTCCCCATCCCCATTGCGTAAGCGTGCCACGCCTCCTGGATGATTCTGTCGGATATGTTCCGACATTGAAAACAGGTCTTGTTCGGATACGTATTTCATGTTGTAAGGTATCCGTTGTAATTCCGGAAGGAGGATTGCTGTAAAAGGGGCAGAGCCAGTTGCCCCTTGATTTGAGACTGCGGACAAATTCATAGGAAATTTGGGTTTAGAACATACTCTCCTTTCCGAAACTGGATCAACTCGTTAAATGGTGCATCTCCTACAAGATAACGAATTACTTGAAGCAGGTGGTCTAGTGCATTCATGCACCTAAAGTATTGCTTGCTACAAAAGCTACAGTATGGCGTGGGAGATCTACTTTAAGGGCTGTAGGGGTGTTTTGAAAATGCTCCTGGAAGTGTATTGGAACACTTTTGTATTATAAATCTAGACGTGTAAAGCGTACCTGGGTCCCCTCCTCATTGTAAAGTTGGTAAAAAATCTCGCGAAATAGAAATACTTTGAAGTGCTCTCAAAATCAAAATGCTTCCAGAAGCATGTCTAATTAGATCGATAATTTCAAAAAGATCAATTGTGTACATGTACTATAGGTTTCATCCAATCTAAACAAGCGTACAATATAGTATACATAAGATATAAGAGTCTACTTCAAGATTTACAAGATTCGAATCAATATCTACTATTTTATTCTACAAGTGCACTTTACAACTACGTCAAAGCTACGAGTATATACAATATTTTCTTATTTAATCTATGTTCTAAATTTAGACAACAATATTATAATCTACTACAATTGACAATTCTATAAAACATAGACTCTCCTAAGAGCATTTCGAACAACAAAGATGGCATATATGTAATCTTCTTGTCAAAAACTATATTTTGCATCAAATTATACTAGTATTATGCGTATTCTAAAGGGGCTCTCGATATTATTATTGTATGAAAATTGCTATGGGAAGGATTTTCAAAACACCCCTACAGCCCTTAAAGTACAGGAGACTGCCAAGGCGCTAACCGAATTGGGTAGCAGTCCCGCAGGAAGCAGCCGCATCTCATTGGCTCCAACAGAATTGCCATCCAGTTGTCAGGACGGCAGGGTTCTGAGCGACGTGACAATCTATGGCTATCTAGTACCAGCGAGCAGCATGCGTAAAGCCTGCGAATGACGGTTGCATGGATACACTCCCGATCTTTGTAATCATCGACGGTGGAGAGAAGGAAGAAGAGATGCTTGCTTATCTCCGAGCAAAAGGTGCTAGGGCTTGGCACGCACGTGACTCGCCCGCGTGGCGGAGTTCGCGGTGTTTACCATATTCGAACCACGGAGTCATAAGGTAGACTTCCGTCGGCTAGATTGATCACCAACTTCATCTTATTCGAAATGAAAATACCTTACAGACCCAGCTGACGCCTGCCGTGCCATGCTGGAGTACTGTACTTCCTACCCGGGGGGTTATATGTAAGCGTGACCAGGGTTTATTTTGCCCAGCTCTCACACCAATAAACCCTGTCACGCTTACATATAACCCCCCGGATAGGAAGTACTCCGTCGTGACGCTAAAGTCTTGGCCCGTCGCATGAATACAAAATCTAAGAGCGGAATCTGCCGCTACGGCCCTAGTAGGCTTGGGATAGTAAAAGGGGTACATGTAAGTACTGCCGATCGAGGTGTTCCAATAGAGACACAGTATTTCCATCCAGGCCTGAGCCCGAACCCAAAGCCGTCGCTGAATGTAACACAGGGACCAGAGCTCCTCTCCGGCTCGTCTTTCCAGGGACCTCCATCTCGGGTGTACACAGCGTACATGCCGAACGAGCGCGTCACTACGGCTGAAGAATGTTTTCTCTTCGGTACAGTACCGGCACCCAACTTCCTGACGCACAATCGTGTATGGTATTCTCGTGCCGAGTGAGATCCGAGGGCCGTGAGAAGATGTTGTTGCAAGGCTTACCAGTCAGTGCTCGGATTAATCCGCTCGCACTTGTGCGCGCCGGCGCTGGCTGTTCCTGGCAGCAAGAGCAGCAGTAGAAAAGGTGAGCCAATGTCGGCCTCTGAGGCGGATTGTGCGTGCGTGGGGCTGACTTGGCGATGACCCTCGTATTTGTGTTTCTGCAACCTCGATGGTGTATCAAAGCGTTGAGTACAGCCGTGGTAGGTGCAGCTATATGTGCCAACATCTGCCCTGGTAGCTGTCGGTCATTGAGGGTAGTTGGTACTGGAAACTTCAGTGTGCTGAGGTGAGGGAATACTTGGGGTCTGTTCCGATTTCGTGGACTCCATAGAGGTAAGGTGCGTAGGGAACTCCAGATCCGATTCCGGCATATTGTAGGTTGAACGAAATAACAATCTACTTTCCAAGCCCAAGATTTGAAATCAATCTATCTCCATGACCCAAATCCTGCAAGATTTACGTTGAAATTTACTTTCCATAAAACCCCCTATTTTGGTTGACTCTTGTGCGATGAATCTGTAAGTTTCGCACAAAAGATATCTTCTGGCGCTTCGTTGAAGCAAGAAAACGATTCACATTACGCATGCGAAACATGCGTCTCAAAACCACGTCGCTTTGGCAAGAGAGACGAGCATCCATTTAATAGTCGAGTGTCAACTGATTGCAGGTTTGTGGGGAGGGGGTCAGGGAGGGGGGTTGAACTGGCGGGTAAGATATCGGGTGCTTATCTCAAGTAAGGTTTTGAGGCGAATCAGGGGGGTTGAAATAACGTCCAAACCGAGTGTCTTGTTCAACGTTCATGTAGCACCGAGGATGTGGGTATGAAGAGGACCCCACCGGATCTGGGGGAACCTATAGCGAGGAACCTTAGGGGTTCCCGTAGGGTGTGCTGATTGTCGAACACGGGAGTGCCGTCGAAAGTGGAAGATATCGAATGTGGGTGGGGGGGCTCTTTACCCGAGACAGAATCTTGAATTAATACCCCATCAAAAACTCTGCAGCCCGCCGCTCCCTCGTTCCTTGAGCGGTATACCCTCGAACTCCCCATATCCCAGCGCTAGATTCATATTCTGCTGTGCCTGTGTCGCTGCGCCTTTGAGCAGGTTGTCGATCGTTACGTTGATCACCTGGTCCCACGTGCGTCAGCATTAATAATTCTGGGAGTGACGCATGAGGAACGTTGTGAAGCCCCCCATGGGTAGGAGGGAGGATGGCTCACCACGCGATTGCCGCTGGAATGGACGCCGAAGCCACCGACTTCGACGCCGTGAGTCCCGCTGATGTCCTTGACGCTTGGCGGTTCCCCTGTGATGCGCACCAAGGGCTCGCCGGCGAAGCGTTCCTGGTAGAGGTTGCGGATGTCGCGCGAGGTGAGCGGTGAGGAGAGGGGAATGTTGATGGTGTGATGGATTCCCTGGAACCAGGAGGCCACGTGCGGGATGAAGGCCACTTCCGTCCCCAATTGAGCGGAGATCTCCCGTTCGTGGATATGGTCTGTCAGGCTGTAGGGAATGATGTTATTTGTGAGGTTTTCGACGTTGTTCTTGGGGCTGGGCTTCGTTCCGGCGCCGCTGTAGCCTGAGACGCCGAAGACGGTGGGTTGGCCGCCGAGGTGGGGGAGGAGAGGCGCGATGCCGATTTGGGCGGCGGTGGCATAGCAACCGGGGTTTGCGATGCGGGTGGCGCGGGCGATGGTGCCGCGGGTGATTAATTCGGGGAGACCGTAGGTCCAGTCGGGCGTGAAGCGATAGTCGGCGGAGAGGTCGACGATGACGGTATTCTTGTTACCGACGGCATCAATGGCTTCGACAAAGGGCTTACAAACGCCTGTGAATGCGATGAGTACACGCTGTGCCTTGAAGGGAAGATCAACGAGTACCGTTAGGAAGGGCCATGACCCAGCAGTCGATTTCACCTTTTTCCTCCATCCGTCGGACATCGTCGGCGCTTAGATTCTCGTAAGTGATGTCTCGTTTTTGATAACCCTTCAGCTTCTGACCCGCTAGCTCGCGTGATGAGACGTGGCGAAGGTCCATGTTGCTGTGAGCGTTGAGCAGGTTGATCAGCGCTTGGCCCGTATACCCTCGGGCCCCTATAAGGGCAATTCTGGCAGGCTTCATGTTCGACGAGTTCTTCCGCCCGATTGGAGGATTGCTGTTTGAAGGTGAGTGCGAAAATGTCTCACTGGAAAGAGTAAACCTACGGGTTTGTGGTAGTTGCGTAGTTACGTGATGAAAGTGGTGCTATCCCTCTGGCTTGCAGTTGCCGCCGCAGGATATTCGCTCGTGGTACGGGACGAGATGATGTAGAGTACGCTCGTGCTTGCTGGGCGCGTGCGCTCTGGTCAAGCGCTGCTCTCGCTGCCCTATTTAGTCTAGATTCGAGATTGTTATCACCGAACATCTGTCGCCCATGCCTCCCGAATTCTACCATGAGCTCCTTAACCTCGTCTCCGCTCTCAATCCCAGTCCAGAACAAGACCTCGCCGTGTCGGCAAAGACTTCCATCAGCCTTGTCAAAGAACCATGTCAAGTTCTCGTCGTCTTGCTTTACGGTCCACATGAGCTTGGGGAATTCCTTCTTGATGCTGGTCATGATGTTGTCCGAAAGATTTGCTAGCCATGCCGCTTTCGAGACACTGAATGTAGCCAGCTGCGCTATCGATGCACCATCATGCGGCGGAAGGACTATTGCCAATGCGCTCATTCCTTCATCAAAGAAGGCTTTGAATTCTCGCTCCTCAAGACTCTCTATGTAGCGATCAACGACAGCCTTAGCATCTAAGCCTTCTCTGTCACGCACCAGCACATCCTTCAACGCTTGCAAATCCTCAAATTGCGAGATCTGGGTGTTGACATGCACTTTGTTCCCTCTTCGAATCAGGGTCCCAGCACCAGAGTCAGTAAAGAGCTCTTTCTGAAGGTCTGCAGGATGGATAATGGCAACACTTGACGACCTTGGAAGATCTTGCAATAAGTCTCTCATTTCCTTGATCTTTAACCTTGTACCGTGACGAACCCACCACAGCTTCATCAGGTCGTCGTATTCTTCATCAAGATTGATGGCCGAGATCTTTTCATTCGTATCACCATTGAACAGACCACCCTTCTCTGATAGATATACAATCTTCAGTGGCTGCAATGCTCGAGCCAGCTCCCCTGCGGCGACATCCGCATTGACATTGAGCACTTGTCCCTCCATGGTCTCGGCCATGCTGGGAAGAATGGGTAGGCATCCCGCCTGTATCGAAGCCTCGATAGGTCGCTTATCCACTTTCTTGATCTTCCCCACAAGATTGTACTTTTCTTTGTCCAAGTAGTCCGCCGAAAAGACACCAGTTGTGATTGGCCGTGCCCTTACACCTAGGTCCTCGAGCGCCTCGACCAGCTTCAAGTTCTCCTCTAGAAAAAGATTTCGCGCCAGATTCAAAGTCTTCCCATCTGTTACCCTTATGCCGTCCTCAAATTGTGGTTCTACCCCTGCAGCCTCTAGCATCCTGTTCAATTGGGGCCCCGCCCCATGTACTACCACAGGAAACAGTCCGACATGGTTTAGGAATGCCAACGCGGAGGAGAGGGTGTGCAAGTGTTCGGTAATGATGGCTCCTCCAACCTTGATGACGGCGAATTGTTGCGAGGAGACCGAAGTGAAGTGTGAAAGGTATTGTTGTACTTCTCGCTTAGAGCCAATGTTGCTTAGCAGCTGGACGACAGTGGAGCGTGTAGAGAACTGGGAGTCAGCTGGCGACGTGTACCGCCGCCGTTTGATATTCGAAATGGAGGTAATCGCTGGAAGCACGCTTCTGGGCGCAGTACTGCGGGATAGGGCATGCCGCCATGGTCCCTTCACCGGGCGGCAGCTGCGAAGTGCTGAAGCATTGGCCGCCGAAAAGCGAAGGGAAAGCATCGCCGTTAGATCAAGGCGGACCACATGCGGCTACTGCTGGCAGCCCAATTGGCCTTGTCAGCAGGAATCGGACCTCATGGGCTGGGCGCAAAAGATCAATGGATGTAGAGAAGCGTGACAGAGGTCTTCACGAAGCTTTTGGGAGGAAAGCAGTGCAACTGAATGATGCTAATTCAGACAGGTATAAGACACTTGCAATTGGTTACGAACTAAAAGATGGGTATATCTTGCTAAGGAAGATGAAGATATATCAAGATGCTTCTGCCCCGCCAAAGTTTTGACTGACGAGCAGAATCGCCAAGCCTGCCAAGCCCATCCCGGGAACCGACCAGGGCACGTGACTACTCAAAATTTAGGCCACAGAGGTTTTTCACAATAATCATACGGCAATACCTAGTCTCCCATACCCAAGCAGCAGCTCGAATAATCTTGAATACCCAACAAGCCGACGCAATCACGTATTGACGGTATTGCCCATGGACACGCGATTAGCAATGTACGTCGATCGACTATAAAATGCTATAAATCATTCCTCTCCTGCACGATAACAATTGTTTCGATAAAGAGTTCTTGCGTGTACGTTTATCGTCGATTATTGCCTGTCTTGGTTGAAAGATCGCCTGCACGTCAATGCGTGATTGCGTCGGTCAGTTGGGTCTCTGAAATGATTCAAGCTACCGCTTGGGTATGGGAGACTATTGCTGATAATCATAAGATCGGAAAGCATCAAATTCACGAGGATGCGCTTTCCAACATCCAGGTTTGCCAGCTGTGGGTCTAGCTCGTAAAGTATCCTCACTGAAGATTGCCTCCTGCCCAACCTCTGGGCCAACGCCGATACGCCATAAAGTGTTCCCAACACCCCAGTGTCAACCCACGCTATGCAACATCCCTGGCCCATAGTCATACATTCCACTAATGAATACAAACAGTAGCGTGGACCAGCCGAATCAGTCGCCGAAGCTGCAAATGTCCGTCACGCCGTTCAACCCGCCATTGATGTTCCAAGGATCGCTGTTGGCGTGGCCGTAGTCCCAGGTGCCGCCAGGGTGTTCCAGTCACCTTTGGCAGCCAGGTGTGTTAGCAAGACTGCTTGTAAAGAACCGATCTTCAAAGCAGAGAGACGTGACAGCATTCCATGCATGTTTGGGGTCAAGGACTACCCAATTGTTCATGGCAGAGAAGTATATCGGCATTCTTGAAGCTTTCCATAGTCGGCTAGGCGTTGTTACGTAGGTTTCCATCTAGAGTGGGCGTTGTCAAGGTCCAATCTGATCACCTGGTGTTTCCTTAATATGCCATGACGGCTGCAGCCCAGATAAGTTTAGTGCTTGTACTGTACCAATGACATTGCCTCGTCAGCATTCATGATCCCTGATTTTCATCCAAACAGAGCACAATTTCCTTAGGGATAAGGCCCAGCTCTTGAAGCAGATCATCGACCCGCCGTTGCCCATACAGAGGAGAAGCTGATCCGTAGTAATCCTGACACCAAACCTGGATACTCTCCAAGCTCGGAATCTGCCTGCTCCACACCTCCAGACAATATTCCTCCCAAAACGCTTTCCTCTTAGCCATCGGAAAGGCCCACACGCCTGCCATAGCGACCACTACCGTCCTGAGATTGTGACATCTCTGCACCTGTCGGCCCCACACCTTTGACGGGCCTTTCCACAAGTGAGAATATCCGAATCTCGAAAGGACGACCATCGTGCGGATTAGGCCCCTGTTCCGTGTCCCAATGGCATCGAGAAATTCCGTGAACAATGAGATCGACGGATCCCGCCCTTGGATCCCGATATCCCAAGCGTTGTTCGCGTAGTATATTGGAGACGCTTCATGGTAGATGGTCTGGCAGACAAGCAATAGCGATATGCGAGTCCGGGTATGGTGAGGGTTTTGTGGCCTCCAGGGAAGGATTGATTTCGTGAACGAACGTGTACGCCGCATGAACTTCCCCAGCCTTGCAAGATTGGCTTCGTTGTGGAGATGCTTGTCTCCATAGCTGAACCGTTGGCTAGGTTTGTAGATGCGCAGGTGGGGTGTTGAAGGGTCGACAAGGACGAGGTTGTAGATGATAGTCCGTAGCTCGAGGGGAAGGCCGAAGAAGCCCACGGCCATTCTGATCTACTTGCTTGAATGTCAAGATGAAGATGACTACGCAAGTCTGCTTTAGTGCGAGCAATAGGGAAGTGGGGTTGAGTTTATTCCGTATCTTAGCGCCTTTGGTATCGATAGTGGTCTTTATAGGCATAGGACCGTCAGCAACAAAAGAATTAAGACATCTTCTAATCAAGAAACACAGCAGATAGAGGTACCCTCGCCAAAATACTTGCTCCTTTTCTTACATGTCCTGTCCTGTCCCTTGTTCTAGAACCCTGGCTTCCCTTCGCAAGCTCTCAGACATTGCACCAAGTCCCCCGCCCCCACTCTAGCAAATGTCTGTCCTTTATCATCAACCCCAATACTGAGCACAACCTCATCGTCCAAATATCCCACATTCTTATCCTCGACCTCGTCCCTCTCTCGGCCCCATGCGTAGGAGATACTAACCGTATACGTAAAGTACGCCCAATAACCTTTCCCAATGTAGGGTTGTGTGGCATTGACTACCTTCTCTTCCATAGCATTGTGTTTGGGATTGTTGGCAGTCGAGACGGTTTCGCGCTTAGAAGCGTCATCATCCCAATTCTCGGACGGTGACCACCCACTCGCGGTCTCATTTGCCATCAGCAAAGGGTGCTTCGAGATGCCCAGCATACTGAAAGGTGGACTAGCCTCCCAGACGATGAAATACCGTTCGTATCGCAGCGGCAGTTTCAGAATGTTTGGAAGCTTGCGGTGAACGATGGCTATGAAGACAGTGTTATGATTGCTAGGCTTGCAGCCTTTATCACCCCTATTACAGAGTACCAGTCGTAGGGAGTTTGTAGCTTGATGCCACGTTCCCCCTTTCTTAGCAGGATTTTTTTCGGTAATGTCCTTGTCCAGGTTCTCCATACAGGGGGTCTCGAGTGATTCCGTCAAGTTCGTCGTGGTGAGCCCGCTGCCGAGTAGTTTCGCGAATGTGCGCCCGGAGTGCGGCGTGGAAAGGTCATAGTGAATGTACGATTCACCCGTCGAGGGGAAGAAAAGCATCCAATTCTTTTCGATGGCCGAGCGAGTCGAAGGCGGATTGCGAGTGAGTTCAGTAAGGGAGGCGTAGGATTTGAGAGGACCAAGCGAGGGTCGGGTGGGGGAGGTGGACAGGAGCGATGTGAGAGGCGGGTGCAAAGTGCGGAGGTCGATGAGCCAGAGACCGAAGCAGGCGTACCGGGATCTATCAATATACTTGTTACTTGTAGTAAGATAATTTGGGACAATGGGTTCAAGTACTGTGTATTGACCATCATTAGAGGCTCCCCTCTCCCGCTCCAGAAGATTCGTGGGTCGTGAAAGCCCGGTATGTCGACGTAGGTACCGAATTTGCCTCCGCAGTGCTCAGCAGGCGTGGGCGGAACACTGAGCGTGAAAGGAGGCGTGACACAGCGCATTCCTCCTGCTGGACCGAGGTGGAGAAGATCATCCTCTGTACAAGGTAGCTCGCCAGGCCGGGCATCCTCACCTGAACCAACATAGCAGATATTGGCTTCGCAGAGGACGTTTTCTTGGTGGTTACCGTCCGTGACGATGCGGCTAACGAGGAGGTATTGGTTCTTGGACCAGTAAGGAAGGGAGATGACGGTTGGGTTCCAGAAGACGCGATGGTCTGCTTTCGCTCCGAGGGGGGTTTGAGAGATGTTCTGGACGATGTTTGGAAGGCGGATGTGGCCCGTGTATCTGTTGGGTTCCACGGGGCACTTGAAGAGGATATCAAAAGCGGGATTGAGCGATGGTGACGCGTAGGTTGTGCGGTTTCTGCCGGAGGTCTCGCTGTAGAAGTACTGCTTTGGTGGTGAGAGATAGTTGCTGCTGGAATTGAACACAGGCAGAGGTTGGTTCTTGAGACCTGATATGGAGCGATGGAGGCCCTCGGGCGGAGTCGGTGAGGAGTGAAGGACCAAGGGTGGGAAGGTCGGCACTCGCAAGCTGGAGCGATAGAAAACGATGAGCGTTAGGATGATGATGGCAGGTAGCAGAAGGCGCCGCAGTGGTGGAAAGTAAATCATTGTGCCTCTTCCAACGAACTCTGTAAAGCGAGTGAGAACTGAAGCGGATTGAGAAGAAATCGTTATTGTTGTGTTGAAGACAGACCGGCAAAGTGTGATCACGACAACCCGTGAAGTCGTGGTGTCATATATTCTACCTCTCAACTCATAGCTACCTTCTTCCTTAACCGGTCGTAAGTAGAGGTTGGGAATAGGCATAGTCGGAGTGAGCACTACTAACGAAAGAGACTTCGTCCTAGGAATTTCACATCCTTGAGCTAGAATTGCTCGGCCTCTTCGTCCCGGGGGCAAATGTACGAAATGTAGAGAATTATGTAGATGCAGCATGGTGTATCCCAACAATTTGGAGCCATCAAGCCGTACCTTAGACTTACAATCCATAATTGCAGATATCCCATCCCTCTTGTCATGGCCTTAGCAATGTTCAACGCCCTCAACGCCATCGCTCGTTCCCCAAGCGAGCATCTAGCAAGTCCTATTGTACAATATCTAAACCCGTTGCGTATCTATCGTAGCGTATCATTTTCATCATCATCATCATCACTCTCCTCCTGACTCCCATCTTCCTCAACCCACTCCTCACCTTCAAGGCCTTTGCCTCGGATTCCGAAGGTCGTCAGAAACCCAATGGAAGTAATTGTGCCGAAAATGCCAAACGCCAGAGCTTCGCCTTTGGGGCGTACGTGCGTGGCTAGCGAAAATAAGCCACCAGCGAGGAAAGGACCAACGGTACGACCAGCGGCGGATAGTGTTTGGGCAAGGCCGTTGATTCTGCCAAGGGTAGCATGGTTGGGTGCGGAGTTTGTAATCTGGGAAGGGACTGTCAGCTTGTACAGCGTTTCCAAGCCATGCGCTTCTTACCAGCAGCAGTGCGCTTGTGAGACAGCCGATTGCTGCCACAGATCTCACGAGAAGAACCAGTCCAAGCTCGACCCAGAGCCACTTTTGGCCGCTCGATATGCCGCCATCACCGTTCTTCGCATCCTTGTAACCAACAAACGGAGTCAACAAGTAGGCGACGACCATACCGGCCATGCAGACACGGTATGTGATTCGATTCCCCATCTTTTCGCGAAGTCTCCCGAAAACGCCGACCTGGAAAAGAATTGTGACAGCTCCAGCGAATGCAATAGTGAACCCAATTTCCTTGGGTGAGAGGCTTCGTCCCGTTGGCGGGTCAGCCGCGCCAAAGATAGGATATAGGGAATTGTATGAAATATTCGACAGCTGAAAGATGGTGAACGAGGCCAAGAGGCACAGAGTATCTCGGTTGAAGATTTGGCCTCGAGATAGATCCGTGTCATGATGGGGAAGCAACGTAGGCATCGAATTTTGCGAGTCGGCATCCGAGTCATAGCCTTCATCGTCTGCGTGACCGTTCGCACCATCGCCACCGTTCATATGCGAATTGGGCAGATCAGGTACCTCGAGGTAAGTTGGCTGACTGGAGGTTGCGAATTGCCACGCCCACGTGAACAAGTTGCCCACGCGCTTGCCTAGCGGAGGTAGATCCCTTGTCTCTTGTAGACTCTCCTCTAAGAATATCATCGATACGATCAGATCGAGAAAGAGAACCCCAGCGGAGAAGAGGTTTGGGAGTAGGTAGGGGTAGGGATTCTTGTCGGTAGGATTCGCACCCTTCGAAACCAGTAAACCGCCCACGATGGGGCCCGCAATCCCCCCGAGGCCGTATATGACCGGAAGATAGACGAACGCCCGTGACTGGTTGCTGCGATCCGTAATCTCTCCCAGACACGTCGTGATCACGCCCTGATTGCCGTTCGATAGACCCATGAACACTTGGACCAAAACTGCCTGCCAAAGCGTTTTACAGAAGCCAAAGGCCACAAAGCCTAGTGCCGTGAGGAGTGTACCCGTGAGGACTACTGGTTTCCTTCCTATCCTGTCAGACAGCCACCCCCAGAAGAAGTTCGTTGCGAATTGTGCCAAGGCGAAAGACGAGGCTATGGTGCCGACATAGAGACCGACCTGCCCAACATCGACTTCTGGAAAAGAGGAAGCCATCTGCGGGAGATATGGGCTTATCGAGTTCAAGGCGGTTTGCTCGGCCAATGCGATAACAGCCAGAATGGCGAGCTGTCTCTTCGGAAGGGGAGATTGCGCGTGGCTGGAGCTATTCGAGCCATGGCGGCCATGATGAGTGCTTCCGCGGGAGGAGGGTGGTGATTGTGAAGGTGGTTGACCTTTGGACTTGGGGGGAGGTGTAGGAAATGTCTGGTAGTGGACTGTTGAAGACCTGCGGAGGTTATCAGGCAGCGGCGGGCGTCCCATCATACATGTAGGGACAGCTGCTCTTAGATGTACGTGGTAGAAGACTCGACATGAGGTGAGATGTTTCTTTCTCTCTTTGGGATCCAGGAAAGGAACGTGTCGTTCAGGGCGCGTGTTACCTGATAATGAGCTTAGCGAACGTTGAATGCTGACTCGCGGATAAGTGACGAAAGCCTCGGTTAAAGTTGTCTCTGCTTATATGGGAGGCTTTGGAGGTCTTGGCTTCGGCTACTATGTAGATAACGTATTGTTGTCTCTATAACAATTTATTTATAACAAAAAAGTAATTGCAATTAAGAGAGATATAAGAAGAAAGAAAGAAAAAAAAAGAAAAACAACTATATTTATATTTATAATTTATTTAGTATTTGCGCAACGTTAACTTTACTTTTAACTCTATTTAGAATTTTAATAACAACAAATAGCAAAGCAATAATGTATTATAAACTATTATTGTTGCTATTATATTATTTTACAAATTGTATTAAATTAAAATATAAATTAATTTTTATTAGATAGAAGACTCTTTTTCTTCTAATTTTTAAAAAGATTTAAAAAGATTTTTAACAAGTTTTTGTAATATTAACGCTTAGCAAACGTTTTTATCTTTAATAAAACTAATATAGCTTTTTATATTATTAGAAATTAATGCTCTAAAAGAGAAGATAACTATAATATTATAACGTTAATAACGTCTTAGCGTCTTAGAGTATAATAGAATACGTAATTTCAAATATCTATAAAAGTCTTAAATAATATAACGCTTCTTTTAGATTAGATAGCGAAAAACAAATTAATATATTATAACAAATATTAGATAAAAAGAAAGCTTGTCTTTTGTTGTTCTTTAACAATTAGTTCTATTACTATTTATTTAATATAATTAAGATATAGTAATACAAGTCTATTATATCTTATATCTTTTATATCTTAGTATTCTAGCAAAGAGCAAACGTATTTGTATCTTATAAGAGCTTTAACAATTTTCTTTATACTTTTGTTTATAATATTGTTATTTATAATCTAACTTATTACAATTATTATATATAATATTTTTATAATAATATTTACAAATTTATATACTTTTAAAGACAAAGATTGTTTTTAACAATTATTATTAATTTAATCTTTATTTTTATTGCGATTTTTGCAATTATAACTTCGATTTTTTTTTAAGATTCTTTATATTTTTTATTAGCTTCTTAATTATTAATATAATTGTTTTCTTTATAATTGTAGTTTTAATAATTGTAATCTTAATCTTAATCTTTCTTTCTTTCTTATTTATATTCTTGTTAATTTTTGTTATTACAAGCAAGATTAATCTTTTTGTTTTAAATCTTTTAACAATACTCTTTCTATTATAGATTCTAAAAAACTGTATTAAAATTAAGTAGTTTACTATTATTGCTATTATAAGCTTGTTATACAAGATAAATAATTCGAGTTCTAAAACACTAATTAAGAGAATTAATTATCTAAATAACAAACTAATTGTTAATTAATACTCTAAGAATCTTAATTTTTATCTTTAATTTATCAAATTAATTATAAAAGTTTGTGTTACGCTAGTACTTTCTTTGAAGATATTAGGGTGAGATTGTGCTATTAGAGAGATTTGTAGACGTCTTTAGACAATGTAAGCAATTATTTGATAACAAGGATTTGCAACTATAGACAATTTTTATATTTAATAAATTTTAGAAAAGATTCGATAAATCAAAGTAACAATAAGTAAAAATTTATAATAAGTTGAACACGATTTATAAAAGAGTTGTGTTCTATTTTCTATATATTAAGAAAATATTAATTGTTTATCTTGTTCGCTTATTAAATATTACAAATATAATTGTTTAAAATGCTTGTTTGTCAAATATTATAAATATTATACTTAGATTGTGTGCTTCTTAAATATAACAAACATAATAACAAGTTCGCTCAAACAACGTAGAATCTAAATTACTAATATAGTTTTAATAAGTTCGTAATACTATTTCTTTTCTTTAAAGTTTTTGTCTTAAAACTCAATATCTTTCTATTATATCTTTAAAAAAAATTAATATTAGAAATTTCTTCTTTCGAAGAAAAGATTTTTTTAACGCTTTAAATTTAATATTTTTAGCAATGCGTTCTCGTTGTAATTATACGATGTTTAGTAAGACTTGTTATGTAAATAATAATTTTAAAATGTATGTAAAGTGTGTGCGATCTAATTGTAATTATAATTTAACAATTTCTCTTATATTGATTAAACAAATTTATAGAGAGCGAATGCGCTTAAAGAAAGAAGTGCGCAATGCGCGTACAAAGCTAAGTCGATTAAAAAAATAGCTAAATTTTTTAAAAAATAAGAAAAAAAAAATAATTGTAATAAAATAAAAGAATATTGACGATTTAAAGACAAATAAAGTATATTTTGTTAAGTTTGTTACAAAGACTTTCGAATTGTTGTTTAATATATTGTTCGAATAGTTTTAATTTCTAATTAATTAAAATTGAGATACTATTTTTATATTTTGTTTTAATAAAATTTCTTTAAAAGATTCTAATAGTAATTAAGATTTTTCTTTGATTTTTATGTATTTTTTAAAATAAAATATTCTTTTTACTTAATAAAATACTTTTGATCTTTTTGTTGTAAAATTTTTTTAATTTCGAATTAATTTTTTTTTTGCAAATAAAAATAAAATATGTCTTATAAAAACATAATTAAGTCTATTAATTTCAACAATAAAATATAAAATATTAAAAATATTTTGACGTTCTTAAGTAAGTCAAGTTTATAATTAATTAATTCTTTAATTTTTTTAATAAGAAACAATTTAACTTTAATATAATTTAATTTTTTGTTTAATTTTCTTATTTTAAGATTTTTTGTAAAAAGATATATTTTGTTTTTCTCTTTTAATTAAGATGTTATTTTTTGTTTTTTGTTTTAATATTTAATCGATTTTTCTTGCATTTTTGAGATATTGTTGTGTATCTTTTTTAGTGTTGCTATTTTTTCGATAGTTAATTGCGTAGATAGATGCGTACGCTTTTCTTTAAAAAGATTTAATTTCTTGCTATAATTGGCGAAGAATAAAGTTATTTTAATAATATTTGAAATTTTTGCATTAAGTGCTAGTTGCGTTATAGATAAAAGTAATACTTAATTGTTATAAGTATTGTTAATATAGTATTTTAAATATTGCTTAAGACTTTAATTTGTTCGTTTTGTTTAACTATTTATAATTAAATAATAAATAATAGATATTTGAAGTCTTCTATTTAATATTAAGAGAAGCGTCTTTTAATAGTTAGACGTAAAGAATTCGTCTCTATTATTAATTAATATTTTAAATATATCGTAATATCGTATAAGTCGATTTAATATAATGTATTTTAATTGTTTTGCGATAAACTTTTTTTTGTATACAATAATATATAAGTACTTAATAAGCTTATTAACTATTATTAGTATCGAATTATATTTATCTTTAGTTATTAAGTTCGTTAATTTAGACAACTTAATAATAAAGTTTATCGTAACTTTATTCTATAACAATTTAAATAATTTTTAATATTAAATTTCGTTATAGCTCGCATGCGTACTATGTTTGTTTTATTAATAACTAAAACATTGTTTAATGTATATTTTGATAATTTGTTTTATTTGTAAGAATTAACAATGCTAGCGCAAAAACTAAAGAATTTTTGTTATTTTCAAATGCTTTTGTAGTAATTTGTTATAATACTCTTTTATATATTTGTCGATCTTGTTAATAAATATTTGGAGTTTTTCTTTTTTTATTAGAAACTCTTTTGTATTATTTCGAAATATTTGTAATATAGTATTTAACTTATGTTTATTTGTTAATAATAATTTGTTTTTGTTAATTTTAAGTATATTGTAATTAAACAATTTCTTTGTTTTTATATAATTATTTTTCTATTAAGTGCGTCTACTTTGTTGTTGTCTTTATCTAAAATATATTATATTTTAAACTTATATTGTTTAAGTTTTTTTAACTATTATATTTGTTTTTTGTTAAATTGTTTAATAGTAATAAAGTGCACAAAATTCTTGTAATTTGTAAGAATTGTAAGTTTTAACAATTTTTTTATATATACTCTTTATAACTTTAAGAAAACTACTATAGCAAATAGTTTTTTATTGTAAATATTATAGTTTTGTTTAATTAACAAAAGTTTTTTCGAAAAATATGTTATTAGATGTTATATATCTTTATATCTTTAATTGAAGTATATATTAATAACTAGATTTAATGTGTTAATTTCAATTTTGTTTAACAATTGTAAATTGTATATTTTTAGTATTAACTTCTTTAAGCATTTTAGTTTAAGATTTTAAAATAATTTCTTTTTTGCGAGTTCTTATAATTATAACGTATTTTTTTTTGTAAAATTTGTTAATAATATTGCGTTTATTAAATAGTTTTTAATAAACTTCTTATTGTAGTTTATAAAATTTAGAAAGAATTATACTTTTTTAATATTTGTTAGTAGTTTTTATTCTTTAATTGCTTGTAACTTTTTAAGATTTATACGTACTCTATATTGTCTAATAACAAATTAAAAAAAAATTAACTTTCTTTTAATAAAATTTATATTTCTTTAATTTAAGATATAAGTTTTTTATATTTAGATATTTTAATACTTTAAAAATATAACTAATATACTCTTTTAAGATTTTTGAATAAATTATAATGTTGTTCAAGTATGCTATAACAAATCGATTCAAATATTGTCGTAATATATTATTAATTATTTCTTAACACATTGTTAAGACGTTTGTAAATTCGAACAATATTATTATATATTTGTATAATTTATATTGTATGCGAAAAGTTGTTTTTTACTCTTTTTTTGTCTTTATTTTAATTTGATTGTACATTTTTTGTAAATTTAGTTTAATAAAGTACTTTGCTTTAAATAGTCAATTCTAAAGTTCGCTAATATTAGATAATAAATATTGATTCTTAATTATAATATTATTTAACTTTCAATAATTAATATATAGACAAAGAATTTTATTTTTTTTTAATATAAAAAGAATTGAATATCTTGCTTGTAATTAGAATTTTTTAATAATTTTTTTTTGTTTTTTGCTAGATATTTGCGAAAAACTTCGAACTTCTTCTTAAATAAAATATATATAAATTCAAACGTAAATTGCTTGTCTAATTTAAATCTAATTTTGTAATTTTATAATTAATATTTAAATAGAATTTTTGTTGTTTTCTTTTTTTAAAATAGATGCTCTTAGATTAATCGTCAAGTTGAGTTTTGATTCCAACTATTAGAATCGACTCGACTCAACGATTTTAACATTAGAAATCGACCTAAAACTCGAGTCGATTTCTACTTTTTTAAAATTGACTTAACTCAACTTGAGTCGATATTCGATTTTAATATTAGAAATCGAATCGAATTGTTAAGAAATCAAAAATCACGTTATTATGTCAAGAGTTACTATTTTAAAATCTAGATAATTATAATATGTTATCGAAATTATAGTTTGCTATATTATTAAATTATAATTACTTGTTAATATAAAATTTTGCTTAATTTATCTTATATTTGCATTATTCTTTTGCATTATTGTTTTACTTTAAAAAAAATTTCTTTAAACTATTTAAAGATATTGTTTATATTATTTTCAATTGTAAAATATTTAATTTTTTAAAAGCTTCTAATTAATAATCGTTTTTATTCGAAAATAATTTTAGTAAATTTATTTTTCGCAATTCGTTATTTAGTACTTTACATTCTAATCAATTCGCGAGTCAATTTAATTAAAATTTTAATTGTACATTTAATACTAAAAAAAAAGAGTTTTAAAAAGTATTAAATATGATTTTAAGTAATTTTTTATTATTTAAACTAAAAGACGAAAACGAATATATTAAATAAAATGCAAATACTAAGATTTAATTTAAAAAATAATAATTATATATTATAATTAATAAGAATATCTTGCACAAAACTTAAAATAAACTTGTTTATTTATATTAAATTAAAAAGATTAATATTGAAGTATAATGTAAGCTTTAAAACAAATATGTTTAAATAGTCTTAACTATTAATAATTTGTCAAAAATTGTTTGCAAAAGTTGTCAAAAAATGTTAAATTATTTTATTGTATACAATTATTTAAACATATTTAATATAAAGAAACATTTTTAATTTGCGTTTTGCTTAAAACGAAAAAAATCTTAATTATAATTAATAATTGATTTAGTCTTTATTTGCGTAAGTTATTGTTAATAATGCAAATAAATAATGCAAAATTAACGTATTAATAGAAGAAAAGCTATATTAATTTGTTATTCTTTAGTTAAAATAATTAAGAAGATTAACTATGCAAGACATTTATTAATTTAAATCTACTTTTTCAAATTATTAATAATTCGAATTTTCGAAAGTTACTAAAAATGCTTCGATTAAATCTAGTACTTCTAAATTGTATTAAATTATTAAAATTGATTTTTATAAACTTTGATCAAATTCGTAACAAAATTAAATTAAATCTAAAAAAGTTTTAACGTGTCTTTATTGCTTTAAATGTATAATTTAGTTCTTAAAAAGTTGTTTATCTTAAAGTATTAATATATTATATCAATATTACATTTTAATATCGCGAACATTTTATTAAATTTACTTCTCTTAATATTAAATATATAAATCGACAATTAATATTAAAGCTTATAAGAATATTAGAATTCTTTAAAATTGAAAACAATTTTTTTGAAATTGTTATTAATAATGCAAGCAATAACGACACTTTTAAAGACGAATTTAACAAAGTTTTAAATCGACAAAAATCTTAATAAAACAAACAACAAAATTTTATTTCTTGTTTAACTTATGTTATTAATTTAATAATTTAAGATTTTATTGCAACTTTTAAATTAAAAGCAATTGTTAACAATATTGTTTTTTAATTAAAGAATAAACAAGTTTAAAATATTGCAAAAAATATAAATTTGTTTGTTATAATTAAAAAGATATTTGTTTATATAATAATGCAAAAAGATAATGCATTTGTTAAATTTTATTTAGATTTGTACTTTTATTATTGCTATTAATAACTCGTCTTAGCGTTTAATTCGCTTTAAAGTTTTTTAAAAGCAAAAAAATAAAAAATTTTAAAAATTAATACAAGATATTCGCATTCGTTAAAATTCTATTTATTTAATGCTTCGTTGTACGTATTAATTACGCAACTACATTAATCTTTAGATAAAGAAATATTTAAAAGATCAAAAAATCTAGCGTATTTAACTAGACAAAAGCAAATAACAATCGATTTAATTGCTTAACAATATGTTAAATTCTTTCTATAAATGCACTTTTATAGTTTTTCGAACAATTATGTTACGCTAGTACTTGCTTCGAAGATATTAGAGTGAATTGTGCTATTAAAGAGATTTGTAGACGTCTTCAAGCAATGCGAGCAATCACTTGATAACAAGAATTTGCAATTATAAATAGTTTCTATGTTTAATAAATTTTAAGAGAGATTCGATGAATCAAAGTAACAATAAATAATAATCTATAATAAATTAAATACGATTCATAAGAGAGTCGTATTCTAGTTTCTATATACTAAGAAAATACAAGTTGTTCGCTTTGTTCGTTTATCGAACATAGCGAACATAATTGTTCGCAATGTTTGTTTGTTGAACATGTTAAACATTATGCTCAAAATGTTCGCTTCTTAAATATGTCGAACATAATAATAAATTCGTTTTAAAGACGTAAAACTTAAATCATTAATATAGCTTTAATAAGCTCGTAACACTATTTTTTTTCTTTAGAGTTTTCGTCTTGAAATCTAATGTCTTTCTATCATGTCTTCAAAAAAAATTAATACTAGAAATTTCTTCTTTTAAAAGAAAGATTTTTTCGATGCTTTAAGTTCGATATTTTTAGCAATGCGTTTTTGTCGTAATTGTACGATGTTTAATAAAATCTATTGTGTGAATAATAATTTTAAAAAGTGTGTGAAGTGTGTGCGATCTAATCGTGATTATGATTTGACAATTTCTCTTGCATCGATTAAACAAATTTATAAGAAACGAATGCGCTTAAAGAAAGAAATGCGCGATGCGCGTGCAAAGTTAAGTCGACTAAAAAAACAACTAAATTTTTTGAAAAATAAGAAGAAAGAAATGATCGTAACGAAATAAAAGAACATTAACGATTTAAAGATAAATGAAGCACATTTCGTCAAATTTATTACAAAGACTCTTAAGTTGTTATTTGACGTATTGTTCGAACAATTTTAACTTTTAATTAATTAAAATTAAAATGCTATTTCTATGTCTTATTTTAATAAAATTTCTTTAAAAGATTCTAGCAACAATTAAGATTCTTCTTTAATTTCTAAATGTTTTTCGAAGTAAAATATTTTTTTTACTTAATAAGATACTTTTGATTTTTTTGTCGTAAAATTTTCTTAATCTCGAATTAATTCTCTTTTTGCGAATAAAAATAAAATGTGTTCTATAAAGACGTGATTAAGTTTATTGACTTCAACAATAAGATATAAAATACTAAAAATATTTTAACGTTCTTAGATAAATCAAGTTTGTAATTAATTGATCTTTTAGTTTTCTTAACGAGAAACGATTTAACTTTAATATAATTTAACTTCTTGTTTAACTTCTTTGTTTTAAAATTTTTTGTAAAAAAATATATTTTATCTCTCTCTTTTAATTAAGATGTCGTTTTTCGTTTTTTGTTTTAATATTTAATTAATTTTTTTTGCATTTTTAAGATGTTGTTGTGTATCTTTTTTAACGTCGTTATTCTTTCAATAACTAATTACGTTAATAAATGCGTACGTTTTTTCTTAAAAAGATTTGATTTCTTGTTATAATTGACGAAGAATAAAATTATTTTAGTAATATTTAAAATCTTAGCATTGAGTGCTAGTTATATCATAGATAAAAATAATATTTAATTGCTATAAATATTGTTAATATAGTACCTTAAATATTGTTTAAAACTTTAATTTGTTCTTTTTGTTTAATCATTTGTAATTAAATGATAAGCAATAGACATTTAAAGTCTTGTATCTAACATTAAAAAAAGCGTCTTTTAATAATTAAACGTAAAAAGTTTATCTTTATTACTAATTAGTTTCTTAAATATATTGTGATATTATATAAGTCGATTTAATATAATGTATTTTAATTGTTTTGCGATAAATTTCTTTTTGCATGCGATAATATATAAGTACTTAATAAACTTATTAATTATTATTAGTATTAAATCATATTTGTCTTCAATTGTTAAATTCGTCGATTTCGACAATTTAATAATAAAGTTTATCGTAACTTTATTTCATAACAATTTAGATAATTTTTAATATTAGATTTTGTCATAATTCGCATATGTATCATGTTTGTTTTGCTAATAATTAAAATATCGTTTAATGTATGTTTTGATAACTTGTCTCATTTGTAAAAACTAACAATATTGACGTAAAAATTAAAGAGTTTTCGTCACTTTTAGATGTCTTTGTAGTGATTCGATATAATGTTTTTTTATATATTCGTTAATTTTATTAATAAATATTTGAAGTTTTTCTTTCTTTATTAAAAACTTTTTTATATTATTTTGAAATATTTGTAATGTAACATTTAGTTTATGTTTGTTTGCTAATAATGATTTATTTTAGTTAATCTTAAGTATGTTATAATTGAACGATTTTTTCGTTTTTATATAATTATTTCTTCTATTAAATGCGTCTACTTTGTTATTATTTTTGTTTAAAATATATTGTATTTTAAACTTGTATTGTTCGAGTTTTTTTAATTATTACATTTGTTTTTTGTTAAATTGCTTAATAATAATAAAATGCACAAAATTTTTATAATTTATAAGAATCGTAAATTTTAATAATTTTTTTATGTATATTTTTTATGATTTTAAGAAAATTATTATAGCGAATAGTTTTTTATTGTGAACATCGTAGTTTTGTTTAATTAACAAGAGTTTTTTCGAAAGATATGTTATTAAGTATTATATGTTTTTATGTTTTTAATTAAAGTATGCATTAATAATTAAATTTAATGCGTCAATTTTAATCTTATTTAATAATCGCAAATTGTACATCTTTAATATTAACTTTTTTAAACATTCTAACTTAAGATCTTAAAATAATTTCTCTTCTACAAGTTTTTATAATTATGACGTATTTTTTTTCGTAAAGTTCGTCAATAATATTGCGTTTACTAAGTAGTTTTTAATAAATTTCTTGTTATAGTTTATAAAATCTAAAAAAGATTGTACTTTTTTAACATTTATTAATAATTTTTATTCTTTAATTGTTCGTAACTTTTTAAAATTTATGCGTACTTCGTATCGTTTAACAATAAATTTAAGAAAATTAACTTTTTTTTGATAAAATTCGCATTTCTTTAATTTAAAATATAAGTTTTTTATATTTAAATATTCTAATACTTTAAAAATATAACTAATATGTTTTTTTAAAATTTTCGAATAAATTATAATATTGTTCAAGTATACTATGACAAATCGATTCAAATATTGTCGTAATATATCATTAATTATTTTCTAATACGTTGTCAAGACGTTTGTGAATTCGAACGACATTATTATATATTTATATAATTTATATTGTGTACAAAAAGTTATCTTTTACTTTTTTTTTGCTTTTATTCTAATTTAGTTATACGTTTTTCGTAAGTTTAATTTAGTAAAATATTTTGCTTCAAATAGTTAATTTTGAAGCTCACTAATATTAAGTAATAAATATTAATTTTTAATCGTAATATTGTTTAACTTTTAATAATTAACATATAAACGAAGAGTTTCATTCTTCTTTAATATATAAAAAATCAAATATTTTATCTATAATTAAGATTTTTTAATAAATTTTTTTTTTTCGTTTTTTGCTAAGTATTTGCGAAGTATTTCGAGCTTTTTCTTAAATAAAGTATATATAAATTCAAACGTAAATTGCTTGTTTAATTTAAGTTTAATTTCGTAATTTTACAATTAATGTTTAGAAAAAATCTTTGTCGTTTTCTTTTTTTAAAATAAATGCTCTTAATTGTTATATATTCGTAATACGTACTTTAGCGATTTTTTCGCTATACTAAATAGTTTAAAGCTTTTAAAAGATTCGTAATTTTTTTCACTTATTTTAATTTTATAATTCGATTAATTTTTATTAATATTTGTTAAATTAAACTTTGTTAAATCGTTTTTTTGCAAAAATGCAAATTTGTTACTCGCGATTAATTTTCGACTTAATTTTTTATCTATTATTAAACGTTATTAATGCGTAAATTGAATGTAAATTACGTGATCACATTATACAAATCTAAGTATTTGTATATTTTAGTCAACTTTTAAATTGTGTTGCTTTAATCAAAACATTTTTAAAACAATATTATAAATAATTATTCTTACTATATTAAAAATTAGTTTTTCGTAATATTGCTAAATAGCTATTAATAATAATTTTATTTCTTTATTTACTTTTTTATTTTCATTAAATAATAAGTTTCTATTTACAATTATTAGATTGTATGCGTTAGACTTCTTTTAAATAAAATATTTTTCTCTTTTAACAAAAGCTTTAATTATAAAATTATTTATTGTATTAAAATTAATCATTGCAATAAATTGTCATTTATTAATTTTAATTAATGTAATAAAATATTGTACGTATATTGTTAAGTTTAATTGTTGTTGTTAAGCTAATATATTGCATTTCTTTAATATGCTCTTTACTAAAAAATTTAAACTTTTTTTTATTTTTGTGTTGCGACTTTTGCTTCGAATCTTTATTTGCGCTAAGCTTCTTTTCTATGCTAAATTAATAATTTTGACTTTTTAGAAAATTAGTTGATTTCTTCTTTGTCTTTTAAATAAGTTTAACATAAGTCGTTATAACATTTTGTTTAATTAAGTGTTGCATATTTCTTTGCTTTCTTTATTTTTTTTTGAAATAAATTTACATTGCTTAGTTGTCGTTCGATTTTATTAAAAATATCTCTTTTTATAGTGACGTCGCTTTCTAGCGTTTTCTTGCATTTATTTACAATTTAATTTTTTTTTTTTTTCTTAATAAGTTAACTAAAGCGTCAAAGTGATTCGTAATGTTATTTAAACATTCGTGAAAGTTCTTTTAGTTATACTTGTTATTTAAATTTGTTACTAAATGAAGATATAACGTTTTTAATCGTTTCGCTCTTATAGTTTTATTAAGTATTTGATTAATTTTTTGCGTAAATGCGAATGCCTTGTTTAATAATGTTTTATCTAGAACTTTTTATAATTAATTTAAGTTTTCTATTAAATAATAGTTGTTATTTGATTTAATTTTAAGAGTGTTCATCTTTGTGTTAATTTGCTCTTTAATGTCGTTTTAACTATTAAATATTTCTTTTAATATAACATTAATTTGTTGGCGATTTATTAAGTTTCGTAATTAATAATTTTTTGCGAAATGACTTAATTTGTTACATAAATAATACGTTTTTTAGAATTTATTATTTTGCTTTTCTTTAAATTTTTTTTTTTTTTACGTTGTTAAATAAAATCTAGTTTTATAAATGCAAATTTACGATAATTAAAATTATTATATTTCTAATTAAAACGAGATTCTTTTTGCTAATATTCGATCGTTAATTCAAAAAAAATTCTTGCTCTTTCTTAAAATTAATTATATTTTTTTTTTATAATTTTTTTATATAGTTTGTCGTCGAAATCGATAACTACTTTAATAAAATTAAACATATCGTTAAAATTTTTTTCATTACGCATAATTTCGTCTTTTAAATTGTTTTTTAAATTTCGTTAAAACATTGTTATAAGTGCGACATCGTTTTACTTAATTAAATTAACATACTTTTAAAACTTAATTGCGTAATCTATTATAAAGATTCGTTAAATTAAATGTTAAATCATTCTTTTTGCGATTTGTTTTTCGTTAAATGTTTTAAAGATTCTTCGCATTTCTCTTTTAAAATTGTTAAAATTTATAAACATTATACAAGAATTTTTGCTATTATTCTTTAGATACTTTCGTAAATTTAATTTGAATCAATGTTAAACTCTTTCTTTAAAAAATGTTAATACAAAAATTGTCTTTTAGTTCGCTAAAACAAAATAAAAGATAAAATAAATATTTATTTGCATAAGCTAGTTTTTCAAATTAATACAATTTTTATAATAAATATTAGATTTATTAATTTTAATTTTGTCGTCTTTTATGATTAATAATTGACGTAATATTAATAAGCTAATGTTTAAAATAAAGACGCGTTAATTTAATATAAACATTCTTTAAGTGTTTAAAATATTACGTTAGTACTCTCTTCAAAAATATTAAAATAAATTGTGTTATTAAAGAGATTTGTAAACGTTTTTAAACAATGCGAACAATTATTTAATAACAAGAATTTGCAACTATAGACAATTTTTATATTTAATAAATTTTAAGAAAGATTCAATAAATTAAAGTAACAATAAATAATAATTTATAATAAATTAAACACAATTTATAAAAGAGTCGTATTTTGATTTCTATATATTAAGAAAATACGAGTTGTTTGCTTTGTTCGTTTATTGAACATAGCGAACATAATTGTTCGCAATGTTCGTTCGTCAAACATGTTAAACATCATGTTTAGAATGTTCGCTTCTTAAACATGTCAAACATAATAATAGATTCGTCTTAAAGACGTAGAATCTAAATCATTGATATAGCTTTAATAAGCTCGTAACAAATTAATGTTAACATTTATTTAAAATTTCAAGTATTCGATGCAATATTTAATTATTTTAATTATTTGAAGAAAACTATAACAAATTATAGTTGTTCTTTAAGAGAAATTATATTAAAAGTTTGTAAAAAAGCTTCGATAAAGCTTGTTAAATATTATTTAAAAACAAAAAAACTTAATAAAATATTATATAATCTTGTTAATATTTTGAATTCTACGCAAAAATTAAGTTTTTACAAAATATAAAACGAAAAAAATAATAATAATTTTATAAATTACGAGACAAAATATTAGACAAAATTTAAAGTTTATTTTTGACGTTACTCCTTTTTTAGCTATTGCTTTAAGAGCGAAAGTACAAAGAGCAAATATTGTTAAAAAAATAATACAATATAATAATGCATTTAATCTTTAGTTAACTTTTTTTATAACTTAACGCAAATATTATAAGATTCTTATTTCGACAATTTTAACACTTTTGTTCGACTTAAAACAAAGACGATCGATATTTTCGCATTAATATTATAAAGAATAAATATTTAACATAAAAATATTAAAAAGATAATGCTTCGAATTATCTTAAATTAACGCAAATAATTAAAGATTTTTTTTTTTATTTAGTGTTATTAACAAATATTAAACGAACTTTTAGTTTTGTTTGAAAAGTATATTGATAAAATTAATCTTAAATAAGTTCGCAAACAATTAAGCAAATTATAATAATTAAGTATTATAATCGTATTATAAATTTAAATTTAAAGAAGATTATTATTAAATTGTAAAATATATATCGCAAAGTACAAAAAAATAATTAGCGAATTAATAAAAATAAGAATTTTTTTCGAATAAAATTTAAGATTGTTTTGAGTGAAATTTATTTATAACTAGATTATTGTACGAAAGATTTTACATTTATAATATTGTTATAAATAAACAAATATTATTAACGATAATATAGATAGATAATGCATTTAAAATAACTAAATATTAAAAATCGCATTAAATTAATGTTTTTAACTTTTTAAAAATTATATTATTTCTAATTTTAATATATGTTTAAACATAATAAGAATAAATAATTAAGTCTTAATAATTTAGTAATAATGTATTCAATTTCTTGTAATAATAACGCGCAATTTATAATATCGTTTAAAGTAGCATTATAATGCTATTGAAAATTATATTATAGATCGCATATTATTAATACAAGAAATTAAAAAAACAAAAATTCGAATCTTTCTTAAGATACAATAATTTTCTTTTTGTGCAATCTTTTATAAAATTATTTAAAACAAGATTGTTAAGCTCTTTAATTAAAGAAGTTAAGTCAATAATTTAACTCTAATTATCTAGATAATTTAAATGCATAATTATAATGCACTTTTTAATTATTATATTTGATAAAAAAAAACACAAAAAATGCATGTTGTAAAACAATGCGTTTAATAGATAATATAACAAAATAATGCGAATAATAAAATACAATAAATAAAATAGCTTAAATTCTTAATTTTTTGTTAACTATTTTAATTTCTAATATAACGAAAACATTTGAACGTCAATTTTATCACTACTTATTATAGTGAAGTTTCAAATTTTGTATTAATTGCTTCAACAATTGCAAATTCTTAAACTTAATAATCTTGCAATTAACATAAATAGCAAGAAGATTATTATTTAAATACATAAAGCAAGACATTAATATATACTATATAGAAACAATAATAATACAAATAAATAATGCACTTATTAAAGAAAAAATCGATTATAAAACTTTTAATAATTTTTTGAAAAACTAACAAGATTAATGTTTAAATTTAATATTTTTTATTGTTTTCTTTGTTAACAACTTTATTTTGCAAAATTTCGCAAATTAATTTTGCGAAACACATTTTCGAAATTAATAAATTATTAGTCTTTTAATACTTGCGAATTTCACGTAGAACTATTGTTTTAAATTTGAATTTGCGCTTCTTCTATATTATAAACACTTAGTTAATAATAGTTTAATACATTATTTTTTTACATTATCTTTTGCACACTAGAAGCTATCTTAATCGATTTCTTTTCTTCGTTATAATTAACTTGCGCTATTATATTTTTTCGCAATTTTTTGTCTTCTATTTTACGAACTAAATTAAATATATTAGCGATGCGTAATATATTAAATGCATTATTTAAATACATTATTAATTTGTTTAATTCGAGTTATTAAAGTTTTAAAACAAAACGTATTGTTAAATTAAAATTTTTTAACATTAAATAAAAGAATTAACAATATAGAATGCGAAAATTAACAAGTTTTGCGATTAAATATTTGATAAATAATGCAATAGAGTAATGCGCAACAAGTATGCGTATTCGTATTCGATTTTAATAGTTAAAAAATATATGTTATACGATAATTAATGTAATAAAAATAATAATTTTTAATTGTAATAATATTAGATAAAAGTGATATTTGAACTCTAATTTTAATATTAAGCGTATAAGTTTATTTTATAATTGCGACAATTTTTCTATTTAAACATTATACATTAATTAACACATTTAATACTATCTATTGTCTTAATTTACATAGTTGATATATAAGTTTGTTTTGCATTACTTGCATACATTATTATTAAAACTAATTAAAAAAATAGATTTTCTAAGATTAAATTTCTTCTTATTTAGAAATTCGAATATCGTTAAGTAGCTAATATTATATTATTAAATAAAAGACTTGCTTTGCATTACTTATATGCATTACTTTTAAAACTAATTTAAAGCGCAAAATATTTATTTTATTTATTTTTTCGCAAATTATTGTTAATAGAAATTGTATTACAATGTAAATCAAAGATAAAAAGCTATTTTACAAAAAGTAAAACGTTAATCGTGTAACGCTTTATAAGCGTCTAATTAAATTGCAAACAACAATTGTCTTCTTAAAAGTCTCTAAATAAATTTAAATTAACATAGAAAAAAACGTTAAAAATATAATAATTAATAAAAAAGTAAAAAAAGAATTGCATAATAATGCATTTGAATAATACATATATATTCAAAGAATTAATTATATTGTAGCGCAATGCTTTAAGATTAAATTAATGAAAAAAACTAGAGATAAAGATGTTGCAAAATAGACTAAAGTTGATACAATTATTATACGAATAATTTTAAAAAGTAAAGGCGTAAACACAACACAATTTCTCAATATTTAAGTATGTATAAAATCTAATATAAATGAAATAACTAATCTACGTGTTAGCTTGATTCTAATTAATTCAAATTAAGCGAAAATATAATCAAATATATAATATTAATTATTGAAATAATTTAATAACGCATTTTATATTATAAAGAGTTTAATAAATTAAAGAAAGCATACAATTTAAATGCGATTAACGAATTTAAAAGATTCAAAGATACTTTTGCAAACGATAAAAACGTTGCAAATCGCAAAATATTTAATTTTTTAAAATTAACAAATAACAATTTTGAAGAGTTGATTAAGACTAATAATAATAAAGAGAAAATAAACTAAAAGAAGACAAAGAATAATGCGAAAATAATAAATAACAAGTATAAAGATATAGAGTACAAAGACGATAATAATAATAACAAAAGTGAAAATAATAATAATAATGCTAAGAATGAAGTTAATTACGAGATTGTAAAGATCTTGAACTAGTTAATAGTATTAATAAGTTCAAATGTATTATCTAAATACATTATTATGCACTTTTTGATAAAATATAAAATCGAAGTTTATTAAGAGATTATAATAGTTGTAATTTATTTATTACATAAACATTAAATAGTTTACATGCATTACTTTACTACATTATTATAGAACATAAATATAATAAAATAATAAAATTTAAAACCTAATTTATGTTTATTAAATTCGTTATTAAATAACTTTATCTCTTGACAATTTGAGTCGATTTTTTTGAATTAATTTTCGATTTTAACTCTAGAAATTGACTTGATTCGACTCGATTTTTGATTTCAATTTTAGGAATTAACTCGTTAAGACTTTCGAATTGAGTTGATTCAAATTGTCAAGATTTAAGTCGATTAATTGACTCGAACTCGATTAATCGACTCGACGCGATTAGTTTAGATGCTCTTAATTATTGTATATTTGTAATATATACTTTAGCAATTTCTTTGTTGTATTAAATAGTTTAAGACTTCTAGAAAATTCGTAATTTTCTTTATTTACTTTGATTTTATAATTTGACTAATTTTTATCAATATTTATCGAATCGAACTTTGTTAAATTATTTTTTTATAAAAATGCAAATTCGTTACTTGCAATCGATTTTCGATTTAATTTTTTATCTATTATTAAATGTTATTAATGCGTAGAATAAATGTAAATTATGTAATTATATTGCGCGAATCTAAGTATTTGTATATTTTAGTTAACTTCTAAATTGTATTGCTTTAATTAAGATATTTCTAGAACAATATTATAAATAGTTATTTTTACTATATTAAAAATTAGTTTCTCGTAATATTGTTAAATAGCTATTGATAATAATTTCGTTTCTTTGTTTACTTTTTTATTCTCGTTAAGTAATAGATTTTTATCTACAATTATTAGATTGTATGCGTTAGACTTCTTTTAAATAAAGTATTCTTCTCTTCTAACAAAAGCTCTAGTTATAAAATTATTTATTATATTAAAATTAACTATTGTAATAAGTCGACAACTATTAATCTTAATTAATATAATAAAATATTGTGCGTATATTGTTAAGTTTAGTTGCTATTATTAAGCTAATATATTGCATTTCTTTAATATGTTCTTTATTAAAAAATTTGAACTTTTTTTTGTTTTTGTATTGCGATTTTTGCTTTAAGCGCTTGTTTACGCTAAGCTTTTTTTCTATGCTAAATTAATAACTTTAACTTTCTAAAAAATTAATTAATTTTTTCTTTATTTTTTAAATAAATTTAGTATAAGTTGTTATAGTATTTTGTTCAATTAAGTATCGCATATTTTTTTGCTTTTTTTATTGCTTATTTAAATAAACTAATATTGCTTAATTGTTATTCGATTTTATTAAAAATATCTTTTTTTATAGTAACGTCGCTTTTTAGCGCTTTTTTGCATTTATTTACGATTTAATTAATTTATTGTTTTTTCAATAAACTAGTTAAAGTCTCGAAGTATTTTGTAATGTTATCTAAATATTTATGAAAGTTCTTTTAGTTATATTTGTTGTCTAAGTTTGTTATTAAATAAAAATATAACGTTTTTGATTGTTTTGCTCTTATAATTTTATTAAGTATTTGATTAACTTCTTGCGTAAATGCGAATACTTTATTTAATAATGTTTTATCTAGAACTTTTTATAATTAATTTAGATTTTTTATTAAATAGTAGTCGTTGTTCGATCTAGTTTTAGGAATGTTCGTCTCTATATTAATTTACTTTTTGATGTTGTTTTAGCTATTAAATATCTCTCTTAATATAGTATTAATTTGTTAACAATTTATTAAGTTTTGTAATTAACAATCTTTTGCAAAGTAATTCGATTTACTATATAAATAGCACGTCTTTTAAAATTTGTTACTTTGCTTTTTTCTAAAAAAAAATTCTTTACGTTGTTAAGTAAAATTTAATTTTATAGATACAAATTCTTAATAATTAAGATTATTGTACTTTTAATTAGAACGAAATTTTTTTTGCTAATATTTAATTGCTAATTTAAAGAAAATTCTTGCTCTTTTTCGAAATTAATTATATATTTTTTTTATAGCTCTTTTATATAGTTTGTTGTTGAAATCAATAGCTACTTTAATAAGATTAAATATATTGTTAAGAATTTTTTTGTTACGCATAATTTCGTCTTTTAGATTGTTTTTAAGATTTCGTCGAAACATTGTTATAAGTATAATATTGTTTTATTTAATTAAATTAATATATTTTTGAAATCTAGTTGCGTAGTTTGTTGCAAAAATTTGTTAAATTAAACATTAAATTACTCTTTTGTTACGATCTTAGCTCGTTATAGTTAGTATATATTTTATAGAGTAGTTTGTAGCATATAGTACAATTACTTGCATGTTCGACGACTTAATAGACGAACATTGTTCGACACGCTAATGAACGAGTTCGACATGTTTAACAACGAACAAAACGAACAAAGTTCGACATGTTTAACAATGAACAAAACGAACAAAAAAAATCTTCTTTAATATATAGATTTCTTAAATACAACTTTTTTATAAATCGTATTTAATTTATTTATTAAATTATTTTTTATTATAAATACAAGTTGCAAAACTTTGTTATTAAGTGATTGCTTACATTATCTAAAGACGTTTACAAATCTTTTTAATAATATTAATTTATTTTAATATTTTCGAAAAAAATATTAACGTAATACTTTGAACACTTTAAGAATGTTTATATTAAATTAATGCGTTTTTATTTTAAACATTAGCTTATTAGTATTACGTCAATTATTAATTATAAAAGACGACAAAATTAAAATTAACAAATTTATTATTTATTATAAAAATTGTATTAATTTAGAGAACTAACTTATGCAAATAAATATCTATTTTATCTTTTATTTTGTTTTGACGAACTAAAAGACAATTTTTGTATCAACATTTTTTAAAGAAAGAGCTTAACATTAATTTAAATTAAATTTACGAAAATATTTAAAAAATAATAGCGAAAACTTTTGTACAATGTTTATAAACTTTAATAATTTTAAAAAAAAACTTCGAAGAATTTTTAAAACATTTAACAAAAAACAAATTATAAAAAAAAAAATTAGCATTTAATTTAACGAATTTTTGCAACAAACTATGTCGCTAGATTTTAAAAATATGTTAATTTAATCAAATGAAACGATGTCGCATTTATAACAATATTTCGACGAAATTTAAAAAACAATTTAAAAGACAAAATTATGCGTAATAAAAAAAAATTTAATGATATGTTTAATCTTATTAAAGTAGTTATTAATTTTAACGACAAACTATATAAAAAAGTTATAAAAAAAAATATAATTAATTTCGAAAAAAAACAAAATTTTTCTTTAAACTAGCGATTAAATATTAATAAAGAGAATCTTGTTCTAATTAAAAATACAATAATTTTAATTATTATAAATTTGCATTTTTAAAACTAGATTTTACTTAAAAACGTAAAGAGAAAAACTTTAGAAAAAAGCAAAATAATAAATTTTAAAAAACGTACTATTTATATAATAAATCGAATCATTTTGCAAAAGATTATTAATTACGAAATTTAATAAATCGTTAACAAATTAATGTTATGTTAAAAGAAATACTTAATAGCTAAAATAATATCAAAAAACAAATTAACACAAAGACGAACATTCTTAAAATTAGATTAAACGACAACTACTATTTAATAAAAAATCTAAATTAATTACAAAAAGTTTTAGATAAAACATTATTAAACAAGACATTCGTATTTACGCAAAAAGTTAATTAAATACTTAATGAAACTATAAGAGCGAAACAATTAAAAACGTTATATTTTTATTTAGCAACAAACTTAAACGACAAATATAATTAAAAGAACTTTTATAAATGTCTAAACAACATCACGAAACATTTCGAAACTTTAATTAGTTTATCGAAGAAACGACAAATAAATTAGATCGTAAATAAATGCAAGAAAGCGCTAGAAAGCGACGCTACTATAAAAAAAAAATTTTAAGAAAATCAAACAATAATTAAGCAATGTTAGTTTATCTAAATAAGCGATAAAGAAAGCAAAGAAACATGCGACACTTAATTGAACAAAATGTTATAACAACTTATGCTAGACTTATCTAGAAAACAAAGAAGAAATTAATTAGTTTCTTAAAAAATTAAAGTTATTAACTTAACATAAGAAAGAAACTTAGCGCAAATAGACGTTCGAAATAGAAATCGCAATACAAAAATTAAAAAAAGTTCAAGTAATAAAAAGCATATCAAAGAAATGCAATATGTTAGTTTAATAGTAACAATTAAACTTAATAGCATATATATAATGTTTTATTACATTAATTAAAATTAATAAACGACAATTTATCGCAATGATTAATTTTAATGCAATAAATAATTTTATGATCAAAGCTTTTATTAAAAGAGAAAAGTATTTTACTTAAAAGAAATCTAACGCATACAATCTAATAATTATAGATAAAAACTTATTACTTAACGAGAATAAAAAAGTAAATAAAGAAACGAAGTTACTATTAATAGTTATTTAATAATATCACGAGAAACTAATCTTTAATATAGTGAAAATAATTATTTATAATATTGTTTTAGAAATGTTTTAATTGAAGCAACACAATTTAAAAGTTAATTAAAATACACAAGTACTTAGATTCGCACAATGTAATTACGTAATTCACATTCAATCTACGTATTAATAACGTTTAATAATAAGTAAAAGATTAAATCAAAAATCGATCGTAAATAACGAATTTGCATTTTTGCAAAAAAACGATTTAATAAAGTTTAATTCGATAGACATTAACAAAGATTAACTAAATTACAAGATTAAAATAAGTAAAAAAAATTACGAATTTTTTAAAAGTCTTAAATTATTTAATATAACGAAGAAATCGTTAAAGCACATATTACAAATATACAACAATTAAGAGCATCTATTTTAAAAAAAAAAAACGACAAAGACTCTCTTTAAACATTAATCGTAAAATTACGAAATTAAATTTAAATTAAGCAAACAATTTACGTTTAAATTTATATATATTTTATTTAAAAAGAAGCTCGAAATACTTCGCAAATACTTAACAAAAAACGAAAAAAAAAAATTTATTAAAAATTTTTAATTATAGATAGAATACTTAATTCTCTTTGTATTAAAAAAGAATAAAATTCTTCGTTTATGTGTTAATTACTAGAAGCTAAATAATATTACAATTAAAAATTAATATTTATTACTTAATATTAGCGAACTTTAGAATTAATTATTTAGAGCGAAATACTTTACTAAACTAGATTTACGAAAAACGTATAATCAAATTAGAATAAAAATAAAGAAAGAGTAAAAAACAACTTTTCGCACACAATATAAATTATACAAATATATAATAATGTTGTTTGAACTCATAAACGTCTTAACAACGTATCAAAAAATAATTAATAATGTATTACGACAATATTTGAATCAATTTGTCATAATATACTTGAACGACATCATAATTTATTTAAAAATTTTGAAAAAACATATTAGTTATGTCTTCAAAGTATTAAAATGTTTAAACATAAAAAATTTACATTTTAAATTAAAGAAATGCGAATTTCATTAAAAAAAAATTAACTTTCTTAAATTTATAAACTACAACAAAAAATTTATTAAAAATTACTTAATAAATGCAATATTATTGACGAATTTTACGAAAAAAAATACGTCATAATTATAAAAATTCGCAAAAGAGAAATTATTCTAGAATCTTAAACTAGAATGCTTAAAGAAACTAATATTAAAAATGTACAATTTATAATTATTAAATAAAATTAAAATTAACGCATTAAATCTAGTTATTAATGCATGCTTTAATCAAAGACATGAAGACATATAACATCTAATAACATATTTTTTAAAAAAACTCTTATTAATTGAATAAAACTATAATGTTTACAATAAAAAACTATTTATTATAGTAGTTTTCTTAAAATTATAAAAAGTATACATAAAAAAATTACTAAAACTTACGATTCTTACAAATTATAAAAATTTTGTGCACTTTATTATTATTAAGCAATTTAATAGAAAACAAATGCGATAATTAGAAAAACTCAAACAATACAAGTTTAAAATATAATATATTTTAGACAAAAATAATAACAAAGTAGACGCACTTAACAAAAGAAATAATTATATAAAAACGAAAAAATCGTTCAATTACAATATACTTAAAATTAATAAAAACGAATCATTATTAATAAACAAATACAAGTTAAATGTTACATTACAAATACTTTAAAATAATATTAAAAAAAATTTAATAAAGAAAGAAAAACTTTAAATATTTATCAAAAAAATTAACAAATATATAAAAGAGCATTATAACGAATCATTATAAAGATATCTAAAAGTAACTAAAACTTTTTAATTTTTACGCTAGCATTATTAGTTTTTACAAATAAGACAAGTTGTTAAAATATATATTAAAAGATGTCTTAATTATTAGCAAAACAAACATAATACACATGCGAACTATAACGAAATCTAATATTAAAAATTATTTAAATTGTTATGAAATAAAGTTACGATAAACTTTATTACTAAGTTGCTTAAATTAATGAATTTAATAATTAAAAATAAATATGATTCGATACTAGTAATAATTAATAAACTTATCAAATATTTATATATTATCGCATGCAAAAAGAAGTTTATTGCAAAACAACTAAAACACATTATATTAAATCGACTTATACAATATTACGATATATTTAAGAAATTAATTAGTGATAAAAACAAACTTTTCACGTTTAATTATTAGAAGACGCTTTTCTTAATGTTAGATACAAAGCTTTAAATGTCTATTGTTTATCACTTAATTACGAATAATTAAACAAAAAGAACGAATCAAAGTTTTAAGCAATATTTAAGATATTACATTAACAATATTTACAATAATTAAATATTACTTTTATCTATAATATAACTAGCACTTAATGCTAAGATTTTAAATATTATTAAAATAACTTTATTCTTCGTTAATTATAACAAGAAATTAAATCTTTTTAAGAAAAAACGTACGCATTTGTTTGCGCAATTAGTTATTAAAAGAGTAACAACATTAAAAAAGATACACGATAACATCTTAAAAATGCAAAAAAAATTAATTAAATATTAAAATAAAAAACGAAAAACAACATCTTAATTAAAAGAGAGAAATAAAATATATTTTTTTACAAAAAATCTTAAAATAAGGAAGCTAAACAAGAAATTAAATTATGTTAAAGTTAAATCGTTTTTCGTTAAAAAAATTAAAAGATTAATCAATTACAAATTCGACTTACTTAAGAACGTCAAAATATTTCTAATATTTTATATTTTATTGTTAAAGTTAATCGACTCAAGTACGTCTATATAGAAAACATTTCATTATAAACTACAAAAAAAAATTAATTTAAGATTAAAAAAATTTTAAAATAAAAAAATCAATAGTATTTTGTAAAATGAAAAGAGTATTCTACGACAAAAAATACGTAGAAATTAACTAACAATCTTAACAACTACGATATTTTTATTTAGAAATTTTATTAACGCTTAAAAAATTGTCTAACATAGCAAAAAAAAATTAAATAATAAAAGATGTTTTCATTAGAGCATTTGCAATAAAACAATTTAACAACTTTATAACATTTAACTTCTTTATACTAGACAATAAATATTGTGTCTTTTGTTTCATTTTTGCATTAATTTTCTTTAACATTTTTTTGTTGCGAAGCAATCGCATAATTACGATTGTTAATATGATTTCATTCTTTATCACTTTAAAGAATAGATTTTTTTTAATATAATTTAAAGAAGTTTACGACATGTTTATATACAATTTGTTCGCATAAACACATTTCGAACACTTTAAATAAAATGACGAATTTTTTATAACAATGTAAGATTTATTAATATAGCAACAACGTTTACAAACAAAATTAATAAATATTTCGTAATAATCTATTTTAGAAGCAAAACGAATATAATTTTAATAAAAAGACATAACATGTAAGCATTCACTTTTTAAAACGAAAAAGTTTAAAAAAAAAAAAATGTTACGATCTTAATTTGTTACAATTAATATATATTTTACAAAGTAATCTATAGCATATAGTACAATTATTTGCATGCTTAACAATTTAACAAGCGAACATTATTCGATACGTTAATGAGCGAGTTCAACATGTTTAACAACGAACAAAGCGAATAAAGTTCAACATGTTTAACAATGAACAAAGCGAACAAAAAGAATTTTCTTTAATATATAGATTTCCTAAATACGACTCTTTTATAAATTGTATTTAATTTATTTATTAAGTTATTCTTTATTATAGATACAAGTTGCAAAATCTTGTTATCAAGTAATTGCTTGCATTGCCTAAAGACGTCTACAAATCTCTTTAACAATATTAATCTACTCTAATATCTTCGAAGAAAGTACTAGCGTAACATCTTTTTGCGATTTGTTTTTTATTAGATATTTCAAAGATTCTTCGAAGCTCTCTCTTAAAGTTATTAAAATCTATAAATATTATACAAGAATTTTCGCTATTGTTTTTTAGATACTTTCGTAAGTTTAATTTAAACTAATGTTAAACTCTCTTTTTAAGAAATGTTAATGCAAAAATTGTTTTCTAGTTTACTAAAACAAAATAAAAAATAAAATAAATATTTATTTGTATAAATTAATTCTTTAAATCGATATAATCTTTATAATAGATATCGAGTTTATTAATCTTAATTTTATTGTTTTTTATAATCGATAATCGACGTAATGTTAATAAGCTAGTGCTTAAGATAGAGACGCGTTAATTTAATATAAGTATTTTTAAAGTATTTAAAGTATTACATTAGTACTTTCTTTAAAGATATTAAAGTAAGATTGTGTTATCGAAGAAATTTGTAAACGTCTTTAGACAATGTAAGCAATTACTTAATAATAAAAATTTGCAACTATAAACAATTTCTATGTTTAATAAATTTTAAAAGAGATTCAATAAATCAAAGTAACAATAAATAAAAATCTATAATAAGTTGAACACGATTTATAAGAAAGTCGTGTTCTATTTTCTATATATTAAGAAAATATTAATTCTTTATTTTGTTTGTTCGTCGAATATTGCAAAAATAGTTGTTCAAAATGCTTGTTCGTCGAATATTGCGAACATTATGCTTAGATTGCTTGCTTCTTAAGTATGGCAAATATAATAGCAAGTTCGCCCAAACAACGTAGAATCTAAACCACTAATATAGCTTTAATAAGCTCGTAATAGTTTGCAATATCTTTGTATTTAACAAATTTTATTAACTCTTATTTATTACTTTATTTATTAGAAATACAAATTTTCTTAATATAATTTAATATATTTTTTGCAATTTAAATCGATTATAATTGTATTCTAATTATTTTATTATATATAAAATTTATCTTTTTGTATATCTTTGTATTACAAGATTTTTATTTATCGAGCTTTTTTGCATTTATTGTTAGAGATTTTATTAATATATATTTTAATCTATTGCTATTAATATTCTCTTATAAATTTGTATTTAAAAGAGCAAGCTTTATATTTTTTGATTAATATAATTATATCGACAATTTTGTAAGCTTTGCAAAGTTTTATTCGAACAACTTATTATTATTATTTATCTTAATAGCGTAAAGTATATAATAGAAGTAATGCAAAAGATTTAAGAATATCGATTTATACTCGAAATAGATTTCTTCGATATATAACTATCTTGTAAATTCTCTTTATAAATTAATTGAATTATTAATAATGCTTTATTATTAAATATAATTAAGATACTTGTTCAATAAAGTTGTTTCAAACTTATAAATACTTGAAGCAGATAATAAAGTTAGATAACATCTGTATTGCTTGCTATGAAATCTAATTGTAGGACAACTGACACACAGGAGAGCGCCAAGGCGCTAACTCAATCGGGTAAGAGTCTCGCAGAGAGTAGCAGCATCTTATTGGCTTCAACATTCTTCTCTCAAGCAAGCCTCTGCGGGGCAGCTAATTTTAATAAGGCCTGGTGCCCACCCTCCGACTTCTACGTTCTTCCACATTGTCACTGTACAAGTGAAGCTGAACTTCACCCGTATCGCTTACCCATATCGCGATTCTTTGGTTTTTCGATCGTGAAATTGCTCTTACTCCGCATATTCGTCTCGACTGGTAATTCTCTCTCAGTCTACTTACCTCGTTTATCGAATCCCACGTCTATTATTCACTTGGATGACATGGGACAGTCGCAACGGAAAAGGGGCAGACTACTGTCGAGCTTTTATATTCAGCAACGTGCAGAGATCGCTGCTCAAGATAAGACTCGCAAGCCGGCTATCGATAACACTGAGAAGAGTCTGGCAACGGTATTAAAGAAGTGGGAAGGATAAGTCTATTCTATCTTTACGGTCTATAATCTCGCTAATATCTATAAATTCTTATCTAGGTTCTACAGCGAGCTTGGACACAACCCTTTTCTTTTTCTTACTAAGATAGAAGTAGACTAATCGTCGGGTCGAGTTTCGGTTCCAACTTTAGGAATCGACCCGACCCGACGATTCCAACCCTAGGAATCGACCCAAAACCCAAGTCGATTCCTATTATTTTGAAATCGACTCGACTCGACCCGAGTCAATATTCGATTCCAATATTAGGAATCGAATCGAATTGCCAAGGAATCGAAAATAACGTTATAATGTCAAGAATTACTAATTTTAAAAAAAATTTATATTAATAAAATTAATAATTTGCATCTATAGACTCTATATATCTTATAAATGCAATTTATTAATAAAATGCAATATTTGCATCTATAGACTCTATAGATCTTATAGATGCAATTTATTAACAAAATGCATTATTTGCATCTATAGACTCTATAGAATCTATAGATGCAATTTAATTATTGTTTTTTTAAAAAGTAGTAATGCATTACTATAATGCATTATCTTATTAAAATTTAAATAATTAAATATTATTAAATATATATTGACTATTAATAATTATAATATAATTATTTAAATAGTCTTGGCAATTCGAGTCGATTTTTTGGATCGAGTTTCGATTTTAATTCTAGAAATCAACTCGACTCGACTCAATATTCGATTCCAACTTTAGAAATCGATCTATCAAGACTTTCGAATCGAATTGACTCGAATCGCCAAGATTTGAGTCGATTAATCGATTCGAACTCGATTAATCGACTCGACGCAATTAGTCTAGATAGAAGTGCTAGACTTTACAATCTTTTAGAAGTGAACGCTAGATCGCTATAAAAGAATTGATACAATATCGAGTCTTCAAAACTATTAACGAATTCTAAAAATATAAATTCTCGATAAAGCTAATCGAGACTTCGACTCGCACAAGAGAAGAGATATATAGAATATAAGTTATAATTTCCTTAGACTTAGAAAGCTCTACATTAACGTTCTTGATTGCTATAGTATATAAACGTGCTTATTAATTAATACAATCTTTGTGTTCTATCTAAGAAGAAACTAATAATTAATCTCAACAATCTCTATCTTCTTCTTTATATATATTGGATGCTAGATAATACAATATACTTAGACAAACAATAACAAGTCTAAGTTATAACTAGTATACTTGTTGCTATCTTTTTTAGTTACTAACTATACTTACTATTTAATATATATATTAAGTTTAACAACTTTAATAACTTAGACAAGTCTCTTAAGATTGTAACAATTATCGATATTATAAGAAGTAGAAAAAATTTAATAGATATTACAAGCAATAATAGTTATTATAGAAAGAAAAGATATAAGAGCAATACTTTAATAATAATAGATTCTAATTGCAATATTAATAGTAATACTAGTACAATAAGCAATAATATTAACAATAATAATAGCAAATATAATAGTAAAAGCAACTAAGATAGCAATTATAGTTTAATCTTTACTAATAATAAGAATCTTAATATTAATAATAATTACAATATTAGTAGACTAATCGTTCGGGTCGGTTTTTTCCCGAAATCTATAACTTGACCCAAAAGTTATATCTAATTAGACCAAGTTTTAATCTAATATAGTTAGTATTTTTATAATTTATGCAATTCGATTCCAACTATTAGAATCGAACAATTAGTCTAAATATTAGATTTAAAGAGACTTAATCTTTTCTCTATTAATACTTTATTATTAGTATTGTTCTTAACGAAATTCTAAGAAAGTCTAATCTTGTCTTTATAAAAGTTACTCTTCTTTATACAAAAGAAGAAGATAATTATTCTCGAATATAAGTTATATTAATCTCTCTATTTTCCTTTAGTTACTCTATTTCTACTACTACTTTGCTAATAGCAATCTTTAACTAATATATATATATCTAGAAAAATTCTAGTTATTATTAGAGAAAACAACAATTTGTTGTTCTTTTGTCTTAATTATTTAATATCTCTAGCAACTTACAATAATATATTCGAAGTTAAGTTAGCTCAAAAGATAAAGAATATATTTTAAATAAAGATATTGTCGAGCAAAAAAAGCTTAACTTTAAAAGAGAAATATAATATCTTAAATCTTCTAGTCTTTTGTAAGAAATTACGAGACGTAGAAGAGTCTAGTATATTGTCGACAAACTCTTTGCGTGCAAATACGCAAATCAAGAATCTAAAGCGACTTAAAGAGAAAATGCGCTTTTAATACTTCTTTATTCAATATAGACTTCGACGTAATCTTTTGAATATCGTTAATAGTATGTTTGCTTTTTTTTGGTCTATAGCTTCTATTACTTCGAATATTGCTCTAAACGTTGATTTTATGCATTTGTTACAAATAAGGCTTCCTTCTTCGTCCAAGATTAGATCTTCGACTATTAACAGAAAGCAATTGGCTATTATTTTGACCAGAAGGTTCGCTTTGACATTAAGGCCTGCTACTTAGATTGCTTATTCAACAATGTAGTACAAAAAATAACTAGGCTTGCCAGCTTGACAGTCGACGCTAGCGCGCCAACAAAGTTATCGAAGCAGAAGGCAAAGCTGGCGATCTATTCAAAAGTGATCAAGCTCGATCAACGAAATAAAGCTCTTTTTGAGCGAATTCGTAGAGCAAGAAAAACAATTAAGGATGCTCAAGAAACAAATTTGTTTTAAACGAAGAAAAAAGCAAAGATTTGTTTGAATTCTATAAAACAAAGACTGCGAGTAAAGATAATTGCGCAGGCCCGAAAGCAACACTTTTGAACCGCTAATACTCTAGTCTTTAATGCTCAATTCTTTGCTACGACAATTACTTCTATATTTACTCAAGATATATAACAAGCAAAGTTGATCGTCTACAATATTTCTGAGCGAGCGAAGGTCGTCCAATTGGTCTACAGTCTCGGAGAGAGTCTCTTAGATCGAGAACAATTTTGACAAAGAATCGAGGCGATTAAGGCCCGAATGGCGTTATACGATCGGCGGGAAGCCCAGCGCCGCGGTCGGCCTAAGATTATCGTTAAATAGGAGGACTCGGATAGTACGATGAACGACTCCCCCGGAGGTACGAAAGATTTCCCCATGGTTTGTCGGCCCACCTAGTGTACGTTTTGCTTAGATAACGAAAGCCTGCCTTACCACCATCGAGTCTACGAATATACCAAACCCCACCAGATAATAGATGAGGTTGGGAGGCACTTGAAAAACTTCGCCCCTGAAGATCCGGTCCCGTGTCCGCATCCACAATGCAAGGTAGCGGGGCTGGTCCTCTCGAGCGTTATGCACTTCAAGAATCACACGGCGACGGTGCACAAGGTCTTTTTGCGTGCGTAGCCCAAACTTGGGATGGCCCTTATTATCTCGCCTTTTCGTTTGTTTTCTATATATCGTGTTTGCAGAAAATTTGAGCCTTGATTTGATGCCGCGAATCTAAATTCCATCAAAGCATTTCCTGTTCTCCTATACATACAGATCGCTGAGGATCTCGTTGAGCGTCGGAAATTCAACGTCGAGCACCTCTCGTCCAGAACATCTGGCCATATCAATTGAGCGGCACTTTTCTCCAATATTGAAGGGCAGGCTACCGATCTCACTCCCCCAGTAGGTGCCGAAGTAAGACTTACCTGAAGCTTGAACATCGGCAATCTTCGTTAGAGAGGTAAATCCCTTTCTTTTCCCGTCTCTACCATGTTAGTCTAAGAACAGGAGAAATCGTCTTTAGCATTCGGCCCAGAAGGATTCTCCTAGAGAAAATCACCCATGAGAGCCCGAATAACCAGTGGTGAGGCACCATGGAACCCGTCCACTCACACCGCCTCAGTCCTCCTGGGCAACGTGACCCGGAGAGTCATAATACCAGGTGGCGAGGCGCTGAAGGGACCGCGCCAATTCTCCCGGTAGACGTCACCTAGAGAAAGTTGTTCAAAACCGTAGTAGGGTGTCCAAACCGGAGCAGGGTGTCAAAGCCAGAGCAGTGTCCCAGTCGGACGATGAGCGCTCGACTCGGATGCATTAAATAAGTATTTCCCCCGAGGTCAAGGTCAGCCGGCATTGAAGTGCCTAAAGCCTTTCGCCAGCCGCGCCGAGCTGAAAAGGCACTCCCAACGTAAGCACCTCCGCTGCCATTTGGACGGTAAACCAACATGCACGTCGGAGCCACAATATCCTCTGGAAACACGGCCTTGCATTGTACTCTACCAATTCCGGCCAGAATCGCACATGGTCCACAGCGGAATCCTGCGCCCAAAGGAACGTCATTGTGCTAGTACTTTCGGCACTTTGCGTCCCGGGCTCAAAAGCCACGCATAAAGATCTGGGCCAAGTCCTCGATCTTGCCGTGTCGTTTGTCATTCCTAGGTAATACACACGCAGCAGCTAGCAGAGCAGAACATCCGGCGGACCCGTCCACTGGTCCATCTCAATCCTCTTCCAAGCCCTTTCCACCATCTCACTAGCGCACTCAACCACTTTCATATGCTGCCTCTCGTTCAGCTTGGCAAAGATGTGCTGCGTAATCGTCTTGTCAGCCGCAGATTCTGCTGCCATTCCCACAGTGAACAATGGCCACACCAAGGTCAACATTGGCCCAGATAGCACACAAGCACGAAGGAGGCTGTCAAGAACTTCTCGGTACGTCGCGGCTATTTCCGACTCAAAAGCATCATCATTGTTGCCGTTTACCTGATGAGCCTTTGCGGATTGCGAAGTGTGCTTGAGCAAAGTCAACAAGCTGCAATACTTGTAGGCTTTTGCAATCTGCAGCATCGTCTGATGATCCGCATCACGCTCGTTCAGAAGCGGGCGCGCCGCCTCCGGGCACCATGATTTGAGCTGTCGAATGAGCTCACTCACCGCATCGAACTTCTCGACGGACGAGTCCGCAGTGGCTAATACCTCAGCCAGCGTCTGCATGAGGGGCCACAGCGTGCCAAGGAGGCCAAACGTGCCATCAACACCAGGCGCGAAGTCGTCGGCGTCCGCCAGAAACCCCAACGGCCGCTCGCGCAGCGACAGCGCGACCATGATATCGAAATACTGACACGTCTTCAACAGGAAGCGAAAAGCCGTCGGGTCGATGTTGCTGGATGCTCGTCGTACCTCGACTAGAGTTTTCGCGCCTCTTAGATGGCATTGCGCGACAGTCGCAGAGCCTCCGAGGACGATCTCGTAGTACACGAGTAGGAGACTGGCGCCGAGAGCCTGGTCCGTGACATGGCCGATGGGATCGGTCTGCGATAATGTTTGGGCCAGGGTGCGCAGGGCGCGATTGTGGAAGGCGGCGGCGTTGCTCAGACTACCTACTCCGAGCGCGTGTTGGTGCGCTGCTGCGACGGCTTCGACTGCTGTTTGGACCAGGGTGGATGTGTGAGTGGCGGGGAGGATGTATTGGTGGAAGGGGTCTTTCAGTTCCGTCGAGGGGAAGCAGATTAGTCGGACCACTTCGGTGCGGAAGTGGTGCACGAGCTGGGCTTCACAGTTTGGGAAGTGGGTTGATTGGATCCAAGCGCTGTTGGGAAGGAGCTTTGGTGAAAGGGTCAGGAACGACGTTCAATACGGCTGGATGATTAGTTTGGACTTACCGCTAAAGGGGCTATAGCTTTCGGGAGTCGCTTTCGCGTGTATCTACAGCTCTCCTCCCTCTCCTCACAATTACGACATTGAGGTCTCGCCTCGTCGCATTTCTTCCGGCGGGCTCGACTTGAGGACGATATCAATATTGTTTCTAGTCTGTTATTATAAGGCGAAGGCTCGCTTACCATGCGTCGCAACCTCGACGAGAACGCGACTCGGTCATGTGCGAGCGTTCGATGTTTGGATCTCCGTCTGCTTTGCTGTGGTCAATATCATGACTTCATAGGATGTAGTGTTGTGAAGTCAGGAGGCTTTTCTCTTCCCCCGCAATTCCCCACTGCGGCTCAAAGACAAGGTTGCGGGCAGCGCCGACCTTAGCACAAAGCGAAAGATTTTAGGTTCCCTTCGTTGGCTATATCGTGCGGAGCAGGTTTCTGTGTCGCAGCTGGGAAAGTGAAAAACGATTTGGCCTGCGAAACACATCTAAAAGTTTACTTTGCAAGTCTATTATCAACGCAATTGATAATATTACGATGTCAAAATTCTACTGCTAATACAACTTGATATGCTCTACAACTTGTGCATAATTTTGAGATATATAGATGTGTGTTGACGCAAGTTGTAAAAATGCTTTTGTTTCGTTCAAAACTCTTTCGAATTTTAGAGTTGTTATTGTATTAAGCAAGTTTCTATGTTGCAAGACAGTTTGAGCGAGATTTTAAGAATGTTTAGACTCTCGATTCTACAACGCACGTTTGAAGTATATGTCTCAAAATTATGCAGAGATTGTAGAGCATATCAAGTTGTATTAGCAGTAGAATTTTGACATCGTAATATTATCAATTGCGTTGGTGATAGATCTGCAAAGTGAAATTTTGGATGTGTTTCGCAGACCAAATTGTTTTTCATTTTCCCGGCTGCGACACAGAAACCTGCTCCGCACGATAATGCAATGGAATGGTCGAGATAATATTTAGAAGTATGTGCGTATTCTGCTATCGAAAGCTCGCAACACTACGACAGGTCTACGCCAGATGATACAGAAGCGAACAGTGGAAATGCTCCAGGCCATCTCTCTGCAATCTACATCTCAGCAAATTCGCTTTGACATCAACCCGATCCCTGCTCGGACAAAGCTTCCACATGAACAGCTGTATCAGCCGCTGCCTTCCGTTCGGTCTCCACCATGTCAGCTAGAGGGTGGTCCACCAGAGTGGCGCTGTCGACGCGGTACCTGCCAAACCAGACAATGTATGGTGCCTTCTTGAACAGAGTGTCGATCTCCTCCAACGTGAGCCCTTTAGTCTCGGGTAAAAAGAATAACGTGATCAAAGTGCTCAGGGCGCATAATCCAGCGTAGTAAAAGTAAGTCTTGTAGCCTATACTGACGAAGAGCAGAGGGGTCGTTTTGGAAACGCATAGGTTGTAGAGGAAGGTGAAGCTGGTAGACAGAGCTGCTCCTTTGGCTCGCAGGTTGTTAGGCAGTACTTCCATTGGCACCCACCAGCCGCAAGGACCCCATGACATGACGTACGTGCTGACGATTCTCAATCAGTACCTGTCTGAGCTGCCATCTGCTCGGGAAAACATACCTATAAAAGGCCCAGATGAAGAGAACAATAAAACCGTGAGGTACGGAAGCCGACGAGTCGCTAGCGGGGTAGACCTTGAGGAGGACGCCGATCAGGATCCAAAGCGTCGTCATCACGACGAGACCGGTCAACAGCGTCTTGCGCCGACCAAAACGATCGATTGTATACAAGGCGGTCAAAGACATTATTGTACCTTTCCCACGATGAGCCGATATCAACAACGATATAGCCCGTACATACCAAAGGTTGTGTTTCCTGCGTTCAGCAGTATCTGATAATGATAGTTCTTGATGCCCGCACTCTCAAAGATTGTAGGCGCATCTAGAACCTTGTAAGCGCCTGCCTAATCCCCGAGGTGAAATGGATACTTTGAAGATCTTATACTTACAATAGGTAATTGCGTTGATTCCAGTGAACTGCTGAATAGCAGGCAAGCACAGAGACAGAGTAAGACGTCGGAGATTAGGACCTGGTCGAAGGAGTTCGATCCAGCCACTGTATGCAGCAGCTTCTTTCTCTTCGCGGACTGTCTCTGATATTTGCTTGTACTCCGCTAAGACTAGAGGGTCTGTCGCATCGCCATCCCCTGATCTCTGGTCAGAGGCATGTAAATATTGGGTCTGTGAGAGCACATACCATGCAATTTAGCCAGAACTTGCAAGCACTCATCGTCTCTCCCTTTCAATGCAAGCCATCGAGGGGAGCTTGGCAAGATGAAGGGAGCAGCAATCAGTACCAGCGAGCCAATGTACTGGCAAGCGAAGATCAGCCTCCAGGAGGCCTGGGTTTTGACGTAGCTAAAAGCGAACGAGACCCAGGCGATCATAGCGAATCCCAAGTCTTCCATCACATTTGACAGCGTGGTGTAGCGGCCTCGTCTGTTTGCAGGCGAGATCTCGGACAGGTAGAGCGGGGTGTTGTTTGCGACAGCTCCACATCCCAGGCCAGAGATGAGGCGACCAACGTATAGCATAGGTACGCTGACAGCTGCAGTCAAAACCGTAGCGCCGCAAGTAAAGACTGCTACGCCGGTTCCAATGATGAACAATCGACCAAAGCGGTCCGAGAACTGACCGGCAAGAAAAGCGCCGACGATTCCTCCAACGATGAACAGAATGACAATGTTACCTTGTTGCTGGGCATTTGGATTATGCTGTGGATCGCATCAGGCTTCAGATGATGGCATAGACAGGGTTCACTCGCACTTACGAAATAGCCACTGAACTGGGGCAAAGCAAAGGAATTGGATACTACGGACTGGTCGAATCTGTCTGGCTGTTAGCTCTGTGGTACTCGATGCGCTCGTCCTCAAAAGCGACTCACCCAAAAAATGTTCCACCGATCGATGCATATATTGCTACGAACTTCAAGTATTTGGAGGTGCGGCGAGCGTAGACTTGCGGACTATCTGACATATCCATGGCTTAATTTGCTTCGAGAAGGACTCCCTGTGCACGTAATCCCAAAGCATGGTCTGGAGGTGCTAGGGCCTAATATATATCTTCAATCTGGGTCTATCTTCGACTTGGGACCATGATCAACTACAGGGTCACGCGTCAAGTTCGGGGCCAACATTGCGGGGTATGGTGGAAGAGAAGGCATAATCGATGTAGCATCTCGCTGAAAGGCGTAAGAGGAAGAGGCAAAGCGATATACTTCTACCTACTCGAACAAGGAAGCCTTGCCAATAGTGGTAAGGTCCCGTCTGTCGTAACGCCGTCCAATCACATACGGAGCCTGCACAAGCCTTGCCAAGCCTTCTCCGCGATCGCCTCCAATGCTATAGAACCATCGGAATAAGCGTGACGCAGCGTTACGCAGCGTTACATCCCGCTCGAGATAAGCAAGAGCCATGCGCCTGCGAAGAATGGACGTAAGAACGTGCGGGGCCGATGACGACACCGCCTACATGACCCAATATGGACTTCGTTGTGAGAAGTTTAAAAGCACGCAGCTTCGCAATCTCTACGTTCACTCGTACATAATAGATCTTGACGCGATACCATGGCAACAACGACAGAAGTACTCCACGAGCAGCCAGCGAGCATCTCAGTGAAGGGTATCAAAGGATGCATCGACGAACAACACATAGGCAGGCTGCGTCCTACGCCAAAAGGAACGCCAATACCAGAGCTTAAGAGACGGTTGAGTGAAGATGGTTATCTCTTCGTCAAGAACCTCATTCCCAGGGAAGATGTCTTGCACGTTCGAAGGCGGTGTGTTTTGAAGGCTCGAACCCACAATCTTTGCGAGATGGGCTAAACATTTGCAGGTATTTCAAACACTACCAAGACACGGGCATGCTAAAGCCCGGCACATCGCCTGAAGATGGCATCTTCAATCCCTCCGAAGACCCCAGCTATCACGCCGGCATTGGCGCGGGGCTCCTCCCTCCCCGGGAGCGGGACGTCCAGAAAATGATCTCGTCCCACGTCCTCCCCAACTACCTCCACTTTCTTGAACATTCTTCCCTGCGGAAGATGGTACGTGAATTGATGGACTGGAACAAGGAGATCCTTCTCCAACGCACGATGATCCGTCACAATATCCCCAATGGACTTAGCACCGGCGTCCACTACGACAAATTGTTCCTGCGCGACGGGGGTGCATATTTCCTGACGGCATGGGTCCCCATTGGGGATATCTCCCTGAATGGCGGCGGCCTGATCTATCTCTCCGACTCAGCAGCTCTGGGTCGCAGCATCGAGGATGACTTCACTCGACGTGCGGCGACGCTCCCTGAGGAGGAACGAGTCAGCGCGTTCAATGTCAATATGGGTAAATACGGCCAGCTGTCGGATGATGCGGGGAGCTTTCATATGAATGAAGCAAAGGGACATGGGAAGTGGCTGGTGTCTGATTTTGAAGCTGGGGATGTCGTCTTTCATGATCCGTATACGATTCATGGGAGTTCGCGCAATCAAGATCTGGAGGGTAAGATTCGGTTGAGTACCGATTTGAGGTTCTATGAGGAGGGTAGTGATATTGACCAGCGGTGGATGAGGTATTGGACTCCTGGCGATGGGTTGTGAGGTTGAGGCACTGGTCGACGTTTGGATTGCACGTAGATGAGATTGATGAGACAATAACTATTTTTTTCTTATACCAGTCTAGCTCTTGACCCATATTGTAATCAACAGTCAGTTCTGGCAATTTATGCAATGGGACAGGGACGCCGTAAGCATTTCCGACAAGAAGGGAACTCCATAAACAACTCACCTCATGCAGAAGATAGGGACAAGAGCTTAGTCTTGTAGGATTTTGCGGATCTTGACGCAGACCATAGCTTCATGCGTAGAAAGCGATATTTGTAGATAAAATAGATAGGATAGCCCACGAGAATGTGCTTGTTTGTCGAATCGGGTTAATTAGCTCCTGTCGCTCTTCTTATCTATTACGTATCTTTGCGTTACTCTTTGCTTACTTCAACTTACTTTAACTTATTTATTGCTTAGACATTGCTCTTTTTGCGTTCCTATTCTCGTAACTCTTAGTGTATTCTATTAGCTTAAATTTGTTAAGTTTAAATAATGAATTCTAGCAGCTTGCTAAGAGCAAAATCTACTATCGCATTAATAAAGAGATTATTATTAATAAAGTTACAATTACTTAAGTGTTAATATTATATATAGAAGATATACAAGTTGTTAATACAATCGAGATTCTTAATAACTCTTTACTTAATACTTTGCACAATTATATTGTATTTAATTAATAGAGTTAACAAAATCTTTTAAATTAATTGAGCAATAATAATCTTAATAAGAATATCTACAATATAATTTACAATTTTTGTCTACTATCTTTATACGTTGTTAAATTAATAAATTATTCGAGAGTAGTCTTAAAGAACATAGATAGACTAATTATAAGAAAATATATAACTAATTTCTTTATTAACTTTATAAAGAACAGTTAGCTAGAAAGAATTACTACTATTTATATACAATTAATTGATTATAACAATAAAGAAATCTAATATCTAATTATATTATCTTAACTAAAATATATTTAATTGCAATAAATTTTTTTAAGATTAAAGTTCTAGTATATATAGACTAATTGTTGGATCGAATTTCGATTCTAACTATTAGAATTAATTTAAATCAACAATTTTAATATTAGAAATTAAATTAAAATCTAAGTTAATTTCTACTTTTTTAGAATTAATTTAACTTAATTCGAGTCGATTTTCGATTCTAATATTAGAAATCGAATCAAATTGTTAAGAACGTTAAGATTACTAGAAATAGTATAAAATAAGTTTAAATTTAGAATTTTTATATTATTTTTTAGATAATATATAATAATAATATATAATATAAAAATAATCTACTATATTTATTAATTAAGTTAAATAGATTAATTATTTCTATTAAATTATTAATTAATTATTACTAAAAATAAAATAAAATACTAAAAATAGTAGTCTTAACAATTCGAGTCGATTTTTTGGATTTATTTTCGATTTTAAGTTTGCAACTCGACTTAAATAGTCGATTCCAATATTAGAAATTAAATTAATTTTTCGATTTTAACTTTTAAAATTAATTTAATTCAATTTAGATTAAATACTTAATTCGAACTCGATAATCCGATCCGACGCAATTAGTCTAAGTATATAGTATTCTTGCTTTAATAGAACAATTGTAAAAGTAATTATAGATTAATATAGAAAAATATTTAAAGTATAATTTATATTAATCTAATTTTATAATATCTAGTTCTCGAATAATTGTTAAGAAAGATATTTGTATTCTTAAAGAGAAGTTGTTGCGCAATCTTGTTAAAGAAGACAATATTACACTAGTACTTTCGTAAGAAATATTAGAGAGAAATTTATATTTTTAAAGAGATTTGTCTATATTTTTAAACAATATAGACAATTATTTAATAACAAAAGATATAATTTCTCTTTTATTAATTCTTATATTTATAATTTTTTGTTTTTTGTAAAGTTGTTAATAATATTATATTAACAAAGTAGTTTTTAATAGATTTCTTGTTATAATATATAAAATTTAGAAAGAATTAGATTTTTTTAATATTAATAAGTAATTTTTATTCTTTAATTGCTTGTAACTAGATTAATTATTAGATTAGATTTCGATTTCAACTATTAAAATTGATTTGATCCAACAATTTTAATATTAGAAACCGATTCGAAATCTAATTAAATTAACGCTAAATTAAAATTAATTTAACTTAACTTAAGTTAATTTTCGATTTTAATATTAGAAATTAAATTAAATTGTTAAGAAATCGAAAATTATATTATTATACTAAAAATAGTATAAAAATAGTTTAAATTTAGATTTTTTTTTAATAAATAATATATTATAGTAATATATTATAGTAATATATTATAGTAATATATTATAGTAATATATTATAGTAATATATTATAGTAATATATTATAGTAATACAATTATAAACAAATATTACTAATATATTTATTAATTAAATTTAATAAATTAACTATTTTTATTAAATTATTACTAAAAATAATAAAATTTACTAAAAATAATAATTTAAGTCGATTTTTCGGATTAGATTTCGATTTTACCTCTAAATCTTAATTTGATTTAAGTTAATTTTCGATTTTAACTCTAGAAATTAAATTGACTTTTTAGTTTTAACTTTAGAAATTAATCTAATTTAATTTGATTCAATTAATTAACTCGAACTTAATTAATCGACTAAATACAATTAATCTACTTATAACTTTTCGAAATTTATATATAAATTATATTGTTTAACAACAAATTTTAAAAAGTTAACTTCTTAATAAAACTTGCATTTCTTTAATTTAAGATATATATTTTTTCAAATATTTTAATACTTTAAAAATATAATTTACATATTTTTTAAAATTCTTAAGTAAATTATAATATTATTTAAGTATACTATAACAAAATAATTTTAATATTGTTATAATTAGTATAATTATTAAGTTAAATCTTAGCACAATTTTTTTATTTAACTCGAGAATTTAATTTTTAACTTAATCTAAATTTTATTTAATTAACTATGCTATATAAACTAGTTTAAATTAAGTAATTTTTTTTGGTTTAAAAGTACGCTTAAATTTTAACAAAATAGAGTAATTATTAAAAAATAGAAGTAAAATACAAGAAAGATATATAGATTTTAAATTTGAAGTTTTTATTTAATTTTAGTTTTTAAGCTTAATTATATAAGAAATTTGCTATTGAAATCTAATTTAAAGATAAGATTAATTGTATTGTAATATAATATTAATTATTTTTTAATATATTGCTAAGATATTTGTAAATTCGAATAATATTATTATATATTTGTATAATTTATATTGTATACAAAAAGCTACTTTTTACTTTTTTCTTACTTCTATTCTAATTTTATTGTATATTTCTTGTAAGTTTAATTTAATAAAGTATTTTACTTTTAATAATTAATTTTAAAGCTTGCTAATATTAAGTAATAAATATTAATTTTTTATTGTAATATTATTTAGTATTTAATAATTAATATATAGATAAAAAGTTTTGTTCTTTTTAAATACAAAGAGAATTAAGTATTTTATCTATAATTAGAATTTTTTAATATTTTTTTTTGCTAGATATTTGCAAAACGTTTTTAGCTTTTTCTTAAATAAAGTATATATAAATTTAAATATAAGTTATTTGTTTAATTTAAGTTTAATCTTATACTTTTACAATTAATATTTAGATACAATCTTTATTATTTTCTTTTTCTAAAATAGATACTTTTAACTATTATATATTTATAATATATACTTTAGCAATTCTTTTATTATATTAAATAGTTTAGAACTTTTAGAAGATTTGCAATTTTTATTATTATTTTAAACTTTATAATTTAGTTAATCTTTGTTAATCTTTATTACATAATTTTTTTGCGAAAATATAAATTTATTATTTGCAATTAATTTTTAATTTAATTTTTAATTTATTATTAAATATTATTAATATATAAATTAAATATAAATTACGTAATTATATTACGCAAATCTAAGTACTTATATATTTTACTTAATTTCTAAACTAAATTACTTTAATTAAGATATTTTCTAAAACAATATTATAAGTAATTATTCTTACTATATTAAAAATTAATATCTTGTAATATTGCTAAATAGCTATTAATAGTAATTTAGTTTCTTTATTAACTTTTTTATTTCTTGCAAGTAATAAGTTTTTATCTATAATGATTAGATTGTAAATATTAAACTTCTTTTAAGTAAAATATTCTTCTCTCTCTACAAGAGCTTTAGTTATAAAATTATCTATTATATTAAAATTAATTATTGTTATAAATTAACAATTATTAATTTTAACTAAACTAATTATTATATCTAGTTTCGATTTCAACTATTAAAATTAACTTAACTCGACAATTTTAATATTAGAAATCGACTTAAAATCTAAGTTAATTTCTACTTTTTTAAAATTAATTTAATTTAACTTAAGTCGATTTTTGATTCTAATATTAGAAATTAAATTAAATTGTTAAGAATATTAAAAATACTAAAAATAGTATAAAATAATTTTAAATTTATATTTTTTATTATTTTTTAGATAATATATTATAGTAATGCAATTATTAATATATATTTCTAATATATTTATTAATTAAATCTAATAAGTTATCTATTTGTATTAGATTATTACTAAAAATAATAAAATTTACTAAAAATAATAATTTAAATCGATTTTTTAAACTAATTTTCGATTTTAAGTTTGCAACTTAGTTTAAATAATTAATTTTAATATTAGAAATTAAATTAACTTTTTAATTTTAACTTTAGAAATTAACTTAATTTAATTTAGATTAAGTATTTAACTTAAATCCGATATTTCGATTTAATATAATTAGTTTAATTTTAACTAATATAATAAAATATTATATATATACTATAAAGTTTAATTGCTATTCTTAAGCTAATATATTATATTTCTCTAGTATATTTAATATAATTATTAAATCGAATTTTAAGTTAATTAGATTAACTTGTTTAATTCTAATTCTAGAATTAGACAAATCTTCTAACTTAATAGAATAAAACAAACAAAGAATATATTAAATATCTAACTTAATTTACTTAATTATATAATATTATATAATATATTAAGTATATATAATTAGTATAAATCTTACGCTAGTTTAATTAAACTAATATATAGATAAAATAAAATAAGATAAGATAAATAAATATTAACGCAATAAAGTTAACTTAAATTCTTAATATTAACTTAATAAAATTTAATTCTAAGATTAAATTTATATCTTAATTCTAGTTTAATTCTATAAGATTTAAGAGAGTAAATTAAATTAAGAAAAAAGTATTTAATTTAATTTAACAATTATACTAAGAATATTCTTTATTAAAAAAAAAGACTTTTCTTTATTCTTATATTGTAACTTCTACTTTAAATATTTATTTATACTAAATTTTCTTTTATTGCTAAATTGCTAACTTTAATTTTCTAGAAAATTAATTAATTTTTTTTTAAAATAAGTATAACAAGTTAATCTATTCTCTTTATATATATTTATTTCTTGCAACTATTTATAATAGATAAATATCTTATAAATACTTTTAATACAATTAATTTAAATTTTGTTCTATTATAAAAATATTTGTATTTATATTTTAATCTAATACAAAAATATTAAATTTAAGTTTTAAGATTAATTTCTTCTAGTTCTATTTAGTAGCAATTGTAAGTACAAAATCTAATATTATATATTTTATATAAGAGATCTAGTAAATTAAGTTATATATTATATTATAATATAAAGTAAAATATAAGTATATTTATTTAATATAATATATAATATTATTATATTGTTGCAACAATCTTTAAGTATATATTAAGTACTATATCTTTAAAGTAATCTCTAAGTGCACAATATATCAAGAAATTCTTCGATAACCCTGGCGTAGCCCTAGTTTAACCCTAATATAATCTTGAATCTCGAAGAGAAGATAACTATAATAAGTTAGTTTGTTCTCTCTATATATATAAATTCTCGCAAATATTTATAATATACAAATACTCTATAGATATTTTTAATATAATTAATTTTAATTCTATTCTATTATAATAAGTTTAATATAAGTTGTTATAACAAGTTATTTAATTATTATACTAAACATATTCTTTTCTATACTAATATTGTTTTTTAATTTCTTTTTGTATTTGTTAATAATTTTCGATAAGTTAATTAAAGTCTTAAAATAATTTATAAAATCTTCTATATATTTATAAAAGTTCTTTTAGTTATATTTTTTATTTAAGTTAATAATTAAACTATAAGATCTAATAGTTTTTAAAAGTATTTAATTAACTTCTTGCATAAATACAAATATATTATCTAATAATATTTTATCTAAAACTTTCTATAATTAATTTAGATTATTTATTAAATAATAATTATTTTTTAATCTAGTTTTAAGAGTATTTATTATTATATTAACTTATTCTCTAATATTGTTTTAATTGTTAAGTATTTCTCTTAATATAATATTAATTTATTAACAATTTATAAAGTTTTATAATTAATAATCTTTTGCGAAGTAATTTAGTTTGTTATATAAATAGTATATTTTCTAGACTAATTATATTAATTTAAGAAATCGAGTTTAATTTAAAAAAATTAATTTAATTTTAAAAGTTAAATCGAAAATTAAATCGAAAAATCGAATTAAATTATTAAGACTATTATTTTTAATAAATTTAATTATTTTTAATAATAATTAATTAATAAGTTTAAAAGAAATAGTTAATCTATTTAAGTTAATTAATAAATATATTAGAGATTTGTTTTTATAAATATATTACTACTAAGTATTATCTAGTAATTAATATAAAATTTAAATTTAAACTTAATTTATACTATTTTTAATATTCTTAATATTCTTAACAATTCAATTTAATTTTAATTTAATTTCTAAAGTTAAATTATTAATTTAAGTTAATTCTAGAAGTTAAAATTAAAAATTAAATTAAGAATTAATCTAAAAATTCCTAAAAAAATGATTTTACTTTTCTCTAAAATTCTTCTTTTTATATTGTTAGATAAAAATTAATTTTATAGATAAAAATTTACAATTATTTAAGTTATTATACTCTTAATTAGAACAAAATTCTTCTTACTAGTAATTAATTATTAATTAAAAGAAAATTTCTATTCTTTTATAAAATTAATTATATTGCTTTTCTATAATTTTTTATATAATTTGTTGTTAAACTTAATAATTACTTAAATAAAATTAAATATATTATTAATAATTCTATAATTTTATATAATTTTATACTTAAGATTATTTTTAAAATCTTATTAAAATATTATTATAAATATAATATTATTTTACTTAATAAAATTAGTATATTTTTAGAATCTTATTATATAATCTATTGCAAAAATTTGTTAAATTAAGTATTAAATTTTTTTTTTACAATTTGTTTTTTACTAAATATTTCGAAGATTCTTTAAAACTTTTTTTTAAAATTGTTAAAATTTGTAAATATTATATAAGATTTTTTGTTATAATTTTTTATATATTTATATAAGTTTAACTTAAATTAATATTAAGTTTTTTCTTTAAAAAATGTTAATACAAATATTATTTTTTAATTTGCTAGAACAAAATAAAAAATAAAATAAAAATTTATTTATATAAATTAGTTCTTTTTATAATAGATATTAAACTTATTAATTTTTATCTTTTTATTTCTATTAAGTATTAATTAATATAATATTATTAAACTAATTAGACTAACTATTTAATTCTAATAGTTAAAATTAAATTGCATAAATTATAAAAATACTAACTATATTAGATTAAAACTTAATCTAATTAAATATAACTTTCGAGTTAAGTTATAGATTTTGAGGAAAAATCAACTTGAACAATTAGTCTAAAACTAATATTAAAGATAAAAGTATATTAAAGAGAAATTTATATTATTAAAAAGATTTATAAATATCTTTAGACAATATAAGCAATTATTTAATAATAAAAGATTACAACTTTGTAATTATAATAATAAAATAAAACTTAAAATAAGTTAAATATAATTTATAAAAGAGTTGTATTCGAAGATCTATATATAAAAGAAGATTCTTTTTTATTTGCTTAGTTTATTATTAAGTATATTAAATATTGTTTACTTAATTTTTTATCAAATATATAAAGTACTATTTACTTAATTTTTTATCGAATATATAAAGTACTATTTACTTAATTTGTTGTTAAATATATTAAGTATTGTTTGCTTAGTTTGTTGTTAAATATATTAAATATTATTTGTTAATTAAGTTGTTAAATATATAATTAGTTATACTTTGTAATATGTATTGCGTTGTAAATTATATACTATATTGTTTCGAACTAGATTTGTAATAAACAAAGATTCTATAAATACTCTTAACTTAAATATTAAATATCTACTAGAACCTGCATCTACTAGTTGTTTGTTTTCTTCCTAGAGTTAGATTTTGCTATTCTTCTCGAGCATGTGCTTTTGCTTGGCCTTGGCTAGATCGTCGTTATATCGCTCTTAATTGTGTCAAGATAGTAATTACTTCTTCTTACCTAGTAATGCATTCTACCTGGTAATGTATCTCGCTTAATTTATTCGAACTTTGCAATTGAATAACTTTTGCGCTTTTTGTTCAAATTTCAAGATAAGTAGCTCAAAATATAGAGAAAAACTAACTCTATTTTTTCATATGAATTTTGTAAATTAATAAGCTAATTAATGCTGTATTTTATGCTCTTTTCTTTAAAGATTGTTCAACAAACTACTACTTATTGATACGCAACATTATGTCTTTGAGTTCAATTTAAATGAGAATTTCGTAGAAAAATAGAGCTAGCTTTTCTCTACATTTTGAGCTACTTATCTTGAAATTTGAACAAAAGTTGCAAAAGTTATTCAACTGCGAAGTTCGAATAAATTAAGCGAGATGCATTACCGGGTAGAATGCATTACTAGGTGAGAAGGAGTAGCCATTTCCGACCGCCAGGGTGATGAGTTGCAGCCCGCCTGCCACACTACTCATTTGTTCTGCTCTTGGAATGAATGTTCATTGTTCTTCATATCGCCTACAATGACCGGCTCAAAAAATCCAAGCGTCTTTGTCACCGGCGTCACGGGCTTCGTCGGCGGCTCTGTCCTCGCTTCTCTTTATAAGGGCCATCCTGATATTCACATCACAGCTTTGGTCCGTAAGGAGTCTGATGCTGAACAGCTTCAGTCAGTCTATCCGAATCTCTTGATCGTCATTGGCTCGCTCTCTTCGCTCTCTCTCCTCGCGTCCAATGCCGCCGCTGTCGACTTCGTCATACATATGGGAGGTGACAACGTCTCTGCCGTGTGCGCAATGATAGATGGACTAGCATCCTCCTCCACCACTGGAAGGCCTTTGCCACAAATCATCAGCATAAGCGGACCTCGCAGCTTGCTCGACCTCTCTGTCCCCATCACTGGGATCGAAAGCCCAAACAGCAAAGTTTGGAGCGATGTTGCCGATGCGCACACGATAATCTCTTTTCCTAAAGAACGGATGCATGCAGAGGCGGATCAAGAGATTATCCGTCACAGCATCGCCAAGGGTGTAGGCACTATGCTTCTCTCGCCAGGTCAGCTGTGGGGTCGAAGCAAAGGACTTTTGAAGAAGGAGAGCCATTCCGAGACCTACTACGCAGCGGTCAAGAGACGCGGACGTGCCTTTGTTATCGGTGATGGCTCAGCAGCATGGTCATGGATTTCAATCCAAGATTTAGGTGATGCCGTGGTCTTCTTGTTGGAGCAGGCCGTAATGAGTGGGGACGAAAGAAGAGGGCAGGTAGGGCTCAATAAGGAAGGTTACTACTTTGTGCAGGCTGGGGATGTGAGTCTGATGGAGAGAGCTGAAGCTGTGAACAAGCGCTTAGGCTTTGGAGAAGTGGAAAGGGTTTCGCAAGAGGTCGCAAAAGAGATTCATCCGTTTGGGCATATAATGTGGGGTTGCGGTGCGAGGTTCCGAGCACATAAATTGAGGGAGTTGGGGTGGAGGCCGAACGAGGTTGATTGGGGAGTCTTGATGGAAGAGGAAGGGGGGGAAAGGGCGTAGGCGTGATATCAATTTGGATAAGACCGATAGATGGAAGAATAACTTCGCATGATAATAAACCATAATACGCATAATTGTATACGTCGGTCCTACAAAATAGTCCAATCGGGAGGAGGCTACTTGGCTACGCTAATTGGGATACTGAAGCCACTCCTATCTACAATACTACCGAATATTAAGAGATAGTATCGTTATTAGCAGAATCTCTTGAAGTAAGATAGCATTCACACCCGATAAACAGTCTTCGTAAATTTTCTACGTTAACTATTTGTTCTTGCTATATAGAGTTGTAAAGCTAAACTTGTTAATTGGATATTATTATATCAATAGAAGACAATTTTCTTTTCTTCGATAACAATATAGTAATCTTAGATTCTAACTAATCTATAATAATAAAAGATTAAAAAGACAAGAATCTCTCGATTGTAATATTCTAGACTTAAACAACTATTATATTTCTTCCAAGATAATATTGTATAAGACTTGAAAATAAATATAAAGATATATTTTAATTGTATAATTTAAGTAAAAGACTATAATAGAGTTTGTAAGATAGATGTACAAGACAAGCTAACACTTCTATCTAAATAGAAGAGATATATTCTTTTACAATTAACAATATCTCTTCTATTATATAAATATACAATAGAAAGACTTTAAATTAATTGAAACAAAGTTGAAGATTTTATAAATAGAAATTAAATAAAGCTTTTGCTTAAGATAACTTTAATTAACAATATTATAAATATTATTAACAAAAAATTTATTTATGCTTTCTAGATTATTTCTAAAGCTTGTTCAAAGATATTAGATAATTATCGAGATAAAACTTGTTTTCGAAATATCTATAAAATTCTTAAAGCAACTACTTGTTAACTTGCTTATATTAATAGTCTTATTTGCAATATTCTATAGTTAAAAAGTTTACTTTTAAAATATTAGCAAAGATTATATATTATTAGATTGATTGTTTGGGTCGGTTTTTCCTCGAAATCTATAATCCGACCCGAAAGTTATATCTAATTAGGCCAAGTTTTAACCTAATATAGTTAGTATTTTCATAATTTATACAATTCGATTCCAACTATTAGAACCGAACAATTAGTCTATATATTATATACTACTAGATTGCAAAGCAAACAAAAGCTAAAAATATATTTAATAATTAATATTTTTATTAATATAAACAAGATATTGCAAGCAATAGAAATAAAAGAGAATAAAAAGATTATATTTGCGTATAAGTTAAAAAAGCAAAAAGAATTATTTCGATTAATATTGTTATTTTTATTAATTTTACTTATAGCAAGATCTTATAGAAGTATAACTTACTAGAGTAATTGTGTCGAATTAAGTTATTAAGTTTAAATAAAGTACTTAACTTAAATTAAATTAAGTTAATTTTAAAAGTTAGAATTAAATTGTTAATTTAATTTCTAATATTAAAATTAATAATTTAATTTAATTTCTAGAGTTAAAATCGAAATTTAATTCGAAAGAATTAATTCAAATTGTTAAGACTACTATTTTTAGTAAGTTTTATTATTTTTGGTAATAATTAATTAATTATTGATAATTTAATAGAAATAATTAATCTATTTAATTTAATTAATAAATATAGTAGATTATTTTTATATTATAGATAACTATTGTGTATTATCTAGAAAATAATTAAAAAAAAGAAAATTTATACTATTTTTAGAATTCTTAATATTCTTAACAATTTAATTCGATTTTTAATATTAAATTTAAGAATTAACTTAAGTTAAATTAATTTAATTTTAAAAAAATAGAAATTAACTTAAGTTTTAATTTGATTTCTAATATTAAAATTGTTAAATTAAATTAATTCTAATAGTTAGAACTAAAATTTAATCTAACAATTAATCTATAACTTATATAGTTAATTTGCTACTATAATAACAAAAAATTAATAAAAACTTATAATTATTTCTATCGAAAAGAAGTTGCAATATATTAAAATAATTAAGAAAACTTATACTAAATACAAGATTTATACGCAATATTATTGTTAGTATTAAAACAACTTAAAGAATATTATATTTATCTATTAATTATAAATTAAAAAATAATATAAAGAAAAAAATATTATAATAATACTATTAATAAATATTACTTGCATATTAATTGCGCTAACTTAATTAAATTAAATAAAGAAAATTAAGATAATTTATTTAAATAATAAGTTAAGCTAAACTAGTACAATTGTTAAATTAAGTTTAATATTTTTTTTAACTTAATTTATTCTCTTAAGTTTTATAAAGTTAAGTTAAGATTAAAATATTTAATTCGATTTTAGAATTAAGTTTTGTTAAATTAATATTAAGAATTTAAGCTAACTTTGTTGCGTTAATATTTGTTTATCTTATCTTATTTTATTTATATATTAACTTAATTAAACTAGTATAAAATCTATATTAATTATATATAATTAGCGTATTATATAATATTATATAATCGAATAAGTTAAATTAAATATTCAATATATATTCTTTGCTTGTTCTACTCTATTAAGCTAGGAAATTTGTCTAAACTTAGAATTGGAATTAAATAAATTAATCTAATTAAATTAAGATATAATTTAACAATTATACTAAACTAAACTTAGAATCTATAAGATTTATATAAATTATAATATATTGTTGTTAAGTATTTATTTTAATAACAACGCAATAATATAATAATTAAAAATATATATATACTTTAAAATAAAAAATAAAAATATCTTTTTATTTGTTAATTTAAAGTTAATATATAATAAAATATTTAAAATAAATAGAATTATGTTTTGCAATAATATAAAAGAGAAGTTACTATTATTTCTTAATTTTCTTTCAAATATTTAAAAAAGATAAAGAAAGAAATTAAAAAATCTTTTTTATAGATACTCTTAAATCTTAACAAGAGAATATATAAACTAGAAAATATACTGTATATAAAGATATAAAATATTACTTATTATTTAATTAAATCTTAGAAAGTTTTAAGAAAAACTTAATAAAAGATTAATGTAATTGTGCAAGTAAAATGTTGTTATAATATATTAATCTTAAGAATTAAAATTTAAAAGAAGAAAACAATTATAATATTAGTTTTTAATAATTAACAAATACATTATTAATATTAAGTTATTATATTAACAACTTAATATTATACAAAGTTTTCTTTCTAAGAATTCTCTTCTAAGATTCTTAGAAATTAATATTTCTCTAAATTGTAATTCTATATATTATATAGTCTTGTATTTAATATATTAATATAGCAATATTTTATTATATATTTGTATATAATCTTACAATTAAATTACTTAAAATAGTAATTTTTCGACTCAGCTAAATTTATTATAGTAATTAGATATCTTCTTTAAACAATTTAATTTTATTTAATTTTTTAACAATTTAATTTAATCTTAATTTTAGAATTAAATAGTAAATTAACAGTTATTTTAGTAATATATTATTAATTATTTTTTAATATTTTGTTAAGATATTTATAAGTTTGAATAATATTATTATATACAAAAAATTATCTTTTATTTCTTCTTTATTTTTACTCTTATCTAATTATATATTTTTTGTAAATTTAGTTTTATAATATATTTTACTTCGAATAATTAATTCTAAAGCTTATTAATATTTAGTAATAAATATTAATTTTTTATTATATAAATTAAAAAATTTGTTCTTCTTAAGTACAAAAAGAATCGAGTATTTTGTCTATAATTAAAAAAAAAAAAAAAAACTTATTTTGTTTTTTGCTAGATATTTGCGAAACATTTTTAACTTTTTTTCGAATAAAATTTAAATAAATTTAAATATAAATTGCTTATTTAGTTCAATTTTATAATTTTATAATTTTATAAATAATAATTAAATTTTCGATATTATTTATTAATTAATTAAAATTTACGAATTAAAATTTACTCTTATTTTTAAAGTTATGCTTATTAGTTGTAATATTAATATATAAGTTATACAAACTAAATATATTAAATTTGTTAAAAGTAAAATAATCGAATATTTTAAAATTTAAGATTTAAAATAAAGATTTAAATTAATTTGAATTATATAATTTCGAATTAAAGAATAAAGATAAACAAAAAATAAATAAAAAATAAAATAAAAACTATAA
>JAABUS010000145.1_pt1 | contig 172362 bp, 162 predicted proteins | sample 5560161 | NCBI WGS metagenome assembly JAABUS01 (sample SAMN10711885, study PRJNA513376) | rock metagenome | isolation source: Antarctica rocks | place: Antarctica: Victoria Land, Trio Nunatak nord | collected 2016-01-04
CAAAACGGCCCCCACCAAAGCGCTCACCAAAGCGCCCCCTACTAAAGCGCTCACCAAAGCGCTCACCAAAGTATCCCCACCAAAGCGCTCACCAAAGCGCTCACCAAAGCGCTCCCCACCAAAGCGGCCCTCACTAAAGCGGCATCGACCGTGCATTACCAGAATTTTGATGGGAACACTTCCTCCACATCTCGCCCTCAAGGTTTCCAGCGGCAGCGGCGAGAAGATCATCAAACCACTTTGTATAGTGTTCCCTCAATTTGCCATCTCAACAAAGACGGGGCTACTCAATATGCTCATCCTTGGTATCAGGCATCTTGGGTTCAGGGAAACCCTCCAGCCACAATTTCTTCGCCCGAGAGCCATGTCTTGCCGCAAGAAGCATTACTCAATAACAATGGGCTGAACGAAACCTCTCCTCTGAAGGACAACTCCATCGATGCTAGGGTATCTGTCCCAACATCCGTCTCACCAAGCCCAGCCTGCACCTGTCTTGTCTGCCTCGGGTTGGGTACGGAGTCGCCAAATCATTTCGCCACTGCAGAATTGACTCATCTATGTCGTTTTGCAGGATGCGGCTGGTTTCCTTATCACTATTTCAAGTCGGCACCTTACTGGGATGCTAACCCTAAACGTAAGAGCGATGAATTCAAACATCATGAGAGGCGTCATTGTGCAAAACTCAGAGATTCTTACATGTACGGCAAAAAGATCAACCGCGCTGGCCCGATCCGCCACGGAGAAATGGACTACTTTTTCTGCGCCCATCCAAATTGCACGTTCACAACTCGACGCTGGTCCGACCTCGAGCGCCACACCGCCTCCAAACATTGCACAGCTCCGAAGCCGTTCCCCTGCTCTGCCTTAGACTGCAAATACCACGGCGAGGGAAAAGGATTCAGTCGCAAAGACAAGCTCCAGAGCCATTTTCAGACCGTCCATGAGGGTAAAGCACGCCCGGGGAAGGCAAACCGTGTCATCAAGCCAAAGGCCTCTGGAAAGCCTGCTGTCAAACCAAACGCGAATACCGCGTAAGCAGCGAGATATTACAGGGGTGGCATTGACGGGAGGGACGACGCTTTGCTATGAGGGGATAGGGAGAGCTATGGAAGGATGATATTTTCAACTTATCGGTCATTGACTTTTTTGGCGAATTTCTTCTAGTTGCGTATGAGTATGGCTTTGTCACTGTCGCTGCCTCTTTCCTTTTGTTCGCTTACGAAGTAGGATCTATCACTCCTTAAGCCTTTTCCTTGTTGAACTAGCAACTCAATCATTTCTTTGGAACAGTATCTACATGTTACTTGATACAACTACGATTTGGGAACTATACACGTCCACGCTGTGGCCGTTGATGCCACATTTGGATCTTCATTAGCTTACACTGGTTTTGGTCGGGTCGCAGCGAAATAGCAGTACGCAAAAGGGTATGATGAACATTCTGAGGGTTTTATTATTTTTACTAGCTGTAAATGCTTGCGAAAAGCGTTCTTTTTGGTACTGATATTGAAGATGTGAACACTAGAACCGCTTCAAACGACCGGCTATACGGTCAATTAATGCAAGCCAACGCAATGAGGCGCACTCTGTATTGGTCTAGCGAGATGAAAGCCTCTCAAGTGTCCCATCATGTTCCAAACGCCAGTACTCTTGGGTAGTTCCATGCAGTGTTCGAGCAGCAGCAATTGTAATGGCTATGGGAGCAGTGTCATCTTCACCCTTGCCATAATCGTCTCGTTGTGAAGGTGGAAAGTGTTTCCAGCGTCTATGCATAAGACCGTGATATTATTATTGGCTTACCACTATCTTTGGGGGCACGAACGCTGAGTGCTTTCTGTCTACTCAGAAGGGTAGCTCTAAGTATGATTTGGCTGTACGAGGATTGTATGGTTTTGATAATTATCGTCGAGTTTCCCTGCAGCCTTCATAGGTCTAGCTAAGGTAGTACTGTTAAGAATTGTACTCTCCACGCAGCCTAGGCGGACAGGACTTGGTATGTAATCTTTTCCTGGGTTCCCCTACTTCTGTTTCACTTACTCTTTGTATCTTTATGGCCTTTGACATGATGCGTACCTCTCTTGTGGTAAAGACTCGCCAACCTGAGCTATTCGTATTATCAGATGCTGTGCCACCGTCCGATCAATTTTTTCGACGGGCTTTATTATGTTGGTGAGAGGTTTAGTTGTAAAGCAGAGCGAAGTTCACACAGATAACGTGATCTGTAGCCACGGTCGCCTACCTTTCTTGTCTTAAGCAACCGCCTAGCAAAGCGAAGCGCGTCACGCTCGATAAAGTCCCAAGAACATGAGATATTGATGAGTTTGTTATAAGTTATTCGGAAAACGGCGGCACAGCCCAGGAGACTCGAAGAGGATGGTGTTAGCGACCTCGTGGGAACCTAGATGTGAGTAGATCTCTGAATGTTATAATTGAATAAGGGATGAAGACAAGGAGGGAGAAGATATATGCGAAGGGATGTCTAAAGGAAAGTGTTGGGAAAAAGTGTCCAGCACCCAAAATGTCAAGAAACGGAAGTGTCGAACGAAGTTGGGGAAGTGGAGGCCTAGTTGATGCCGCCGTGATCCGAAAACTCTTGCGGGAGGCGCTTGAAGGCGAAGGACTGACAAGGCTTGGAAGCCTTCTGCTGGCGGTCAGCGCTACAGCCTTGCAATGCTTAGCAAGGCAATATGTAAGTCAGATTATCAGCGAAGATCCATATACAGTACTAGGGATTAAAATTTTACCTATCCGGTTACCCCTGAGAATCACCCGTAAAACAAATGCCCAGGCGCCAAAACAGAGGCTTCTACCCCCAAAAGAACACCGTTTGTATATTGACAGGGGCCAGACGATGTATTAGTAGACTATGATAGGCCTATAGGTAACTGGGTTTTAGGTAATAGGCCCTATCAGGGAGAAAAGATTGGTTTTCTAAATGCCAGGCCCAGATCGGTAAATTTCAAATCCACCCTACTATTGTGGTATCTGCAGAATGCTACCTACAAAGCTACTTATTCTTCAGGAACTCTCTCGTCTCGTCTCTGCATTTCAGCCTCATACTCCTCATCACTCTCCAGACCGATCCTCAGCGGTTTCGTCAGCGGCAAGAATCAGCTTTAGCCTTTAAGCAGCAGGATGTGACTTATTAAGCTAAAGAACTTTGACGCGATGATAGTTGGACGTTACGTGGAGGTCCCAATACGGTGGCGAATGAACTGTGGAGGAAGTACCATGTAGATCGCACGGATGTCGGCTGGGTGTTGAGTGCAGTATCCCAGCATCTAACGACTAATTCTAGCCAGCCTTCAGCGTCGACTGGTAGATCGACATTCCACCTCCTCCATGTATGGTAGTATTTCTATTTGAGACCCTACTATGGCGTTTCATACCAAAGACTGCTCCTGTCGCCGCTCACCTTGACAGGTTCGGGCCAGTGGCCACCGCCACAGTAGGCCCAACCGGGTATTTTGATGGTACCGTCGTGGATGACGACTGCTTTGTCGATGGGGCTGATAATGGCGGAGGCGACGGGCATGTCTTGGATGGAGAAGCCAGAGCTGTATGTGGCGTTGTGTTTGCAGGCTGGCGGGGTGCAGTAGAGGTATTCTTTTTTTAAAAGGATGCTTGAGAGGGTTGCGAGAAGGTATTGATGCGGGCCAGCCATTTAATGCATCTGTAGACGGACGCCTAGGTCAGACAATCTATGTATTTAAGGCAGTAGATGAGCATACCGCGCTCCAATGTAGCCAAACACCACAGCTCGGGGTAGCCATGAATTTTGGGCATTGGCTTCCCATTCATTTCTCAAGCCAGCATGAATTCGTGGACCGGGAGCTTTCGCCATGGTACGGAGACGCTCTATGTAGCAAGGGGCAACAGGGAGGCCTTATCGACGCTGTATTATCAAATCCCAGTCCAATTCTTGGTACTGCTGTGACAGTATGTCGGGAGATGGTCTGGCGTAGCTGCCGTGAAGCTTGCGGAGCTCCTCCGAGGCTTGCCATCTTCAACGCTCTATCCCAGACCTCATCTGTCTTCGCCTCTTGAATCATGGATGCGATGAAGAAGCAAGACTGACTCAGGCGTGGGAGGGTTGTGAACATGGATTGGTGCATGTTGAATCTGGCCCCCAGCAGTTGCCATTCTAAATTTAGTGTTTGTCACACCGCAGTGCAGGGTCCAAGCCCGTCCAAACACTCGTACGACTGACTCCCTGCAATTAGCTGGGTACTTTAAGCCTTTCTACTCGTACATTCCTCTTCTCCTTGTCCTCTACCACCGTGATCCTACAAATCGACCTTAGATACAAACGATATCCTTACAAAGCCTCATCAACTCTTTTGAATAAACAACCACAGTAACCACCATGCCTGAGATCACCCAGCCTCTTCCTACCCAGCAAATGACTCCCCCCAGTGCAAACGGTACTCCCCAGAGCATTGACCAGCAGCCCGTAAGTCCTTCCGCCCTCCCATCATCAACATCGACAAATGAATCAACCTGAAGCCTCATCTTATCACTTGGCACATCAGCAACAAGCAACAACAAGCATTGCCAAGACGGTAGTCTTTGCCGTTAGCTGACTGCGCCTGTGCTACAGCAACCCCAAGAGCCCATGCAATTGCGTGGCGGAGGAGAGAAAGGAGACATCTGCTGCGGCCTGTATGTCTATGCCTCACTGTGATGAAGTGTGGGTACGGAGTGCTGACGCTGGTGTAACAGTTGCGCAGGTCTTGCCTGCTTCGAGTGCTGCGAGTGCTGTTGCTAGAGAATGAACACCCATACTGCCACTAGCTTGATCGGGGAAGGAGACAAAGCTACGGCAGAAACAGATATCTGATGGTGGATGTTATTTGGCGTGGAAAGTGGGTGGAGCATTCTCTATATGGCATCTTGCTAGTCATGGTGTATGCGAGCATGCATCCTTCTACAATGGAACACTGAGATGATCAAGCCCTACTTCCTCCCTTCTGCGTCAATTTTCTCCATCGTGTTCGAAGATAGGATATATCCATCGTCGCCATACTCTCACATGTCCCTCCATCGATCTCTTTCTAACATAGCAGCCCATAAGTCTCCATCACCTTCATCCCCTCTTGCACAGGGAATCACATCGATTCTGCATTGCCCTGATCTTCGCAATCTGTTCCAATTCTGCACAACTTCTCCTCTGCCCACCCAGCAGGAGGAGGGCTCGGTGGGGAAAGATGAGCTCCATCGTAACCACCATCACCATGATCACGATCATCTGCAGCAAAATCATCAACATATCGTCTTCAAGCTCTCTCCCGAGTACGCCCATATGTGGTTCAGTGCAAATTCATAAGCCTGTCGCTCTAGACCGCGGAGCAGGGCGATGAGTAGCATCTATCGCTGGCTTAAAGCTATGATTGTGTCGCCCTGTCAGATGATGGAGGTTGGGGTTAGCGGGTGGTGGTGATCTTGAGGGAAATTGAAAGGAATGCCGCACATACGGTTTGGAGGGTTGGGTGATTGCTGGTGGAGGCCGTGTTGGCGATGGTCAGGCAGGTGAGGCAGGTCAGTGGTTTGAATCGTGTTCTGCGAGTTACGTTTGAAAGGATAGATTGAAGCTGAGCTTTGCAAACTGACCACGAAGATAGGCTTCGTGGGCGCCTGATAGGCGCTTTTTCATGAATTTCTTGGCAAGGCTTGTTACATGAGGTTCGGCCATTGAGGGAATAGGATTACCTTGGAAGAAAGCTATTCATGGGATTCCTAGACAGATTTGGTATACATAGAATCCGCGGTGGCGACACTGGATCGGTCTCCTCGATATGCCCATTGATCGAGTTCTCATGGAGCGACGCAGCACGACTATTGCCAAGCTTCCAAATCTTTCAAAACCCTTAGCACGCATGTTTCTAGATGATCATCGCATCCTGTCTCATCACTCATTTCTCCCCACAGGCATTTCATCCCAAACCTCGCGCCCTCCCCAGTCACCCTCCCTGGTCATCCTACCTCCTCCACCTTCCCTGCACCACAACAAGGACGCCAACCACAGCCATCACCATCCATACCATCTCCGGTGTCATAAATCTTGTGCCACCACTCATCTTGGCGCGATCCCCCAAGCACGGGGTGTCTCCAACAGTATGTACTTGGCCATATGTATTACAGAAAATCTAGTCGAGTTGATACTAGGTTTTCTGCCCCTTGGGCGAGAAGTCCGGTGAGGAAAGTGCGTATCCGTTGGCTTAGAGAGGCGAGGGATTCGAGCTGGGTGGTAGAAGGGTTAATCGGTGCGTTAGAAGGGAGGACTGGGAAGGGAGGCAAAGGAGGAGACGCACTGTTGACTCCGAGGGAATCGTTGCGTTAGTGGGCGAAACCATGCTGGTAAGTGTGTGCTTCGGTATAGGTGATCGGCTTGGAGGTTTGGGGTATCGATTGTGTGAGATGCGAAGCGAAGAGCGTGAGTCAGTAAGGTCGCTGAGATTTGTACGGAAGGCTGCGGAAAGCTCTTTCTGGGCGCGTGATAGTCGCCTCTTTCTTGACTCTCTTGACGAGACTTGTCACATTATACTCGGCCGATGAGAGATTGGAACGGATTTGGTAAGAAGTCAATTACTGATGATTGATGGGTGTAGGGGTCTCGAATCATCGCTCTGCTTGTGATTAGATGAGGGATTGGGTTTACGTCAAACAAGCAAACTTGTCGTTCTCATTCGCCCAAGCGGACATGTAAGATTCTTCTTTGCGTTTACCAGTCCGAGAATCACTATCTCGTGCATTCTGTGTCACCATTTCTCTCTCTGACCCCCCCTTAGCGAACATGTCTTCGCAGGAATATCATCACAAGCGCCACAAATGAAATCACCACCATCGTGTTGGGGCCCGAGAATCCAGCAGCTGCCGATACATATAACATCATCTCATTCGACCTGCTTTTTGGGGTCGAATAGCTGGGTTAGGGGGCTCGTCCCGGTGTGACAAAGAGAGCTTCAGAGGAGGTCAAGATTCCTGGCACAGTGGCTCCCTGTTGAAAAATTCTTAGAATAGTACTCGGGGGTGATCAAGGCTTGTCGTTCTGGTGAGAGTCACTGAAGTAGTGTTATCTATAACAGTCAGGGTTTTATGCATGAGGATTGTCATAGATGACAAGAGGAAATCTAGGAACCTTGTTCGCGGGTGTGGCAAATGCTGGTTAAAAAAGCTCACCGTCGATGATACTGCAACATTCAAGTTTTTTTGCAGTTGGCTAGCAAGGAGATTGGACTGGAGAGTGAGAAACTTCGATCGCTATCTTGAGAGATCACACGACACGAGAGGAGATGAGATGAAAGCGTTGTATCGGGCCCACCATCTACGAGCCGCAAAAGGGAAGTCCTCTCTTCGTTGACGATTCCATGCTGAAGAGCGTTACGCAAGCCCGAGATTGGAGCCGGGGATGGTTGTTGTGCCTCCATATGCTTATAGGACTGAAAGGTGATCTCAGACCAGAGTAGGCCCTGCACGTCCGACCAGCGTACCTTTTGCTCAATTATCCCTGTCCGGGCTTCTCCATTGGCAGAGATGACACCACCTGCGACAGCTGCACTGACCGTGTATCCTAATTGCGGCAGTCCTGGCTTTGTGACTTTTAGTTGGTTGTATGCGCTGAGGTTGACTCCGAGCTTTTTGAAATCCTTGTTGTATTTGGCTGGGTACGGCCCCGACCCTGCCCCCCCATTTGCGATTGAATGACTTGTCGTAAAAGTGCCTTGTCCAGGGGTTCTTCGGGACCAGCTGCCATTGACTCATAGATCTCCTTGTCTTTTTGAGCGAGATTATTGAGGACCAACTTTGAATTCGTTCCTAGGGGTGGATTTGCGAACAGATCCTGTGTAAGAGGAGTGGGAGCTGACACGGCACCTGAACCGGTGACTGCTGGGGATGAAGTGGTCGAACCGTCTTGAACTTGAGGGACTGTAGCCAGATTTGTGACCGCAGCATTTGGACGCGGGGGATTCCCTCCTCTGAGAGCTGTGAGAGCTACCCCACCAATTTTCCCTAACAGTGTAGATTTTTGTGAAGATATCCTTACGTGTGAAGCTAAGCTATTCGCGCAGTTCGATCAACTTATTCTACTCCAAGTATGAGTAAGATTTGTGGCCTTTTTAAGGGATGCTGTTGATGGAAACCAACCACCGACGTTCTTTGAATAGCCAAGGGATAAATTGTTTTTTTGATGGGTCAGCGAATCAATACACATACTAAGCTAATCTTTCTGCCATAATTTGATTTGCCAATAGAAAGCAAGCTTATTCAGCTGAACGACGCATATACACTGATCGGAATGCTGGAGCGATCATGCAACTAGCTTGGTCTCCAGCTTGATAAAGAGTCGTAAGCGGATTGCAGATTTTAACCAAAACCGATAATCTTGTAAGGTAATTCTATGCAATGCAAGTGTCCTCTTACCCTTTCCCCAAAACGTTAACCGCCTTAAAAATCTTCCTTGAAACTGTTCCTTAATCTCCAGGACCGACCCTCAGGACAGTAATTCCTCACCCTTCACTGTACACTGCTACCTTGCTCTTAGTCTTCTTCACGAGAATGATCTGGAGCTGTCGAAGCTTCTCCTTGTAGAGAAAGAGGCGAAGAATACTATCGTCGTTAAATCCATGTCCCTCATTATTCTTGGAGTATGGTAGCAATGAATTCTTGCCAAGATGGAAAAGAATATCTTCAGCCTCGCCTTGGCGCCCCTCCTTAGTTCTACCACGCTCGATGCCTGCAAAAGATAGGTCGTGCATGGTAAGAGCTCTGAAGATCTTTGTTCGTTGAGCCCTAGACAGTCCCAACACGGCCTTGAGTAGGTATTGAGCAAATCTTCGGTGTTCGGGCTTTGCTACTAATCTTTGGGCTTCATCTCTGTTCAGGCTTTGACCAATCACTACCAATGCTTTATTATTGGGGAAACCCTCGAGAGGTTGTGGGAGAAAAGAAAAGCATGCCGGGTAAGCGAGACATCATAGAACCCAGTCATGCTCGCATTTTTGCGCCTCTTGCTCTCTTGCAATTTTTTCTGCTGCTAGCTGCTCTTCCTCCTTTTTGCGCCTTGTGTCTCTTTGTGCTGCTGCTTCCAATGCGTGTCTCAATTCGGCTTCCAGCTCGCGAGCACGTCCACGTCGCTCCCTGCTCTGCTGGCCCAGAAATACATTATGCCCTTTCTCAAGCCCTTTAAGATCGTTGCTCAACTAGTCTAACTGGATACGTTGGTTCGTCTGCTGCTGTAGTTGTTCTTGATGCTTCGCGTCGTTCTCTTTTTCTGCAGCTTCTATGCTTTGGGTCTAGATTGACGTACGGAAATTGTTTCTATTTATGGCTTTTGCTTCTTCTTTGACAATTTCGCAGTCTCTCTGTTCTATTCCGTTGATTTTGACTTCTAGAGACCGTACTTTGATCTTGAGCTGTAGGAATTTCTCGATTCTTACTCGTGTCGCCGCAAGCCATTCTTCCCTTGCTGCTTCATCTTGCTTCTCCTTCTCGGCACGCTTCCTAGCTTCCCTTTCCCACCAGGTTGGTCTGGCTCCAGCTGTCTTTTTTTTCTCGGCACGCCTCCGGGTCTCACTCTCCTGCCAAGTCTCGCTCGATGCATCTGTCTTTTCTTTCTCAGCACGCCTCCGGGCTTCACGTTGCTGCCAGGTCTCTTGCGCATTCTTCAGATCCTCCGCCCACTGTTCCCCTTTAGAATTCTCATAAGAATTTCTTTCCGGTGCATCATCTGTAGCGATGTCTTCATCCTCTGGAAGCGTTCTGTTGTACAGAATCCTGTGGTTTTCGTTCGAAAGAGTATCGTAAGCCTCATTCAGCTTCGACCATTGAATCAGTATCAGCCATAGTTCTATGTAAGGGACAGGCTTTTCACCTCTTGCATATCGGCAACAGCATTACGACTTCCCAGATTCTTGTCAGGATGTAGTTGGAGGGCCAATTTACGGTAGGCTCTATTGACTTCCATAGCTTGAGCTCGTCGAGTAACTCTTAGGATGTCATAGTATGTCCCTACTCTGCGCGGAGCCATGATGTTGGATGAATGGTGGTTGAGGAAAACTTTGGATAGTTCTTCCGGTGGGGACTTTTTGAGGCGACAACTTTTCAACACATGCATGGAAATGAATGGAGCAGTAGTAGTCAATGATAGCGTTTGCTTACAAATAATCTTGTTTGATGCATGAATGAGATGGGTATAAGTAATCCTTTGTGGGCACTGTAACAATCGAATTAGTTCGAATTTTCATAATTTCATCCGATTGACTGGCGACCTCAATGCTTGTCATTCTCGGAAATGCCAGAATCTCTTGTCACGCTGGCAATGTGGCAGTTTTCAATGGCACCTTGGTACCACAATGAGTAGGAATCCGAGTAGGTGATTATCCTTGCTAGCCTGTTGTCAAGTCGATAAGGCATATCATTTGGGGTCCTTGCCTTTTTTACAAGGCTTATCATAGTCCTAGTGGAGTATAACTACCGTAATGGCCATTAGCTGATTTGAGTGGCTTGCATCATAAGGACATTAGTAGTTTATGGCATAGATCTGCTTACGCTACTTCTATGAAGAAAAGACCCCAACTTCTCGTTATCTGCTTGTTATAGATAAACTAGTGAACGATGAGCTGGCGTGCATCTTTGATACTTACAAGTAAAAGTGTAGATATCCATGCTGAAACCCTATCAAGACTCTTTTTCTGCTTTCAGTGCTGTCCACCTTTTGCTTCCTGCGGTCCTTGGGCGTCAAAATTCGTCTTGATAGTCGCCTCTAAGTCTTTCACACATGCCTGCCGTCTCTCGAACCCCTGACTCAGATATTCCTGATATTCGCTTTCTAACCGTTCTAGTTCTTTTTGATGGGCCATCAACCTGATTCTCATATCGATCAAAGACGTCATGCGTCCCTGATGCCTCGCAAACCTTGATTCCTCCAATTCCCATATTTCTGGCTTCCGTATTGCTGTAAGTAGCTTGTTCTCTTGCTTGAGTTTCCTCCACCAACACATGGAGATCTCGCTGCTCTCCTTCTCTGATTTTAGCTTCTGTTGCCTGGATTTTCGTATTGAGTACAGGGATATTGCTGATCTTCAATCCCGCCTTCGCTGCCCAAGCAGCATCCTCGAGCGGATCCTCTTCCCTAGCACATTCTTCCTTTCGGGTATTCCGTTCTTAGCTTCGTGCTGTCTTTTTGATTCCTCTACCCGTCGCTTTTGAGCTTTACGCTGCTTTTGCGCCTCCTTTTCTCGCTGCTGCTGAGCTCCATGTTGCTTCAGATACCCCTCTTGCCGACCTTCAGCTCTTAACCCGTAGTTGGAGGGGGCTTCCTTTGCATATGCAGCTTTGGTGTATGCCCTTTTTCGTCTGGAGAAGCTTTGCGTCATAAGATGTCCGGCGATTTCCATTAGACAATACTTCGTGGACTTTATTCAACTCTTGAAAGTTGGCAACCGGAAGAGGGTTCCCCAGATCCTTGTCTGGATGACGTTGAAGGGCTTATTTGAGGTATGAATTTTTGATCCTCTGTTGATGAGCCTGTTGTCCAACACCAAGTACCTGTTAATGAATTCTCGTTGATGTAGTTGGCGCCATGGCGTCTGGATGTTGCGAGATTTGCCGTAAAAATGGTAAAAAGTCTTCGAGATTATGGTACGATAGCCTCCTGACCTTTTGTTATGTTACCCACGTTTGGTCGAGGTTCGACACATGTTTCGTAGCGGCGTTGGTATTTCGTTAGCACTCAGTAGACACCAAACCAGATCATGTATCGTGCTTGAACAAAGAACTTTATACATTGGGTAAAAGGGCGAGACATTGAAGCAAGCATTACGCATAGGCGTCTGCATATTAGCCATTTGGCTGGTGCCAACTCCTGAAAAGAACTAATGCAACGCACATCTGCCGTTTCAAAGGCCTTGTATATCACCCAGCACGCCTGGTTCTGGCCGCATCTCTGCAAAGAGAGCTGGTTGGAGATTTAATTTTACCGATGAAAATTAATCTCATTGCGAGGACCAAGTAAGATCCATCCAAGTCTGTTCAATTGAAATTGAACTAGTAAACAATATGAATATCTGCCGTTGTGTCACCGTCCTCCTTTGCCCGGAGCACTCCGAACAATGTGCCATCCTTGCTATCAAGCACCCAGCTTCGCCTGTGCTTCTACCTCCCTTTCATTTGCATCAGTAGCACAACAATGATCACAGCCAGGAATATCCCAAGTGTTGAGGGTGCTTTGAATGATGACGCTGCGGAGCATGTCGGACGCATCCATTCATAGCCAAGGGTGCCGCATATAGATTTTAGGGCTCGCTGATTCTCCTGACTTTGGCGGAGGGTTTGAGAGACAAGCTCGTTGAGGCGGTTGGTGAGCGAGGTGAGAGTCGCGAGCTGGGAATAAATGTTAGCAGAAGCTAAATGAAGACTGCTGTGATGCCATGCGGTCTTACGGCTGCGCTTGTCGAATTATCTGCTGAAGACATCGTAGGCGGCGATTTTGAATTTTGTAGATCGGTCTTTTTTGATCGATTCTGGTCTTGTCTTGTTGAGATGTTGTTTGTGGCTACGATGCACCTAGCCGAAAGCGGGTGTTTCGAAGATCAGGTAGAACAAAGAACTGTTTGCGTCAGGTTTGACCTGGAATGAGCGCTCAATACTGATTGCTTCTGAAGCTATAATCGCCTTCAAAAGGATGCAGACGGAGACTGATGCTGCGATAATTGAACGCAGTCGTGATTGTGAGTCAAAACTGTCAAAGACTCAGGGTCCCAAGTCAATCTTCACTTCGTAGCACTTGCAATGGTAGTGTTGGTGCCTAGGCCCCAAATGTGTCACCCGAACAAAACGAAATACAATAATGAAAGAGCGATGCGCGGGAAATATTCGCACAGCCCCAGATGTAATAAACGGAGTAATGAATGAGCCTTATTGGCCATCAACCCCGACAGTCGCGATCACGACAATACTGCAAAACACTGCTACTGTGACGTTTTGATTTCAATCCCACATCGGCGACCGTTAGGCAGTCTCTCTTTCGATGAAAGGGTGGAGCACCAGCTAGGAGGCATGAAGTAAGAGATTATGTAGGGTACTCATAGGACCAAATCAGCAATAGAGGCACACGAATTTTCTCTCTACACGAAGACGACGACAGACGCAGACCGTAACTAGCGATCACAGCCAGTGAAGTATTGGCTATGCGTAAGACCAATCATTGTGTGGCATAAGACTCATGAGCGGCCAGAAAGTCGAGTCACTGTATTCCACGTGAAAAGTGCGGCCTACGCTCTAGAGCCAGTGGACCGAGTCCGGACCGAGTCATGACGGCCAGAGCCAATTTAGATGCCACATCTTCACACCCAACTCGAGCAGTAATTGACCGCATGAGACTGGTAGGTCCTTTGATATGAGCTAGGATGAGCCTGTTCGACGACTCGGGAACCAGTCGCTTTGGAGTCTTCAAGGAACCTGGGATGTTGTTATGCTTAAACGGTTAGAAAGACGAGCTTCCGACAGGCCCAAGTCATGGGTCAGTCAAAGGATCTTTGGGCTGCACTGAGCGACGAGCGCTTGTACTATATGTCAAACCGCTCCTTAACCGCTCCATTTACGGACCATCCAGGAATGCATCAAAAGTGGTTGCTATTCCAATCGGATATGCTTTGCCGTTACCCTTGGAAGGTCTACGATCTTTTGCAAAATTGAGCATGCTACCTTCGCAGCCGTAGACTGCTTACTCTCGTGCCGAGTCTTCTACCCAAGCTCTTCAGTAGCAGTATGTCCCACTGTACACGATAGACTATCCGTCGACTTGTTCAAGTGGTGGGGGAAGACTTTGTCATTCACCCCTCGGTAGGTCCACGGGCAGGAAGGCTTCGAGCAGAGCGAGGAAGGTCGAGAACGTGCCTGATTGCCATGCGAGGGCGCTGGACCGTTGCTGGTTCCAGGACGTCGGGACTCTCATTCTTTTTAGGACAGGAAGTCAGGTCAGTGGGACGGAGTGAAAGCACTGCAAAAATTGCACTAGGCCTTGAGTTGTGAGATGAGGGTTCAAAGAAAGAATACGAACAAACCACAACACTATTGTACCAGCGCCATTGGGATCGCAAGCGCGTTTGATATATCGACTGATATTGATATGTCGACACAGCGATCGCGAACATCACACCTTCCCAATGAACCAATATCTATTCACCACAACGGAATGGCAGATGTTTCCAGCGCAGCCCCTGCATAGCTTGCCGAGTGAATACAAGAATCTGTGGAATTTCTCCAAGACAGCTAGTCGTTACTTCATACTCTCCACTTTCTCTGTGTCACACACTGTTAAGACACATCCCTCAATACTCTTGATTTTTGAAGCACAAAGACCTTCTCCTTCCCTTGCTAGTCGGAATCACCTTCCAATATATTACATCCAATATCACCACAGACATATTGTGCTCGAGATTCTCCCAACATGATCAATAGCATTACTGTGGCTTGGGCCATCCCAGTAGATACGGCGTTTGTCGGCGCCCGCATTGAAGCGTACGCCGAGGCTAAAGCCACAATTTCTATGCTCCGGCTCTGCATCAAATACGCTCAGACAGGAACGTCTCTGGGTAATATACCCACGGAAATGGTTGAGAACGTGGCTACACACGTTCGTCAATCTATCTTCGAATCACGCCTGAAAGGCTGGCAGAACGCCATGATCTGTTGCATGGGAGAGTGCTCGCCTCGTGATCACATCAGCCCAGAAGAGTTCTGCGATCTAGTGCCGGAGTATTTGAGTGATATGGAGGACGATAGTGACATGGAAGGCGAACTCATGATGGAGCTAAGATGTCAAGGTATTGGCGACGATGAACACGAGGAAGTGGTTCTCGAAACCTTGTCTAAGATTGGTGAAAACTTTGTACCTCGAAAAGGGACTGACTTCAGTAAATACAGGAAGGTTTGAAGCCCAGTGAACGCTGATCGATACAATATACTAATAATCCAACGTAGACTTTCACTGAGCAGTTCGGGCTCGAGGTTTATTTTACCGTTTCCTGCGACTACTCAGACAACAACGTCTTACCCATGTCTCCTGCAAGAAAAATACTCGCATATCTGATACTGCCATCAGTCTATTCTCACGTGAGAACATCCCAAGGTCCATTGGAGGTTTCCTTCCTCTCCGCGATGATTGTCGACCCATCACTTACTAAGGAACCGTCTTCTGAGCAGCATGATCTTTTCAAGGCCGCAATGAGAACGTTGCAATTGAAGCCTTCGGTGGACCCTGTACAAGCTACATCCACCTATCCCACACCAGATCGCGCTTCGTTAACCGCAAAGGACAACCTCGTTAGACACGAAGAGGCCAACGTTAACACGCACTGGTGCTCGAAGCGAAAAGTAACGCAAGATCATGCTTCTGGTAAGCAATGATAAGCAACGTGGTAGTATAATGGCTAATACTTTCAGCAATGGCGTTGACGGAATGGCCAAAGCTTATGGTGCTCGCATCAGGAAAAGATTACGCAACTGAGCCAGACTATTGACAATCTTTGCCATATTGCTTCTACTAGGATCTCACTTACCAATCACGATGCTGATAAATGTAGAGTAGATGCAAAAATCTTGTCCCCATGTCGAGGCAGTCATTGATATCATCATCTAGGTACAGTAGCTGCTCCATGTCCATGATGCTCAACCCTGCGCTACAGAAATGGATTGTATCTCAAGAAGGAATCAGGATCGACTAGCTAGTTATAACTGATGAGCTCCTGTCTGTGGAGGTCGAGGAATTGCGCTTGATATCGATGCCAACTCGACTCTCTGATTAGCCAGACTACATCTAGGTTGGGCGCCCTGCCACTCATGGCTTCATCCCTTCGTCACTTGATGATCTCAATTAATTCATACCACGCCATGTCTTCATTGCTGTAAATGTACTAGCGATAGCTGCAAACTTCTCATTCAATCTCGCCTACTACTCTTGTCATAATCCTACTCGAAGCCTACTACGAGCTCGTACTCGTCATGAATCCAGAGCGACCTCCCCTGTAAAGAGGTATACAATTCCATGACATGTAGCTTCCTGCATTTTGGGATATTGTCAGCTGGAACACCATTTGACGACCATTGATAACGAGACCTTGAAAGGTACTCTACCTTACATGGCGTAGGCATAGTAGCCGGTCAACTTTCACAGCCGCGCTAAATCCACCCAGAAGTGGAGATACCAGCATGCATCCTCGGTCCCTCGGTTCTCTCCGAGATGTCAAAGCTGACGGCTCAGGGGGCAATTACCTCGATGGATCTTATTATCCTCGCTCCTGGCGGAAACACATACTCGAGCTTGATGGCCAATCTCCCTTGAGCTCAACGGCAGACACAATGCGCCCTTCCCCCAAACCATGGCCCACCGATACTCTCCTCCGCTTCGACCCATCAAGCTCTCTCATTCCCAACCAACCCAATCCTTATTCCAGCGCCGCTCACGATGGCTTTACGCCCTCCCCGCCCTCACCATAATCTACCTATGGCACACTTCCCACCTCACCCTCCTCCCCCACCACGCCCCGGTCCACGCCCCCTCCCTCATCTACAAAAACGTCGACTGGTCCCGCTATGCCTACAGCCAGTACGCGACTAATAGCGCCTACCTCTGCAACGCCGTCATGGTCTTTGAAGCTCTCTCTCGCCTCGGCAGCAAAGCTGACCGTATCCTTTTCTACCCACAAGAATGGGATACCGACATCGCTGACCTTGATGACCGAGATAGTCAGCTGCTTGTGAAGGCTAGGGAGTGGTATAAGGTCAAGCTTATGCCGGTGGAAATACCAAAAGAGGGCGATGATGCGTGGAATGGGAGTTTCACGAAATTCATGGCGTGGGATTTGACGCAGTATGAGCGCGTGCTGCATTTGGATAGTGATATTACGGTGCTAAAGCACTTGGATGAGTTGTTCATGGCGCCGAGTGCGCCGGTGGGGATGTTGAGGGCGTATTGGAGATTACCGGACGAGAAGAGGTTGACGAGTTTGTTTGTGCTGTTGGAGCCGGATGAGGACGTGTATCAGCAGTTGATGGTTGCTGCGAGACCGGATCATAGGGCGAAGAATGATTATGATATGGAGATTCTGAATAAGTTCTTTGGGGATTCGGCGATGGTGCTGCCACATAGGCAGTATGGGTTGTTGAGTGGGGAGTTCAGGGCTAGTGATCATAGGAACTATTTGGGGAATGATTTGGAGACCTGGGACCCGGAGAAGGTGATGAGGGGGGCGAGTTTGGTACATTACTCGGACTGGCCTTTGCCTAAGCCGTGGGTTATGTGGCCATATAAGCTGATTGGGGAGATAATGCCAAGGTGCAAGCTTGGGCAGCATGGGAATGATGATTGTAGGGACAAGAAGATCTGGACTGGACTGTACGACGACTTCAGGAGGAGGAGAAAGGTAAGAGAAAATCTCCAATATTCGATTCGCTAATCCTGACCTCTTCGTAGGATATCTGTGCCCTGCTCTCAGCTCCAGCTCCAGAGTGGCCTCCTAGAGAGACAAATATAAACACTACTAAGAAAGAAATTTGAAGATTGCGACTAAGGTAGCCACGATATCAAAGACTTCAAGCCCGTTCGCTGGTGAGTTCCCGCTCAATTCCATATTGGATCGTATCAATCAATGCTCGTGTGCCAGGACTTCTCCCTCCTATTGACGTCTGTAATGCCACCCATCTGGGGCGTCATACGGCTTCTGCCTCTAAGACATGACGATGATGAGGCCTTCGTGCTGTCTGTTGGTCAGTCCCCTCTGTATGCCATTCTGCAATGTGTCAATTAACGCTCGATCCCAGCACAAGAATCCACGCGAGAGCCCCAGCCACGCGTTATTAGAGCAGGAGGACAAGTACTTCTGCTTTTCTGTAGTGTAAAAATCATGACAAGGGTCGGCTCAATATTTCATAAAGTAACTCTTTGCTGCTTCAAGAGTAATTCTAACGCGTAGCTAAGTGGGCTCGATCCCTTCTGAATCCGACTCTGCTGCATCAATATCAATGTGGATGACATGATAAATCAGGAGGATGAGTGTTGTCAGCCAGTATAGTAACGTGTGAATGAGCATCCGCGGAGTACTTGCAGTACCCTAAAAATTCTGTCAATTCTTGCAAAGGGATTTTAGGCGCGAATTTGAAGGCTCCTTCCCTACCGTATTCATACTGCCAGGTCGAGGATTTCTCCCTGTCAACACTACTAGGTCAAGGGCTAATTTCCTACGTCAAGACTGCTAAAATTCGATTACCTCAACTACAACACGCAACGTTTGATGGATACCTGCTATGAAAACAGCAAACATCGTACATTACCTTGCCTACTCCATCGGTCCACCTCGCATGACTACCTTCACTAATTGTATACTTGCCCGACTTGCACCCTTTCAAGCCTGACACAAGAGCTTTCCGGGTGTTCCACTTAGCCTCAATAATGGCCCCGGGCACAGCGACCTTCTATCAGGTTTTAGGCATCACGCAACAAGCCACAACGCAGGAGATCAAGGATGCTTATCGCCGGCAAGCAATTCGTATGCATCCGGACAAAGATTGTAACAATCCAAAAGCCAAAGAAAACTTCCAAAAGGTACTTTCCCCCTCTTCTCAGTCACACTGGTGTCAGTTTTCAGAGCTACCCAACTAATTCACTAACAGCTAAATGAAGCATACGAGACGCTCATTGATACGAATGGACGCCAAACCTACGACAGGAAACATGGTACCATCCCATTCACCGCCACACTACCAATCGCACAGAAACCTAACGTGCTTACAGGTCGGGCATCTAACCGTCACGCGTATCACTACTGGGGTCCATCCGATGACAACTGGGAGCCTGCGCACTATACACCGGCGCCACAGGATTGGTACGAACGATGGGCGCAAGCCGAGAAGGAGAGGACGGAGAAGTATGTTATTCTGGAATTATTCCGTACGCTACAACGGCGGGAATGGCTTCTTACCCTTTGTGCTATCGATAATTGGGCTTCTTACCCCTCATTTAATCGCGAAACATATCTAACAACGGGATTTTACAGAGAAAACAAAGAGCGGAAAGCAGCCGAAGCCCGTACCAAGAAAATTGCCAACGAAAAGCAGGCCATGGGCTGGTTAATCCGCCAGCAGGTCCTGCTCAAGGAAGTCGTGCGCTTGGGTCTGGAAATCGATATGGCTGAAGCTGTGAAGGGAGGATCCTATAATGGAGAACCAGATGCTACACCTGTGACTGATGCTGATGACGAATTTGAAGAGCACACAATCTTCGTAAGCCACATTTCTGTGGTAGTTCCCTCAATTTTAGCCAAATTGAGCGCCGCAATCTATATGTTCGGACCCTATACTGATCAGCCTACTAGTGCGAAGACATAAAATTGAATAGCCTGAAACGAGACCTACAGAATAACCTGGGTCACTACCACAGCATATGTCAGCAGCAACGGGGAAAAGGCCATGAACAAGAGGCATTGAGCGCCGAACGCGACTTGGAGGCGGCAAGAGACAGACCAAGACCGGGTAACAAGCCAGAGAACCCGATCCCTGCGCAAGCTACAGCAACCAAATATGAACAATCCAAGAGGGCTAACAAGCCCGAGAAATCCAAACCTACGAATGCTACACCCGCGCAACGTGAACCAGACAAGCCGGAGCATACCCGAAACTCGACCCAGAAAGATGCTCCATTGCCCAAAGACTCAGTCGCACGGGACTCCAGCGGCGCTCCATACAGTCAAGAAGGGCGGGAGCAAGCCAGTCATCGCCGGAAGGAATATCGTCTAAAGCAACGCAACGTGCAAAGATGGTTAGCCGACCAGGGAAAAGTAGTCTCAGCTTCTGTTAACGTACCACCCATCGAACCTTCCTCAGCTCCACCTACTCCTTGCCCCGCCACCGCTCCTTTCGTTCGTGCTGAGCGTTCCAAGTCAGATCAAAAGCCTAGTGGACCGTCCTCTGTGACTGATGTGACATCCGTCGATTCAGAGCAAGCCCCGGCCTCGTCGGAGCTTCGAGCTTTGCACTTGTCACATGTGGATCTACATCAGGGTTTTTGGGAAATTGTCGAAGATGAGGATCGACGTTGCGCTATGTGCGAGATGTTTGGCACACTACTACAATGTCCCGCCTGTGAGATACAGGCATGTTCGAATTGCAAGTCTGCTCTCGGGGCGCCAGGGGGATCTTTCGGGCCTCGTGCGAAAGCGAATTGGATGTAAGGACTTGTCGGGTCAGTTGGAAACATGTGGGAATCGGGAGGACCTTGTATGGGATGATATCATGCTTGTACTGATGTACTAAGAAAATGAAAAAGTTGTCTCGGAACGGGCAAGAAGCCCAGTGCTTGTTAAGAAATTGCGGAAAGATAAGCGGAGACGCCGTCGTTTAGAGGGCTACATTGAACGATTCGTCTCAATAACCACCTTCCCAAAGAGCACAATAGCACTAATACTGAACGGGAGTAGCTTCCACTGATAAGAAGATAAGGAATCTATACTGCTAGCTCTTGCTACATGGTCCCTTACTGTATCTAGGAAGTTGTTTTTTGGGAACCCCATCACACAACGACATCTAAATGTGAACTACTAAAAAAAAACAGCTCGAGTCTTTTTGCCTTCTCGATCAATGGACTCATACGACTTACTGATCGTCAATGGTCTAGTAGTAACTGCATCTGACATTGGCCACTATGATATGGCAATCAAGGAGGAGAAGATAGCCTTGCTGGCACCTACTGGCTCACTCACAGAACTCAATGCAAAGCATGTCATTGATGCCGAAGGCGGATATGTCATGGTGAGAGTATTTTGCTTTTCATTCTTCTATCGTAATAAATACTCATTTTATTCAGCCAGGCGGCGTCGACGCCCACGTCCACCTTGAAGAGCCGCCCCTATTTGGGAAAGGCCGAAGCGCAGATACTTATGAGACTGGTATACCACCCTGTTCCATTTTAACCCAAGTATCAGCAGCTGAAAGGAACAACAGGCACCAGTTCCGCAATTTGCGGAGGCACCACCACCGTAATAACATTCGCACCCCAAAGCAAAGCCGACGCCTCCCTCCTCACCGTTCTCCGGGATACTCACAAAAAAGCAGAAGGAAACTGCTACACAGATTACTCCTTCCACCTCCTCGTAGGCAATCCCACCACCTCTGCCCTAGGCGAATTCCCCGCCCTACGCGAGGAAGGCATCTCGAGTCTGAAAATCTACATGACATACGAAGCGCTCCAACTCCGCGACAACCAGATTCTAGACGTCCTTCTAGAGGCGAGGAAAAACGGAATTACTACCATGATCCACGCCGAAAACGGCGACGTGGTGGCTTGGATGAGCGATCAGCTTGAAGCAAGGGGCTTGTTTGCGCCGAAGTATCATGCTACGTCCCGCCCGCAGCTATTGGAGACGGAGGCGACGAACAGGGCTATTGTGCTGTCTGAATTGATAGATACCCCGATCCTAATCGTGCATGTCTCTTCACCGTCCGCTGCTAAGCACATCCGCGACGCACAAACCCGCGGTCTTCCTATCTATGCAGAGACGTGTCCGCAGTATCTCTTCCTCACGCGGAATGATTTGGATAAAGAGGGGTTTGAGGGCGCGAAATGCGTTTGCTCGCCCCCTCCACGTGAAGGGCCGGAGGACCATGAAGCTATATGGCGTGGACTGCAGAATGGCACTTTTACAGTACTAAGCTCAGACCATTGCCCCTTCGTGTACGAAAATGCCGAGTACGGCAAAAAGAGTGTCATCAGCGAGGAGTATCCCCACGGCAGATTTAGGTATATACCCAACGGCTGTCCCGGTATCGAAACGAGATTGCCACTCGTACTCAGCGAGGACCGACTTGCGTTGACCAAGTTCGTGGAAGTCACGAGCACGAATGCAGCGAAGTTGTATGGCTTATACCCACAGAAAGGCGCCTTGTTACCGGGCTTGAGTGATGCGGATTTGGTGGTTTGGTATCCGCAAGGGCGATTGGGGCAGTTGGAGGGAGGGAGGGGGAGTGGGATGTTGAGGCGTTTTAGAGAGGTGGATTCCGTGCTTTGTTAAGTCCTTTGGAACCGATATGGTGGAAGATTCGCTTGAGAGAGAATGGGAAAGCGCTTGAAGGAGAAAGTGACGAAAGATAAGGATTTGCTATGCAATGCTGGCTCAAGGTACATGCCACAGTCAAATCATCCTAGGCTAATTAAGACGCTGCACTCTTTCTCTTTTCGATCTCCTTATTAGTACTTCGCAGCCTTTCTCGCATCTGACTGCGCTTTGTGTCATATTTCCGTTGCACCAAAACTTCTTACCCACGGTGGCTTGGGAAATGGTGATGATGAAAACTCCAAAACAAAGCTGCTCAAAGATGGTGAAGTCCCAAATGATTCTCATCGTCTTCGGGGTTCAATGGTGGTGAACTAGACCCATTAACAGGCTTCGTGGGCAAATAAATATAAGGTTTTTGGCTGTGGAAGTCTTACAAAATTTGCTCTTTGTTGCCTCATATCATGGCAGTATCCGAAGAGATTGCATAAAGTTCATACGCGGTCAGGTAGTAAACCTTCAGAGGATTCCGCTGAGCCTGTTGGGGTTTCGGTGTATCATCTGGCTAGAAGGGTCATAACCTTAGTCGTTGCAACACGTCTACATATCTAGCAGATTGTGTCGTGGAGTCATGGTAAAGTATCCATCAACGACATGGCGCTGGACTAAATCGAGATTGGCTTCGAGAAGAATGGAGGGGCGAATGGGAACTTGAAATACTCTAAACAGGTGAATCTCACGTTTTGTGATAGCCTTTGGAAAGGTATGTTGGCAATTTCTCATCACGGAAGTCATAAAGGTCTATGCCTGAACCCTAGGTATAGAATCGGGTATACTTAGTAACTCTCTTCTCGCGCTCCTCGTCGAAACAGCGTGTCTCCTCGTCGGACCACGACATAAGCTCCTCAATTGCCCGTTGATCACGTTCACAGCAGAGTTTGAGATCTGCTCCGCCATGAATAAGCTCTGTCAGAGCCACTCGTCTGTCATGAAAGCTCTGTTTGGATTCGTCTTTGCTGAATCCCGCACGAGGTTGTTTGACTACATTCTGTAGCCGTGCCATTTGTTCGCAATCTTGAGGAGACATCTGGAGCAAATGTTCCACTCTTTTTCTATATTTAGGCTCGCAGAGATCGGAGTTGGCTCCAAGCTTTGTCAGCAGATGCAGTGTTTCTTTGACCAGCAGAGAAGATGAACTGCTGTTACCTGATGACTCGAAACTTTCGCTGTGGATTGCACTGGTCAGTGCATTACATCGCTCTCCTTGTACCTCAAGGACGTAATCGACGTCTGCTCCTCTCCCAATAAGCGCCTGTATCATATCTAGGTATCCGTAGTATGAAGCTGTAAAAAGCGGCGTGGTCGTTCGTCCGATTGTAGGGATGTTGAATTTGGGGAATACGATGATGTCATCCGTGTAGCGATAGGTACGCTCACAGACTATGTTGGCATTGGCCCCAGAGTCAAGAAGGAGAAAGAAACAATTGAGGCATCCAGGCTCTCTGCAAGCTGACGGGACAGATGGGTGGTCTAACCAACGGCGCCCCCGACGACGGTGTATGGTCCTGACTAAAGGCGCGTCCACAATAAATTGTTTGTTGTGGTAATAGAAATTGTACTCCGGCGACGCGAAGAGACTATATTCAGGCGATGATTTTGGTGTGAGACATGTGAAAGCGTCTATATTTTCATCATCAGGGTCACAAGGAAAGGTGAGACCATTGGTGCCGTCAACATTAGCGCCATGCTGGAGGAGAAATGCGACTTTGTCGACGTCTCCATCATACGCTGCCCCTACAAGACTTTCTTGGATGTTTTTCCAGCTGGCCCCAGTGGTCACGACTACCCTGCGCAATTCCAATGTCAGAAATTTCATCTGCCCCTTTGCGTCAATGTTTAGATCTGCCCCACTGGCCAGCAAGATCTTTACAATTCTAGCACGACACAATCCGAGTGCCAGTGAGAGTGCTGTCTTACCCGCGGATGGCGGCCTCATCCTTTCATTGACGTTGGCTCCTTGTTGTAGTAGGCATTCGATAGCCTCGACGTTGTCCATGGAAACAGCCATGCCGAGCGGGAGTAGGTATATGTTGCAAGTGTGGTTGGCAATCCATCTCAAAAATCGCAGTCCATCATGTTGTCGATTTGGATCGGCTCCTCTATTCAAAAGAAACCTCAACATATCGTTGTGCCGATTCATGACTGCCCAGTGCAATGGTGTGATGTATGTCCCTCTTGTCTTGTCGGGGTCCTCGTCTTGCTGGAGCAAGGATTCCGCAACCTTTACCAATCCAAGACAAGCAGCGAATTGCAGGGTGCCGATAGGCTTTCTCGACTCCTCGAATCCTATCTCTGCAATCTCTTTCTCCTGTTGTCTCATGATTTGGCCATTCCAATCTAGGTTGACCAAGAAGATCCTTGGCTCCAAGGGAGTTCAGTGTCAGAGCTTGCCACGAAGCCATCCGTCATAGATTGCTCAGTCCTATGATGTTCCTTGCGTCAGCTTGCTGCGATCGAGAACTACATACACTAACATCGATTTACAATTTACCCATCTCTGGCTTGGCACTGGTAAATTCTAAATCCTTAGTACTATACACTCCGACCAGAAAGTGACCGTAAGCGAATAGCTTGAGGAGATTAAAGCAAGTATGCGCTTGCGCTTGCTCTAGCTCGCGGGCTGTTCTTCTTCTCCTAGACGATAATTGCTTTGATTCTCTCTGGTGATAACTGCTAACTGAGCTGTCATGAGCGCCAGCATGGTCTGGGAGACTGACAGGCAAGATTTGAGCATCGTTTGTTGATGTTTGGATATCAGCCTCAGCCCTAGTATGCTTGGCATGTACCATAAGTAGCAGCAAACCTCCATAGATAAACAACAAGTCGTTCCTCCCAATTCCAACAGAGCTTACCGTCGGCCTGCCCGAATAGATCTCGCTATGTTACACTGTGCCTCATGAAGCACAGCCCAGACGGCAGGCCAACATTGATACAAAAAACTCGTAGCTAATCAAAACGAAGACCTCCGAACGGTAGGTACACGTCTGCAGAGATCTCAGAGCTACGTGTACAGAGCTAGAAATTATCGAAGCGCAAATTTGGAGCCAAGGCTTTAATTGGTGTCAACGGTGCAAAATAGACCCCATACAGTGTTGGTCGGTATGGTATCCCATCCACTGGTAGAGGGCTCGTCTATAGGGCTGAGTCCCGCCGCCAAGCCAAACGAGCCCAATTACCACCAGTGGATGGGAATAGATCTCATACTGTACGCACCGACAAGGAAAAGAAGGCGCACCCTACTCATTATACCGCGGTATGCTGAATAGTGCGTATACCATCCAAAGCCTTGATTCGAGCGAAACGCAAAGTGCGGTAAAAAGCGTCGGATATCTCTACTTGGGAACCTCTCTTATCTCAAGAGTAAAGTATGATCGGATCAAAGCCTCGGAACATTTCCTTCGCATGTCGCGTTTGTTGGCCTCATATCGCCTTACCGCCCACATGGTATCCCTTGCAAGTTGGGACAGCCTGCTTGACGGAACACTTTTACATCGCAATATGCCGAGCTCGGTTGGACAAGCAGAGTAGGAGAGCGCCATGGCGTCGTACTGCAATCGTTTCCCCAGGTCGAGATGGCCATACTGCCAGCTGCTCCCGCCACTTCTGTCGAAAACCGTCTGATCATTTGGGGTCTCTGGGGGGGCATCAGCAACATCATAAGAAGGAATAAATTCAACGAAGTCGAAATCGAGATCAGATGGGACGATGAGTTAGTAGCATACATATATCTCACGAGACCGCTCGATCTTCAAGACAATGGCGGAAATGGGACTCAAGGCAAAGTGGAGAAGGACTTGGATCCGTCACTCAGCCTCAATGAAACGTTCAACAACGGCACTTCTGATGGTCTTGATACCCTCACCTACAGCGACTTCGACTGGCTGCCCCGTTACGCTCAAGGAGGGAAATTACTCACCCCTGTGGAAGCCTTTGTCACAATTCTGGCCGGATTGAAGAATATAGCCCCGGCCGAAGCTACCGACAAAGTTCTCGCCCCGTTTACGTCATCCGCCGATGGGACAGACGCACATCTCGCGTTCTACTTTCACGGAAGGCGAAGTCCACGCACCAAACGGCCTTTCTTTCAGTATATTCACGTTGTTAAGTCCTTGAGACTTATACCGGGGTATTTCTTGGATAACAGGAAGTTCGCTGATTTGGAATTTGGGATCGGGATTCATGGAATAGCTGTTGCTGAGGGTTTCATGGAAAAGGGTCCATCCATCCAGGGTACTCTTGTTTCAGAGGATGTACTTGGCTTTAATTCGACTATATCGACTTCCTGACAATATCATCGTCTCTGTGATTTCGAATTCTTGAAAAACGCCAAAAATGCAGAGTCTATAAGCGCGACGAAGCCAGCAATTGAAAAAATCCAAAAAAATGATAGCCCGTCGCTGTTGACCTCGGAAACTTGCCACCGACGAGGGAATCCGTGCTGGAGCCATATTTGGGAATCATTCTAGACGCAGTAGCGACATATGGATACCTTCCGTCGATTTCCATGTCTGCCAGGAATTACGGGCTTCTTGCCAGCGATTGGGCGCATATGGCGAGATCAATTTCTCTACATTCGCGGACATGGCTCAAAACGACTTTCATATATCCTTTGAAGACCACAGCGGAGTTACGGGCGACTAGATCAATGAGACTTTGGCAATAGGGACGATTGTGATGAAGAACATGCCAATGGGGCTATCTAGGTATCCAAGCAACAAGAGCATTTGGGACAATGGGCATCGACTACGAGTTGATTGTGGAGCAGCAGCTCACCCGAGCCTTTGGAACGAGCAGCGTTGTTTTCAATCAAGTAATGATGGAGGAAATCGTCAGATCACGATATAGTTGACTTTGCCCTTGAATTCTGTCAAGCTAATCGCAAGGATAACGCTAACATCTTTCCGGTAATTGGTTTGCGAGTTGCGATGCATATATTCTAAGGTACAGAATGATCTGACCCGGCAGGGAACATAGTGATCTGACATATGGTGTCCACCTTCTCAGTGACGCACAAGTAAGGCTCACCGTCAATTGTGAGCGAGACATCTGCCAGGGCGAGACGTGCACATGATACGCTCTGTGCGATGGATTCGATCCTATATAATAAGCCATCGTCCTTGTTCCTCTCTTCTGATAAATTGTTTCTCTCAACGCTCAGCAGCTTCAGCTTCCCCATGCTCAAGATGCTCTCAAAATCACTCCCCTCCTCCCTACTTCTACGTACGCTCTTTCCTCTTTCCTTCCCATCCTCCCACGCCACCGCCACCGTCCCATCATGCAAAGCGCTCCCCAACACCCCCTCGTGGCCCTCCACCACACAGTGGAACGCCCTCAACGCCTCCATCTCCGGCCAACTCCTAGCCCCGCTCCCCCAAGCAGCCGTCTGCAACTCTTCGCTCTCAGTCTTCAACAACGCTTCCTGCGCCTACATTGCATCCCAATACAGCATCTCCAATTTTCACGCCCGAGATCCCGTCAGCGTTATGCAGCCCATTTGGAAGGATGATGCGTGTCTGTCGAGCAAGATGTATAAGTGTAATTTGAAGCAATTTCCAGCGTATGTTGTTAATGCGACGGAAGCAAAGTATGTGCAGGCTGGGGTTAATTTTGCGTGAGAGAAAAATGCTAGGTTGATTTTTAAGGGGACGGGACATGATTGCCTTGGGAGGTGAGCTCTTTCTCTTATATCATATACATGCCTTGTACCTTCTATCTGACACTGATGGGGTCCTCTGTCAATCTGGACACTCAACATCCGAGGTCTACAATGGCACGACGGCTTTGTCCCACAAGGATCGCAGCAGGTCATCGGATGTTCGAGATTTACGATCTCGCTGCTGCTCACGGTTCAACGACCGTTGGTAGCGAGGACCAAGATGTAGATCTTGGTGGATATCTGACTGGAGGCCACTCGCCGATATCTGGGCATTACGTCTCGCTGCCGATAAAATCCTTGAATTCCTAGTAATTACTCCCGCTGGGCATGTCGAAGTCTTGAATCAGTGTACGAACAGCAATTTGTTCTTCGCTTTCAGAGGCGTGAGTACTCCACCTACCCCCATCCCTGCTTTCGCATCTCAAACGAACGCCAATTTGATTCTAAACGCAGGGCGGCGGCTCCACCTTCGGCGTAATCCTGTCCGCAACCTTCGCCACCGTCCCCATCCCCTCCCTCTCCTGGTCCCATCTTACCATCTCCCAGTCCCCAACTCCACAAACAATAATTCCATCTGGCTCACCATCGCCGATTTCCACTCTCAGCTCCCCTCCCTTGTCAAATCGGAAGTAATGGGCTATTACAACATCAGCTTCCAAGACCCTTACAACGCATCCACCCCTCTCGTGCTCGCTGGCGGATTTTACGTCCTGAATGCCACGGTTCCTGCTTTTGATGCTGTTATCGACCCCGTATTGAACCATATCGAGACGACTTACACCGTCGAAATTACTCATACTACACATTATGCACCGAACATGTACGAGTGGTGGCAAGTACAATTTCCACCTGGCGCCGAGCCACGGTAGATTCGGCACTCGGGACACGTCTCCTAGACGAAAGCGCACTGTCCTTGCCGCTGGCTGAGCTGGCAGAGGGACTCAGTGCAGCCTATCCTGGTTTGGTATTGCTGAGGAATCTAGTTTCTGGGCCAGGAGTATGGAACGCGAAGCCAGCTGGTGTATTAGGATCCATGACTCCGGCGTGGCGGAAAGCCGTTGTGCACTTGAGTATGTCTAATTCCCTAAGCCACCTACCTCCCTTGGCAACTCCACGAGAATTGAAACCCTGACTGATCCACTTATGCAGTCATCCCCTAACCTAGAATTTTCAAAACACCACCCTCAAAGCCACACAAACATCCCTCCTCACAAACAAATACGTCGCAGCGCTAAGGACGCTCGCCCCAGATTCGGGTTGCTATCTTACTGAAGCTGATGTCAATGAGCCGAACCTGCAACGGGCGTTTTGGGGAAGGAATTATGAGAGATTGGTTAGTATCAAGAAGGAATACGACCCGAATGGTGTGTTCTGGTGCGCGGGTTGTGTGGGGGAAAGTGATTGGAGGTTGGATGCTAGCGGGCACTTGTGTCTGAGTTGAAGCTTCGGGGCTCATAAGCAAAATATGCCCGTTCTATGGCAATGATATGACATTCTCTCAGCTGTGGACTTCCTCTCTTGTTCTTGGGAATACCTTCATTGCCTGGATCGGTTATAATTTCAGACGCTTATCGGGAACCTCGATCTTATCAGGATGCTTTGAAGGAAGCGTGAACAGCACGTAATGATCGCCAAGTTGCAAGTGTCAATGCAATGGAGGATTGGCAATACCTAATTCGACGCACCTGTGATCACTGTGCTCTCAATGACAATAAGGCTCGCGCGGTTCCATTTGCTAGAGCTTTCGGACTATGTATAGAAGCATAATAGCTCGGTATATGTTTCTTACCACTACTACCGCCGTTTGTACGAGTGATTACGATCAGTGATCGACTAGCAGCAAGGGGCGGGGCTATGGGCGCCTTTCCCAGACAAAGGGCGGGTCATTGCGTACAGGACTTCGTACTTGATATCAAAAAGACTGAGGACAGAGCATCCCTCAGGCCCCCGATTTCAAAAGATTGATCCCAGGCAGGTCTAGCCGGATGTGATTAGCGCATTTTTATTCTAAACAAGGCCCCTCACTATTCTACTCCCTGCTGCAGAGCCTATCACAGCATGAAATAGTTCAAAAGATACCCAAGATGAATGGCCACTCCAAAGCTTTGATCGATCTCCTCAAAGGCTGGCCGAATCCAGCCCTGCTCCCAGCAGCCCAGATCAAAGCTGCCTCCGCCGCCGCCCTCTCCGACCCATCAGTCTATACGCCAGCCCTTCTCTATGGTCCAGATTGGGGCTATGAGCCATTACGAGAACGCATAGCGTCCTGGCTTACGGACTTCTACCAGGCTTCGACCACAATATCTGCGAAGCGAATATGCATAAGCGGGGGAGCCTCTCAGAACATAGCTTGCATTCTGCAGGTGTTCTCCGACCCCGTTTTTACGAGGAATGTTTGGATGGCGTCACCGACGTACTTACTTGCCGCCCGGATATTCGAGGATAATAGCTTCGCTGGGAAGCTACGCTCCGTGCCTGAGGATGATGAGGGTATGAGCGCTGAATATCTGAGATGGGAACTACAGAAGAGCGAGGAGAAGGCGAAAGCCGAGGGCATTATGAAGCCGGTATGACACCTGCAACATGGATCAAGTCAGGGTTATCGGCTGAGCTGTCCTTCATAGACGCTTAAGCAATTACGACCTTGGAACAAATTCTACCGCCATTTCATCTACGCCGTCCCCACGTTCTCGAATCCGTCTTCCATCACGATGAGCCTCCTACGCCGTCAAGAACTCGTCCAACTCGCTCGCGAATATGATGCCTGCATCATCTGTGACGACGTCTACGACCAACTGCAATGGCCAGACAAGGACGGTGATCAATCCGGCATTGAGCATGCCCAGGTACCTCGCTTAGTGGACGTCGATCGGATCATGGCTGGCGGGTCCGAAAGAGATGGAGCAGATGGCTTTGGAAACGTTGTCAGTAATGGTACATTCAGCAAAATAGCAGGACCCGGCTGCAGGACTGGATGGGCTGAAGGCACGACAAAGTTTGCATACGGGCTTTCTCAAGTGTGAGTGTCGCAATGCTTCGAGAGGATGCTACAGAGATGACTAAAGCGAGGAACAGTGGATCTTCAAGATCTGGTGGTGCACCATCGCAGCTGACATCCACGTTCATGTCGAAGCTTCTCGAGTCTGGCGACCTACAGCGTCACATCTTCCATACCCTACAGCCTAGCTATGCCCAGCGATACCGAAGCATGATCGATGCTATCGAAAAACACTTGATACCTCTCGGTGTCACAATGCCCCAATGCAATCGGGAGATTGTGGGTGGCTACTTCATCTGGACTACGCTGCCAGCACCACTACAGGCAGAAGAGGTGGCAATGCTTGCCAAGCGAGAAGAAAACCTCATCATAGCACCTGGACACCTCTTCGCTGTTAGCGGGGATGAAAGGGCTGTAGACCTTGACAGGCAGGTCAGGCTGTGTTTTTCATGGGAAGACAAAGACAAATTGGCCGACGGTATCCGTCGACTCGGTCAAGTCGTTGCCAGAATGCAAAGGAGGCCGAGCCTCGATGATGGGTCAACGGCGCGCCCTCCTGGAGACAGCAGCTCCCTGATGGAGCAGTACCGCTAACTATCACGCGTACCACTACAGTCAATGAGCAATGTCTAAGATTAAATTGATAATGGATTATGAAACGACGCAGGCTTCAGGGGTGAAAACCGGCGACGAGTTGCCTTTTGAGGATCTTGGCAAAAGCATCACATTGACTGCTGGTCATAATTTCTCGAAGCGCGGTAACAATTTCTCCTCGGCATAGCTGATTCAAGCATTGCTGTTCTCTAGTTGGTATTGTTTACAGAGCTGCCACATGTGGCTTGGTGCTGACAATGGGAGTGTGACCATAGATCATCCCCGCATCTTCCCGGCATAAGCCAAAATCTGGGGTACTTGGCATCAACGATGGCTCATGCGAGTCATCTACAACAGCCTGGTGCTCCAAGTATCTGAGGATAAAGAGCTTGTAATGTGCAACTGGACACTCAAGGATCATGCGCTGCAGGATGTGTGATTCCACTTTGCGGGTTAATGCAGAAAAAATCCATCGCAATACGTAACAGGTTTCTCATGGCGCATCCATGTACCCCAGCAACGAGGAGGGTCCTAGTAGAATGATAGTTCCGTAAAACCAACGAAGTCTTCATTCGGTAGAGCAAAAAGCAGAGACATCGGAAATGATACCTTACAGATTAAGAAGCTTGATTAAAGTCAAGGTTGGGGTCGCGTGGGGCTTGACCCAGGCCACTGCCGGCGCTTAGCCCGAGCCCGGCCGAGTACTTCCAGCCACTGAGATACCTTACATGCCGATGACTCGAAACACTCTCATATTAACCCATATCCGTTTCATTTCTATGCCAGCCATTCATTCTCGAAAAGTCGCGGGTGTCCCAGAATATTTACGCACGTTTCAAATAGTCAGTCCTACAACTGTTTGACGACTGCTGCCCGGTTGCCCTCGGTTTGGATTGAGGGACAGGGAAGACCCCCAGGGTGTACAAAGCCTGACCCATAATGCATGTAGTTTCATAGCTAGTAGTCCGAAGAAGCCCAGTGGGCTCGAAGCCCTGCAAGCTTCTAATTCAAGGACAGCCGCCGGTAGGAGGGTCACGATTTACATGGTACCTCAACCTCCATTCCTGACTACGCATGACTGGTTCATTCCACCATCACCGACCATCCCCTGACCTTCAGAACTTTCCTGAATGTGACTATGATGGGCATCTGGACGGGCACAATGGAGGGTTACAATTCTCCGAGGATGAGGGTTTGGAACGTGATGGCGGGGAAAGATATGGTATATATGTGCCCTCCGAAGCGCGCAATGGGAAGGGGAAGGGGGAAAGAGACCGAGTTTCAATATCAGACCCACTCGACCTATCGTCAGCATTCGCGGCAGATCGGTGGCCACAGGCCCCTGGAACAGTACGTACCTTGCTTTGCTCGACACTGTGTGAAATTACACCATATAGCGGGCGCCTTCCCTTTCCTTTGTTCAGTCTTTGCAGGGAATTCCCTTCTTCGTCGGACAAGTGCAGGCCTGCCGACTTACAATTAAACTTGTTTTCTCTTGCTTTTCTTTGTTGTAATTTCACCCCTGACAACCCATCACCCGCCAAGAATTTCTTTCTTCCACTTTACAAACCTTCTTTCAACAACAAGCTCGACGCTTCTTTGTCAACCAACAATCTTTTTGTGCTTTGATTACACCTCGATCCTTTACAGCGCTGGTCCGCTGATATCTACTCACCTAAGCCCCTCATTTCATCTCCACCCACTCTTCAACCCAAACATCAAAACAACACCACAAAGCTACACACATCGCACATCGTCGCCATCATGCTCTTCGCAACAGCTGCGCTGTCTCTCGCCGTCCGACTCCTCCTAGTGGCATCTGTCTCCCAGGTCGGAGCCATCCCCGTCGCCTCACACACAAACACCACCTCAGCGGCGACGTCAAGCTCAAGCTACTGGCTCTCAAGCATTCAGCGTCAAGGCACTGCTGCTTTCGGGACCGCAGGCTATAAGGTCTACCGTAGTGTTGCTGATTATGGTGCCAAGGGTAAGTCCTAGTCCATTCCACAGAATCCCCTTTACTTTGCTAACATTCTCTCTAGGTGACGGTACAACTGATGATACCGCGGCCATAAATTCGGCAATTACAGATGGTAACCGATGTGGCAAAGGCTGCGATTCAAGCACTGTTACCCCAGCTTTGGTCTACTTCCCACCTGGCAACTACCTCGTCAGCAAGCCAATCATCCAGTTGTACTACACACAGTTCGTTGGCGATGCCATCTCCATTCCAACTATAAAGGCTGCAGCAGGCTTCCAAGGCATCGCTGTCATTGACTCTGATCCATATGAGGACGGAGGAGCCAACTGGTACACCAACCAAAACAACTTCTTCCGTCAAATTAGGAACTTCGTCATCGACTTGACTGCTATGCCACCTACTGCGGGTGCTGGTATCCACTGGCAAGTCGCTCAAGCTACGAGTCTTCAAAACATCGTGTTCAACATGATCAAAGGTGGCTCTGGCAATAAGCAGCAAGGTATTTTCATGGACAACGGCTCTGGAGGCTGGATGAGCGACCTCGTGTTCAATGGTGGCAACTATGGCATGTTCATTGGCAACCAGCAATTCACCACCCGCAACCTGACTTTCAACAACTGCAACACGGCTGTGTTCATGAATTGGAACTGGCTCTGGAATCTTAAGTCGATGAACATCAACAACTGCCAAATCGGTGTCGACATGTCCAATGGCCCTACCAACCAGACCGTCGGCTCTGTTATTGTCCAAGACAGCAAATTCACTGCCACTCCCAAGGGTATCGTTACCGCCTTCAGCAAGACCGGCGACGTTCCGGCCACGGGTGGTACTTTGGTCATCGACAATTGCGACTTCACTGGCAGCACCGCGGCCGTAGCTGACGCTAGCGGGAACACTATCCTCGCGGGTGGCTCCGTTGTCGCTTCATTTGCTCAAGGCAATGGCTACACCACAGGTAACGATGGTACAGCAAGCGCTTCCACCTGCGTTGCTTCCGCCCCGTCTGCCACAGCACAGAAGGGCTTCCAAGGTACCCTGGCCGCAGCTACCAAGCCCGCCGCCCTTCTGGATGGCACCAACGTCTATGAGCGCTCCAAGCCACAATACGAGACTGTTCCAGTCGCTTCCTTCGTCAGTGTCAAATCCGCCGGTGCCAAGGGTGACGGTAATACCGACGACACCGCAGCTATCCAAGCTGTCTTTGACAAGGCCGCCGCCGATCAAGTCGTCTACTTCGACCACGGCGCCTACATCATCACCTCGACCGTCAAAGTCCCCAAGAACATTCGTATCACTGGTGAAATGTGGCCTTTGATCATGGGTTCTGGCTCTGCTTTTCAGTCGCAAACCTCACCAGCACCGGTCTTCCAAGTGGGTCAAGTAGGCGACGTTGGTGCTGTCGAGATGAGCGATCTGATCTTCGAGACCAAGGGTGCTGCACCAGGGGCGATCCTAATTGAGTGGAACGTCGCTTCAACAACGCAAGGAGCCTCAGGCATGTGGGATGTACATGTGCGCATCGGCGGTACCGCTGGCACTGGTCTTCAGTCCGACACGTGCGCCAAGAACCCCAACTCTACACACCCAGTCAATACGGCTTGCGAGGGTGCATTCCTCATGTTGCACGTCACAAAGCAAGCCTCCATCTACCTTGAGAACAATTGGTAAGTCAAAGCTCCCTTCCCAATTGTAACCAAACAAGCATGCTAACATCTTCACAGGTTCTGGGTAGCAGACCACGAGCTCGACCTCTCAGACCACAAACAAATTGACATCTACAACGGCCGCGGCGTCCTCATCGAATCCCAGGGTCCCGTCTGGCTCTACGGTACTAGCTCGGAGCACAGCCAATTCTACAATTACGAGGTCGCAGGCGCTAAGGATGTCTACATGGGTATCATCCAATCCGAGACACCCTATATGCAATCGAACCCCGATGCACTCGCCGGCGGCTTCTCGGTCAACCCTACGTACTTCGACCCAGAATTCACGGAGTGTACGACGGAGGGATGCAAGAAGGCTTGGGGTCTGAGGATCTACGCTAGCTCTGATATTCTCGTGTATGGTGCCGGTCTGTACTCCTTCTTCGACAACTACGACCAAACCTGCCTCGCAACAGAGTCTTGCCAAGAGAATATGGTCAGCATCGAGTGCAGCAGCGATATCTATCTATGGGCTCTCAGCACCAAAGCCAGCACCAACATGGTCACGATTGATGGGAAGGGTGTGGTGCCTCAGGCTGACAATAGAGACAACTTCTGTTCTACTATCGCATTCTTTGAGGAGGTTGGATCATAAGGGGTATGAGCTGGGCCGGGCGGGAGGGACAGTCGCTACGGAGATATTTGCTGTGAGATTGCATGTGGACATGTGGTCGAACTTTCGCTTCTTGCTATATAAACTGTGGTCGGTTCGATTCTTGCACATATTTTTGGTCGTAGGAACATTTTGTAGATAGTCCGCTTTTATCGAATTGAGAGATTGCTTGCTATATAAACTGTGGTCGGTTCGATTCTTGCACATATTTTGGTCGTAGGAACATTTTGTAGATAGTCCGCTCTTATCAAATTCAGAGATTGCACAAACTAAGACCCTGATTATCTCTAGCCTCTTTGTTTACTCATACTCTGTAGGGATTTTTGCTATTACAAGTTGCCTCTGGACAGAGCAAATCTCAGGCTGAACGTAATTGCGCTCATCGTATTTGTGGGGCCGAAAAGTAACAACATCGACTTCAAGAATTCCAAATTCTCCTGAATATGTTATTTCCACCAATTTCAAAAGTGAATTAGACTAAACTTCAGTACGTCCAAACACATGTAGAAAGTCGAAAGGAGAACCTGTCAAGAGGGGAAATATCCCATTGGTGGAGAATCCTTATGTAATTAGTGCCTGGGCGGCATGCTTTTCTCCGCCATTTGTCTGTTATTATTCTAGTATCCTGGATATCATGTATAGCTGGCCCATAGATAGCTACCAGTGATCGATCAACTTGTTCTATATGTATTGGATAGTGCTACAGTGCCATATTGACGAGATCCTTCCTTTTCTGGACCCTGCGAGGTGCGCTAGAACCGTTTCTGGTTAAAGCAGTGTCGCATGATGAGATGTACGACCACTTTCTCACCGCCAACTCTCTGCTGCTCTTTACCTTTCAAGGATGATGCATATGTTAACTTCAGGTCAAGTTTCATACTTTGCCCAGGTCTGGTAAAGGTCAACTGCAAGTGCTGACTCCTTTAGTGATAGTTCCAAGCCACCAACGGTGATCATCGTCCTAATCAAGCTTAAAGCGAGAGGTAGCACGCATTCGGATGCTTTTCTCCCGCCATGACAATGCAAGACATGCTAACGCATCAACTTGGACCCTGTGACCCTTCCTTCAACCTTCAAACTTGCAACGTTGACCAATGAACTCTTGACTCTTCAGTCATCCTGGACTTGAACATGCATTTTTCGGAGCCCGGACCGCTGTTGAGGATAAATGCATCTTGGTAGGCCCGCTAGAGCAGAGCGTTTCTCCGATCAATTTCCTTTCTTGGACCATCCGTGCTGTCAAAGATTGACGAATCGCACATACCTTCGTTGCAGATGTATCATTACTGTTGCGCCCTCACGCAGACAAGAGCAAACGCACGGTCTATGCAAGAACTGACGTCGTCTCCTCATTTCCTTTGTCCATTAGGTAGCCTCTTCCCTACTTTATTGAACGCCAAACGCTTGCATCTCTAAAACTCCAATCCTTCACGTTTCCCCATCTTAGTTCTATGCGGATATGGTGGCTTCCGACCATCCATTTGATCACCCGCTAATTGACGGCCCGTCACCCCTGCCATCCTAATATATTTCCATCTCTCGAACTTCAGGCATGCTCAATGTCTTCTCATCAACATATGCATGTAATGCGCGAGTGTGCCACAGCTGGGCTTGATATGGTATGAGCCTCTTCTCACTATGATCAAGATAAAACGCATAACCCCCCGGACCTGCTTATGGCCTCTCACTGGGAGCCTCATTGCTTCCTTTGCCCTCTCCATTGGCCTCACCTTTCGATCGGATCACCACTGCTATGCCGGAGTCTGCGGTGAACTGCTTTTCCCCCTCCAGGTGCGACTCCATGTCGTCGTCTGGTACTGCTGGCTCTCCATAACCGTCACCCTGCTGGCTTTGCGCGCCTTCCACCCATCTATCCGGCGAAAACTTCAGGCGCATATAATCGAAGGACAGCTCCCCGTTGTTGGCAAATCGTTCACGATCAGCGGTGCTTTGATTGCCTTCTGGATCTTGAGTCTTTATGGTATCGTCGTTGGGATCTGGTGGCTCCGCTTGGAAGACTACTTTGTCACTCGAGGTCTTGCGGCAGGAGCAACGAGAGGGAACAGGCAAATTGCAGCCGTTGCTTTGACAGGTCATTTCGCCGATATAACCATGGGAATGGTTCTGCTGCCTGTTGCGAGGAACAGTGCCTTGTCTTCTTTTTTCAGACTTTCGGCCTCGACGACGTTTGCATTTCATATGATCCAGGCATATGTTCTGTTCGGGTTGGTCCTGATCCATGGCCTGATATACGCATCATGGGTCTCAGTCTTCAACTCGAACCGGAATCTGTACCAATCCGTATTTCCAGTACTGAACCCAACTTACTTTTACAATGAGGTTTGGCCAGGTGGCCGTGGGTCCTTGGAGGTCTGGAGGGCATCACTTATCTTCACCGGGATACTCACATCTCTAATATTTACCGCCATGTTTCTTACGACTTTTCCGAGCATACGGCGGAAACACTTTAATCTCTTCTATTTTACGCACCTACTGGCTATCGTTGCCGTTATAATTGTCTGCCTTCATGCCAGTACAGTTTTCTATTGCACAGCACCAGGACTGGCCATGTGGGTCTTGGATTGGGGAATGCGAATTTATGAGTTGAGTGGGAAAATGGATAGTAGTCTCGAAGCCATCGGCAACGGCTGGTTTTGGTAAGCCTATTTCCTCTCACCCTACAAAAACCTGTAACCATACTAATCACCCCACCACAGCCTAACCCTCCCTCTACCCCGTCGCCGTCTCGACGGCTGCGCCTGCTACTCTCCCCTCGCCCACTTCCACATCCACCACACCGAATCCTCCATTCGTGAAATCCACCCCTTCACAACAATCACGTACCTCGCCTCCCAAAAAGTCAACACCCCCTCCTCCACCTCCCTCAAACCTCTCGCAACACCCACCGACGAAACAATTATGATCCAATTCCTCTTCCGCAAATCCCAAAAAACCAGCCAATTCACAGGCACCACCGACCACCCGCGCGAAGAAAAGTCGAGTAAACAATGGACGAACAAACTCGCCAGTCTGGTCGAGGAGACTCATACCACCACCACAACGCGCTCAGCTTCGCAGGACAAGTCCCGAGACCGCAGATTATCGGATCCCGAAGTCCAATCCCCCCACCACCTCTCCGCTCTCCACCAAACCTCCCTCCGCCTCGAAGGACCCTACTTCACCCCCGCCAACCCAGGCTACTACAACACAGTCATCTGCCTCGTCGCCGGCACCGGCATTTCCGGGGCCATCGCCATCGCCGCAGCCTTCGGCGCCCAAGGACCCACCAAGCACGAAGAAACGCATGCAATCGCCGACGCATTCGCGATACCCAGCCCTAGATACGAGGAGCGGAATCCTATGGAGTCGATGCGAGGGCATGATCAGGGCGAGAAACCTGACCGTGCGGGAGACGAGAGGGCAGCAGATATGAGCTGTCAACTCCCCGTCCCATCAGGCCAGGCGCAGACAACCTGGAAACGCTGTATAATCCTCTGGTCAGTCCGCGAAGCCGAGTATATCAAACTGCCATTCTTCGACGAAGCAGCAAATCCGGGGTTGGAAGTGCGGCCGCATTTCACGGGGAAGGGGCATGAGCGGTTGGATATGGAGGGTGCGGTTAGGGGGATTGTGAGTGAGAGTGAGAGTGAGAGGGAAGGAGGAGATGTGGGTGTGGGTGTGGGTGGTGAGGCGAGAGGGAGAGGAAGGACGTGGGTTTATCTGAGTGGACCGAATCCGTTTATTGAGACGGGGGAGAAGGCGTGTAGGGAGTTGAAGGGTTTGGGGGTGGAGTTTTATGGGGCGAGGTGGACTTAGTGTCGGTTGGTAGTGTATATACTCTATCATGGATGTCTGCCTGCGGACTAATGAGAATCGTTACACATGGAAAAGCTGATGTATTTGTATCGCGCGGAGTCTATACTAGATGGAAGACTTCTTCCGCCTTGTTTGATTGTAAAGTCGGCACTGCACTGCACTGCACTGCTATTGTTATCCAGGCAGAAAATACCTCCCTCTGCAACAAGTTTCCTGAGCTTGGATTGTGTATCTATATCCGCCTACCTCATCTTTCTCCATTCCTGTTGTTCGTACTGCATCCATTTGAAACCCCCTTTCCCCTTCCGGCCGGCAATTCGCCTCGCTTGCCTGGCTTGCCTGCGGGGGTTCTTTGGATGGAACGGGCGGGGGATTCCCTCGATGGGACGGGCGGGGGAGGATGTTAGTCTCGGTGGTAATTTCTTGACAGACGCACTTGTTTGAGGCACTTGTTTGAGGCACTTGTTTAAGGATTTGTCTGAAGTCTATATCTGCTGTCAAAACATCCCAACGCATGTTGATCGGTATGTTGGTCGGACTGTATACCCGAAACCCTGTTTCTGAAGCCTGTGTCTTGTAACTACTTGCTTGCACCGCTTTGCTTGCAACCCTTTGCTGGAAGATTTACGGATATGGCTGCAAGAGAGACTTAAAACGATGGCGTTCTCAGGGCCAGTGATGGTGTTTGATGCTGGGGTTTGATGATGCGGGAATTAGTGTGGGGGGATGACGCGAGTGAAGATGTTGCATTCTATGATTATTGTGGCAATTTGAGGATCGCGGGAGGACGGATTTGGAGGCGAAATCTGATGAAGCAGAGATGTGAACTGTAACGCGAGGTAGGTGTTAAACTGCTGTAGCCGGGGGCTGAGTGCATTCTCTTCTCGATGGCCTCGTGTACGAATGCTGGGGGAAGTGTGTTCTGTCTTCGAAATATTGTGCTGTTACTTTGCTTTTCCGCCGCTTCTTCCTAAATACTGCTGTAATAAACGGAACGGAATCGATGTGAAGGCTAGCCCGCTACTCCTTTCTGACCTTGATCCTTCGACTGACGCAGTCATCATGTCAGAGGAATGCGGGATCTGTGGAGAGGCGCCGTAAGTAGTGATGCGGGATTTGGAGGGGTGCGGGGATGCGCGAGTTATAGGGGATGCGGGATTGGTAGAGAGGCGCGATTAGTAGTGATGCGGGATAAGTAGTGATGCGGGATTTGGAGGGGTGCGGGAATGCGGGATTAGTAGAGAGGCGGGATTCATAGAGGGATACGGGGTTCGTAGAGAGGCGGGATTAGTAGGGAGGCGGGATTGGTAGGGAGGCGGGATTGGTAGATGCGGGATTTGCAGAGGGATACGCGATGCGGGATTTGGCGTGATGCGGGATTGGGAGGATACGGGATTGGTAGAGAAGCGGGATTGGTAGAGGGATGCGCGATTTGGCGTGAGAGGCGATTGGTAGGGTGCGGGATTGGTAGAGAAGCGGGATTTGGCGCGAATGCGGGATTTGTGCGGGATGCGGGATTCATAGGGGATGCGGGATTTATAGGGGATGCGGGGGATGCGGGATTGATAGGGGATGCGCGATTTGGCGGGATGCGCGATTCATAGGGAATGCGGAGGGGATGCGGGATTTATAGGGATGCGGGATTCATATGGATGCGCGATTTATAGGGGATTTATGAACGGGATGCGGGATTTGGAGAGGGCGAGCAGACGTTGGTGGTAGAGTTGGTTTTCCCAAGAGCGTTTTCCCTTGTGGATCTGAAGCATAGAGTTCTGACAGTCCATTCAAGCCGTATTCACTATACAAGGCACCCTTAGAGTTGAAATATAGTCCTTGAAACATCCAGCATCGCTATCCGAGCCATGCAGAGCTGAAATATTGCATAGAGAGCCTCGGTAGACGTCTCCTATCTGTGCTGACTCTTCACGCCAGTCATCGACTGAGTCTTGAAGGATACAGAGCAAGTCAATCCAGAGATATCTGACAAAGAACTCTCTAGCCACAGCGATTGCGTAACAGGCCCCAAAGTCTTCCATAGCCACCAACATGTTTGGCATCTCTGTAGAGCTGCTTCAGAAAAAACATCGCGTAGTTGGACGATGAGCCCGTGAGGAGTCCTTGTCCGCCTTCGGACCTTGGAACGTGGACTGACAAGCGTCTGATCAAATGTGATCATATCGCTGGAATGGATTTCTTTGGTACAGACTGGGCTTGCAAAATCGAACAGAAAGGCAAGTTCGCCAACACTGTGCTATCGAGCGTTCTTCGTCTTCTCCGCTGGATCAACGATTAAATGGTGCAATACTCGATGTGATAATACATAGCAGGGGTAGATAAACTCATCAATCATCTCTCAGGCTCCTTCACCAATTACATCCGTACATCCAATCCCAAAGCCATAAATGCATCCTCCATAGGGGATAAAACCAAGAGCCCAAACAATCCAAAACAATCAAAACGCTAACATTACTTTTTTTTCTTCCCCACCCCATCCGCCTGAGCAAGAATGCTCCCAAATGTCTTACTAGGATCATATACGCTACCAGGCCGACTGCCACTCGGGGCCACTCCCCGCGGCATCGGCAATTGCTCCAGGCCCAACGCCATACTCGCTCTCCTCGAGCTCTCCCTCGATTCCGGCGTCGACGGCATCACAGGCGGTAGTAGATCATCATACGGCAACGCTGTCGAGTTAGCTACATCGTAACCAGCCCACTTTTCTGCAACCTGCCAGCAGTGGCTGCGGCGGTATATACCATCAACACCGTGCTCGACAATGTCTGCGGGGAGAGATACGAGGCCTGAGGAGCCGGCTATGCCGTACCAGCTCTTTTGCACGCCATGCGAATCCGTCTGAACCCATGGCGCAGAGCCTTTGGGTACTTCGCAGAGGAAGTATTCAACGCCTTTTGTCCATTTGACGCCTGGTGCGTCGACGACGACGAGGGGTAGGGATTGGAGGACCGCGTACATAAAGATCCATTGGCCGTAGCGGAGGTCGGCGATTTCTTCTATAGATTTGCCGTGGGCGGAGCGGCGCTCGAAGGACATGAATGCTTCGAGGAAGGGGGTGGAGCGGATAGAGTCGCGATTGTAGGATTGCATGAGGGCTTTGTTAATCTCATCGTCCCGCAGCTTCTTGATGCATTCTTTCTTTTGCTTTTTGGGCTCGAGCGCGTCGAAGCCTCGGCGGGTATCGCATAATGAGGGGATGCGAGGGACATCAAATGGCACGGGAGGCTGGATGGGAGGAGTGCTGCGGTCGTATTCGTCAAGGACCCTCCGGAGGGCACGAACTGCTGGTTCCTGTGGATCGTTTGGATCATCTTGCGCAGGGAGGCCAACGGAGCGCGTTGTCAGAGAGGAGCGATCGACGAGGATGTCGTATAAATCTGAAAAGTCCTGATACAGTTCTCGGAGAAGGACGCGATTGAGGCCGCTTTCTTCGAAATCGTTCTTTTTCGACTTGGCTTTTGGTGGCCACGCTCCATATCGGTGCTTATACAAGCTCATGACGTGCCTTCTCATTGAAATGTACGAGCCTTTCCAGTCCTTGAAGCGAACAACCTTGCTCTCGCTGCTTGTGGTGGAATTGGCGATCCCAGAGAAAAGCGAGGGAAAGTCGAAGTCATCAAGTCTTGTTCGTATGCTTAGCAATCGCGTGTCCAGATCCAAATGCGCTCTCTCCAGCCGCTTCCGGGTAACATCGGCGATCAGGAGGTATTTGGGACTCTTCATGCTTGATATGTCTTCGTACTTGCCCACCGCATGTACGAAACCCTCATTGTATAGTTCCCACGACCTCATACGCTCTCCAAGAACAATCGCCTCAACGGTCTTCTCCCGGCTTGATCGAACGTCTGCAAGCTTGAAGTCTTCTATATATCTGTGGAAATTGACTGCTGCGTCTTCTCCTAGTGTAGACCCATCAAGATTCGTAAATTCGTAACGTTGCATTACATCTGCTAACTTCAGAAGTATAGTAAACATCGAGGACTGCCTGGGCGTTGCAACGAGTGGCAGGCCAAGTAGAAAGGCGAAGAGATTTCGCATAGTGAGCAGCGTTTCGACGTCTTCACCAGTTGGTTTTGCTGTCGGGTTGGACAGATCTGCCCGTAGTGGTAGGGGTAGGCATAGGTGGATGTCTTTCCTGGCAGAAGTCTCATCGAAATAGTTTCTGATCGACCGAGATCCTTTGGAGCTGCCGTCATGCGACGAGCTTGGCCTTGATGTTGGGGGTGACTTTGGGCCGTTTACTGTCAGGTGTTGCACCCGCTCGACGAATGTTCGATTTTGCCATTCACTCGATGCTCGCTGGTTGGTATCCTCCTTTTTCTTATCTTGCGCTCCACCATGCGCCGCTTGTACTAGCTTTCTTGAAGATGCGAAGCAAGACGAGTCCACTCTGAAAGATGGACCTCTGCCACACTCCCGCGCATGTAAGAATACCATAGTGTCGCCATTCTCGTTCCAAAGTTCTGGCACCTATTGCCAAGTCAGCGCAAGCTCAAAATTGGGCACACCGAGGTATGACTGACCGTCACAAAGTTGGCCAACGGAGCGGCATCATAAGGTAGCTTTTCTTGAGCAGTGACCAGCCAAGCCTGCGGCATTTGAAAGCCATCCCTTCCGTCCTGTGACTCTGGGCGAGACTTCCCAGAAAGCCAACTTCGCTTCTTCGATATCTTTTGCGCCTCTGAGGTAGAGGGGGTGAGAGGGCGAATTTTGGCTCGTGAGGTAGGGCGAGACGACGGCTGAGATGGAGGGCGGCTGGGTGCCCTGCTCTCTGGTCTGCTATCTTTGCTTGTAGGTCTGCTTGTATTTGACGAGTCCGGCAGTATCGAGAGTGGCTTGAGGAGTGGAGGAGGTTGTTGGAAGAACTCGTTGCTGCTTTCGGGCCTGCTCGCTCGGCTAGAAGGCCGGCTTCCTCCAGGTGAGTCAGAGCGTGGTGGGTATCCAGATGCAAGTAATTGAGGGGGCTGGAGGAAAAGATCGCCGTCTTCAATGCGAGGTAATAGGGTGGGGTTGAAAGGTGGTGTGAGGCTTGATGAGTTGCTTTTGTGTAGGTCTTGCAGGTTTTTGGAAGGCCGTAACTCTGGCATTGACTTCTGCACAAAGGGAGCGTGGCCTTGCGCTTTTGGGGGCCGCGCAGGGTGGGTTGATGACCCAAGCCGAGAGTCGCTGCTCTGGTCTGATTGATTGCTCCCCAGCGAGAAGATGGAGGAGATTCGCTTGGCCATTCTTGCTGCCCTTGGGTCGAAGTGTAGGGAGTAAAGAGGTATATCAAGGTATGATCTCTAGGTTGCTGAAACGACCGTATCTGCTGTCAATTGTGCTGCAAGGGTCTACATGGATATTTTCGCACTGCCTGAACCGGGTACTGAGACTGTCTAAGCCCGCAGGATCACAAACACGCGGCAATTTGGCATTGGCGCACTGTGGCGAGATAGAAGCAGACAGTGTAGGCGTGTTGGGTTGTCTAATGATAAAGAGTGGAAGAAGTGTTGTTTGTCACTGCAAGCATTGTCCTTCGAATCAACAACAGAGAACTTCCCTGCCGCCTCACCACGTGGAACGGTTGAAGATCTGGGGTCCGATCTAAGGTACCGAGTCTTGGCACTGGGTTTTCTCCGCGCAGGAGGGTGCAAAACACTAATTCCGGCTAGGCAAAAATTATGATCGACGCCTAAACCACCATAAACCACCGTGCCACAGACTTTTGATAATTTATTCCTTATTATAAAATGGGAAGCCGAACTGGAGTTTCGACTGAGATTATTTCTAGACTCTATACTAAGTCTGGGAACTTTCTCGGGAATTTTCCACATCTTTTAGGTGAGTGGGTATGAGTAGTAGATTTTGCGTGGCCCGGAATTAGTGTTTTGCACCCTTGGCAGCTCGCTTCAAACCGCCCGAACGGAGCCGGAAGGGGACCTAAGCAACGCGCTCTAGGGCGTGGTTCAGGGGTTTGGACGGTTCAGGGGTCATCGACAAAATAAATGGCAAGGTGGGGCCCCTAAACTCGCCCCTAAGCGAGCCCGTCAAGCACCCTAAGCAGATCTTCCAGGGGCGGCTCCGGGGCACTTCTAGGGCTCACCTTGCCATTTATTTTGTCGATGACGAGCTCTTCTAGATGATCGAGATTATTAAGGTACTCGTAACGAGTACTGCCTGAACCGTGTTAACTTTAGATTATTTGATATTTTACTTACCGTTATCAGTAGAGGTCTTAAAGGAGGCCGAAGTTTGAATATCTTTGCTTGCGGGATCAACCAGTTTTGGTGGTACGTGTAGATCACCAATGGGCCTAAGGTATCCCGCTCCTGGCTGAGGTTCTGCGCCTGATGGGGCCCAATTTACAATTAAGACACTGATGGTGAACAGGTAAGATACCCGCCTTAAAATTCGTTGTCGTCTGCATTGTCAGCAAAATGAATCCCTGGGGAACCACCTTCTCCTTGAGAGACCTGAGTACGTCCCACATCCTCAATGTCCGTGCACCACGTTCGACTTGTTGCCGCGTGTTCGGTATTTTCTTTTACTAGGCTGGCACGACCGTAATGCTTGCCCAATCTTTCGCTTCGCTTCACATTGGAGTTTAGATAGGCAATCTCCTCATCGCAATTGTCAGCAGGCCTCCCATCTACTAGTGTGTGGGGATGAATGTTGCTCCTGTCCAAAGATGGGCCCCACAAGCGCTGCTGAGGGAAAATTCGATTCTCTCTATGTCTTTTATCGAAGATACGCTCAATGAAATCATGTTTGATCAACTCTTGCGGTCTTCTTCATTATCAGTGTATGTTGGAATGAGCCTCGTCAGACACAGGAACTCATAATTGCTCACCCCAATGAAAGGATCCCAGGAGCCTCAAGCCTGTTCCTGTCCCAAGATACATATCCTATATCACGCAAAGCGTTTGTAGATTTAGTATTCCAGCAACTGCACTGTCCGAAATGGGCCCACCATCAGCCTGCACTACTTGACTACATCGATTCTAGACTTGGCGATTCCAAGTCGCGGCCCTCATATACAGTCTGTTGAAAGATATTGGCTGTATTATTGGCTTTGTGCCTCTTCCAAAGGTCTCAGTAGAGACCCTCCTCAAGCTCACAATACGACAGCACCAGCTTCTTACGTTTTCGCCTGCGAAGTCAAATAGACCACGCAACATTAAATATTGGATGGATTTTGGACGCGTACTACTTCCCCAGTAGGAAAAGAAATCGTCCAACTTTCATCAGAAATGTGAACCACCGTCGTCCACAAACAAGCCAGTGCGGTCTTCCTCTTTGATGAACCATCTTCCAAGCTATCGAACATCTTGGGTAGGCGGTAGACGAGGTAATGTCGGATTCATGTCATATTTTCAACCTGCTACAACGGATGCTGCCAAAGAAGCCTTTCAATTGAAAATGTTCCATCATCGCGGAGTCGCGGAGAATTGCTGAGGACGAAATCCGTATCAACGTTTCTTCATCGCTGTTGCCCGCAGCACGTTCGCCCACGAAAGTATGCGAAGGGACTTTCTTTTTGGCAGGTCTCTCCTGTTTGAATCCATGTTCTCACTCCCGTGCAATCCAAGCACAACGTAATCCCGTCTTGCAAGCTTTTGCGGGCTGTGTCATTGTCGATTTACAAAATACTCGGTCGATCAAGAAGTATAACACTCCATGCTTCAATGAAATATTTCCAGACTCCTGCGGCCTCTCACCACCCCAGAACACGCATTCAAAACCACGAAAGACTTTCTAAGAGGAGAGTAAGAGTTTCTACGAAATGGACACGCGTCTGATCTATGATGAGCAAGTATATATTGTCTTTCAATAGAGGATCAATGGTCAACTCCAAGTTTATCCACGATATGCTGAGCGCGGTGTGTTATTAGCCTCATATCTGTCACACAAGTCTCTACATGTTTGAAGGTTCACAAGTCCTATCTCGGCAGAAGCATTGGCTGGAATAAGGCTTTAGTATTTGCGATAATTCTGTGCCCGGTGCTTCCACGTACGCTCTAACGCATTTCCTTCTGGCAAGGCTGGTGCGTACGTAAACCCCAGGTTTCCGCATGTGGTATAGCAGCCGTCAAGTGATGGTGAAGTCCAGTGATGATGAAACGCACTGGGCCTGTAAAAGCGAAGCCTGAACTCCGGGTTGTAGCTAACCTGTCAATCCCGATGACGCTGTCAAGGTACCGGACGCGACGATTGGGTCGCAGCCGCTACTTGTTCTCCAGGCATGGGCTTGCTCGTGCTACAATACGACCTCGAAAGCTCCGCCTGCTTGTTGGTTTGACTATTCTCTTTCTTTGAGTGGCTTAGCACATATAAGGAGATTGTCAGTGGGGCCTTTGCGGCTTGTGGATGTATTGTCCGTATGCATGACGTGGCAAATGCAGCGGCTATCTGGCCATCTTTATCTAATACGCAGTATTAGTATAGTGGAGAGATTGAGATGTGGAGAGACTAACACTAGGATGACCCGTCCAACCTGGTACGAAATCAAATTCTACCTTTGACATTCTTATCCTATGGTTCGGCGGCCCTCGCACCCGTAACATGGCAAACTAGAATTCCATAGACTACAGAATGTCTGATCTGGTGAGGACGCAATTGTACCACCGAATGTCTACCACCCTCAAAATGCTCTCCGGTAAGGCTGAGAAAATTCAGGCAACATCGTATTTGCAGCGGCTACCCTGTGCGCCCTTGATCGCAGCAGGCTAGGCAAAGCGTGAAGGATACATAAGCAAGCCCACGTCCACAAGCATTTCTGGACTCTTTCGCAGCTTCGAACCCTCATTCTACCGTTGCATCGACACTGCGCCCTCCCTCTCACGAATCGTTAATCCCGGAAATTTTGCCAACGCATCAAGCCACGTCGCGCTGCGCCCTCTTTGTTCACCAATCAAACACATCAGGCTTCCGCAATGGATTTCTCGAACACCAATCAGAACGGCTGGGACGCTTTCATGGGCTACGATGCTAGCTTCGATGCTTTCGCTCCTGGATTCGAGATGCAGGGCGCTGGGCTTGGCGAGGCGCAGTAGGTTTTTTTTTACTGGCTGACAAAGGGGCTCAGAAGCCTTGCGAGTCGGATGACCTATGAAAAGCCTCATTGGTCTGAGCCCATGTGTTCTCCAGAAGGCCATGGATCCTCTGCCAGTCGACGATCACCAAGCCTAGGCTGTGGGTTGGAAGGATTCCCAGTCGATTGCACAGCCGGTCCTGGGATGTCCAGTGATCTTTCATACGCGCTGGCAATGCTTAGCAGGGACGGCGGCATCTATAAGGACATCGGAGATCTTTCAAAAGGTCTTATTCATCCTGTCCGGGCTGAGAATGCCTCGTCGTGTTCTGATAGCTTCGCAAATTACGCACCAACGGATCCTCAACTATGTTCTTTGCCAACATCTGCGATTTTGGGGCTATGGTTTGCAGAGGTCAATACCAACGGCCCAGCGCCTCCCATCGCCGCAGAGCCCTCGGTGCGTGAGGTTTCAACCTGGTCTAAGATATGTGCTTGCATCAATTGTCTTCGAGTGGGGCTAAATCGAAAGACATCCCTTAACGACATAGGCTTAGTATGTCGAGTTTCCGGTTGTGCTTACGTACAAGTGGAATGGATTAGGGTACATCTCAAAGGAGGGGCCCTGCATCATGAGAGAAGTCACTTCGGCCAGCCAGGAAAATACGCATGTGCAGAGAAAGGTTGCAAAGCAGTCGTTAAGAAGTTCTCCGATCTCAAGCGTCATTACGCAGGTCAACACTGCACGAACCCTCAGGGTACCAAACATGCGTGCCCAATCGTTGGATGCAAGTACAGTGGCAACAATGGTTTCGCTCGCAAAGACAAGCTCACGAGCCATTACAAGAACATGCATGAAGGGAGGATGGCCTTGCCTGGGAAGTCTTACAAAGCGATCATGCCGAAGACGACGGGTACTGCTTGACAAGCGAGCGCACAGAGAGGAATACAGGGAAGGAGCGCAAGCAGCACTCAAAGGGTCTTGAGATGAAGATCCGCATTGCTTGGACGATAGAGAGCTTAAGTCATTTCCTTGTGGGGTTTTTTTCCCCGCTGATCTTTCAAATGTCCATTCATCTGTTTCGCAGGTGAATTTCATAGGCACGGTACTTGTTGACTGGAGACATTCCTTTGTACGACCGTGACTGGAGGATGACCCAGACGACTTGATCAAGCACACTCATTACGGTCTCGCGTATCTAGTTGTTGAGGATTCGCTAACTATCAAAGTCACTCTTTATGGTAATTCGAGCATCACACGAGCCCACCATTAAAGCGTATCACATTAGTCGTAGTCGTAGTCCACTTGCGTAGCGCACACGGCCCTCCCGCCCCTCGATATGGCCCAAAAGTCAGCAAGTGTACATAAGCAACCCTATCCCCATCTCTTTCTCAGACCCTCTCCCACACATCATTCCCATCGGCATCCACCAGTCGACGCACTTGGCTGGCTCGCTTCCCAGACTGCAGACCTCGCCCCTTCAGCCTCGCAAGACTTAGCGCCGCAGTGCCAACGCAACAAAACGCCATTTCGCCCTTCTTGCAAGCCAAGGGACGATCGAAACCTTGAAAATGGGCGATGGATTTGTTGATTGGACGCATCTCGACTTCGATCTGAGCGCTTGGACGCCTTTGAATGCACCTGATATGGAGGGCGGGATGGCTGGGTGAGGATTTTTTTTTATTGGCTGACCAAGGGGCGGTTTTAGATATCGCAGTGGCAATGTATTTCCACTTTGGGCCACAGACCCTGTCCACCATTTCGATCATTCATCCTTCTATCAGAATTACGACGCAAGCCAGGGTTTTTCCGGTGCCCTTCCACACCACACGACCGCCAACAACATTGACAATACCACTCCAAAAGCTACAACATTTAGTCCCGGAGAAGATGACGAAGTTGTCGAATCAATTCAGCCGCGACAGAGGGGCCCCAATGCAACACCTCTCGCTGACGACTCCTTTTCAGCATCTTCGAGATCGACCAACAGCAACGATTGCGACTGCATTGCATGTCTAATGATAGGTATCCATATGGTGCCTCCATTCTTAATTTGCCGGTTTCCTGGCTGCAGGGAGACTTTTTGGCATGCGAAGGGCCATGAGCAAGGCCATTTCCGCCATGGCGAGAGATATGCCTGCAAAGATCATTCTTGCACCTTCTCCAGCAAGCGTATCTCCGACCTACGCCGACACTACCAGAGCAAGCATTGCAGAAAGCCCAAGGGTTCAAGTGTCATGTAATCGGCTGCAAATACAGGGATGTTGGCTTTGCTCGCGCCGACAAGCTCAAGAGCCATCTCAGAAGCTCTCATAAAGTGACGGCGATGCCGAGCAAGCAGTCGCATGCGATTCAACCGAGGGCGGAAAAATCTGATTGAGAAGAAGGTGGGACTGCAGAGGTTTTGCTGGAGAAGTCGTTGAGCAAGTTCAATGTGTGGAGAGTGAGTTGCAGTGGGAAGCTGAGAAAGTGTCTGGGACGGCCACATTTATTCTCTTCCAACATCGTACTATCACTCGTTCATTCATCAGTGATCTACGAAGTCAGTTCTGCTCCTTACTTGTTTTAGGGGGGGGGGGAATGTGGAGAAGTGAGAGGACGCGTTGTTCCCATAAACTTGATGATAATCGCACTGATCAGGTCTGTTGTATCGAGTCGCTTTTTCGATGTAGGCGATGTAGGCGATGTAGGCGATGTAGGCGATGTCAAGTAATAGCAAATTCACCCTCGTTCTGCCCTACCCTGTGGCACAGTGATAGATAGGATGCGGTCGACCCCTTTGACTTGCCTTAGCTGAGACATCACCACCGCAATTTAGGCTTGAGGCATGTCCAGGCCTCCCATATTGACATTTCTTGTTGGTGCTGTCCCACAAGGATCTGCATTTACACGACAACGGCTAGTGCGAAAGAACATCAAGGCCTCCATCAGCCCCTAAAGATAGAGTACATGAAACATCAATCTCTGGTGGCTGCGCACTACCAATTTGATTCAGGTACAAATATGGCATCAGGAAGCTATCGATCACGATACCTTTTGGACCACAAACAGCTGACCAAGAATGCTTTCTCCGATATCACCAGTGGCGACGACAATTCTACTCGTCCTGGCGGGCGACGCATAGGCTCAGACTACCGACATATATCCTATGGCTTTCATAGAGTCAGCTAATACCTTAACATGAGGTCTCTATCATCATCTACACCAAATGCTAAACAGTTTTCAGTACAGCCTCTAATCTATGCTATAACGTGTCCTAAGGGCCCTGGGCTGATACTGATCCACGACTATTGCGTTTCGAACAGCCATAATGAAGATGAAGCCAAGTACTGGGCTGCATGCCTCAACCAGGCTGCCGATGTGGACGGCAACCTTCAGCTCCAAAGCATTCCAGAAGCCTATGCCGACGACGCCTTCAGATTCTTCGCCTACTATGCGATCGAATGATCACCTGCATAGTGTGCGGGGCCAGGGGTTGAGGATTGAGCCTCTCTGTCATTGAAGAGGCCTATAGCATGGTGCCGTTTTAGCGCCAAATCACTAACGAGACTGGATATGGTATGATGACTGGTATTACAGCATGTATGAACGAAAATACAGTCAAGATGAATCTTGCACACCATGATGGCATTGCCTGGACGTCGATGAAAAACTTAGGAGGCACATACGTACCTAATGGGTGGGCGACAACCTTCTTGGGGCCTAAACCCTTCACTCCAAAAGAGTTGCTGACCATTTGATCCAGCACCATAGATACACCGCCTCTAATTGCTATAATGGCCCTCCTGGACCGGAATATCTACCCGTCAACTCCGCCGGGTATGCACCTCATCAGTGTAGCGCTGTGACTACATGGTATGGCCCAATTGGGAACGTGATTGCTCCCATGCAGGTTCTGATCAAAGGTACCACCCTCCTGGAATATTAATAACACTTTTAACGCCTTCTCTAGATGCAAACGATATGCCAGCGGCATGGGCACGGCAAGCCGAGGCTTTGAATAGGCCAATTTAAGCCTCCGGCAAGCTCCCAGTAAGGTAACCGTCAGTCTGGACGATGGGAATGAGAAGGAACCTGATAGCAACACAACAAATGACGATGTTATCACACTTGCATATGACCGTCAAAACATCACCCTCTCCTGCCAACCATACACTATTGCTGTCAACGAATGCGACGCTCCAAGCATGGAGATGCCCATGCACGAGATGGATATCCACATACTACAGCGCCATCCTCTCAAGCGATTGCTTTAGCATCTTCGCAGGCGCATCAACAGGCGAGAGCAGATCTGTCCTATCCGGTACCACAAAACACTTCGTTTTAATCACAAACTGCTCCCTTGGCATTCCCTCCACCAAATCGCCACAAATCTTGTCGCTCTCTTCATGGGTCCCATAGAACTGCGCCATATCTATTCAGACCAAAGCAGCGGCTTTTAATACTTCCCATGCTTCCTTGTGCCTGGAAGTTCTCCAGGAGAGTACTGCCATGTCGCGTGGTCGCCCCATGGCAAGGCGCTGATGGCCATGTACGGCGCTTTCACGTCGCCGTCTGCAACTTTGATGGTAAGTCTGCTTTCGCCATTGGAAACGAATGTTGAAGGGAGGACGTGAGAGAGGCCATCAAAATCTGGCGAGACCTTATTGGATGAGGTGGATTGGATGCCTTCGATGGCTGACATGCCGGAGGCCAGGCCGGTTTGGAGGACGTGCTGTGCCACGGTCAAGGTTTTTTACGCGAGTAAGCTCGATTGAGTATTTTTAAGTCGATGATTGGCAAACAATTTGCGAGCAGAAACTGGGGTTGAATTTTGGTATACATTTGCCACCAACCGCACTGCACGTCATTGTCGAGATATTATATGTTCCGACATCATCTATACAACAGATCTAACATGGGTCTTCAACAGCCCCCGGACAAATTGTTGCAAGGTATGTTCCTTGCACTGCCGTATAAACTAAGCAATTCCAAGAAGGTCGATATTATCGAGAAATAAAAGTTGCGAAAGCGTGGCAACCTGCTCAAGAACGAAACAACATCAGGTTCCCTTCCATGGAGCTCGGATGTTTTTGATAGGTCTATATGGCTCTTCGAACACGTCGTTAATGACTTGGACAAGCTCAAGCGCGTTCGGAAGCGAGGTATCATCCCGGCCTGTACTTCTCAGCAAGTACTCTTCAACGGTTGGTCCGAATTAAGGCTAGTCGGAGCAGTGGCTGGTCCTTGCACTCCACAGGTCATGTTATGCTACACATAGACAGAGCTAGGGTTGCCTTATGGTATGCACGGGAAATGACCTATTGGAGTAGAAAGGTGTCATAGGGATGCCAAGCATTCAGTCACGTGATTAGAAGGGTTCACCCCCTAACCGCTCACCCGTAGGGCTGATGCCTGGAAGACGACTAGAGACCCCCTAGTCCTGATCACTTTCGCGACAAGAATGGTCCCTGGAACTTCCCGAATTGTTGCCCGGAGGACGAATTTCTAGGGTGTTCTTTAGGGGCCTATGGACGAGCGGTTAGGGGGAGCGAGCAGTTAGGGGGTGAACCCTTCTACCAAGAAATAATCTTGGTCATTGAAAATTCAACTCCAATAACCAACTTACTATCAATGTTAGTCAGACCTTGCAAGTAGTAGTTTCCACTATTGTGGCCGTTTAACTCCGCATCACGTCTCTACAAGTTCCTCGTCTCAATTGGCGCAGAACGGACACAGGTCAGTCAATGAAGTTTCCTGGTATTACCCTTGTAGATGTATTCGCGACAGACGCTCCTCGCGGGTCTGATCCATTTGTGAAACAGCTATGATTAGGATTACTCAAATAGTACCTGTTCGCTACGTGTACAAAGGTTCGGTGCTTTTGCGCCAATTACGCGCATAGCATCCTTCTTTCCGCCTCGATATTCCCACAATGCCCTGCAAGCGGAATTCAAGTCATTGGCAGGGATAAACGACATCCTTCATTCGCTTTTTTCAAGTATTCGCAAGCAATACAGCTTTCTGATCTTTTTTCACTCGAGCATCTTCTACAGCATCGTGAACACGCTGGTGACCTTCAATAAATAATGTCTGCGTTATACTATCATCAGATTGTTGTCTATATCTTAGCCCTGCTCCCTTCTTCCCTTACTCAGCTGACGGGATCGATCACAACCACCGATAATCGGTTTGTAATCACGATCTCAATAAGTAATCCTACCTACAACACCATCTCAATACTGAAATGGAACAATGTTTTCGACGATCAACTGGACCTTCCCGTCTCCTTCACCGTTAAGGATGATGAAGGAAATGAAGCCCCGTTTGCCACGACTTATGCCATGCGCTCTGGTATCAGCAACAACGATCTTTATGTACTCAAACCCGGGCAAACCTTTTCACGAATATATGACATTAGACAGTTCCTACAAAGTATACCCAGCGTAAAGCATGGCCTCTACACTAAAACCATCCAGATCATCCCACCTGCCACTTTCCAAGGTGTAATGTCCAATGGTCCATATAATGTGCCAGCGGAAGCAGCGGCGGATCTCTCAAGTGGGACATTAGGGAACTTTGCGGCAGCCAGGCTCATAGACATAAGATTACAAGCGAAGGTTCTATTGACGGCGCACAATTTCCCAATCTACCAGAACCCCGACCCCGGAGACTCAATTCCAGCTGATGGAGTCCAACTGGACACTGCTAGCTGCATGGGCCAGAATGCAACAGACTTGTCCAGTACCATTTTTGACGCTGGCGTATATGCGAAGTCCCTTGTCTCGGCCGCCGAAGACTTTTCGAGTGTGTTGTTCCCTCAATTCTTCCAGTCATCTCAAAGATTGCATGTCAAAGCCGCCGGGAATTTGGCTGCCAATGCACTACAAGGCAACGGTTTTCACGTCGATGCTTACTGCAGTGACATTCAAAATCTGTGCGATGCTAAGGGCAGTGTACTAGGTTATTCTTTTTCACCCCGTCATTTGTGGGCAGCAGCTATGTCATACTGTGTCCCGCTGCCAGAAATCTGGGACGAGCTCCTTTACCGTGTTCTCCACCTGGAACAAAGCAATTGAGTGCTTCAGCTTCTCACGTAATGTTTCACCTTCTCATGACCTTGAATAACGTGGTCGGCTCCGTCGTAGGAAACAACTACTATGGGGTACAATCATGTCAACAGTTGGTGAAACGGACCCCGGTAGATGTCACATCGAACGCAGATTCGTACGCACAGCTAGCTATTGCGCAATGGGGATTCGGTTTAGGTGGTGCTCCTTACCGTGGCCCATCTTGTTTACCAGCAAATGGTCTGGTGCCTGCCAATGAGAGAAGAGATGTACAAACAATGCAGGACGCAAAATTTTTGGCAGAAACGATTGCTTCTCGTAGCCTGTCACGTCGACAATTTCCGAATTATACTCCTGAGGAGGCCGTCAGAGATGCACAAGATTGCGCTGGTGATCAACTCACACTTATCCAGAACGCTGCCACAAATGCTCGCGCATTGGCTTCTGCGGCACGAGGTTCCCAGAACAATGACTTATGGACGCAGTATGACCACTACCCCTCGGCGCGCTAAATGACACTAACATTACATAGAACTTTCAATGGCGATACATCTATTAAAAGAGAAGTCAATAGAATCTTCGACGCCATTGCAAATTGGTAAGTTTGGTTTTCTGCAAAAACTGACCAGCACTAGGTTCGAAATAAAGGCGCTGACAGGTCGGTATAGGAACACGACCGGTAATTCTGCGGGGATCAACTTCAAGTGTGATCCTCGCCGTAAGACCCTCACTTGCAAGTTCGGCACCGAGTCAGCCCTCATCGGCTTTCCCAATCGGAAACTCGCCTACATGATATTCTGTCCCCGCTTCTTCTACCAGCCAGCGGCTCTCGAATGCGAGGCCCCCAGCACCGCCAATCCCTACATCCAGGATCAAGCTGGTACCCTTCTGCACGAACTTATTCACGTTAGATGGCTTGTCAATCGCGATATCGGAGATGGCTATAGTGCTAGCGGCGAGGGTGGTGAGTGTTATGGATGGCCATGTGTGACGTCTTATGCGCAGAACAGGAACCTGCCTGGGTTTGATCCGAGGAATTTGCCGGAGAATGTGGCGAGTAATTATGAGTATTATGCGTTTGCGGTGAGGGCGGCGTATACGGATTGTTCGTGGACGACTTATGCGGGGAGTATGTTTGGGATCGGTACTCTCATCAACTGAATTGATGCCGTCCCTTTCTACCGCCTAAGACTATTGGGGTTTCTGCAAATGCATCACATTGCTCGTTGATTCATCTGGAGACCCCAACCTCTGAAAGTGGCGATGTGATGGGGAGGCAATATGCTGCTTGTGGACCTGATAGGTAGCTGCGTTACAAGGCTTGGTCCATCTTCTAGGCATGCCATAAAGTTACATTGCGGCGGAGGTAGGGCTGTGACTGGGCAGATAAGTCAGATAGGTAGCTAAAGCCGCGTGTGCCAGCCATGTGCGCCCTTCCAGACGCCATGCTTAGCCTGAAGCAAGAACATAAGTATTCCTACTTCCCCATCAGCAGTTTTGGCTTCTTTCGAGACTTCAAACGCATCTTTTCAGACTCCGAACTCGATTCACAGCCTCACAGCCTGAGATTTGCATTGCCAGCGCACCACTCCGCCATGACGCCCTTCCCGCCTGCAAGCCAAAGGGCGCACACCGCCATCGAAATGAACACCACCGACTTTGATTGGAACGATTTCGACTTCGAACCTTGGCTCTCTTCGCCATTCGCGGGCTATGAGGATCAGGGCGCGCAAGCTGCGTAAGTTTTTTTTTTAGCTGCTGATCAGAGGGCGCAGTTTGGGTATGAAGAAGGCACCCAATCAGCCGGAATTTGCCCTACCCGCTTCTTCGAAGGGTCATGTGCCCGGTTGCAACACGCTTCGATCGGACGAACAAATGTTGGCTGGTGTTGCTCCTGCAGATACGGTCCAATTCGTGGGTGATTGTGGTAACGAGGGAAATTCTGAGGCTTTGAAAAATCCTATATCGCAGGAGCCTGAATCCTACTTCGCCTCTACCATTGAGGTCGACGATATAGCTGCAAACTATGTCTCGCATTCGGCCCTTGCAACTACCAACGGTTGTTCTTGCCCTGTCTGCCTGTGCGTAGGGATCAAGAAGAATTATGGTTGGGGCGACGGGAGAATTCCATGTCGTCTCCTTGGGTGCAATGAGATGATTGATGCTTGCTGGCTCCGTGATATTAAACATGAGAAGTCCCATTTTATCAGAGCCGGCAAATACGCATGCCTTGAGGAAGACTGCCATACTACCGTGGCTAAATGGGGTGACCTCAAGCGACACTATAAGTCCCGACATTGCACTAGAACAACCATGTATCCTGTCTTGTGATTGGATGCAAATATGGAGGCGACAATGACTTTCCCCGCAAGGATAAACTGAAGAGTCATTTCAAGAACGTCCGTGAAGGAAAGGGTCACGGTATCCTCGGTCATGGCTTTGGGCAGATGGGTCCAGCTGCAAGTAGGGTATATGCTTCCGGTCACCAGAATTAAATGAGAGGTAGTACAGACGAGATCTATGCTGGCTGAATCGAAGGAGGAAAGCCGGGAAACTGCTCAGGACGGTCATTTCAGAAATTATTGTGATTCTCTTGTCCCAAAGCAATTGTGGCTCGTTTGAAGCATCGCTATTCAATGTCTCAAGCTACACGTCTGTGTTCTAGTTGTTGCTCTAATCTCACCTACTTTATGCTAGAGCGGGCGGTTGGCGAGCTGGAGAATCATAATGATATGCTTAACTTCTTTTTTTGAGAACTGCAATATTAACAATGTCTTCATTTACTTCTTACCGTCTGTAGATTTCCCGACTTGCATGTTTGGTCAATGCCAAGAAACAAGTATTGGGACCGCTCCCTTTCCACCATCTAGTAACGCACAACAGCGCTTGCGCGAAGTGAATGTTGCCTTGTTATGCATATCTGAGTTCTGCACTTCTTTCCTAAACTTCTCGAACTTGAGAATGGTTGATTGGGTCGGAAGATGACTACTGCAGATCCCACAGAGTTCTCCACTATATTCGCATAACCCAGTCACACCCTGAGCACCTCCCACCGTTGTCGCGATAGCCCTTGCTACGCCGCTACCATAGCGCTCCCATCAATTGACAACAATCTGAAATTACCTCGTTCCGATCTGACGGCCTCGTCTAACATATCACTCAAGCCCTACTACAACTCCTCGAGTTCTTGCCTAGGTAACCGGGTCGTCGACGGTAATATCTGGGAAGGCTGCTGTGCCATCTCTGTCGTTGCTTATCGACCAAGCCCTTCCTGAATACATTCCTGAAGTGCAAGAGCCGTTCTCATCGTTTGACGTTTCGGCGTTTCTCAGAGTGAAGTACGCTGTAGTCGACCATGAATGATTGCCTTGGATTCCAAAAAAATAGCTGGGCGGATATTGGTGAGTAGCATCTCAAGATTTGTGCTCGCGAAAGCTACGTTTCTTTCACTGGCGTTTGGTGGGGCAGGTCAATTCAAAGGTATGGGTGCTTCAATATTTTTAATAAAGTCACCGAATTATGGAGGTATATCGTGAGGCGCGAAGCCGACTTTACTGGCCAGTAACGCAACAGGATTTGTGAAGGTTTGAATGTTGATGAGTAATGGGTTGAATTTGGTAATGCTAAGAACATCCGAAGCTGTTAAGCAGCACAACATCAATCAGTATTGAGTAGTACCAAAGGCTGCACGCTCTTCACATCAAAGACGCAGAAATGCGATCTGATTCTCATGGGTGGTACCATTGGTGCAGGCATGTGAGACACGGCAGGGCGATTTCTACGCTAGATGCCCCTCCGGAGCCTGGCAGGGCGCCCTCGAAGTGCGTAGCTTCCTTGATCAACGAAATACATAAGCCACCAGCTCCCCAGCTCTTTTCGAAGATTCTTCCGCAACTTTTACCACCCAATATCAGACTTTCTGCCGCTTCCATTGGCTCGCCGATCTCACAGCCTTGCCGAAAGTGGGGCACTGCCAACTCACCAAAACCGACGCCCTTCCCGCACGCTATCGAATAATGACCTACGGCGCCCCCGATTGGCAAATGAACGCCATTGATTGGAACGAACCCTTCGATTTCGGCTCTTTCGTCAACTTCCCGCCCGAGGATGACGCTATCGACGCCCCATTTGGGTGAGCTTTTTTTTTTATTGGCTGACTTTGGGGCACAAGTTTGCAGGAACGTGGATGTTTGAATGGAAAGCCCCACGGATCAGGTTTTCAGAATTGGAACTCCAAAGACGTGACCTGGTCGGACGGCCACGCTGATGATCTTGATCCTTCACAAGATGAGCGATGCTTGGATCACTCTTCAAGAGAGACACTCAATGACATTTCCCAAGACTTGGGAGACTCCTTGAACAACGCCACCCATCAATTTACCACCCCGACAACTCTGGACCAATGTGTCGAACTTCGGACACATGCAGCCTATTTTTGCGACCAAAATTCTGGGTATGGCGTTGAAAAAAGCACGCTGTCACATCCAGATTTGGGGGCCAGACTGGCCAGCTCCAAATCTTCTCAAGTCATGATGCATGCTGGTGACTCTCTCAGTCACGATGATTCATTGCGCAATGAAATCACTGATGGTGAGTGTAAGTGCCTTGTGTGCCTTGGCATTGGCACGAAAGAGGTCAGCCTCGATGACCACAATCGCTATTGTTGCCGTGTACTTGGATGCTCTTGGTCTACGTCTAAGCTTTATGATCATCAGTCAGCTCCTACTTTGATTGCTTCCCGGGAGCACGAGAAGGAGCATTTTAATCTTAGAGCATTCGATTGTACGTACAACTGCCGACTGAAAGAATGTCAATTCATCACGAAAGATGTCGCAGAACTGTGGCATCATAGAAAAGCCAGGCACCAGTACCCTGGTCCTCCGCCGCACAAAGTGTTTACATGTAAAATGAAAGACTGCACATTCAGCATGGAGCAGGATTCTCAGATCCTAAGCCACTACCTCGCGGAGCACCGCCTTCCCGTCAAATCGACTGAGACGCGTTACATCTGTCGCGAAAGAAGATGCCAATTCACCAGCAAGCGCTGGTCCGACCTACTCCGTCACTGCTCAGCCAAGCATTGCACACGTTCCAAGAAGTTCTCTTGTCCCATTCTCTGGTGCAAGTACAACGGGAACACCCACGGCTTCTCTCGCAAAGACAAACTCCAAAGCCACATGCGCAACGTCCACGAAGGAAAAGTAGCCTCTAAGAAGGCTCGTGGGCAGGCACTGCCGAAGATTCAACCCAAGAAGTAAATTGCGCCGTGAACAGAGGGCGGATGCTCAAGCAGTGGGGCTAAAATGCTTGCTTTGGGGTCTCGTTCGAGGGAGCAAGGAGACAGGAGCTGTTGCACGTGGTGGGTTTTGTTTCGTTTCACAGTCATTACTGTTGTACTAGTGTCCGAATTTGCGTTCTTACATTTCATAGACGCAGTCATTTCCGAAATCAGCACAAACGATAGAGAAGGGCGGTGGGCGCAGCGGGCTAGATAACACACACGCTCATTCATTGCAAGATCTCATAGCTCTAATTTAAACGATTCCCATCCACTTAGCTATGCATTCGATCAGCTTGAAACTCACCCTTTTCCAAAAACAGCATTACCATGATTATCTACCACGACCACATGGTGTAGGGCTCTTGGCATTTCCGATTCGAGTGCAAGGACGGCGTAAAACGGGGGATTGGTGTAGTATCCGCCCGATGAACATACGAGGTCCCCCGTGAGGGTGACTGCAGAACGCCCTAGTTCATACCCAATTTCGCTGCCACAGCGCCCTTCATTTGAAAGTGCGGTGCCGCATACATAAGCACTCACCTTCCCCGAGCCGAATCCACGGCGTTTCGCACAATTCCTCACGCATTCGCCAGCAACTGCAGCTTAGATCGACCTGCGCCCTCTTTCCTAGCCTTACACTTAGTGGGGCAGTGCCAACAAGGCTTTTAATGGTGTGAATGGTGTGATATAAAAGCCATATCACACTACTTACGCTAAAATTAAATAGTAGGTGTGATATTAAGGCTATATCACACCCACTATTTATATCATGATATACTAATAATATTTAAATAGTATAAATGATACGCGAAATTAGCGGAGTTAGCCGAGATAAGCCTAATTTATTATTACTAGGGGTTATAAGGCGATTTTTACGACTAATAAACCCTAGTATTATTCTTATCTAGAAGTATATTAACCCGAATAGGTAATTAAGCTTAACTCCGCTTTACTTATAACGCTACTAAAATCCCCTATACAAAATCCCCAGAATTATTATTTATATTATTTATATTAGTAGTTATATGGTGTGATATAAAGCTTATATTAATACAAATGATATGGTATGGAATCTATATCACACTATTTAACTAGGAAAAAAGGCGTATCATATTATGTATATCAGTAGTGCGTAGATAGTGCGTGCACCATTAAAAGCCTTGAGTGCCAACGCACAAACGCCACGCGCCCTCTTCTCAGCCCACACAAGCGACGCCGATCTTCGGGATGGAACACGCAAATCCATTCGACTTGAGCGAGCCCTTCGATTGGGACTCTTTGATTAGCTTTGCCCCAGAAGATGACGGTTTGGGTGGGGTGGTGGGGTAGGTCTTTTTTTTTATTGGCTGACCAGAGACCGCAGTGCGACAAATTGCAGCTCTATCGGATTCTCTGGAAATCCTGACCCGGGAGATGCCTTCAACGAATCAATGCTGGCACAATGCAAGGTCGGCCTGGACAACAATATCAATCAAGCTCGTGATGGCAGTAAAGCCGCTGGCGACTGTACGACAGAGCCTCCCGAAGTCGACAAAAGATTGGGCAGCACAGCTTCTGACATCCACTTCCCCGTTCCACTTCCGGATGCCAATAGAAATGGCACATGCGAATGCATTGCTTGCCGCTTCCCCGGTTCTTCCTTAAATTTAGGTACTCCAAAGCCCCAGCGAAAAGCATAGCATTGCCTGTTTCCCGGCTGCAGTGAGCTCGTGAACCTGAGGTGCTCGTTGAAGCTCCACTCCTCAGGGTACATCGCATATTGGAAGCGCACTCAGCACGAAAAATCCCATTACGCCGTCGAAGGAGGCGGTTTCTCTTGCAGAGAGACAGGCTGCAATAACAAGACCAAGAGATTCTCCGATCTCCTACGCCACTGTGCCAGCAAACACTGCAATAAAAATCGAAAGACCCAGTGTCCCGTCCTTGGCTGCAAATACAACGGCGAGGGAAATGGCTTCATCCGCAAAGATAAGCTCAAAAGTCACTACAAGGCGGTGCATGAGGGGAGAGCGCCGGCGCCCAAAATCTTCCAGGCGATCGAGCCGAAGGCTGAGGGGATGTGAAACGTCGGAGTGGCGCGGAGCGGAGGAGATAAGACAGATGACATGTGGTGAGGTGGGGGGATTTGCTTGTCCTACTCTTCCTGGGTGCTATTGATGTGCTTCACTATCACTACTGGACTTATCAGGTTCTTGAGCTTGGCACCATATATGCTCACACTCTTTCAGTTGATGGGTTAAAAATATCAGCGGTAGATAGGGTATGCTGGACTTAGATTCCATGGATTCGAAGTTGAGATTCTATATGGTTACGAGTATGCCATGGCGAAAAAATCCTGCGTGCCGCAGAACACGGAAGGAAAAGTGGAGGCCAAATTCGATTTGAGCTTTCCTTAGCTGTTCCACGCAAACTCGGACTTATTTTCTTTTTGGGCGCGCTTCCACTGATCGTCCTCACCATTCCTGTCCTATTAGGTCACCTGACTAGAGCCTTCCGCGCCCTCCACCCGCCGCGCAATGTTCGTATAAATAGTCTTATCTACGAATCAGAAGAGAGTCAGATTTGTGATTTATCAATGTTTATGCCCGATACGGCAGGTCTCCTGTAGCAACTCTTCGAAAGTAGTCCCTCAAATCTTTGATGGCCCGGAGAGGGCCCATCCAATATACAGGCTCCGCTCTACCCCTATTATCAAAAGCGACCCAGCCAGCGGCATCGTTCAGCCTGCCCTCGATATCGTCCATTGTCCGATTTGCCCGTGTGGCTTCGTTCCCCGTCTGAACATACTGAGGTGCATCTGGTAACAGTCTGAACGAGTACTTTACCCGCGGATTTTTACAGAATTGAGCGTTGACATGCGGGCCCTTTTTCTCATCCGTGTCCCATCGCACGGTCCACATCAGTCGTTCGGCTCGGCGATGTGTCCACTTATCTTCTCCTTCGCCAAGGGTTATTTTTTCAGGAAGTTCATAAGTCCCCTTTAGACCATTCACGAAGGCTGTAGGGATTTGAGGTCAGCCTGCTCTTGCATCGAGGGAAATTGGGCTCCAACGCATGCCTCAAAAGTCAAAGGTATAACTAAATGGGCCACAATCCGAATAGAAAACATGACGTACTGTGAGATTTTCCTATGGGCAATTTGTTAAACAAAATCTCTTCAGCGCTGTCCAGGAACTCGTAGATATTATCTAGGAAGAAGATAAGCGCATCTTTGAGAGGGTTCATCGAATTTTTGGGAATTTCTTGTCCGCGCCCATCGGCGTATTGAATGAGTGAGCGTCGTGACTTTGCCCTAGCAACAGAGCATATCTTAGAAGATAATCCATCGTTGAGTTCTCCACTTCTTTCATCTTCATCACAGCCTGCTTTTCCGCTTGTTGGGGTACAACCTGGGCTCGTCAAAGGTGTGGCCGTTGGGAATGCGGTGGAGGAACTCGCGCTTGAATGCCTCGGATTTCGTGAAATATTCCATCAATCCCTCCGCAATATTCATCACATCTCCCCACGTAGGTTCATTCAGGTAGAGCGCAGAGACGATCCCAAACAGGGGTGCGTCATGATTGAGAGGATCCTGATAGGAAAAGATGTCGCCCACTGAGGCATTTTTGCCCTTTTTATGGGCGATCGCTTCAACGCTGCCAAGAAGCTTTATCGTTTCGGACGGTATAAGGGGGACTTTGGGCTTGTTTTGCAAGCTCAGGGTTATGGTTGTGCCGCCGATACGGTATTTAATTGGGTAGCCATTGACTGTCGTCATGTTTAGCCATTGGCTGAAATCAAGAAAGGAAAGCGTAAGACTTGAGGATTGAAGGGAACCAGAGATAAGGTTTTTGGATAATGTTGGCCGGCAATGAGTGATATAGAGCTGTAGAGTGAACGCCAGTATTATCCCGAAGGTTGTGAAGAGGATCATCCTGAACAGTCTTGAAGTGTGTACAATTGTGGAAAGTTCAGCAGAGTATGCCTGAGAAGAGAAGTTCTTTCTTGCCATTTCTCATATCAATCAAATGTGAGAAGCGACAATGAACGCGCATGGACAGTCAAACGCGCACCGACAGTAGCCTACTATAATTGCCTAGCCAGCAATCCGAACATCCCACATCCTAGTCCCCATTCATTCCTTCCAACCTTCCTCCACTCCCCTACCCAGTGCACGCAATCCCACATTTCTGGCACTATCATCTCATATCAGCCCATTCTCCTCTCCCATATATATCTCGACCTACAATCTTACACATGAAAATCCCCACCCGGGGACGCATTTCTACCATCGCCGCCTAGGCATCCCTTGACTTCTTTCTGCTCGAGACCTTCGGTGGGCATGCTGAATGCCAGTGTGGCAAAGATGGTGGCGAGGAGGAGTGGGAGACCCATTTTGGGTGGTCGGACCGGGGTTGCGGTATGGGGCTTGAGGGATAAGATGAAGTCAATTGGCTTGATTGCGGGCGTGAAGAACTCTCTGGTAGGATTTTGATGTGATGAGTGCTGTCTAGTAAGTGAAGATGGAGATGAGTATATAATGGTGGCTACTAATTTAGCTGATATCTCCCCAACGCACCACCACAGCCCCTCATGACGCAGAGCGCTCCCAACCTTGGCCCTGCCCAGTTCCGATCTCATCGACGTTGCATGAGAAGATGCTGAAGCCCGCCTTACGCGTCCGCGGCTTAGCTGACAGGGCAGTATTAGCATCCTCGCTTGAGCGCCTGCCAATGTTGTATTAGATCAAATTCTGCCATACGACTTGCAGCGAGGAGGGACACGAGAACATGCGAAGTTGAACAGAAGTCCACCACTGTGCATAAATTCGGGGTGCGGTCGTTGGCGCCGGTTATTTGCTATGTGGGATATCATGCTTGCAAGCTGTTGCAAGAGAAGGAAATGATAGCCGGGGGAATTTTTTCTTCACTAGCAGGTTTGTCATTATACATAATGAAGTAGCATCAAAGATGGTGTCACAGGGAGAGATCTGCACAAAACCTGAAGGCTATAGGTTATTGTAGATGCTTAAGAAGGTACTGGCTCGCTTTGTACTGGACTTTGTACTGGCCGGTCTTCGGTTGGCCGACTCTGAGCTGGCTGGCTCGGCTCTGACTGGAGTTGCGGCGGCTGACTCGGCAACGGCTGGCTTTGCAACGGCTTTTCGTCAACCAGCGGATCGTGCGCTTTCTGCATGTACACTTCTTGCCTCTGTGGCGGTGGGGAAGGTGCCCGTTCCGTTCTCATTGGCGTGCTCTGCCTGGGAGGAGTTGAATACTCCCGTCTAACATGAGTTGGTGGGCTCGGCAAGGGTGGCAACTGTCTTTCCTGTATCCTTCCCGGGATTGTTTGGGGCTGATACGGTGGACTTGGCAACTTGCGCTCCCGCACAGGCTGACTTGGCGAAGGATCCTGTTGCATGGGCTCGCTACCCGCCGTATGAGCCCTCACTGGCTCTGCATGCCGTTCTCTGTCTACGCTTTGACGAGTAGCTTCGTGCAGCTGCGAGTAAATGTCCTTCTCATACTGCGTCTGAACATGGCCATCCGCGCCGTTCGACTCGTGTTCATGGTTCGTCATCCGTGCTTGTGGCGCTTGGTATGATGCTTTGCGTGCCTGGTACGCTGCCATTGGTATTGTCGTGTCGTATGGCTTCTGCGAAATTTCAGTTGCAGAACGATGAGTATCTAGCCGCTCCTCTTGCCTGCTTGCTGGTGCAAATTGAGAATTTGACGGTGATCTTGAAGCAGGCGGCGGCAGCTTTTCTAGATTTTCCGGGACTGCATCCCTTGCGACGACCTTGGACGGGCTCCGACTCCGCTCCTGGTAGTGATGTTCCGGTACCTTCCCCCTTCTTGGTTCGTCTTCTTCGGATTCTTCCCCTAAAAGCTCTTCATCTCGAACGCCTTGCACCTCCCTACTAGCGTCTCTTGTTGACCTTCTCCCATCAATGCTCTTCCCATCCCCATCGCTACCTGTATCCATCTCTTCAGCTGGCGCAGGCTTCGTCCTCGGGACAAAGGGATGATCCTTCAGCTCCTGTTCTTCAACGTCTTTCCATGAGCACTTGGCATGCTTCTTAGTGCACCCCATACAGGCCGTCAGATTCTTAAGGCAGTCCATGTGCAGTCTCCTACACCGATCGCAAGGAGGTTGAACCCGATCTCCGCGATTGAGTTGCTCCATCCGTGCCATCATGTCAGCCTTGTAGGGTCCACTATCATCGAAGCGGTCTGCAAGAGGGGGTTTGACGTAGGGTAGGAGTGATGAAGGGGTATTGGGTATAGCAACTGGAACGGACTGCGATTGCGATTGGGGTGAAGCATTATTGAGCAACAAGTTGGCGTATTCCATGCTATCGGTAAACTGCTTCGGTTTCGACGTAGAAATAGGGGGAAATGCTCGGACAGGAGGGTTCGAATCTCGTCGAGCGTGGCGTTGGACGGGCTCGTTACCTATCTGAGAGCTTTTGCTAGTGAATTTGGACAGCAATTCCGCCCTTGTTGCGGCAGATACCCCATGTTGTGTGCCATTTGTGAGGGATGGTCCCGAAGTTTGCGTAGAAGCTGGAGTGTGCGAGCGCTCTGGGACTACTGGTGGGCGTGAATTGACGGCTACAAACCCTCCGGTTGGCGAATTCGACGCTCTATCAGAGTTCCCATTGACGTGCGATCTTGGTGCTGCAGAACTCTCATTGCCACGATTTGATGGGCTCTTCCCTTCTTCCTGCCCAGTCGCAGCGACTTCAGCCTCCCTCCTCTGCACAATCGCATTCCTCCTATTCCTCAAACGATGATTCAACTGCCTCGCCCTCGCGCTCACTTGATCAGCCAGCTGGACCACACTGCCTAGTCTTCCCTCCAAGATCTCCAGCGTCCCCAGCTCCTTCTCCTCATCCCCCGCTATCGGCTGTGGCGGAATCATATTTTGCGGCATACCGCTCTTCACCAAATGGTAGTCGTCTTCATTGATCTCAACCCGGCATTGTTTCGTATAGAATTGACACACCCGTACGCTATCGCGCATCTTATCTAGATTGAATTGCTCGGGCTTGTTGCGGGCAAATTCTACTACGTCCAGCCAGCCGACTGTCGTACCTTCCTTGCCATGGGTCTTGAGCACTCGTGGGGGACCGTCGAAGAGTCGCTCAAATCGTTGGATAAGTATGGGTCCGAGAGGGCGCGCTCCGAGGTTACCCGCCATAGATTCGTGACGTTGTAGGACCCCGTCATAATCGGTGATGAGAGTGAGGAGGGATGGCAGAGGGTCATTGGTTGATATGAGGGGCAATATTTCGGGATATTGCCGTGCTAAGTAGTTGATTTGGAGGTGCGCAGACGGGCTTTTTGGGGTTTTCGTTGGAGGTGTCGACAACACTGGTGGGGACTGACTCCGTTTCCTTTTGTGAGATGAATGGTCTGCTGGTTGCAACCGTGGCGAACCCATATGGTCCATGGCTGGAAGCTCAGAGGGGGGAAATTAGACCAGCTTCCAGGGTAAGAAGGCCTTCTTATGCTGTTGATGGTACTTCCAGGAAAGCGAGGGCGGAGCTAGCGCGGTCAAGGCGGACGAGGGGAGGAGCGGAGTAGAAACCAGCGTACTTTTCACCCGAGATGTAGATGAAGCGAAGGGAAGGAGAACATAGGAAACCAGCAGCTAGGATTCGCGGAAGTAGAAGATAACAAGAGCGTATGTGATAGCAGCTGGTCGCCTAGGCGTCGTCAGCAGCGCAAGTCAACAAGTGGAGCAAGGAAGCAGCGGTGGCCGCTGATTCCCGCCCATTCGCTCGGGTTCGTTTTCGGAGCCCCGAGGCACTCAGGCGGTCGCCAGGTCGAATGCGCCAATAACCCACGAATGTACCCATCCAATTATTCTCTAGCCCCCTTCTTATCCGCCTTGGGGCGCCCACACGCTGCATAATCTATCCTTCAACGCAACAACACTTATGCGCGTGAATGTCTGAGCGAGGCAATTTCAGAGGTCGTGGAGGTGGGGGTGGTAGCAGAGGAGGAGGTGATCGAGGAGGTCGTGGTGGAGGAGGAGCAGCGCGAGGCGGCCATGCTCAAGGAGAGAAGCCAAAGAAAGAGAACATACTCGACTTAACGAAATACATGGACAAGGAGATTAGTGTCAAATTCAATGGAGGGAGAGAAGGTACGTCAGATTTAAAGAATTTGCGTTCTGAAAATATACAAGGAGCTTTGGTGTGGACATAAGCTAATGATTCACGAACGATACAGTGACTGGAACATTGAAGGGCTATGATCAGCTTATGAATTTGGTGCTGGATGATGTTAAGGAATTGCTACGAGGTATGGTACTCCTTCCCTGCCACATGTGTAGTCACTTGTTGGCGTTCAGTGAGCTAACCCATGTGTCTCAGATGACGAAGGCAACGAATCCTCTCGCTCCCTAGGCCTCATCGTCGCTCGCGGCACCCTCCTCGTCCTCATTAGCCCTCTCGATGGAAGCGAGCAGATCCCCAATCCATTCAATCAGCAGGAAGAGGAATGAGGAACACGCTGGGACAAGGTCAAAGAAAAACACCCCCACACAAGGTCGAAAGAAGGACAAGGCAGAGGAAAGCCAGCCTAGATCTCAGCAGAAGATGCTACGAACAGTATGCTTGCGTGATACCCAAAAGCGGTGGTACTTGTGTCTACGGCCATAGCACAACATGTAGACTACTTGATATTAATAGTTGAAGCTGAAACAGGCTTCCATGGAATTTGATCAAGATTAGGACATCGGGCAATGGCAATTACCAGTGTTTGATGATAGTCTCAATGCCGGCTGCTACACCTTACATGTGTCCAAGAGATGACGTTCAAAGACCTCCAACATGCCACTGATATAGGTTGGCAACCGAGCGACTGTCACAATATCATAGCAATGGACCCGATATACAAAGCATGATTTTAGTATTTACTCTCCCTATCCTACGCTAATATGCACGAAATTATGTTAAACACTGAATTTGCTGTACCTACACTGTTCAAATTATTGCCTTTGTTTTTAACCATCACACTATCCGTTTTATCTTTAGTTACCACTGAATATATACCTAAATTACTTATTAGTTTTAAGTTCACGAGGTTAGTCTATAATGTTTTTAGTTTTTTCAACCAACGTTTTTTGATTGAACTCCTTATTAAGTAACGAAATATCATCGCGCATGATAAAAGCCAAATCTCTTCTCTGTTCTACTGTTCTACCAAGTAAAACTTTCCTCACAGAAATCAACCGTCTTACCCTCATCCACGCAACCCCTAACAGCATTCCTGACCTCATCAGCAAAAGCCCCAGGTCCACAGACCGTCACGCCCATAGCCCCAACTCTTGCGCCCATTTCTTTGCCCAAGACAACGCTTGGTGAGCAGCGGCCAGGGTACATTTGTACTGTCTCGCTCCTGCTGACCACCTCTCGGGCAGAGCGCGGCCTGGTGACGAAGAGGAGGACTTTGAGGACTTGTTTGCGATTTGGCATTTGCAGGATCTCGTCCATCCATGGGCGCACCCATTCGAGGGTTTCGGTGTTCTTGACGCTCCAGACGAGCACGACTTTTTGAGTTGCGACTGTGCCCGCTGCGTGCCCTTGGAGGAGATCGCGGACGTGCCCGATTTGATGCGTGATACCAACGCCAGCGGCGAAAAGCATCACGGTGCCATATGAATGGAGTCTGTCGAGCCCACCGTAGGGTCCTTCGACCATTCCCCATGTTGTCATCGTGCCGTTGGGTGAGTTGCGCGCTTTGTTGTAGAGAGCGGCAGTCATGCCTGTTCGTTTGGCGATGATGAGGGAGATGGTCGTTTTAGTCTTTATCGGCGCGCCGATGGAGCCTTTCCTTTGCGGCAGCTCCTCATCTTCGGTGAATGTTGGACGGGTGTCTGACCAAGCGATCGAGAATGGGTGGTTCATCCAGAAGGAGACGGTGGGAAGGTAGATGTAGCAGTGACAGCCTGGTTGGAAGTGCCATGGTCGCACAAGCTCCATTGTGATACGGCACGCCTCGATGTCTTGACCTTCGAGGGCTTCGACTGTGATTTTTGTGCGGCTCCGGAGCGAGATGTTGCGATAAATGATCCGGAAGATACGAGCTGAGCGCTCAAGAGCCCAGACCGCAATGGCCCAATTAATGTAGGATTCGCTTGGGAGAACGCCGAGCTTGCAGTGCACCTTTACACCAATAATCGTCGCGATGGCGAGAGCTTGGTGGATGTGGAGGAAGGATTCGTAGAAGGCGTGGCGGACTATTGAGCATGCTTGAATCATAATAACAGCCATAGCCACAGTTGCCAGGAGCCCATAGGTAAGGAAGGGAACTGTACGAAGACCTTCCATAGCCCCCTGCGAACCCTTCGCTGCATGCTCGTTGGCATACCACGCCGCGGTGTGAATGAAAGCTTGTGCTGCCACCACCCGGCCAATCCATCTGTGAAAAAGGTTGTAGGTGTCGAAACTAACGCGCAGCATGGGGATGAAGGGGCTGTTTCTCCCAGCTAGAACGAAGAGAGGAAGCATGTTGACGATCGCAAGATGGCCCGTCCTGCCACGGAGCTCGGCGATCAACTTGGGTCGGGGATCACGATAGTCCAGATAACAGCAGTATACGGTGTTGCTGACAAGGTACAAGACCAAAATCAGCGTATGTAGCCTTGATGGTAGCGTTCCCACGTTCACCGCCCTTGAAAGCTGAAATTCGCGATTGTGCCTCTTCTTCCAGAGTGGGGCGTATAGTAAGGTTTTCTTGAGCCTCGACCATATCGCTGTCCTGTCGTTAGACCAGTAGGATTGTTGTAGAGAGCTGGTGTTGAGGTTCAAAAGATGACGTAGGTGTGCGTTTGCCATCAGCACAAGTCGAACACAGAGGATGACCGCACCCAGTAGCCCGACTGTGAACCATAGCATGTTTGTGAGCGAGTCGTCCAGTGGCATGTCAACTCCAGTAAGACCACTTGTGTAGGGTAGGACCGCTGCCTGTGCAGATTTTGCCGCTTTTGCTGTAGATGCCGCAGTGGATGAGGAGTTCGTGGCTGTCATTGCTGGGGGCATGTCGTAGATATCGTATTATCTGGGCTCGTATCGTCGCGACCAGCAAACGTCAAGAATGAGGTACCAGTACCGAAAAGAGGGGTGAAAACGAATGTGTAGCGCAAGGTGTTGAGGATGTCGGATCCGGTCCGTTGGCTGTATGTCGAGTTTGCGCAGGAATTGTTGTATTTAGGTGGAATTTTCTTCTAGGGAAGAGTTGCTGCTATGGCAAGAAGTTGCGAGGCGAAAGGCGAGATAAAAAGGTACGTAGGAAGTGCTAGTTGATAGCCTTATTCGACACAATGGGCACAATGTCTTTGCGAAACCCGAGTATTGTCACCAGGACAATCAGTGTTGTGTAGGATCTTTGTCCGTTTTGTATTGGATTTCCTTTGTCGCAAATACAGCTTCCGTCGTCATTCAACTATTGATTCTTTATGTTAAGGAGTCTTCGCCGCATAATGATGATGATGAGCGCCACCACCCAATGTGAGTCTAGGATCCTTGACTGATCCGGCAGCCTGAAGGTCTTTGCGGTAGTGAACTGATGTGATGAACTTGGGAGGTGTTGAGAAGGTATTAGGATGGTCGTGAGACAGGTAACATTCTATTGTAGTGAGTTAATGATGTCTATTATGGTGGTTTCACAATGCTAAGCTTGGTTCAACGCGAAGAGATGGAGTGTAACAGGGTCGCCACACCAAGGGCGAGCAGAGACAGTAGGAAATGTATGAGGCTGAGGTAAAGGTCTCAAGATCTTGAGAGCCAAGAGATACGTATTGGAGATGGATTGCAACAGCTCTGTACTACAAGCTTTTCAACCCTGCGTTCTTCACTGCAACATGCTGAGGTCCAACCGCCGTCTATTGCAGTAGTAGGTCCAATACGTGCACATTCGTCAGATGACCAGCGTAGAGATTTCGAAACCGATGGCAAAGCGCCAAGTCGAATCAATTGAAATCTGCAGAGTCCTTCTGGTAGTGTTGTGAAACATTGAAGGTGGATGTTGAATGGCTGCGAATGGGTGTCGTCGGCGCCAAGACTTTGATGACCTGCTAGTCTGTTTTTGGTTAGCCGGGCGGCTACGCGCGATGATTGGTTCTTCCGTGAAGATGCAAAACATAAGTTGAAACTCGAAATAGAAAATGCATATCCTATGGTTTGCATCCTCGGTGATAACTCGGATGTCGGCAATGTTGTATGCGCATCCGATGAATTTGGACTAGCCAGCAACGAGCTCACGAGTGGACAACAATGTCCCCAATTTGCATTCATTGATAGCGACGGTACAGTCAAATCAGGAATCTATGGTAGGGACAGTGGCATGAACAACGACAAGCAGACCGCGACGATACAGTGATTTCCCCGAGGACCTAGTTCCTTACTACTCGTCCTTCTGTCCGATGTCTCCGCGCCAAAGCTTCACAAGCAGAAATCATGTCCAGCATCGACTCCATCCCAAATTCTGAACCCTCAATTTCCTTGCGCCCATGCTCCCTAGTCCTCATCTATGGCCGTCGCCAACCGCAGGCATGATTGGCCTCAACGGTTGACCAGGCGCGACCCTGTTCTTGTGGACATTGTTGTGATGGCTCTTCAATTTGTCTTTCCGCTTGAACCCATTGTCACGGCTGTATCTGCACCAGAGAAGGGGCCAGGGAAACCTCTGTGGCTTCTTGCAATGCTTCACAGTGTAGTGGCGTCGCAAGTCAGCAAAGTCGTGGAAAGTCGTAGCACATGCGCCTTCCAAGCATCGGTAATTTTCATTTCGAATTGTCCTTCCCCGGATATAGGTAGTGTTAATAGCTGGCATTCTCATGGCAATTGAGATCCTGGCAACCAGCAGTTCTGCAAGGTTCAACGATGGGACGCTGCTTAGGCATTCCGAGACGAAGGCAGGTTATGCAGGTACAGGGAAGGTTGCCACCAAGATCGTCAGCATATCCCAAGGCGATATCGCCAACGGAGAGTCCACTGCCTTGCAGGGTACTTTCAGGTGTTCCGCAGAACAAACTCGCGGCTGGCTCGTCTGTCACCGCCAATGCTTGATTCGTGCCTGCGTTAGGCGACATGACCTTTTTGGGCCCCCCGCAACCCATACCGCTGCCCTCTTGTCAGCCAATAAAAAAGAATCGCTCACCCAGCCGAGTTGCCCTGGCCGCCATCGTCACTGTTGTCAAGCAGGAAATTCAGGAAGGAATCCCAGTCGATCGGCTCGTTCCAATCAATGTCGAAAGGGTTCGCCATGTCAGACATTTTTGATGTTCGGATTGGCTCTGGCAAGGGCTGAGCGATTTGTTGGCTTATGCTTTGTTGGCAGTGCGGCGCTAGTGGATCAGGCTGGGGTCTCGAATAGAGGGCACATAGCCAATGAAATTTGCAGAAGGTGCGGAGAAGAGTGTCAGATTCATTGTGGGAGAGGGCTTTATTTATGGATTTTTTGCCAATCTTGAAGGCTTCGAAAAGGGGCTCTGGTGACGCGCAAGGTTAGTGCTTGCCCCACGCCCCTTAGACCCTCCTATGACATTATAGAGTTGCCAAAATCCTGCAGCCTCTTCGATCTACTCGAAAAAGCCGCAACCTCAGATTCACAATTTACAGGAGCATCATCGGGCCGCTGCTTTCGAGGTAGGCGAGATCTTTCATTATTGAAACATTCGTTAAGCGCATCGCATTGTCCCCACGCTGTTACAGCAAAGACTGTATCTCTACATGAACGCAGAAAATCCACGCGAATTCCATATTTCCGTGTATTGAATGTAATGGCACGCCTGCCGTACCTAATAAACAAGGAAAGTAAGGAAGAGTCAAGCAGCAAGAAAAGTGTCTCCCTCCATGTACCCTCTGTCGCCCGCATCTCCACCAGTTTTCTCATACCATACGCTAGCCGCATCGGTCTTTGCCAGCCTCAACCGAGATTGGCACTGGAGCTCTCCCCCACGCCAGCATATGTGTTGTCAGACGAGCTACTAGCCGGAACGGATCGAATCGCGCGTGGTGCCTTGCTGGAGGGTCCTTTTCCAGAAATACCAGCCTTGTGGACGTTCTTGTAATGGCTAGTGAGCTTGTCCTTGCGTGCGAAGCCTTTGTCACCGCTGTACTTGAACCAGCGAAGGGGACAGGAGACTTTCTGTGGGCTCTTGCAGTGCCGGACTTGAGAATGACGAATCAAGTCAGGAAAGCGCTTGCTGGTGAATTTGCAACGCTCCTCCACACAATGGAAGAGAGGATTTCCGGGGAGGTGAAAGTGATCCCGTTCGTGATAGACGTGTTCTTTGGTGGCATACCACGTGCTAACCGAAAAGACGCAGCCTGGGAAACGGCACAGTATACTTCCACGGTGACTTTTCCTTAGGAGGAAGATGCCTACGGATAGACATACCATACAGGAGCATTTGGCGTGGAATTTAGTCTCCGGTGGAAAATAGGAGTCGCGCGAAGTGCAGATAATGTGCCCGTGGGCTGGGTTTCTGTAGAAGCTATGTCCAAATCGAACGAGTCGAGATCTGCGAGTCTATTGGAGACCAGGTCCTCGGTCAAGGCAGCGACATGGGAAGGATCAACATATTGCGAGGCTTCAGTGATGACCCAACCAGTATCTTTACCACGAACGGCTTCGAGCTGGTCTGTCGAAGATGTTTCATGGACGGGGGTCCCGTCCATTGAGAGTTGAGCTGCATCCATGGAATATCCTATGGAATATCTGCCTCACGCCCTACGATTAGCCAATAGAAAAAAACACACGCAAAATCCCAGCCATAAAAAACGTCATCCTGGGGCGGAGTATTAATCCAAGTGCCGAAATCGAATGGCTCGTCCCAATCAATCGTGTTGCCGTCCATGCTGCAGGTTGTCGAAATGGTGATTGGCTGAAAGAGAGGGCGATGCGTTGGCCGCGCTAGTGACGCCCCGAATCTAGGGCGAGGCTGAGTGATGGAGATAAGGGCGTGCGACCTATGATTGTCACAGAAAATGCGATTTGGAGCGGAAGAGGTTGCGAGAAGATCTGCGAAAGTGCTGGGAATGCTGGCTGCTTATGTAGATTTGTGGTGGCCTAGGCGGCTGTACAGGAGGGCGTGCAGGGTTGAATGTCGGCCTTTCTTGGTAGCCCTATCCTAGTGGGTTCTATTTTCGCCATGTCTTTGCCTTTAGTGATGCTCAAAATCTATTCAAGGGCGCCCTTAGTCACTTACTCATAAAATTTGACAAAGGATAAGAATCTGAGTCACGACATGCTGCACCGTGAATGCCCAAGATTCGTGTCATTTTCAGTAAACGTAAAAGACAATAATACGTCCTCGCACCTAACCAACATTGTTTACATACGTCAGCAGTTTTCGGATGGAAATGACGTGACAAAGGCAACTTCATTAATAGCGTAGCCCAAACCTTCTATCTAGCTCACTACCTAAGGTTATATATGCCTTGGTCGCAATGGCAATTAGAGTAAAACATGCTAATACAAATGAAGAGATGGCGCATTACCCATGCATCGATCAACCTCATTTAAGGTGCTGTGAACCTATAAATGGCTGCTTTCTCTCGTTTCGCCCATCTGGGTGAGTCAGGCTGTATCTCTTGATTCTTGTCTTCGAGAGAAGCAAGGTAGGCGGAACTTTCGAATAATTGCCCGTAAGGTCAATCAAATATATCGCGCCAAACTCCAAAGTCACGAGAGTCGGAATAAGTGATTGAGACCTTGTCTCCGTCAAAGCTCACTTCGTCGGGGTCCACGCTTTTAGACTCCTGATCAACAAGGATCCCAGCAAGGCCGTAATAATTACTCACACCTCTGCGCATTTCATTTTGGCGGCCGTTTTGCTCGATAATGCTCTGTAGCCAGCTCTCGCCACCTTCGTCAAGGCTTCTTAACGGACCAATCGCTGAGCTGGCATTGTGAACGCATCCTCGTAGATGGAAATCAAAATCAAGCCCTTTGTAAGAGAGCGGCCGTCTCTCGAGGTGTTCGTAGACATAGGGATCAGCGTCATGCTCCACCTGGGCCAGACGTAGGATCTCACTGGCTGAGTAATTAATTTGTCGAAGATCAGTGAGCCACTCGTATACATCCTGGGCAGCAAATTCCAGATGCTCTCGTATCAGTAGACGCCACCGTACTGTGACGTGCCTTTAAAGCTTCTTCCAACAAGCGGGGTCCATTTTTGTTTTGATCAGTAACGGTTTTGTATGCTGCTGCCTTCATCACAAGCCGCGCTTCCTCTCCATCTCCAACCTCCACGCTCAAGTGCAAAAGCCAATAAAGATCGCCTAACAAGATGTTCGTGACCGTCCCGTTTTGTATGAGCTCGTCGACTTTGTGTCCGCGATGCTCCATGATTGCATCGCGTAAATCATCAAAGTCCATCAAAAAGGATATTTTACTAAGACCGATCAGCAATCGACCACGATACAGAGATAAGGTAAAATATACGGGATGTTGTCCAAAGTGTCCCCAAAAACCAGTCGAGCCAAGGATGCTAAGGTGTCCATCATGAGCAAAACGTATCGGACCGCTTTTCTTACTACAACGATTTCGATAAACATTTTCTTTTCGTCTTGATCCCTCAAATCTTCAAGCAGTATTAACATGGAGGTCTTGTAGCGTTGCAAAGGTCCATCCAACTGATCAATTTTGCGGACGGAGCTCACCAACGATGCCGAAGGTGTTGGATCTTCGAGACTAGCCCGGAGGCGAGTGAGCTGGATGGAGAGGAGCTCTACAACGCGTGAAAAATCTCGTAATGCCCCATAAGTAGTCTAGAAGCGACCGACCAGGTCCAAATCTCGGTTGGTAATAATGATAGATGAAGCAACGCTAAAGGCCTCGTGGGGGAGCGCACAGTTCGCTTAGATGGGAGCGCACGATTCGGTACTTAGATTTGTATGGGGCTTACACCAAGATCTAAGTAGCTATTTATACCCTACTATCGCCGCTATTACTGATCGCTAATTGCCCCGCGTATATACTCGTTTTTAACCTCCTACCTCTATCCTTCCTATACCTTACTGTCGCCCTTACTATCGCCCTTACTGTCGCCCTTATTATTACCCTTATCCCACTATCGCCAGCCCGTAAGCTAACTGCTTTCGAGGCCTCCGAGAGAGAAATCAAGAACCGCGAGCAAGCGGCAACTAGGCGAGTATACGAAGAACGTACGCAGGAGCAGGAGCAGGAGCGGGAGTAGGAGCGGGAGTAGGAGCGGGAGTAGGAGTAGGAGTAGGAGCAGGAGCAGGAGTAGGAGTAGGGCGACGGTGATACTATTAATAACCCACTCGAAGTTCCACCTTCACTTACTTAATAGTAACCTCCGTTACCTTAGTCTAAACCACGCCGCCGCTAGCCTAAGAAGTTAATATAGTTATATAAACCCGTCCTTAACTAAGAACTCCCTCCTACTTTATCCGCTCCGTTAATACTCGGGCGGCGATAACTTAAACCTACTAAAGCGTAGGAGTAAATTAAAGGCGAGTATTAACCTCGCCGAGTAAAAGACTCTACTTTAGAGGTAGAGGCGGAGTCTTTTACCTCTATAAAGAAGCGATCTAAAAATAACTTTATCGCCGTTATAAATATTAACGAGCGGGAGTCGTAGGAGTAAATAATTATTAACGCGGCGTTTTTAAATAAGTTTAGCTAGTAGTATAGAGCGGAATACTAGGGTAGAAAAACGATAGCGATATTTAAAAATAATAAATAAAATAGAAAGCGATAGTTATATATACTAGGGCGATATACCGCGCTTAGTATTTATAATAACGACGGTAATATAGTCGATAAATAGTTATTTAGATTTTAGTATAAACCCTATATAAATCTAAATAATTTAATATCCCGAATCGTGCGTTAATACTTTAGCGAACTATGCGCTCTCTTTAAATATATACTTTTATAATATCCCGGGCCTCGTCCGATTAACTTATAAATCTAGGTCTTTCGCTAGCGAGTTACGATACTACGATTAAATGTATTTAAAGATCTCTATAAACTACCGAGTATAAGAAGTCGTTAATACTTTAAGGCTTAATAGTAATAAAGTGTTAACACTATTACTATACTCGTTACTTTTAATATAATAAAGCTCGATTCTTTTAAATTAAATAATACTATAGAGACACCCTCTTTATTTATATAGATACTCTCTAGATCGCTATATAGACACCCCCCCTATATTTAATTAGCGGCCGCGGTTACCGTAACTATACCGACTTGATTTATTCGGGCGACGCGGGTGTATAAAAATAAAACTACTACTTTATCCCTAATATTATTAACGACGACGACGTTATATATACTAGGATTTTAAATAGGTAGATCTTTAAATATAATATATAACTAGGTTATAAAAAGAGGGTTTATTAATAAAATAACTATAAACTATATATAAATAAGATTTTCGTTATTTTCGTTTTTATCTTGGCCGAAAAACGCGCCTATAGTAGAATAACCTTAAATCGTTCAAATCCGACGTTTTTTAATTAAAAAAAAACTATTTTAGTATCGCTAAGTTAATTTAACTATTAAGTTAATTTATTAAAGTTTATCCTCGGGGCTAGTTTATTATTATATCTATAATCTTTAAAGTTTAATAATACCGTCGCCCTAATTAAAACTAGAGTTAGTACTAGAGCTAGCGCTAGAGTTAACGCCGATATAATAAAGATATCTCTCCTAGGGTTTAGTCGATATACTAGTTAAAAGAGGAACTCTCTATATTAAATTTTTAAACCTAAATTAACTACTATAAAGTAGGTATTAATAATAAAATCGGTTTTTTCTCGCTCGACTTAACTCGTTATAATTATTTAACTCCGTTTTAATATAACTCTCTCTTTTAATATAACTCCCTCTTTTAATATAATTCTCTTTTTTAATATAACTCCCCTTTTTAATATAGTTCCCCCTTTTAATATAACTCCCTCTCTTAATATAACTCCTCCTCTTATTTAGGGTATAGATACGCGCGATCTCGGGGTAGAGATTCGGGGCGGTAGAGAACTATATTAAAAAAAATATTTATTTATTTATTCGAAGTACGAAAGTCGCCGTCGAGTAGTTTACTCCGCTTTAAATTTAACTCTCGTCGGAAACTCTCGTGAGTTAAAGGATTTATTTTTAATATATACGATTACTAGCTCTTATACCCTCTTTAAAGAGGGGATATTTAAATTATTCTTTACTTTAGTAATTAACTCTCGTATTAATAAAGACGCTAGTTTAGTATATCGCTAGTAAGAATAAATATCTTCGATTTTAAAAATACTAGTATTATTTTTTATCCTCGCCTTTACTTTATAAATATATAGTAGTCTAGAATATCTAGTATATATATTAATATAAACCTCGAGATTATTATTTATTTTAACTAGCTACGCGACTATTTTTCTAAATATAAATAGTATTATTAAAGTTTTTATATCCCGAAGTAAAGAAATCCGATATTTATAGAGAAAGTGTATTTTATTTACTTCTAACTTATTAATATATATTCTAAATTAACGAATTAAGAGGTTATTAATTTTATCGACTACCGTTTTAAAATCCCCTATATAGATTAACTAGTAGATTTATAGGAAATTAATAGCGCGTTTTATTTATTAAGAATTTTAACTCTCTTTTTAAACCCTAATAACTACTCTTACCTTTAAAATTAATAATATTCTAGAAATAAAGGCTCTAATTAATAAAATATTTAACGAATTTTCTTTTATAGAGGTTAATCCACGTCTTTACGAGGTATTAATAAATCGACGCGTCTTTAAAGAGATAGTCTTTATATAATTATTATTATTTATTTTCGAACTCTTCCCTTATATAAATATAAATAATAATAAATTAAGTAGTATAGAATTTATCCTAATTTTATTTCGCCTCGAATTTCTATTTATAATTAATAACTACGTTCTTATTAATATACTAGACGTATAATAAATTAGCGACTTTAGGAAAGATACGAGTATAAACTATAAATAAACCTTTATCGCGGTCGGTGATATTAATAAACGGATCTAGAATATCGAGTTCTAGAATTATATCGCGGTATTATTAAAGGGCCTAGACGTAGTCCTTAGTCTCTTCCTATATTAAAAAATAAAAAACGATATAAAACGGACAATTTAAAATAGTCGCCCTAATAATAATAAGTAGTAGAAGTTTATATTTATTCGTTTTATAGATATAGTTTATAATAACGACTTTTTAATTCTACTTTAGGATAGTATAATAAGATATTTTTAAAAAGAAGAAATAAAATACGCGATCTTAACGGTTTTTAAAATACTTAACCTATTAATCGCCCGTATATAACTCTTTTATTAGTATTTATATAGGAGTAAAGTTTCTTAAAGTTTATTATCTTATCTAGTTTTTAATATTATAAATATTTTTTACTAGGAAAATCGGATTAAATAAATTACTATTATTTTCGAGCCCGTTAACGATCTACGCTAGTATAATATATATTTTTATCCGTTCTTTAATAGCTTATTTCACCGCTAGTATTATTATTATAACTCGGTATAAAGGGTATAAGACCGGGAGAGTTAGAGTATAATTATAAAAGTTATTTAGTACCTCTAAATACTAATCGTTAAAGAAATCCTTTAAAGCGGTATAAACGAAGGGATAATTAATAGAACGAGAGATTATATATAAATATTTCTATTCTTTAGGAGTACGTTTTTTTCTACCTCTATTATATATTAACTAGGCCTTACGTTTTACCCTTTTTTTATTTACTTTAAATCTAGACTTAGTAAATTTCGTTCTAAAAGAAAATAACACGCGATAATTATTCGTCTATAAAGTATTAATTTATTCTTTCTTTAAGAACGGACTATTATCTAATAATATATATTAAAGTACTAGTATTAATGGAATATATATATAATAATTACCCCCGCCGATTTATAGCCGTCTATCCCCGAGGTTATTTATATAAAAGGGAAGTTAACCGCTTTAAAGTCTACCCGTAATATCTAGTTATTTAATAACCGAAGGAAAATTATTAAAAGAAACTAATATATAGAGTCTACCCGTAATATCTACTTCATTTAAATTTTCTATTTAAAAGAAATTAATTATTTTATAATATCCTTAAGGGCGAAAGCTTTACTCTAAATAAAGATTCCGTATTAATTTAAAATTATATCTTTTTCTTCGAATAATTTAGTTTAAGGCTCCGCGTTATTCTCTCTCTATATAATAAATTCGTTATAGTTACGTAAGCGTAATATAGCGGGGAATCTCGTAGTTAAGATATTTATTATACTATTAACGAATCGTACGAGTTTATTATTGAATAGTTTATTATCTTTAAATTTATCGATCGCTTCCGTTATCCCGTAGAACTAGTTTTATAATCTAGAATCTCGATTAATATCTAGGGACGCGTATAGAGAATATTATAATTTTTTTATATAAAACTATTCTATTAGACGACCTTAGTATTATAGAAAATATATATAAAAGTTATTAATTACCGAGTATAAATAAACGACTTTACTCTATACTCCGTTAAGCCGATTAATTAATAGGTTAATATAGTTAATTAAGTATTCGTTATCGACCCGTAATTTATTTATATTATTTTATAGTAATTTATAGCTTTTTCTTAATTACGTAAGATTTTATAAAATAGGCTTTTTCTTTAACTCCTCCTCCGATAAAGATTTATATAGAACTCGGCCTTCCTTGATTTTATTCTATAATTTCTAATCTAGCGGAGTAGAGCCGGTATTTTATTTACTTTTCTCTTCGGTCGTAGGCCCGTCTTTCGTAGATACCGATTTATTATCGCTTCCGCTAGTTACGACGACTAAATCGTCGGTAACGATTACGGGGAACGGGAATAAATTTCTAATTTACTTTTTTACTAGTATTTTTATATTTTTCTCCGCGACTACTTTCGTACCCCTCTTTTAAATATACTTTTTAATCTCGGCCTTTATATTCTAGCGTATTATTTTTACTTTAATATCGGATTCGCTTTATAAAATCTTATAAGATTTATTTCCCTCTAGAGTTAAGAGTAGGAAAGAGTTTATAAAAGAGAAAAAATTATTATTAATTTTTTATTTCTTTTAAGGCCCCGAATTTATTTAATCCCGTAGAAATTTATATTTAATCGTATTTAATAATTAAATAATATTTTATAAAAACGAAAATTTAGGCTCGCTTAATAATATATTTATTATATTTCCTTCCTCGGTTACTACCGGCGTCGAAGAAAGTATATATATTATATTCGGTTTAACCGAATTTACCCTAAGGTATCTCTTCGTTTTTATTTTATTATATAATTAATTTCTTATTCCGACGGAGTCCTAATAAATTATTTTAGTCGTGGATTTTCTATTAACTTTTAATACGATAGATTATATTAATAAAGAATCCGTTAATTCGTCGATTTACTTTAAATTCTTTAAGAATGAATTATTTACTTTATTTTACTTCTAGTTAGATTTAATTATTATAGTAAATATTTTCGCCGGAGTCGCTAGCCCTAGGGTTAATTCCTACTATAATATAAAAATATTCGCGACGGGTATTAGGGTCTAGTCCAAATATTTATAATTATTAAATATATTATATCGGTTATTTGGCGTTATTTTAATTAAATTAGATTAATTTATCTCGAACGATCTCGCTCCCTCGTCACTATATATTTGGGCGAATTTAAATATAATTATATATATAAGTTTATTCGGATTCGTCTCCGACGTAATTTTTACGGCGTATCCTTTATTTATCCATTTAGTTTATAAATAATTCTTAGAGTAGAATATATATAACTACCGATTATATCGCGTTTTATAAGGAATATAGTCGTACTTTACGACTATTTAGACCTATAAAGAGGAAAGGTCATAACTAGTTAATAATTATATCGTAGTATTATTTATTAGCTTTCGATATAGCTCGTTATATAACGGTATTATAAACTCGTTATTAGAGCTAGTTTATAGTACTCGTGTACGCGTAATCGGGTTTATACTAATTAATTACTATATTATAATATATAAAGTCGTTCCGTTACGTAGAAAGCGTCGATAAAGGTATTTAATAATATACGATAAAAAAGTATATAATACGATAAAGAAGAGTAGGAGATAATAATATTATTCTTTTTCATAGGTCCCGAAGATATTATTATTTATAAATTAGGTTATTAAGGAATTCGCGGAATTTATTATATCTTTAATTAATTTACTATTAGGGCGATAATATTATTAAAACGCTCCGGTCTTCCTAAATCCTAATCGGGTAACTAGCGTAGGCTTTTATACTACGTTTTATATCTAGTTTAATAATATTATTATTAATAAATAGAAGATATTTAAGAGTTATTTATCCTTTTCGCTCTATTTAATATTCGCGTACCGATATCGAGTTATACTTCTAGTTATATTTATTTATTAGGTTTTTTACGTCTTAAAGGTCTTCCTCTTTATATTATTTATTTTAATACGGTCCCTATTCTTTCTATTTAATTAGATACTCGGTTACCGATCTTTTCCCTCGGTTTAAAAGTCTTTTAACTCTTTTATTTAGGAGGCGTTCTACCTCGTAATAATTTTATATACTTTCGGGATTATTATTAATAATAGGGTCTTATCCTATTTCCCTAAACCGGTAATACGGATCCTCTTCTTTAAATATTAACTCTAGGGTAGCTACGGATACTACTAGATAAATAAATATCATCGGCGGTAATTTAAATTTATAAATTAAATTTCCGTAGTATTTAAAAATTTTAAAAAGTCTAGTTCTTTAATTAGATAATTTATAATTTCCTAGGCCAAGAAGGCGGTAATTATTATATAATTTAAAGAAAATTATTTCTCTAACCTCTATTATTAAAAACGTATATTTACTATTATAACGAAACTTAGTATTAATTACCGCGAACGAAATTACGTCGGTTACCTCTTTACGGTTAGTTTCTTTTATATTAATTAAGTTTATTTACTCTACCGAATTATTTAAAAGCGAAATACTATTATTTAATTTTATTCCGAAGATAATTTCGTTAGGGGAAAGCGTCGTAATTAAGTTTAAAAAATTATTTAATATAACCCGTAACGTAATAACGAAATCGTTTTATTAGGTATCTAGGAAATAGGCTAAATAAAATCTTAATACGATTTCTATAATTTAATTTATTCGTTCCGACTATCCGTCTAACTACGGGTAATACGTTATTAATATTATAAATTTTATTTTTAAGGTTTTAAAGATAGTTTTTTATAAAACCGAAAGAAACTTAAGGTCTTTATTAGAAATAATAATTTTAAAGATTCCTTAGTCGGTTAATACGAATAATAATATTTTAATTTATTTTTCGGCGGACTATATATTCTTCCCCGAAACAATAGTAACCTTCTTCGAGAATTTATAAATAACTATTAATAAAGTATTATATCCGTTTCGTAGTAAAGAAAGCCCTATAATAAAGTCGATAATAATATAATAATAGATTTTCGGGATCGTTAGAATTAGTTTTATAATATTATATAAAGTATAATACTTCGTCTAATTAAACTAATAAGGCGGATAATATAGGATATATTATTTTAATCTCTTTATAAAATACTTTATATAATAACCGGCTACGATTTATTTATATATTTTATAAAAACTAACGTAACTACGTTTATTATATATTAGTTTAAAGATTTTTTATTTTATAAATTTCGGGATATAAAGACGTTCCTTATCGTTATACTAGTCTTTATATTAAATAAGAGAATCTCGGAGTAAAAAAGAAATATTCGGATTAAGGATATCTTTACTTTTTATAATACTAAGGTTCTTCTTTTCGAGTCTATTCTTTTTATTTATAAAGAAAGTACGTACCTTAGACTATTTTTTATCCTCGGTATATATATACTCTAACTTTTATTTATAATCGGTAGATATTTATATTAATATTACGTAGAAAGCGAAAACTTCGTTAAGTACTTTAAAAGTATTTATATTAATACTCTTATTTCTTTTTTAAATTAACCGTAATAATATATTAAGTACGATATTCTATTTTCTAGGATACTATCGAATATCGAGGTTATACTACGACGTATATTAGGAAATTTATACTAGTCGTAGATTTATTTTATCCGAAGAAGACGATAATAGTGTTATCTGTCTCGTAATATCGGTGGTCGCGGAATAATTAGTAAAAATAATTACTTTCTTTATTAGTAATTAAATTAGAAGATAAGGAATCTTCTTTAAAGTTTATATTAATTTTATTATTTCGAGTTCCGTAGGCTAGTATTATACCTTAGTAGAGTTTAATAACTTAGAGAGGAAAAGAATTAATTATATATCCGTTCGAGGGAATAAGTTATTTTAGGGATTATTTTTTATATAATATATTATCGCGCTAATCCCGAACGATTTAGAGATATCGATATTAATATAGAGTTAACGCGTTATATCCCGATAATAAAGATACGTTTCGGAGGTAAATACTTTTTATAATAATTCAAATAATATTAATTCTTCCTCGGTAGGAATAAATTAGGTTTTCTTAGAATAAATCTTTTATATATTCCTACTTTAAGAAAGGGAAGTCTTTAATAATTAAATTTTTTACTTTTATAATAACTCCGAAATTTAAACGAAGTATTTAATATTACTTTTAAACTAATTCGCTATATTTATATATATTTCTAAAGTTTATAGTATATTTAGAAAATGAAAGTTCTTAATCGTTATAACTTTTTCCTCGGTAGTCGTTATATTTAAACTATTAACTTTTTAATTTAAGAGCGTAACGGAAGGGTATATTAAAAAGAATTTTTTCGGCTTAAAAGAAATTTTAAAATTTATAAATAACGTAAAAATTATCGCTAAGTATTTAATATATTTAGTATAGGAGTATAAGAAAATAATAATATCGTCGACGTAATATTTTATAAATTCTTTATATAGACGTAAAAAATTATTTATTTTTCTTTATATATAGGGTACGGAGCCCTTTTAACCTATTATTATAATATTATAATATTTAGAGCCGCGGTAGAAAATAATAATAAATTTATAACGATCGTTTCTTTTAATTATAAAGAGATGGAATTACCCGCTATAATTAATTATATTAATATATATATATCCCTATATTAAGGAAACGATATCGTTTTATAATAAGAGGGGGTAGTTATCTAGAATAATAATTTTATTTAAATTACGGATATTTACTACTACTTTTTTTTTATATACCGGAGTTTTTTTAGGCCCCTCGTATACGGTTTTCTAAACTATAAATACCGGGAAAGTAAAAGGGGATAGTTTTATAAACTAAAATATCTTTCTTTATTAATATATTTTATTAAATTTTTTATTAATTAAGGCTCTAGTATCGGGGTTTAAAGAGTAAACTTTATATTTAAATTTTATATCCGACGACTATTAATTAATAGTAAACGGAATAAATAATTATTCCGATTTAAGTAGGTTAATAGTATCTTTAATATCTTCTTATATACGAGGGTATTCTTTTATAATATATTTAATTACGGTAATATTTTCGTCGTTATTATAAATAATAATCCCGTTTAGTAGTTTTATTTTTATTAAATAATCGACTTCGGTTTTAGAGATTAGTCTTAGGTCGTATAAATTAATTAATTATAAAATAAATATATCTTTAGGGTGCGCTTTCGCCGTTAAAGAATAATTATTAAAATTAATAAAGTAGGCCTCCTTTACTTCGTACTCGACGATTAAATTAATACGTTAACGGCGAGGAATAATAAAGGGTGTATTCTCGTCGTTCTTAATATTAATAAAATTAATTCTAGCGTCGACGAAGTAAGTGTAAATACCGTTTATCTACGGTTTAAAAAGAAAATCTTTATTAGGTAATTAGAACTTTCCTTTAAATAAAACTATAATTATAATTATAGTTTTTACTAGAATTATTTAGCGGCGTTCCGATTTAATAATATAACGAATTTTAATATTATCTTTAATTATAAACTAGATCGGTATTAAAATATTACTATAATTACTAAAAAGAATTTAATTATATAATAAGTCGATAATAACCCTTTCCGGCCTAAAAATATTTATATTTATAAATATATTAACCTTAAGGTTATTTATTATATAAAAATCTTTCGTGATTTTTATTATAACTTTAGTATTATCCTTAGCCTTTCCGTTTATATAGAAAATTAAAGAAGTTTATTCTACCGTTAAATAATAATTCGGCCCGATTCTTTATAAAGTAATAAATTTATCGTAGTTCTTTATCTAAAATTCGGGCGCTCTACTTTTTAAAAAAATATAATTAATTATATTTATTAAATATCTCGTATTTAGGTATCTTAGATCGCGGGTAGTATTTAAAAAGAGATTTATTTAACCGTTAAAATAATATTAAAATCGAAAAGTTATATTATTTTTTAAAAACGGAGGAGCCGTAGATTTAATAATTACTCTATTCGTCGGCTTAGTAATAATAGAAATATTCGAAGAATATATAAATATAATAGGTTTAGAGTCCTTTCGTACTAGAACTTTACGACGGTATAACTTTTTCTTAAAATATACGTAGAGAAAGTTATTTAATATAAAGCCCGTCTTATAGTTCTTATAGACGGAACGTTAATTTATCTTTTTTATAAAAGTATAATATACGACTAAAACGAACCCGACGTCGATTTTATTATTAAGATTTTATTTTCCGTTTAAGATTATTTTTTAAATATTATAAAAACTCTTATTAGCGCCGGTATAATAAATATAATAATTTTTAAACGGAGCTTTAGGTACTCCGAAATAACCTTCGTTAATTTTAATAATATTATAATTATTATTTTCGGATCCGGGATTATTAAAATACGGTTTACCGAAATAAATTAATTATATTTATAGTTAATTACCGAAATTAGTATATAGTCTCGGTAGGTAATATAGACGCGTTTTATAATTTCTATAATTTCGGTTCCTAAAGAACGGATTCTAGTTAGGTTACACGTTTTTAATAATAATTATAAAGAGTTACTTCGGAGTTAAAAGGGCGTTTTTTAGTAAATTTTATACTATAAATTTAAAAACTTATTATTATTATTATTACTACGATATAATTTATTAATTTTATATATAAACTCGTTACCTATAAAGTTAAAAGGAAGGAAAAGTGGGAATAATTATTTATTAATATTTATACGGATATTAAAAAGACTAGAAAGAATTAACCGCCGCGTATTATAAAGATTAGAAAGTTCTAGAGTTATAAAGATTTATTTTTATATTTATAGGCCTCTATATTTAAAAAGATCGATATTAATTCTATTATTAAAAACGATAAAGTAGAGAATTATATTTACTTTATTACTGTTACGGTTAGGATTTATTTTTAAATTTATATTCCCGTTTTTACTCTTTATTTTTAATTTCTTTATAATATTTTTTTTAGTCCTCCTTCTTTTTTTATATTTATATATAATACTATATCTCCTTTCGGCTCTTTAGTTATTTAATAAATTATTTAATCGAGGTATTATTTATAGGAAGAGGTATAATAACCTAGAAATTAATATTTAAATAATTTTAAATTTATATAGTTTATATATACTCTTTTATAATTCCGGCCTAAACGGTAAATTTAGTTATATTTTAAACGTAAACGGATAAATCTATTTATTCGGTAGTATTTTTTAAGGTATAAGATTACCGACTAAATTCCTTTAATATAATAAATATCGTAATTTTAAAATACTCTTAGAGGCGTGTAATTTAACGTTATAAACTATTTAGAAATTATATTATTACGTCTTTCTTATCCTATAATAGAATTTTAAATTATTAATTCGTTACGGCTCTTTTAAAATAGTTATTTAAATTCTTTTTAATAATTTTATTACTCTTTATTACTACAAAATTTTAAGCTCGATTATAGAATATATAAACCTCTTTAAATATTAGTTTTTTAAAGTTTAAAATAATATTACTAGCGCCCTAAAACTCTAGATAATTAGGATAAAAGAATTTTAATTCGTTAATATAGAAACTTCTGGATTATTACTTTTATTTTATTTCGCCGAGAGACTTTTATTATCTTTTAGGCCCTAATAAGTCTTTAAATCCTCGATTATTTAGAGTAACCTAGATTATATCTAGTACTGTAGCGCGGATCGCCTAAATTATAATATTATAAAGAGTTAAATTAATATTAAGAGGAGGCGGTAGTATTTTATTTCTTTTTTATTTATAAAAATAATCCTACCTAACTTAGTAATTAAACGGAGGATTTAAAAAAGGGAATTAATTCTCTTTATTATTCTCGTAAAGTCCTAGCCCTAAAGAGCTAGATTATCCCCCGTCGTTTAATATATTTAATTTCTTCTAGAAAAGAATCCTTCGAATTATATTATCCGCGGTGAAAATAGAGTTTAAGGGAAAGAAAGAAGATTTTAATTTCTTAAAAATAATATTATTAACTTCCGGATAACTAGGTCTTATAGGAAGAAATAAAGACGATAATAAAATAAAAGAAAACTAACTTTTATTTTTCTTTTTAAATTAAAATAATTAAAGATTAGGGATTTCGTTTACTTTAGAAAATATACTCCTATACTTCTAGTTTTTAAAATATACGGAATCGACGTAATATTTAATTTCTTTAACGAAAGATATTAAAGCCTCTATTAACGCTAGAGGGTATATTTATAAAAATAGGAAAATAAAAGTATTCTACCCCGTTTTTTCTTCCTAGGTTTTAATTAAAATTAAGCGACCTTTTTTTATATAAAGTTAATTACCTCTAAATACGTCCACTAGCGGTTCGTATATATCGACGATAAAAAGAACGACTTAACGATAAATTTTATTAATATACTTTTTATACTACTCGACGTACTTCTCTAAAAACGAATATAATTAAAAAGTTAATATAATAGTAAGATTCGATAAATACGGTTTTTCCGCCTTTTCTTAATTTATATAATAAGATTTAGAAAAAGTAAAAATCGTTTACGGGGAAAACGATAAAACTTTTCGTTTATATAAATAATTTATTTTTATAGCGATTTATATTTTAAAAGGAATAGTTTTTTTAAGAAATTTTCTTCCTTCTCGATATAGAAGTAGTAATAATAAAGATTTTAATTACTTAATTTCGGGCGGGGTTAATAATACTTCTTTATTTCAAAAAACGCGTAGACCTCGGATTTACGAGTAAACGAATAGTATAATTATATAATATATAATAAACTTTCCCAACGAATAATTAACCGATTTATTAAGAGAAAAGATATTTAGTTATCCGTTATATTTTATATAAAACTAAGGGTTGCGTTTAGCCTTAATATAATAGAATTAAAAAATATAGAATATAAACGATAGTGCGTAGCTAGTCGATATAGGGTATTCTTTATAAATAAATATACGGGTTATAAGTTCTTTATAACCGTAATTTAATTTAGAGTAAAATATTAAGATTAAGAGGACTCCGTGCTATAACGAAATAACTAATATAGAGTATAAATAACCGACGATAATTAAAGTATATATTAAGATAATTTCTTTAGGCCGAAATAAAGAGGACTCGATTATTTCTATTTAAAGGAAAATAGTATAAATAATAATTTAAAGTCTCTAGTTCGAGACTAGTAGAGAATTAATATTATAGCGAGATAATTAATTATCTATAGAGGCTAGTAGCCGGTCTAATTCCACTACGAGAGTAGAATAAAACTATACCGTTATTATTAACTAATAAGTTTCGTTTTAAAGGAAAATAACACGCGATAATTATTTATTTATAAAGTATTAATTTATTCCTTCTTTAAGAATGGACTATTATTTAATAGTACGTATTAAAGTATTAATACTAGTGGAATATATATATAATAAAATTAAACGACCGTATAGCCCTACTCTTTTATATATATTTATATAGTCTCGAGAAGGAGGCCGAGGGAGCCTTTTAATAAATTATTCTACAGTAGTAGGAGGTTTATAACTATCGTTACGGTAGGGTAAATTAAGTTAGGGAAGTATTTGTTTTAAGAGGGAGAAGTAGCGACGCGACGGTCGCGATATTTACCGCTTGCCTGCGGTAGATATACTAATGGTTACGGTAACCGCGGCCGCTAACCAAATATGGGGGGGTGTCTATATAGCGATCTAGGGGGTGTCTATGTAGGCAAAGGGGGTGTCTCTGTAGTGCCACCCTTTAAATTCTCAGCATGCGAAAGAGCGCTAAGGTTTAGGTACCCTCCAGACCTAGAGCTTGTCAGAATCCGACATATTTGCCAAGACGGTCTGACTTTTCTCCTACTTGCCATCCCAACATCCGCCATCTACTTCTAATATGTGGCTATCTTCAAAGCAGAAAACCACCTATCGGAGAGTTGTTCGAGCAAAGCAGATCTCGCTGCATCATTACTGTCCAAAGCATTGCTGACATCATGCGCATGACGAGCCATATCGTAATGGCGGTGCAAGTGAATCGTATAACCTATTTGTGGATGACATGGCAGAGGCTGTCTCGATGAACCCGCTCATTGCTTTCTATCCACAAATCGCAGCTCGCGTCTTTGTATAGCACCTGAAGAAGGCACCCGGCCGTCAGAAAATTTTACCCACATAGACTTCCTCATCACCGCGTGGCGTGTACTTCTAAGGAAGAATGCTCTTACAGAGCTGTTTTATATTCTACTAATTCTGGATAAGGAGGGAAGTGGGCTGGACACCATCTTCCGCCGCTTAGATTATTTGTCAACTTTTACGGACGTGGACGTATGTATCTTCGATCCCTCCATCGACACCCATATCGTATCGCTCTTTGTCTACCTCCGCATATACGCACCCAGCCCCAACCTTCAGGTGTCATCAAGCACGAGAGTTTTGACCTCAACACTTGCTGTGGCCCATTCGTCCACCTTTTCGAATCCTCCTTCGAAAGACCATCCTCAGAAGACGTTCGCTTCCAGCAATTGGAGCATAAGCAGGGTGGCCATGCCTAGAAGGCTCGCTCGCTCTTCTCAGGGATCATCGTGGAGTCGTGGAATTTTTGCTATATTTTGCGCCAACAGATTTGGGTTTCCGACTTTGCTGACAACCCACCCACCGACCTCAACAACAACATCCATATCAACAGCTCCGATACTAAGAGGTCCGAGCGCCTGGCATACTCTAGTGGTCTCACTTTGCAATACACTGCCAGCCGCAGCCACTCCTTCTTCCACCCCTCTCTCCTCAGATTCCAGATGTAGACCCAACACCGTCCAGAGCGACGTCGTAGGCGTCCTCAATGCCGCCCATAGGCGGCGTCTACAGCTCATATACTGCATCCTCGCCTCCAACGGATCACATGTCTTCGAATTCGCACTCGGTTTTGATACGGGCTCGGGGAGTGTGAGGAATCCTGTCAATGGCAGTGGTACTGGAAATGCGTAGGGGATTGACCCCTTCAAGCTTACACCAAGTTGAAAGCTTGGCGCTATAGGCAATTAGACCGTCGGACCGTCGGGTAACGAGACGTTGGACGGTACGTTATTGGTCTATTAGATCTCATCGAACTAATATTAGCTTTCGCACTATCCCCAAAACAATATCCTCATAAAAACCTAACATCGGCGCAAATCTATCCCGACCCTAAAGGCCAATTCCTCAAATCCGCCGAGAAAATTGAAAAAGTTTTTATGTTCAGTCCGCAAAAAGTGCTTTGTGCTGCTTCGGGAAGAATTGTCCCTTATAACGATGGTCGCGATTTGTCGGGCGTGGGTTGTACCGCTTCAAATGTGCTGCTGTATCAACCTAGAATGGCCTATGAGACCTTATATAAAAAGACGCTGCCACACTTCGTACAGAGAATCATCAATCTCACAGCTGAGCAAATATCCTCGAGCATTCTTTCAAATTCTTCGCAATGTACGGCCTCCAACTTTTCATGCCCATCTTCGGCATCCTGCTCGCATCTACCAATTCATTGCCCGCTCTGGCTGACTCGAGCGCTCGAGTACTTCCTCTAAACTCCGACGACACCTTCGCTTTCGAAATCCTGCGCGTCCTGGCTCACGCTCGTTATGGCGGCTCAGACGTTGCTGAAGTCCTCACCGCAGCCAACGGGATCGCACCGGGTAACTTCACAAGTTTCAGCTCAGCATTCCATGCTCTCGCCAATCGAGTCCGCTCCCGCGCGGACGGGCTGGACGCCACGAGATATCCGGTCAGTGTGCGCGACGACCTTTTTGCCGCCTCCAATTACTATCGTGCCGCCGATTTCTTCGTGCACGGCGACTGGGAGGACCCCGAGATCAAAGACCTATGGGTTCAGCAGACCGCTTGCTTCGACAAAGCCCTGTCCTTTGCTACCGATTCCCGGACGGCGTGTGACGTTGAAAGGCGACGGTTTCGATATTCCGGCGATCTTCTATGCCGTGGACCCTCCCAGTGGCGGAAAGAAGATCAAGCGTCCCACTCTGATCGTCGGCAATGGGTACGACGGCTCCCAGGAAGAGTTGCTTCATGTTTCCGGGTTTGCGGCGTTGGAGCGCGGTTGGAATGTCATTACGTATGAAGGGCCAGGCCAGCCGACAGTCCGCCGTGACCAAGACCTGGGTTTCATCGTCGAATGGGAGAAGGTAGTCACGCCTGTTGTTGACCATCTCTCAACGCTACCAGAAGTCGATATGTCGCGGGTGGCCCTCTACGGCTACTCATTGGGTGGATGGCTCGCAACACGAGCCGCTGCTTTTGAGCATCGCATCAGTGCGGTCGTGGCCGTTGATGGCGTTTACAGCGCCGGCGACGCTTTCTTGGACCAGCTTCCACCAGCTCTGATGTCCCTGTACAAGTCGGGAAACAAGTCCGCCTTTGACACAACGGTGACTGCGGCTTTGGCGGGCGGGAAAGCGCCTACATCGCTACGGTGGGGTGTTGAGCAGGGACTCTGGAGTTTCAAAGTCAGGTCTGGTTATGATTTCCTCCACGTGGCAGCAAAGATGACCATGGATGGACTTACGGACAAGATCAAGGTTCCAGTCTTCGTGAGAGCCGCGGAGAATGAGCAGTTCTTCAAGGGGCAGCCGGAGCGGTTGAAGGCGTCGCTCGGAAATCGGGCAACGTATTTCCCATTCCGTGCGGCGGATGGGGCGGGGGAGCACTGTCAGGTCGGTGCTGCAGTGTGGTTGAATCAGGTTGTCTTTGGCTGGCTTGATGGTGTGCTTGGAGCAGGCAAATGATGGGAGATAGCTGGGGGGTAACGTCGCAGATGGAAAATGTATATGAGCATTGAGACTTGAGTTGCCAGTTTTTGTTCAGATAATAGACCTTAGCTCCAGAATCAATCCACCCGATTTTCGCTGATTATCCAAGCCAAGGCCGCAGAAGCGACGGCTTTTCATATCGTCAATAGCTCACAGAATTAATAGACTGTCCGAATAGACAAGCATTTGACTGAAAACATCTCCCGTAGGCGAGCCGGCTCCGTCCAGAAGTAGTGAAACATGTCACTGCGAGCCAAAAGGGAGTGTGTAGAGTACGCTTTGACTCGATAATTGACCACTTCGGTGAGGCAGACATAACCGCAAATCTATACCAGTATCGACCCTGACTATCCCTCCAACACACTTCCAGCAAGCCGATCGAGGCTCACTCGAGACCGATTCCCGTGCAACCATGCGCAGTCACCGACACCGGCATCCAGGCTTCCAGATCAACATGGTAGGCCAGACCGCGTGCGGTCTTTGCAGTATGACGAAGGATCTCTGAAACATAATCTTGGAGCCGGGTTATCCGCTCTTCGAGACTTCTTCTCCAGAGTTCGAGTCGTAATCTGTTGCCATGTGGTATTTTACGATGCCATACCGCTGGATTATCTGATCTACAAGGGCGGCTCAGCGAGAGAATTCAATGAGGTGAAACTACAGTTTTCTATAATTAAGTGTGTGTAAACCTGTGGCAGTCAGGCAAAGGAAGCACATTGAAAGCATGCTTTTAAGAGAAGCACTAGATTTCAACAATAGGCTCGAAGGGATCATCGTCGAACTTGTACATGGACCAACTCTACCAGATATCCAATAACATGCAATCTCAAACATCGATTTTCGAAATTGAACCTCCCGAGTATGAAATTCCAACTCACTTACTAACGCGTCCCCACCAATTGTACTGACATATATACTCTCTCTATCCAACAGGGTCCGCCCAAACCGGCATGCCGATGGCCCAGCAAGCGCGGTGGAATTGCGCTTCCCGCCAGCACCGCTCCATGCGGGCTCACGAAGTCACAGGCACCGAGAGTATCCGCGATAAACAAAGCTTCTGTCGCGCCAAAGGTGAAATCGTCGCCGTACGGACTAGACATTACGATCGATTTAACCCTAAATATGACTATATTATATTGCTTTCATCGAGCTTCCAGGGGTTGGGAAGGTAAATGGCGCAGCAGGCCGGCCTTGTGTTGAACCCGACGGGGAAATTTCGTCCGCCTCGGAGCTAGAACACGCGGCGTATTGTGTCAAGGAAGTTGAGCTCGAATATGCCTCAACCTAATGTATCCGGCGCCGTGGTACAAAAGTCTTTTGGATTATTCTCTCCTTTTCTTATTGCACAGAGTTGCAGCAACTATAAGGTTTTGAACCATCCAAGACACCTTCATATATGAGTCAACCAAAAGGCATTGCGAAATCTTGAATTTCAAAGCATAAACGATCTACCATTTTTCCTATTCACAGCGCTTAAAAGCGACCTACCGCTTTTGCTCGCATGTCTGAACTCACAACTTACCTCATCACTGGCGCTAGCCGAGGTAAGCACACGACTTGTACTGCCTATCGCGGCTTTAGAAATGAGGCTGATATCTGTGCCGCGAGCTTGATAGGTCTTGGCAAAGGACTTTTGGAAGAACTTCTTCTACGCCCAAAAGTCATCATCATTGCCGCTCTCAGGGACCCTTCGAGCTCTGGCGAACTTCTTCACAAACTTGGCGTCGGAGAGGGAAGCAAACTCATCGTTGTCAAGATCGACAGCATCTCGGAGCGTGATGCGGAATCCGCAATCAGACTGCTAAAGACCGAGCACAACATTTCCAAGCTTGATGTGGTGATTGCAAATTCCGGTATTGCCAAACCTATCGGTTCCGTTCTGGACACGCCCACCTCAGAAATGCGAGACCATTTTGAAGTCAATACTATTGGACCTTTGACCTTGTTCCAGGCAGCGTGGCCACTTCTGAACAACGCTTCACGCCCAAAGTTTGTTGTCATCTCCTCCCACGCTGGTAGTATTGGGGATATGGAACACGAACCTTTTGAAATGTTAGCGTATGGTGTGTCGAAGACTGCGGTAAACTTCCTCGTTCGGAGGATTCATCTATCTTATCCATCACTGATCGCTTTTCCGATCCATCCTGGGTACGATCATCTCAGACTGCTCCAAGACTGCTGCGCCGTGTTCTGACGTCCTCTAATTGTCCTTTACAGATGGGTAAAGACGGATCTGGGCAATGCAGGAGCGGCAGAGCTTGGTATGCAGGAAGCAGCTGTGTCAGTACACGATAGTGTGGCAGGAATACTTTCGGAGGTAATTTCTGAGCTTCTGATATTGTCAGTGTTGCACGCTGATGGATTTTGGTCGCACAGATCGACTCGGCGACTAGGAGCCAGACATCTGGAACCTTTCGAACCTTTGATGGTAATACCCTCCCGTGGTAGGTACGGGTAAGAGACAAGGTATCTCTGGATGAATTCAATTACGTAGGGATAGACCAGAGGAGGAAGCTTGTAGAAGAGTGTATAAGAAACGTACGGGTTGTTAGAATCACCCTTTCCACAGATTCAATACACGAGCGTAGTTGCTCTCCCTTTCTTAGCTGAGCACGCTTCTCGACTTTAGTACCATCACGGATATTCGTGTATTTCAAAGCCCTTCGCACGAGCTCTCTAGGGAAATTCTGTGGGCTACTTTTTCTTTGGTATTGCGAACGATAAAAGGATCAGCGATAGTAGTGATGGATGAGTAGAAAGAAGCAAGAGGGAGTGATAGGGAGAATGGAATTAAGACGTTGAAAGAGTAAGTAGGGTGTGCTGTGAGACCATTGGTAGACCAATGGGACTGCCGTAGATAGAAAGGAAGGTAGAACAAGTCGGTCAACCAGCTTGAGTTTCCCAGCTAAGAGAAGTGCTCAATTTCTAAATATGAATAGTGTCCTGACGGGTTTCCTACCGATGCTGACGATCTGATTCTTGGCGATATCCAAACCTCGTCTTGGCAGGACTCATTCTCAAGCCTTACGAGTACGTCTGACGTGGATTAAGAGAATGAAACAAATGGGACGTGCGCCTTTGGCTGTGACGATCTTATTTCACTCAAAGGAGCTGAAACACACGGAACAAGCAGCCTTGAAGGGTGCAACGTTCACAATTTGATGAATAAGTCCCAGACCGCTCACTGAATATATACTGCCATTCCTCCTGAGAGCCCTCCACACGAAACTTGACATCTAATCATCTACAATCTACAGAAGCACCTTTCCTTCCCGAACGATCCCCCTTTTCCACAGGCACGATGCATATCACAAACCTTATGCTAACAGCGCTGACCGCTAGCTTCGCTCTCTCCCTCTCCACCACCAGCGAAACCAAGGCCAACAATACTTCCACTCTCACCAAACGCCGGCTCTTAGATCCACCTGCTAAAGCCGATCCGGACGGCTATGGCCTAAGTCAATTCCTCCGGACCGCCTACACATAATCCAGACTAACGATACTCTCTAGATGATGGGCACCCACGCCGAATACACCTGTAAATCAGGATTCAAAGCAATCGGCTGGATCGACAACGCTAACTGTGAAAACATCAACCCAAAAACCGATAACCTTCGTATCTAGTGGGGTAGAGGGGGTAAGTCATCTTTTTCCATTATCCAATGCAATGGTAGTACTAATTTCAACTCTTCTATTAGATGGACAGGAGGAAATATATTGCGGAATCGATTTCTGGTATAACGACCGGATGCCAGGGCAATCCTGCCACCTCTACGTTCACAAAGCCGAGTGGGACCGATGGTAGCTGTTTGAGTATGCTAGCGAATAGGGGAAGGCCGAATTATCTGAGTTATATGGTTCATCCATGTTTGAATTAAAGGCGTGGTGGATGAGATGGAGTGAGGCCATGGAGTTGTCTCTACGTGTTTTGCTTTTGTGCTCTTTTGCAGGACGGGTGTCCTGATTTGTCTGTCCTTACTGAGTGGGCGTCCATAGAATTTCGAAGTAGCTGCCAAAGCCTTTGTCCCCACGTGGCTTGCTACAGCATCCTATCTAGATCGGGTAGTGCATATCGCTAGTCATCCGCGTTCCTGCCATCCCAATCACAACTCCCGCAGTCCCATCATCTCTTTCAGACTATATATGGTGCGGGAGTTATGCCAGCGTTGAAATCGGTGTTTTATCTGACATTTGGGGAGGATAAGCCATCATGCTTGTTGAATGGACGAGGAATTGTAGTTGAGGGACGTATCAAGATGAACAATGCGGTAGATAAAATCGAAGATAAATACAATACCATCGAGGGTTTCATACTGTGAGAGTTTCGTAGACATCGAGCATCGCTATTCCCACGTGGCTAGGCTACGTTCTGTCTTATAGTAGATTTGCGCTAAATATGTTCCGTTCGCGATGATGTTGAAGCTGGAAGGCCGCACGGGTTGGGCCTGTTCATCTATGCAAAAGCGGTCCGCTATATGCGCAATCGGGATATGTGGGACGTTCCACGTCGCATGGCGAAGAGGATTCTAATAAAATCTTCGATAGAATAGATATTATACGAAGATGCCTACGATGACATGAGATAGATGTAGATTGTTAAGTGAAAAGATGAACGAGTTAGCGAACAGGTATCACACGTCACTCACTCCCTACTCGCTCTTCAAACAGAACCATCATCCGACAGTCTCCTCTCGTTCACCTTGATAATCTCCTCATGACTTTCCGACTGCTCATCAGCACCCTTGTTGCTGAAGCTATTCAGCACTTGAGAATACCACGCCTTTGGCTTCTTCTGCCTGCCGTCCCCGACTGGACTAGCATCCCCGTTGCCAACATTAGCGACCACAACATTGGTGCCACCTTTCTCGCCCGAGGGCTCCGAGCATTCGCTGCTGCCGGCTCCGTTAAATTTGGAGCGCATGCGACGGAAGAGCGGTAGTAGAGTGGGTAGGCAGGCGCAGACGATGCCGATCTTGGTTTCGACTTGTATCCAGATACCAGCGGGTACGACGGACCATGGTAGATCGGTAAAGTCTATCGCAAGTAGAAAAGGTATTCGAACAGCTCCAGCGACGCATACCCTAGGTAAGAAATCAGTTATTAGTCGACACTCTTACCTCATCGAGTATCTCTGGAGTCGGCTGACTTACAGAGCACCAGTCAGAAACAAAGCGATGAGACTCAAACGCTGCCCAAACGACTTCTTCAATCCCCACAGGGGAAAGATCGGGATAGCAAAGATGACCACGTCCATGATGAGGCTGACACCGGTGATCAGGTAGCTTGAGAGGTTTTCGCTAATGCATTGACCATGTGGAATTGTCTTGTCCCAGAAATAGGCCAAGGGTCTTCAAGAGACCATAACGGAGACGAATTGGGCGATGAACCATGCAATATTGAAGCAGCCAGCGAGAATTAAAGCAATGTTAATTTGCCGTCCGGTGAAGATTCGGCGGTAGAATAGGAGGATGGACATCTTCAGTGCTGTCATCGAAAAGGCGAAGAGAACTTGGTTTTCTAGAAGGTCTGGCGGAACTAAAGTTAGTTGCAATTTAGAGGATGATTAAAGGAAAGGAGAAAGGAGAATGGACCTTGATGAAAGCGGTTATGTGAGGAGCGCTCATAGTTACCACATGCTTGCCAAGTCCCACATGGGAGCCTATCGTTGCAGTATGATTAGTCTCCCAGCTCTGTCACATCAATGATGCGGCGGAAGCAGTCGTCGACGACTTACTGACGAGCATATTGGCTGTTTCACCTAAGCTGACAAACTAGGATCATATCATTAAGAGGTCCAAGCTGGGAAAGGAATCTGAAGCTTACCACCACGAAAAGAATTAGATAATCGTCCCACCAGAACTTGACATGACCGATCTTCCTCGAAACTACTCGAAAGATCACGGATGCAAGTGCCAATATCGTGATGACAATCATGACGGAAACCACCTCTGGCGTCCGGTTTTCTTTCAGCACGGGACAGAGTTGCTTGGCGAGACTTTGCGTTGCTGTAGAAATACCTCGATGAGCGACCATTTTTATCTCAATATCTTCTGAGTTGAGTCTGTCCATACTAGAGAAATTCAATTACATACTCTGCATCTCAGCCGATGTGCAGTTTGTAGTCATCCCGGCCAACAGTAGCAGTCGGAAGGTTTTGTCTTCACAGAAACATGATGGATCAGAAGGACAGCCACTGCCAATGATGCCTTTGATCGCATCGGGTTGCTATACTCGGTGTTAGCTAAGTTACCTTCGCTGTTGACGGGTCACTGGTACACGCACAATGCACTGCGGCCATTGATATATGTATTAGGCAGCCTGCTCGATAAGTTGAGGAGTAGCCATCGTTCCCTTTCTTCAGCAGTGGCCAGACACTCAATACAGGTTGCAATGCTTCTAGAAGGAAAATCGAAGGATAGTGCAGATTTACTTTGTAAAGGATTGATGTCTAGACATATGTAGCCATCACAGGCCCGACAGGGTCCTTTTGAGGCCTTTGCGCTGTCAAGATAAACAAGGTCTGACCACCACACATGGCGAAGAATCAAGGACCGTTGAACAGCGATCCAGCAAGAAGTGCAGCCAGCAACGAATAGCAGAACGCCCGCCAGGTTCCAATCCTCGGGTAGACGGTGCTAATATGGCGTCCGAGACTAAACATTGTTAGCCATTTACGCCACGTTCATTCTCCGCAATATTCTGTCGGTCTAGCCAGGTCCCTTTCAGCACTTGGGGTGCGCTATGGGCATGACAGGAGTGTGTTTGCCAGAGTCCAGATTCATTTTGAGCAGCATCGCCAACGAGCTGATCGGATCGAGACCCGATCTTCTTCGAGGAGAAATAATCGAGCTCAATCTGTCTTCTTTGTTCACCAAATAACGCAATGTTTGCTGCATGCACCTCTCTAGGAAGCGGGCTGCGGGGGGAACGAGATGTTGGGGGCGGCGCTATGTTCAGGCGCTAATGCAGGTAGTACCATCGGCTTCTTCAATTCAATCGCTAATCAGTTCATTCTTTCCATAGCAGTAATTGTGACAGAGACGAGCAGGATGGTGTAGGCAGGCAAACGCTTCAAGGGCTTGGAGGGATAGGATGGTGGGCAATTCTCATACAAGAGACTGACTGTAGTACTGGGCCTTTCCTTCTTACCCAAAATGCTTTTTCATAAGACATGCACTCAGCAGCGAAGTCCCATGTTGACTGAAAAAGTGCGCGTGAGGGGAGTTGCAAAGTTGGAGGCACACACGAGACTGCCAAGAAGAGTCCTATCCAAATTAAATCGACCGGGTCTACTTGCAAATGCAGTCTTATCAGTCTGATTGCAATTGTGACTTTTGTATTAAGCATTCCGTTCTCTAAACCAAAGGCATTACTATTTCATATTGAGTCTCGAGACCGGTCTCATCATGATAGAACCTGGCTCAGGTGCCAGGGACCTGAGACCTGGAGATCCAATAGCTATAAATCCATTCATATATTACAGCACACTCTGCAACGCCTGCCAAAACATCACCGGACTGTCTAGAACCCTTCCAGAACCAGCCTACATGTGTTTTCACCAGCCAGACCTGAGGACCTTAAAGTATTCAGCCGCCGATGGTTTCCATTTTGCACGTAGTCATGGGTTAGTCTTCGCCAATCACAATCGCGTGCCAAATCATCAATTCGGAACGAACAGAGTGGAGTGCTTTCGAACGCTGAACATGCCCGGTGTTGAAGCTCAGTATCTGGGGGGAGATCTTGTGGACCATCCTAGAATAAGTCAGTGGTTCCATACGATGACTCGTATCGCGATTGATGACTGTGATGGGTTCACCCTTAAAGCCAATTGAGATCAAAGAAGGTGTGACAATTTTCTATGTCTTACTAGTGCAAGTAGTTACCTGACGCCGAACGCAAGTTATGTAGCTAGAGCCTCCCATTCAAGTATCCACATGCTTTTCAAGTCATCGAACGCACGTATCGCCCAGTCACTATGCAATGATCTATCACATCGCGTCAGTAAGCAAATCAAACACCGCAGGAAGAACTCTTACCTCTCTCGAAAGGCTCCAGCGTCAACTGCTCGATTGGCTTGATCCTCTCCTCCTTCATCTTCTGTACCTCCCTCGCAAACACCGCCTCGGGTGCCGCAGTAGAGTCGATACAGTTCGCCTTCACACTGACCACGATACCTCCGCCGACTTTCAGGTATAGATGAGCATTCAGCCCAACGATACGAGCTTGATCCGGTTGCGCGACATCTGCGAAGATAACATCGACCATCGAGACCAGCATGCGGTAGCGTAGAGGGTGACGGGCGTCTTCGATGATAGGAATGACATTTGTGCGGTGTGTGGCCATGTTGATCAGGTCGCGACCTGAGCGATGGGAGAATTCGACGGCGAAAACTGTGCCTGTGGGTCCAACGATATCTGCGACGTGGGAGACTGATGTGCCGCTTGCTGCTCCGAGGTAAAGAATTTTGCTTCCAGGCCGTACGAAGATCTCGTCGAGACCTCCCAGGATACCAGCTGCAAGCTTTGATCTATCAACTAGTCAACTTTTGCTCCAATCTCACCATGAGCCTTTCTTACCTGAATGGATTCCACACCCTATATTCGGTCTTCGTAGCTGGGGGCTCGTCTCCGTTCGCAAGTGCATTCGTACCAGTCACAGCACTAGTCTCGACAGATATCCTCTTCTCCCCATAGACTGATTCGCCAGGCGTCATGTTCTTGGTGACCAGCATGTCTTCTTTTGCTCGGGCGACGAAAACGCCAGGGTGACGGTGGGGTTCCTAGAGGATCTGGTGTTAGTTGAAGCCGCCACTCCCAATAAACAGTATGTTGAAGGCATACGATGATGGTCCTAGCCCCACCCTTTGCGCCGCCGCGACCGCCTCTGGGAGCTCCACGACCTCTTGGGGCTCCACGGCCTCTTGGTGCGCCTCGACTGCCTCCGCGTCCACCTCGGTCGCCGAAACCGCCTTATTAAAATGCTTTAGCACGAATTCCCAGGTCCGAACGGAGGGAGAAATTCTAACCTCTTCCACCGCGAGCTCCTCCTGGCCCACCGCGGGAGCCTCCGCGAAAGCCACCACGGTCGCCGCCTCTACCGCGGTCGCCGCCACGGCCCCTAGGTGTAAATGCCATTCTGTATCTTCTGTATCTAAGTTCGAGATTGAGTAGAGTACGTAGATCTCCGGGGTGCGCAAAGGCCTCTGTAGAAATTCGTCTCGAATGTGGGAGCTTGCTTAGGATGTCCAGTGAGTGAGCTTGAAATCTAGGTTTACAGGTTCGCGGTCAGCTACAGCACATTATACAATGTAGGCAGTAGCTTGGGACACATGCCTTGCGCCATCACCTTTGTGACCGTAATGATGTTCTCAAAGCTGTGAAATATCTAAGTTGGAGCCCTCGACAAAAGTTCGTGCAGATCATGTTTCGACCTGCGCTAGTGCAAAGGTAGTTTAGCGGCGCACAAAGCTAAGCGATGTCGAATCGAACAGTATCAGCGTCAACTCCAGAAGAACAACAATCACAACAACCCTTCGGATACGATCACGATGGTGAGACTTCTCTCATTGGACTACTCCTGTTCTTGAGAGGCTCGCTACTGGATATTGGGTCATCCAGAAGACGTGTCTAAGCTCCACAGCGAGCTCTCGAAGACTCCCCTCAGCCAGCACTCTGCAACCACGCCCAGAATGTCTTAGCTAACATCCTCCTTTCTATTAGGTCCGCTACGCAGCCACGGCAATTGAGTCCTCCAAGAGCGCCCGCGCTCGCGGTGCTTACCTCCGTGTCTCCTTCAAGAATACCCGCGAGACGGCACAAGCCATCAACGGCTGGAAGCTACAGCGCGCTCTTACCTATCTCGGCAATGTTATTGACCACAAGGAGGCAGTGCCTATGAGGCGGTATGCTGGGAGTACGGGACGGACTGCGCAGGGTGAGTCGATCCGATATCTATAGAGATGGGAGAGGGAAGTGGGAGGGGCAGGCAGATTCATGGTAAAGATGATGACCATGGCTATATTTGAAGGAGGATCATGGGGAGGATCAAGGAGATGCGCACGATACTATCATGAAGTGTCACGGTATCCAAATGCTAACGCTTTGTTATATCAACAGGCAAACAATTCGGCGTCTCCAAAGCCCGCTGGCCCAAAAAGTCCGCCGAATTCCTGCTCGGCCTCCTCAAAAATGCAGAAGCAAACGCAGACACCAAAGGCCTCGACACCGGCAACCTGATTGTCAAGCACATCCAGGTCAACCAGGCGCCAAAGCAGAGACGTCGTACATACCGTGCTCACGGTCGTGTAAGTTCACACCTCTGCCGTTCCTTGGGTCCCGTTGCATGGGGGTGGCCGGGATGAAATCATGGGACGGTATTGATGATGAGTGTGTCTACAGATCAATCCCTACATGTCGAACCCCTGCCACATCGAACTCATCCTCACTGAAGGCGAAGAAGTCGTGCAGAAGGGTCCCCAAGTCGCTGAGATCGAGAAGAAGAGGTTGAACTCAAGGCAGAAGGGTGCGAGGTTGAGCAGGGCTATTACGGAATCATAGGTGATGGGGGAATAGAACGCTACATCCTTCGATGTTGGTCGATGGGGCTTGCTAGCTACGGTTCACTACCTCTAAGCATACCATGGGATCAGCTAGGATGCCAGCTTAGAATTCCAATTCTCGAAAAGTCTACAATGGTGTGATGCATGAGCAGTTCATTGAGTGAAACATCTTTGTTTGATTTGCACGCTACTGTCTATGAGCTAAGCTGACCATCTTTCACAATACACGAATATCGTACAATGACTTTTGCCATCATCGCACCCCTCATATCGAGACACTTAACATTATACTCTTCGGGCCTCATATGCAAGCTTGATTTTGAGTCAGTTCCGATCAACATGGCATCGCAGGCAAAGAACAGTATTCATTGATTGTAGTAGCATAACCAACACCTGTCAAATGCCCACACATGCAGTCAAATGGTGAAGGATGCTGGGCCACAGGCTAGGGTATTTTGAGGGTCGACATCCATTCCGACGTTCTTCATCGAGGCGTGTCGATGACATGTCGATGGATATAATGGGCACGCATCTATTGCACCGGCGCATTTATCAAGTATCGTACCGAGGCAGGATATCTGAACCAACAAAAGGTGTCGTAACCAAGTATGTGCAAGAAAGGGCAAAGGCCGATAGCGTATCAAATGAAAGAAGTTACGAATCGATCACGAATTACCGGGCTCGGCAAAGACCAGCTTCTCCACAAATCCAGAAAAGCGTCCAGTCCCGCCTTTGGGCTGGCCATCTTCCAGTACATGCTCCGCAGCTACAATGTCTTCCCAGCCAAGCCTCATGGGGAATGCAGACCTAAAGACCTCTTGCTCCTCTTCCGAGAGACTTGGAACAATCTGCCCCAGTAACACATCGTAACCCCGATACATCATAATCGGCATCAAGTCCAGAGCGCGCTTCTGCAGGCAGACTGGTGGACTATTGACTGTCTCTCCGAGCGCTGTTTGATCGAGGTTCTGGCCATGGGCTATAAGGCGAACGTAGCCACAAGATTTGAAGATGATGCGCTGCAGTGCACCGACTTGGCGAGCCGGAGCAAATTCATCGGTGTGCTGATAGACCCAGCGGAGGAGGTCGATAGTTGGGCCAGGAGTGATCGTATCGATTACGTTGCGCCAAGAACCAATACGGCCGCCATTAGTGGTCCAGCACCAGGTGCTTGTATTGTCAGGATGAGGTGCACTGCCTCGTTGCTGGTGGAAATTGCCAACGATAGGATCGAACGAGCGTGGGGGCCCCTCCGGCAGACGGGAGAAGCTAGGCTGATCCATAGGGTTTGGCTCGTTCGAATCTACGACGAACCCGCGGTGAGCGGTCAAAGAGACAGAGTCGAGTGTGAGCGTCTGCATGTTGGGTGCACGTAGTTTAGTGACGAAGTCTTTGAGCGTTGGTGGTGCGATCCAGCAATTTGTGAGTGTTAAATGCTCGACATGAGGCAAGGCGAGGATTTCTTCGGGATTTTGCTTGATGATTCCACTCACTCCAATCGTTGTTGCATGAGCGCCGTAGATAGTTCTTGGTCCACAATCAGTCAAGGGAGCAGGCAGTATGTGCTTGTTCCGTCCAAAGATGCCTATCTGTTGCTCGCCACCTCCCATATAGCCGAGATTCATCGTCTTAATGCTTGGGACCTCGGCAACGCATTTCAAGAGTAACACATAGAATGCGGCGGCAGATTCGGATGGGCTGAGATCCAATGCTTTGACGTCACCCGTGTCCATCTTCTGTATATCGCGGAAGTCGGGAGAAACGTAGAAAGTCAGCGCATTCAGCTGTGGCAAAGCCTGCCAGAAATCGTCGCGCTGAAGCGCTCCGAGATAGCGGCTGGAGAGCTTCGCAATGGTGAGTGTGCGCACATGCTGGAAAGTCTCCGTATTGTCAGTCAGTGCCATACAATAGCTGGATAAGAATGCACGCTGAGCCCATTCAGTCTCCAAAAGCAATTCTCTCTGGGCAGCGACTAGCTCATTTGGCTTTAGACGTGCACTTGAAAAGACTGTGTCCTTGGCAGGTCCGCGGGGAATATCACGCAGGTTGACGGCGGTATTGGCGTTCGTTCCCAAGCCAGGTGTATCCGAAAGATTGACGCCTTGGAAGACGAGAGGTCGACTCGTGGCAAATTGACCATTTATGGATCTCGGCATGTCCACAAATTGAAGGCGCGTGGTGTTCGTGCTCAATATGTCATTATTGTCCCAGTCTGTCAATTCTTCATCATTCCGAGCAAGTGTATCGTAGAGGTGTAACTCATAGAACCCATGGACGTTTCGAGTCAGACGCTGACTACCAGGTGAGACTATGGTTCCTTCCGGAACAATGTAGTCGCACTCAATAGCACCGAAAGAGCGGATGATATCATCCCAGGTATCCTTGCGCTCGTCATGTCTCGAGTCCGCAATGAGCTGTTCGCCGAAGACCCGAGACTTGTTTTTGAAGAGCTGAGCCCGATCCGAGATGTCCGGTCCAACAAGCCAGCCGAGACCGCTATCGACTGAGAGGCCTAGGTCTTTCGCTTTGGTCAAGTTTGAAAGTGCCATACTCATGCAGCGGTATTCGTCAGCTTTCTTCTCAAGTATTGCACAAATCTCAAATCGATTGTAGTAGGGATGTGGCCATTTGTATGTCCCCCAGAAGGTTGTGAAAATTTGCTCCTTCTCCTTTGCAGGTGGCTTCACTAGCTGCTCCTCATCTATTTCGAATGCCATGGCGAACTGATTGATGTGCGGACCCCATGCTTGGAACACTTTCATGCCATCGTGAACATCTTTACCAGTGGTGTCCTCTTCAAATGGTAGCTCTTTTGCCTTGCCCTTGCCTTTGACGTCAACAGTCTTCACGGGCTTGTCTTTCTTGACTATCAAGCCATATATCTCCGGTCGAAACGGCACGACAACTCTTCGGAAGAGCGAGTTTGATACCTTCTTCTCAAATTCATGATTCACGAGACGCATTTGCCGAATATCATCGCGAGCAAGGTTCCCAATGACGTTGTCGAACACTTCGGTGGGCAGGACATTTTCCGGCCAGCCTCTACCGCTTCGTCCAAGACGGGGTTGGTATGATACTCCGCCACTGGGCAAGCCATAATCGGGATGTCCACCGTTGGTGACATGGAGCTGCATCGGAGGAGAGCCTGGATGCATAGCGATAGCAGCTGGTACGTACGGCGCCTTGTTACGAAAGATGTCTAGCAACCTCTGGCGTTTGGTGGCTCTGAAGATGCGGGGGATGAGCTCAGAAGTAAAAATGAAATGAGGATCATGAGGGGAGTCCATTGGTGGTATGAGGCGGAGTGGAGGCGTAGAGGTTCCCATATTGATGTTGAAGACGTATTCCATGATTTTGCGGTTTATGTCACTTGGTAACGTGCGTAACATACGCGGAATGTCGATCTGATAGTTCTGTGATGGTTGTTCGGGGTGCAGTGGAGTCCTGGCATTCACTCGACCTCGTGGAGCGAAAGCACCAGTACGCGCTGATAGTGCTGACCTAGCAGACAGTCTTCCATTTTGATTCAGGGGGATAGCATTTCGAGTCGGCGGTGGTGGGATTGCTTCCTGGGGTGACCTATCCGCGCGTCTTCGCTTACGCACCAAGATTGGTGGACTGTCATCCGCAGAGGCGGCGGCTGGTACTGACGCCGACGATGCCGCTCTAGTACTTCTCACAGTCCGCATCGTCGCCATGAGACCAGTCCGACGCCGAGGGTTCGTGCCGTCTGCGCCGGCGCGGCCTCGAGACCTCGGGCTAGATTGTGGAGGTAAGGAGGCGCCATTTGAGACTACTGGCTCTGGTGAGGACCCCAAAGACCAGTTGGCTGAGACATTCGGAGAGGGTGCTGCTGTATCCCGCCTGAGCGACATACCCGGTGCTTGCAACTGCTCAAACGGCATACGGAGTGTTTGTATCAGCCTAGCTCTTAGCCCAGCTTCCATCTCAGAAGCAGTCAAGTAGATAGGCAAATTCAATTCCTGTGTAAGCTGTTGAAGAGTGGGTACTTCTCGCTGGGCCTGCGGGGGTATGCGACGCTGGAGTCGTTCATTTATTAGAGCGGCGGCATTGTTGGACCAGCGTGTTTGAGAGGTATGCTGTACAGTTTCTGATCCTGCAGAGGTGAGTCTTACTGGATTAGCTGCTCTAACTCCGTACGTCGGAGGCGTGCCAGCAAACGAATTGGGTTCTCCCATGCTTGGAGTTTTCAGTTCGTAAGGGATGCTTGTCTTGGCCTTAGTATCCTTTCGCTTCATCCGCCCTGCTGCCACCTCTTGTTCTACGTACTCTTTTGATGAGAGTGGGCTGTAGGGATTGTAGACGTGTTCGTTGGATCCAAAGGTTTCTCCAGCGGCGACTGGAGGGTTCTGAGCATTTGCGGTCTCTGCAGATTGTCGGGATGGGCCGGAGGGGGCACTATAGTGGTATGCCTGCGTAGCTGGAATCTCTTCTTGCAGAAGTGATGCGTGGCATCCAAGATTCGTATCTTCGTTTTCTGAAGCTAGTATTGCTTCAGCGAATTCATAGTCCTCCTCATCTTCCTCGCCCGTGTCGCTGGACACGTCGTCCACTGGCCGGGTCTGCCTAGATGGGGCTCGACTCGAACTGCTGCTGAGATTGTAATTTGGGAAGTTCGGAAGCCAGTTGCCGAAAGTGAAGCTACTGTCGTCGGAAGGATTGTTCGCCATGAAGGATGGGCCCAGATGCGACGTTGAAGTATTTTAAGTCCACACTTCACTCATCTTAAGCCCGTCAAGCCAATCGAGCGGAAACTTGTTCTCACACACCCTATGAGCTAGCCTATCATCTTCGAGCTAAGAGGTTGATTGGTGTCACAGGCAATTGTGCTGTCCCTTCCTTATGTAAGAACACTTCGTCCAAGAGCAAGCGTCACTTCTTTTATAGCCAACGGTGAAGGGCAATAGGCGGCGTTGGCGTCCCTACATCCACATTAGCAACAGCATGGGGACTGAGGTAGACTGGAGTTACCGAAGGGATTCTGCCGTCACTCCAACACGCGTATCAAGAAAGATTCGGTGAATGATTGGGAAGGACCGAGACTTGAAAGATTTTAGTAGCCTAGTCGCTATAGTTGTAGGCCTCGGAGATTGAGAGTCAATTCTGCGCCGTAGCTAGTTTTGTCCAGTGAGCATATACACAGGACAAGACTGGTGGCCGAAGTGTTAATTGTCTACCAACTCAGGTTTGCATTCGTCGAGTGCCCCACGGCGACCACTAGCGCCGGAAATCGGCGTATCATATTTCGGTCTTGGCATACGTCGGAGGTTTTCTAGTGGTGAAACCCCGCAGAGGCCCACGTCGTATAACATATCTAACAAGTGTCTGCCTTATAAGTGAGGATCCTGCATACAATGACTATCGCGAGGCTATGGATGTGCTCACCAGAATACAGTACCCTTAGCAATACACGCAGTCTTCAGACATTTCAGATCTCCAGTAGCGAAAAGTGCAGACGTTCATCCTGACGGCCGTAAACTTGTGGATTACTATTCTGTCACGATAAGCTCGCAGACAAAAGATTGCTAAAACAGGTGCTAAGCACGAATAATGGTTTTTCGTCCGTGTCATATACTCGTCGAATTCTCATGTCTTACAGAGGACCACTAGTCCGGAATATAATGAAAATGCTGTCTTCACGACCTGCTTCATCATACTTTCCCCCAAAATCCCGCACGTCGCAAAGCCGCACGAATCGGGTATTACAATTGGAGGACATCGACCGTGGTTCACGATGAAGCAGCCCATTTATATGGCGCCTCTACACAGCAAATCCTACGATATAGCCCGTTCTGTTGTGGCGTCGAATTCGATGCAAGTAGCACTATAATGTAAGGCGACGCTAATGCAAATAGAAATCCTTTGCTTTGTCCCTGCGCTAGGTGCCGCCGCTGCCCCTCATCTGATGCCGGCTGCAGATCTTGACATAAATCAGAAGTGTTCTTTTTCACATATTGGATGATTCAAATCGACGAGTCCAGGTTTTTTCCCCACTGATATCCTGGCTAGCGCCTGGAGGTAGGAGTCTCGCATGCGTGTGAGAGCAAGCGAGATGGACATGGTAGTTTGCTCTGTGGCTGGCTGAACATCCAGAAAGAGCTAGTCCTGAGCAGAACGACAGCATGTATCGACTCTAAAGGCTCGTGCTCGATCTAGAATCTACCCTTGGCACATTTTCGAACAGAATGCTCCTTGCCTGGAGGATGATTAGTTACTGAACCATAACACTTCTGAATCGTGGACTTCATGCAGCATCATCTCAGCTGGGTCCGTGTACGCCATCGTCCTTAGCTCGCTTTGTGCGTTTTAGATCTTGATGTTTGTTTTTTGATCTTCTAAGCCCACGTTATGGCAGCATATAGAGACCTGCAGCCCTCATAAAGCTTGTATTTCCCCTCAACAGATACCATACCTCTGTCATCTATCTCATTTTACAGAAAATCACGAACACAGCCTTTCACTTCTACACCAGATCTCAACATATCAGAAGGCCAGACTGGCTACCAGCCACCAACAGAGCAGACAGGGTCCCATCCTCAAGGTAAGCAGCAGGAGACAGGCTTCAGTCAAGGCGAATTGTGGGCCGAGTCTAAGTCCGGAGACACTAGCTTTAGCCATGGTGAATTCAGGGAGAAAATCGACTCGCAAGGTCACCAGTGCGTTAAAACCAGGTTTCAGTAACAGCACGACCCGAACACCATCGGTAAAGGTGGAAACCAACCGCAGGAACCGGCTTCCAATTCCAGTTCAAGCCGGCTCTCAAGTATCGGATAAGTAGTAAAAAGGGTGCTTGTAGAGTCACCTGGCCAAGGACGGGACGGTTTTCTGGTTCGCGGTTTTGGGTTGCCGGCAGCGGAGGGTGAAATGAGTCAAACACGATATGGTGAATGCTGATGGCCGAGCTGGGTAGAGTCCCAGGTTAATGTCAATTGACCAACCATCATCTACTTGCTCTAAAAGCTCGTGGCATCACTACGATTTTACCTCTTTATTCGAACCAGTCTCGGGCGTAGTCAGGCCTTTTCCTTGTTGATAGGATGCTACCCCACCAATAAATAGCACACGCAATTGCTTCCCGGTTTGAAAAATCATTATGTATCAGCACTCAACCCAAAGTCGTCAACGCTATTTGTCTCCAATCCAACATTTTCCAAGCAACATTGCGCAGCAGCGCTCGGTCAGGTCCAAAAGAGGGACTCTACTCCATAGCAAGATTCATTCATCACTAGCGAACCGCTAACCTATGGAAGCCCAACAATCCTACGGGTCCAACTTTGAGTCTCCAGTGAAGACGGGCGAAAAGTTGCCAGACCTCCAACTTCCAGATTCACTAAGTCTTCAACCAGGACTCTTCCGCTTAGCCACTCGCGAAGAAAATTATAGACGAGGTTATTTCCTACAAACCTGATATAGACGAGTTTGCCGTAAGTCTTATACGTACTGAGGTATTGTAGTTGTCGCGAGACCATGTTGTAATTCTGCACCTCGCCCAAATTCGACCTAACAATATTCCGAGGTTTACCTAAGAAAAGGAGAAGATTCCCATTGCATTCTCTCGAGGAATGCAGAACATCAAACAACGAAGAACTATGGAAAGAACCAACAAATGCAACCAATGTACACACTCAAAGCCCAACCAGCAGCCCATCCACTGCGCCCATCAATCAGCATAGTTGGCCAAAGGATCATTAACCACAACAACAATCGTCGTCGGCACCACACTCCCCGGCGGCGCATATCCACCCAAATCCGCCACTGCGGCAGCAATTTCTCTCCTATTCAACACCTCTGTATTAGCCTTCCCAGTTTCAGACGTCAACAGGGTTGTAAGCCATGTTCCTGGAACGCAGAAGACGTGGGATACCGCTCCTTACTTTCAGGAAATGTTCCATGAAAACACCATGGGACTGGGAAGATCGAGATATGCGACGAAAACACATACCAAAACCCACACACACTTTCCCTCGTCTCAGGATCACTAATAACACTAAACCCCAAATCCCCCGCATTCAAGACCCCCGTAATCTCATCCCCGCTACTCACAGGCTTCGGTCACGTAATCGCAGGCGGTACGTTAACCGTCTTCGCGTAGGTATTAGGATCGCCACTGCGCGCGTGCGAGACGAGATAGGATTGGTATGCCTGCGCGAAGTAGCCGAAGCTGGGGATTATGGGGTATGATGCCTCATCGCCCAGAGATGTGAGATCGACGTTGAGATTGTATAACGTGGGAAGGAGATCGGTGGCGTGGAAACCGGGGGTTACGGAGTATTGGAGGTTGTAATTTTTCCCGGCATACGCGTCTGTCAGATAGCGTACGTTGCACTGGAACGAACTGTCTCCAAGAAGCGCTTTCGTGCGATCGAATTCAGTAGTGTAGTTGCGTACAGTCCTACTCATGACAGGCGGATAGCGTGCTTCGATCGCGGCGTTGACGCCAGCGGCTTTGGCGTAAGCGGGGAATTGGTTGTCAACGAAGGTGGAAAACTCGGCGTCAGTTTGAGCGTTTGAAGGTACGAATATGAAGGCTTCATCCGAGACGTGGCTGAGGATGAGAGAGGATACGCCTTTGTAGTAATTACCAGAAGCGTATTCAAGTACGGCGGGCTGGCGGATGAAATTGCCGTCCGCGGAGTGACCAACGGCGAAAGTACCTTGGGGTCCTTGCTCATTGAACGCGGTGTTGGCAGTCTGCAACGTCTCTGCGCTGGCGGCCCGAAGACAAGCAACGCCTTGCCCAGAGCAACCAGCTAGCTCGGTGGAATTGTTGAAGACATCCTGAAGGCCGCCCTTTCGATCGAACATGAGCGCGAAGGCTGGGCTTTGCATCACTGCTCGTGAGAACAGGGGATCTTGGGTGCTTCCAAAGGCGACGAGTTGGTGCATGATCGAACCTGCACCAGCTGATTCGCCCCAGGCTGAGACTTGAGACGGGTCGCCCCCGACCAGGTGGATGTAGTCTTGGATCCATTGAGGACGGCGCGTTGGTCGTAGAGGCCGGCATTGATGAGTCCTTGTTTTTCCATTGTTGTGCCGGCGAGGAAGCCGTAGGCGCCGAGCTGGCGATTAGGTCAGCGTATCCTAACAAGGTGAGGTTGGAGATGTCATACTCTGTAGTTGCTGGCAATGAAGATGACATTACCGCCAGATTCTTGGATCAGACCTGTACCATCATAGAATGGTAGTACATTACCAAATTGATCTTTTGCACCGAAGATATATGCACCGCCATGAAACCAGGAGATGATGGGCAGCTTTATGGAAGGGTTCTCGATAGCTGCTGCTGGTACATAAAGGTCAAGGAAAAGGCAGTCTTTGCTCTGGTCAGCTTAGTTCCTTCGATCTTGGACATGGCTATACCTTCACGCTGATTCGGATACCAGCAAGGAACTGGTTGGCAGCTTCCCCAATGGGACTACTAGCCCCAGGTCCCGTTAATTGTGGGCCTTTGATGGGCGCTTGAATGCAAATAGGACCATAAGAGCCGTCTTGGATACCGGACTCGGTCTTTGGCGGTGCAGGCTTCGCCCATCTCAAGTTGCCTACAGGTGGTGCGGCGAAGCGAATGTTTTTGAAAGTATATATCTGGAAATTTTGTTAGATTTCGTTCTTCAACAATGAATGAGCTAGCTCACATCACCACCAGGGTTGTAGCTCGTGGCTTGGTAGGCAGCATACGGCAAGATCAAGGTCGGCAAGGAATCGTTCGATCGTTTCTCAAAATTTAGACCCAGTTTTGAGGGAGCTGCATTGCATAGCGCTACTAAGGCTGAAATGATAGCGAAGTGGGACTTCATGTTGGCTACCGTCGCTGTTCCCTGGGAAGCGCGAGGATGGGCGTGGAACTTCTGAGTGATTTACTGCGACCATCTTGTGGGATTGCTCGCACGAGTATATGAGTTGGAAGCAGAACATGTTCGACCTCGGCATGACGGTGCAGACGAAAATGTTGACAAATAACATTGGCGTATCCCAAAATGCATCACACTCCTTGATGGAGATCCTCGATACCATAGATTTCTGTCCTCTTGGTTGATTTCAATTCGGGCAGTTGTGAGAATATGCAATGCAGGGGCGACGGGATGATATCCAGAACCAGGGGTAAAGCCGAGGTTAGTCACTTCTAGATCGGGGCTCTTTCCCGCTTCCCCACAATTCGTCTCCACATCATTGCTATTCTTGTTCCGATTCGAGCAGCGGTGGGTGTTCCGATTCGTCTGGGGCGCAAGAAAGGTTCCGCGCGACAATGAGTACCTGCCACAGTCGTGGTCCGCAGGACATCTTCCGGCCCAACCAGTAAAGGAGTAGACAACGGATGGAGTGCTAGCTAAGAGAAGATCTTTTAAGTACAACATAAACAACGAGAGCATACAATACCGTTTCCAAGAGCACGGTTTAGGCGAGGCTCCTCCATCCACATTCCGGCTCATTTCTCGCCTGCATACATCAGCCTTTACCTGGGCCAAGTCTCAAGCTTTGCTCAACTCGTCCAGCTTGCTCAAGATCCATGTCTTCTCTTCTGGACTTCTCAGAACTCTGAGCGCAGTCCTCAAAACGTACATGAGGAACAAGGGACTTAGAAACACGGGGTTTGGAAATATCCTCCGCTGACTTGCATGTCTCGGACCATGCAGATATAAAGACTCATCTTTGCTTCTGGGAGCTTTCACCATTCTATCCTAGGTATGGTTGCTTCCTTTCCTTTTCTACTTTCGTGACCGTGGGAAATGATGAGCCTCCTCGAACCTGTTGAGCTGAGGAAGACAGATGGCACGTTGCGTGCAGTAATTTGAGATCACACATTCAGACTGAGAATGCATTCATAATTCTCCTGACGTTTTTTGGCCGATGCTCTCAAACAATCCGCTAGATAGATCTGAGCCTCAGCCTCCGCCCCACAATTAGCTAGTGGACATGAAGTTTTCCTAAAAATTCCCCAGGCTTTGGTGCCATTCGGGAGCATTGATTGGTGAAAGTTTGGGTTGGCAATCTTTAGCAATCGAGTACAAGCCTCCTAGCCACGAGGGATGCCTGCGGGATAACGTCAATGTTTCCGCCGCGCCAGCTTTGAGACATGGTCAATCGAGAGCGGAGAAATCGTTGTTGACATAGCTTTGCTCTAGAACTTGGACATTCATGTCCTCATTTTGGCTCCATTGAATATTTGGTGGAACAGCAGTGTATCTGTTGCTGGAGTTTTTCGCCCAGCAGAGGGAGAGAAGCTGCGATTGTGGAAGTCTTCGACTCCGCTTCTACCTTGCCCGAAGAATGTAACGATGTAGAATAGCCACGCAAGGTAGCAGGTAGAGCCCGCGAAGATGAAATGTGCGATATCAACGTATCGAGGACAGAATTGAGAAAACTTTGCAAACGTCGAGTTTCAACAACGGTTGGCTGGAGATATCAGATCTCTGGTCTCGGGTATTGAAAGACAAATCGGAATTGCACAACAAGTGTCTTAACAATCAGCTAAGTTTCTCAACCTTGGATCAGCAACATCTTTAGGCATCGTTGTGCAGAAATAGAAACGATTGGAGATTTAGCGAGATGAAACGGTCACGTGAGCTCATCGCGGCTTTTTCCCGAAACGGACAAGCGCAAGTGGGCTGAAGCCCCGAAGCAACCGCGGGTCAGGGGGTATGAGCAGTTAGGGGGAAAACCCTTCTATGTAGCAAGTAAATCATCGCGTCCTTAACTACAGAAAACCAAGGGTCACGATCGCTCTCCATTTATGTGCTTCTCTGTCCATCTGTCTGTCCGTAAGTCCTGAAGTGATGTCTTCCCCGTACGCTTACTGGAATTTTCAGTCCTCCCAGTGAGCCACTGAGGGTTCACACACTGCTCATAGACGATGGCCTCATTGCAACCACGCCTCGAGCGACACTCAAATTAAATGATGTCGTGGAAATAAAGATACTTGCTAGCAGTATTCTAGAAAGCTTTCAAGCGAGCTTGACATCGGAAGGGCCGTCGAAGTCTAGCGTTGGGCTGTTTGAGATTGAGTAGCCAAGGCAGACGACAACACAACAAGGTCAATAAAGGCGACCGCGCGGTCAAGGGAGCTGACAATGCGTGTAATGTCGTTGGAATAAAACTATCTTGTGTGATAATGTCTTGCATAATCATGCTATATGAAATTAGCTTTGTCTTCAATTCGGCCTTGTTCCTTTGTTTATCACGCTAGGCGAAGAGCAGTCGAAGATGGCGCTGGTTCTTCCCATTCACAGCGGGCTCCTCCCTTTCAATCTTGTCCATCTTCTCAATATCCTTCACAATTCTGACAATACGACATCGGTTCTGCAACTCAATCGGCGCGTTGTTGAGGTCGCTCTCTTCTAAGCTGATCTCTTCAAAGATCGTTGTGATCTCGTTGTTCTCTGTCGCAGGAAGGCCTGATCTGAGCGCGCTTTGAAGAATCTTTGGTTGTAGGAGTGCTTGTGCGAGGGTTTTCCAATCCCAGCTTCCTTCTTGGTCTTTTTTGTGGCAGTCTTCCGCATCCAAGTCCCAGAGTTAGTCAATTGGGTCGCCGTGTATGAGGTGGTCACGCCAGAATGTCTGTTCGACGAGGATCCTGGAGGCTAGGGTCTTGCTGCAGCGGCGTAGGCGGAGGGCCGCTGGAGTGGGAAGGAGGAGGTGATATTGGCGACAATCTCGGTTGGCAGCGATTCGAGAGCCCGAATGGGCTGGATAGATAATGGTTGGAGGAAGGTCGCAGCGGAATGCGAAAAAGAGATGTCTTTCTCTGACATAGGTTGGAGTTGGCGAAGTATGTAGGATGTAAGTCCGACTATCATAGTCGGCTGCGCACATATCCACTGCATGATCACTTGAAATCAGCAACTCCCTTTGTTAAAATAATGGATTCATCGAGAGTCATACCTCCCAGCCAGGCTCAAAGCACCATAATGAGCCCCCAGCGAATCTATCGGCGCCGTAATATCGATGCTCCGATTCTAAACTGTACCGACCGTATTCGCAGGGGTAATCCGTGTGCTTGGCGACTTCTTCCTCGATCTCAGTGCTGTAGAGATATTCGGTATTGCGCTCATGAAGGCGGGAGCAGCGCTTCGTAGTAGTCTCCCAGTGATCCGTAACTAGGTGTGGTCAAGTCAGACTTTTGCTCACACAGTGAGTGTTGGTGAGCAGCACGTTTCGTTATCTCTATGCATGCATCGTGAACTGGATAGAGGACTACGCCCTCGTCGTTTTGATCGAAGTCTTTCCATTTCCTGCCGTTCCAGCATCTCCACTCAGAGCCCTCTGAGCCTTGATCGCCAATGCAAAAACAACGACATCCAGCATCACGGGCGGGTCCAGAGATGGTGAACTGGGGATCTGATCCTTCTGGTTTGCTACTTTGAGCAAATAAGACGAGTATCAAAGTATGACCTTATGAGAGGAGAAGCATTACCGAACCAACAACTGGCTGGAGTATTTTTTACGTAAAGGGGCTTTTTCCAATCACTCTGAACTCACTGAGCCACTGAGAGGATTTAGAAATGATGAGAAGGACAACACGAGAGCTGAGACATTCATTTACCTTCGTCTGTGTCGGTAGTAGGATGTCTCCCTTGAAATTCCCTGCAATGTTTATAACCGAGATATCCTTGACAGGGCACCCGCAGACCGGACAGTAGATGACAATTCGACGCATTTTTGGTAAGATGGGAGAACCTTTTCTAGTTCTAAAGTCTGCTGTATTAAGATGTTGCAATACTCCTGGAGGGCCTTAGTCGCGCAGTGTACGTGTACTGCTGGAGATGAAAACTCTCTCTGGCCCACTTGTTCTACCACAAGTAGTCCTGATGGCTCTGCAAGACTCGGTTCAGACGTTTGATTTAGCCTTTCTTCACAGCATGTCGACGAGGTGAGAGTTCGCGGTGTTGGAATCGGACACCAGCGTCTGCCTGCAAGACATATGAAGGCTAAATCGTGCCGACCAAGAGCTCAGCTAATGATCGAAGATCATCGAAACGTTCAAGAATGTGGTCGATCTTCGATTAGACTGCTGAGACGGCTCGAGTTCACAGGAAAGCAAGGCTGTTCCTCGCGAGAGTTGGGCAGCTTCTAAATTAACTGGACAAGCCGTCAAAATGAGACTGGAGTTGGTACTGCTGGTAGTAGCAATGAAAGTTTCGAGAAGAGGGAAGTCCCAACTTACAATGGACCGTACTTGCATTTATTAATGTCTCTAGAGTCAGCCTCCTCCGAGTCGGTTACTGTGGAATTCGAGAAACTGAAGCGCAAAGATTGATGGCCTGATGCGGATTTTTCAACGTACTTTGCTCGAGATTAGGAAATCAACCAAGGTACCCAGAGAAACTGAGCTGATATTCAGTTTGCATCTTATACTATCAACGTAGTTCATTGCATTACACGTAAACGACCGCGTGAGCTTACAGAGGTCGAGCAAACCAAGCCCGGTCTGAGGACAGTAGGCACAATCTCGACACAAACGTAGGCAGGGCAAATGCAATTTGCGGTGGATAGACATGACTGGAGCGATTCCGACGCTGGTAAGATAGTATCTCACAAATCTCACAAATCTTCCAAACCACCATTCTGATATATTCGCAATCCAACTAGGTACCTCTAGTAGATCCTATCATGAATGTGCGCTGGTCACTGCGGAGAGTTTAGCTAGAAAATTCCTCCAGCAGCTACAAGAGCCCCACGAGTGTACCAAACTACCGCAAACCCGCCTTGCCGTCAACAACAGCCAACTGCCAAACGAGTTACGGGACATCATTAACAAGAATCTTCGGCCACTCCGTGATCCCTACTTTTTGAAGGTCTGGAAGAGACCAGTATTGCCTCCCGCGCTTTTTATATTGCACATTTGTATCAATTGGAAGTGGATACATGGATGACGCGTGGCGTTATTCATGCTCAAATCATGGCCATTTTAGCGGATCTCCACTAGCATGGTATTGAACCAAGCATGAGAAAACCACTATAGACGTTTTGTTGGCCTGTTTTATATCTCATTTTCCTTCATTAGACAATTGGCTAGACACAGATGCGTGGATCTTCAAAATCATTTCGGGCACATGGGCCATTGGTATGATGAAACTCTTCAGAATTGAAAAGACCGTGTTCAATATTGCCGCTTCTCTGTCCGCTGTCCGCTGCATGGTCTTTTTATGTGGCCTGGGAGATATAAGCAGCGTTATTAGCAGTAAATCAATTCGCAGAAGCAAGAGATTGTAATGGTCTGTCATACCTTCTTTTGATGAACACTCTTTCCAGTCAATGCATACTCTAATAGCATCTCTGCCCTTATCTCCGTCAATTATTGTATCACCAGATCGTTGAACTAAAATCCATTCAGCGCGGTCCCTAATGCTCACCGAGGGGCAAATGCAGTCGGAGTTGACAGTGATGCCATCTTACTCCTATCAAAGTAACCTACAAAGACGCTACACTACTACATGTCATGATAATTGTACTTTTACCAGCCATGATTGAATCACTAGGACTTTGTGTGGTGGTAGTTGGATTGCGACTTTTCTGATGTCATTGCCATTGGGACTCACTCTGAGTGCTCGTGGCTCACAATATAGTGTTGTTGATGGGCAAGGTTTGTTCTAGTCCACGAGAACAAAGAGAAGCCAAGATACCTATTGCACGTGGCCGCACATAGACAGTCAGTGATTACTGACGAATAGACAGTGAGCAGCTTTAGCTTCGGTTAGCATGATGCCATGGATGACACCGGAGTGTTAGACAATCCCGCATATATTTGTAAATTGCTTGTTCGATCAAGACCCTAAGGGATGCCGTAAGGTCACAGACGGAGCATAGAAATTTGTTTTGGCATTCTCTATGCCGAAGCGCAGGACCCAGCAACCTGAGTTGGAAAACCCAGGAAGTAGCTGTATGTGAGCGTGAGACCTTACTGAATGCAAGCTGGTAGGCGGCAACCGGCAACCCTGGTGCTTGCTGTAGCTAGTCGTGGACTCGGAGGTTGGGAAAATCTAGCGTGAGGAGTACGCTTCAGTCCACCAAGGTCCGCGTAGCTAAGTCCTGCTACTCCTGGTTCGTCTGCATTCAACCGCGAACTCCGGCACTGCATCGCATGCGTAATACCGCAGGCCTTCTTAACACTTCGAATACCATCGTCTTCACTCAAGGTCACATAGCGTTCACCATCTCGTCATTGCCACCAGGAACACTGCGTGCCCTTGATGTTTAAGGGAGCGCATCACGCCAAATCATTATCTAGTCAGACACGCCTTAGGAACGCACACGAAGAGCATTTCCGCAGGAATTAGGAGATGGGCTAGAGCTGCCACAGGGCCATTGCCAGAGGTGTCCCCGTTGAAATGTTCGATTGCTCTCAGAGACAAGATTCTCAAATCTTTTTGATGGGTGTCACTCGTCACTAGCCAGCTTGTTGAGATCTTGTAGGTGTAGTATTCCCGGGTGGAAGGCACCGCGTCCATCACTCGCGTGTCGTTGGAGGGTCGTAAGGCGTTCTTATCGTAGGCAATCATAGACGTCGTTCGCCGAATTGCAGGTAGGTATGGAAAGTCAACCAAGAACAGCGTAGATATCAAGGACGTGTAGCCAAGTAGAGAAACTGAAGATGAAATCAGCTCCCTAGCGCGGCTTGGCAACCTTCTGTCGCGGGGGCTGTGGCCTTTTGTGCTTTCACTTGCATCACAGTTCGACATGTTAACATGACGAAGCGCACACAATGAGTATCAAGCGATGATTGTAGCTATGTCATGCATGCATACTATCTAATTATATACAGCTCACTCCCTGCCTTCCTCGAACGATGTCACGCACGCAATGTCTCAAATCGCGGTATGCTTCTCGTCATGCGCAGCAACAGCAGCTTTGATATCTGCAGTCGGCGCACTGATGCTCACTCCCCTGTTCGTCAAGCCCATCTCGGCCGCGAATGTCGAGTGAGGCACCCAGGCAGCGCTGTGTCTCGCATTGACCTCGTCCATCATCTTATCAACCTGCTCGAGAGACAGACCCTTGGTCTCAGGGACAAGGAAGTAGGCAAAGGCGGTGGAGATACAGCAGAGGGAGCCCCAGAGGAAGAAGACTTTCGCACCGAGGTTGGCGTCGCCTTTGTTCGTTCCGACGAGGTAGGGCGTTATAACTGCGATGATCTGAAGGGTTCATATTAGTATTGATAGGGGAATCACAAGAGGGAGAACACATACGCAGTTCCAGAACCAATTGCTAGAGGTGGAGATACCGACACCTCGGGAGCGGATTGGGAGTGGGAAGATCTCGCCAATGACAACCCACGCGCATGGTCCCCAGGTGGCCGCGAAGAAAGAGATGTTGAAGCAGATGAAGGCAATCATGGCAGACACGGCCGCGGTGTTGTGATTGCTCTCCTTGCCAGCTGTAACACCTATGATACCAACGATGAATTGCATGACAACCATTCCTGTGCCTCCGATAATGAGGATCTTGCGGCGTCCGAAGCGCTCAACGGTCCAGAAAGAGATGGGGGTTGAGCATACGTTGACGAGGGTGGTGACCAGGGATATGAGGAAGGGGTTTTTGATCGTGCCGAGGGAGGTGAAGAAGACGGTTCCGAAGTAGAAGATGAAGTTGATACCCGTGAGCTGTTGCATCATTTGCATGAGAATACCTAGAGGAGGACGATATTAGCACAGGACTCTGGATGCAACTGTCGCGAACAACTCACCCACGGTGGTCCTACGGCTGTTGCTGTTGCCTTTTAAGATAGAGCCGTGGAAGCAGTTTGCCCAGCTACCAATCCAGCTTGTCTGTGGCACAACTTGCAATTCATACTCGTGGTTGGCAATGATTTCAGCAAGCTCGTCCTGGATATAGTCGGAATCGATTGGCTGGCCACGAACGCTTGCAAGCGCTTTGGCTGCCTTCTCAAGCTTGCCCTTCTTGACGAAGTAGCGGGGCGATTCGGGGAGGACGGCTAGACCGGCGGCCAAGACTACGGCCCAAAGGAATTGAACAGCGATGGGAATACGGTAGGAGCCGGTGTCGTCGCGGTTTTGAGTCGCATATACGACGCAGTTGGCGAGCAGGATACCAATGGTGATGCAGAATTGGTAGCCGGACACTACAGCGCCGCGGACTTTCTTAGGTGCAATTTCCTAGCATGGTGTTAGAATATCCTCGCTATCATGGACCTCGAGGGGTTTGAATGCCCTTACCGACATGTATAAGATGACAATGGCAGAGATGAAGCCAACACCCGCACCTGCAATCAGTCGCCCTGCCACCATGACACCAAGTCCAGTGGAAGCTGTCTCAAGGATACAGCCAACAGTGAAGATACCACATCCAGTAATGATAGTGACCCTACGTCCGATGAAGTCGGCGCAATCTCCCGCAATGAGCGCGCCAAAGAAGGTACCGCATGATAAAATCGAGGTTGTCAATGACTGATCACTGGCTGGCAAGTGGAAAGCTGCGACAGCGGCCTTGTCGGTGGGATCTGGGTATGGCATGCCGGTGTATTGACGGATAAAGAATTTCATGGCGAGCACGCCACCCATCCATCCAGTGTCATAACCGAAAAAGATACCGCCAAAGGCAGCAAAGGCACAAATGAGGTAGGCCTTGAGTGTGATGGGGGCTTCGATACGCGAGGTATCGCTAGTCCCAGTAATAACTCCTACTCCGCCGCCGCCCATCTTTGCGGTGTTGATGATATTAGATTCAGGGGGGGTACGGAAATCTCAAGAGTTGATGCTACTGTATGCAGTGAGATTGTAGACAAGGTATCAAGTTTTGAAGTATTGGGGACCTCGGCCTTTTATAAAAGACTGGGGAATGGATATGTTTGCCAGGGTAGCTTGCCGACCCCGCAAAATATCCATGCGGAGCGCCGCATTTCTCGAGTGCTAGGCTAGGAGAGTATAGGCTAGGAGCAAAAGAGTGAAGGCGTGAGCGGAGGAGGTTAACTGGATGAAGCTCCCACCCCGTGATCACATGCACGGTGGGGTGTTGCAACCACTCCTCAACCCGGTGACCCACTCGTATAAGCTGGTCCTCTTTCGATATACTTTGGAATACCGCGGCGAGCGCGTGCATGGGGCTCGTGTTTGCAGCCCGTTGTAGAAGATCTATGTGCATCAAGATTTGGTAAATAGCCTAAAATTCGGCTCCGCTGGTGGAGACGGTATTCCTCACATGGTATTGGCAGGAATTCAATGTTCTAAAGTAGCTTGATGCTTTGTTGCTATTGGCAGCAGATTAAGCCTCCAGGGCAGCGAAGTGGTCATCGAATCGCAACCGTTTCCCCGCTCTTGGGTTTACTAGTGGCGAGAGGCAGACGCCGTGTGACTGGAAGATTATTTAACCGAGCCGCTGCAGAGCAGTAAAAATACCACTCACCCACTGGTGAGAACTTGTGACATTCGATCATTTGCTGACTCGAAGACTTGGCGCGCGAGATCAAGCATTTGGGACAGAGCAACAATGCGATGTGCAGCGTGGGTTGAGACGACAACAGAGTCCTACAGGGTGTGAGCTGTCCCTGCTGCTCGGACCCTTAAAATCTACTTTAGGCCACTTTAGGGCCCGTTCGGTCACCTCCTCCCCTAGCCATCCCCCTAAGCCATCCCGGCTAGGCTCGGCTCTTTCTCGGATCTGGGGTCTAGACTGGCCCCTAACGGCCCTATTACGCCGCATCAATTTTAATCGCCGCATCAAATCAAATTTCCAGTTCCATGTGTCATGCTGACGAGACAATGACTACCTTTAAGTGCTGTCTAGGGTCGATAAAGTGCATGAATGCAGGGAGCGGATACAACTCTCCGATGGAAAAGGTTGCGAAGAATTAGAAGGATGGACCAATTGTTACGGAGCAGCCACCGATGGATCCGGACCAAGTCACGAGATTGCAAGAGTCTGAGAAGAGGCCTTGTCAGCTGATCTCGGTCAAATAGGTATCATTTCAGTTATATCGTATGGTATAATGTTCGCCTCTTCTGAAGGGCGCAAAGTAGTCCACCGTTGGATTATCTTATTGCGCAACGAAGGACCTCGGCTCAAATCTCTGGTGATCCTGCTACGGCTTACGGAGCCGCAACACAAAGTTCTCAGCTTTTTTCACCCATGTGTGATGACAACATCCTGAGGCGCAAGATGGTAGAGTGAGCACGATACGAGGGTTAATAACGCCTTTCCAGCGAGACTTGCGCAGGCGAGTCATTCCGTGACGCCGTCCTCAATTTACAGTTGAGCGCTGCTATTTACCACACATACAAATCACAGCGAACAATTACCATTTACGCGCATCACATCAGCCACAAAGTGTCCCGAGCTGTCTGGAATGCAACGATAGACTACCTGACTCATGCAACAAGGCTGGAAGCTTCTAAGGTTGCGGAATTGACTCCTCCAAGATCGAAGTACGGGAGACCTTGCGGCTTTTCTCTTCGTGGACCAAAAGGCCCAAGCTAAGCGAAATGTTCTCTATGTCTAGCTTTTGTGCCATTGTGGTCAAATTTCGGCGGCATTTGAGCTCTGCGAAATCATTTTGAAAGGCATTACTGCGGTGTTTTGGATGGAAAAAAGGGCCGAATATCACGATACCTTACTAACAACTCGACAAAATTGCTCTAGTAGATGATCTAATCTGGTCGGCGCCGTGTATGGCCAGTCTTTGGTCAGATCCCAGACGAGTCAGCAGCAATCAGGGGCCACACTGCCCCACGCAAGCCTCGACCCGACCTCGATGCCCAGAGAGGTCTATGTGTTGGATCCTTTCATCTGCGCAAAAATTCAAGGTGTCGCGTTGAACTAAGAAAAGAACACGACGAAGGAGCTCAGTACGATCTTGCATATTTCTGATGCATAAGCAGTGTTTCTAGCAATTCGCGCCCTTAGCACGAATGATTCATTTCATTTCTAGCTTCAACGTCTTGAAAGAGACGCAAGAATCCGCTGTAGATCATCTTTACTATGCCTCTCCTTCCTTGAAGCCGCCGTTAATCTAGCTCTATTCCTAACCTTCCTCTCGGTAATCCGCGGCGTTGTCGACGGAATAGCTCAAGCCAGTATTGACGAATTCGACACTAGAACGTCCAGCAATGGGTCCCACCACGCATGATTCGTCCAATATTGCGTCTTGTGGAGTCTCTCAATAAAGGTACCGTACCTTCCTTCAAGTCCATATTATAGGGCACTACCTGCGCGCGCTCGCTCTGCAGCTTCGTCATCATATATACTGAGCAATGTCCAAGCCACGATCCGGGCCAAAGTTGCCCGGACCCCAATCCTCATCAGTATCTATCTTCGTCATGGTGATCGATGTGGAGGCTGTAGGAGGTTGTGGATGACGCTCATGGCCGGACAGAGGACTTGGAGCTTTGGTGCTGATGACGTAGAGATGAGAATAGAAGCTGTGACTTGCGCATGGTGTCCTCGAAGAATTGTGAGATTTGGATCGAGAATCTAATCATTTGCGTGAGAAACACCCTGAATTATCGCACCACCGAGCTTCTGATCCAATACGCATTGGTCGAGGGTCCAAACAGCGGTGTTGCGAATGCCTTTTAGGATAATAATAAGTGGATCACGGGCTTCGTATGTTTCGCCGGCCATAGGGAACACGTTATTTTGCAGATACCTCGTCGAGAAAAGCGGTATCATACATAAACCTTTCTTTACCTGGTTGTCTCTTACCATGGGATACATAGATCAGCATGCAATATTTGCATCATCATCTGAGAAACGGTATGAAAAAATTTCGGACTCGCTGCCACTGACTCGGTAGCAGTCCTAAAGCTTTCTGGTAATCTGTACGCTCTGGAGGTCTTGCATAGGAGTACCGTCCACTCCTGCAGACAAAATCGTCGAGTACTGTTGCGTGGGATAAAATGAAGGTACGACAGTCGCGTTTATTGGCCCGACCAGAGCGGCGCTGTGTGCACATTCTTCCTTCGTTCATTGTTTTGTGGATATGCATTTTTTGTAGCTGTGTAGCTGTTGCGGATATTCGTTTTGGCTATGTATGTCCGATGTTGCCGCGTATGGGGAGAATGGGACGAAGCGCTTCTGCTTCTTCTTCTACAAGTCCCAGCATCAAGCGACGGCTTTTGGTGTTCTCGGTACGCAAAACGTGTTTCGCGTGTGCAAAACTCATGCGAAAGCTTGGCATAATAGATCTATGCCACACACACCTGATCTAAAGGTTCAACGCAGTGATTATAACTCTTCATCAAATATTTGATTCGTATAAAGTAAAGAGATAACTACTACGACTATAGCGCTGTTAAGAATTAATTAATAAGGAGTAAACAAAATTTTACGCTCGACTACTAAATTTCGAAAGAATCTAGATACATTTCTAAATTAATTAATATAGCACGTATTAAAGATTAATATGTATATGACTTATAGAGTTTAGTATCACGATTCTGGAAATATATTAGTAAACCAAATAGATAGAGTATTGATTGAGATAATACGGTTTGAATATTTGGATCAGCTGTGTTTGTAAATAGATTTCTTATGCTAAGCTTTCGCATGGGTTTTGCACACGCTAAATCGCCGCACCTAGCGGCGCTAGCGTCCGCACGTTCCGCGTGCAGAGATTGTGGCTTAGGGGTCAAAATAAACGGCAATTCTGAGTACTCAAAGCCCGACGACTCCCTTCCACGCAGCATCATATCGGCTTCCTGTTGTTTTGGTGCTCGTGTTCCAAGAACAAAAGGCTCGAGGGCGCAGAATGCACCATCTATGCGATCTACCAGATGAGATCCTATCTCCTATTTTAGCCTCTTTGTATCGGCCACCTCGATTTTCCCGGATTTATAAACATCCCGATCTTTTGAATCTATGCCTTGTTTCGAAGAAGCTCTTGTCTTTAGCGCAGGGTCTCCTCTACTCGGTATTTCTGTGTTATAAAGCGAAAGAGACATGGACCATACGCGCCTTTCTACGCACGATCATCAGGCAACCGCGATTGGCCTTGCACGTTCGAAAGCTGGTATTGATTTCATGGCGGGCTTATAACCGCCAAAGTGACGAGTGGGATGACACAGATTACGATTCGGAGCGTAAATATTCCACAGCGCAAAACCTTAGCGACCGAAAACTGTTTCAGCGAGCCATCAAAGAGCTAGCTCTACCAGACAAGCAATTCTGGCGAAGCGCCGTTAGGAAAGATATCGACGAGGTCTACGTGGCACTCCTGATCCTTTTACTGCCCAATCTACGCACATTGCAAATGCTTGCACCCTCGGAGCCAGAGGTCTTGGCAAAGGCGCTGTACTACGCTACAATCCTTCAAAATTCCACCTCTTCGGTAAGGAGTTTGCAACGACTGGAGCACGTACACTATGGTGTGAGAGGAAACACGACCTCGGGAGATGTCACCTTCCTTGCACCTTTCTTTCGCATCCCATCTGTCTCTGTGGTCCACAACGGTGGACTATCCGCATCAGGACTCAAAGTCTGGCCGAGACAACCAGAATCTTCATATGTTAAGCAACTAACACTCCAATATGCCGCCATTGAACCTGATATCCTGCAGGAAATCTTGCGCTCAACAGAACATCTTGAGATCTTTTCCTATAAACATTGGGATCAGTTCCGAAGTAACCCCTCCAGATTCGATCCGCCATCTTTTACGGAAGCGCTCCGTGTGGTAGCACATTCACTCAAGGATCTAGAGATAAACTATGACAAGATCACCCGGTGTCCGCACCGCCAAACACTGGGATCTCTCGAAGGGTTTACCCAGCTGCAAAATCTCAGTATTCCATTGAAGCTCCTGATAGGCCCTCCCACTCCCGGTAGTGTAGATTTGGTGAACATGCTCCCACAGTCAATCGAGACCCTATCATTCACTGATATCGACGATGAGTTTTTCATCTGCCACTGTACTAGGATCGTTGCGCAGCTCACCCAGTTGATGGAAGGGAGAGCCGCTTACACACCACTGCTAAAGAGAGTCTCGGCGCGACTTTGGCAGAAAGGTAGAAGTCTTCAAGACAAGAATGCGTTCGCGGGACTTATTGACGCTGCTGAGGCTGCTGGAGTAGAGCTTGGATATACGTTCGGGCAGGGTGCTCCGGAGCGATGGACTTTACTTCGCAGAGAGGACTGGATATGAGTTAATACGACCTTTTAACGTGAAGGAGCTGGAAACACTCATGTACCGTGGTATTCGTAGCTATGTTGCTTCATGATACTCCTATACCGAAGGTTGTTCCAGCGATTATGTTACCGCCTAGCCTCGCAGCCGAGCTCACTGTGAATCTCGTTTTTTCCTGCCCTGATCTAGTTGGAGGACAGTCGACACCATTTGACGCGGCAATTGCTTTTGGCCCCACAGAAGCCTGCCACGCCGATCTAGTGGTGGGCTGAAGGCTGTCAGCTTCAGACGCTTCATTTTTGAAAACACAGCCTGCTTTTTCGCACAAACTTCGAATACCCTGCTCTTCTGCCTCGGCATTTATTCGTACTTGCAGCTTACTGGATGGATTTTGTAGTAACCCGCAATTACGAACGCAAACGACCTTTGAATGAGATACTCGACGCGCGCGGCTACGCAAGGCACTATCGCGATGTCCAGAACTACTACACCGGTTGAGGAAGCTTGGGCAGGCTTGTCGCGACTCTTGGCCCTAGTGCCTCTGCAAGGCGACGTTCTGTGGGCTAAGACGTACATAAATACTACACCGAGCATATAAAGAGGGAAATTGAAGATCTAGCGTGTGCTGATCAGACACCCATCATTTGCACCGAGGGAGGCCTCGATCGTCGCAACTTTGGTTGACAGTCGCCTTGCTTTGATATGGACAGAGCACGGATGGAGGCTTACGCCTTCCTTCCATCACCAGCGGTGGCGTTCGTGCATCCTTGCTCATCTTGCGAAGAATAATGTTCGTTCTTGACAGTAAGGTGGGACCTGGTGTCGAGCGGTCGCTGTTACCATGCAATTACTTCGATACGATGGCGGGGACGTTCACTGGTGGAGTCATGGTTATCATGCTCGGTGTTCTCAGGATGGACATCGAAACATGTATATCTAGCTATTTGGATATGGCCCCAAGAATCTTCCCAGAAGAAGGCTTCATACCTGGCAGTAAAGTGGGGAAACCTCTTCAAGGGGATCGAGGGAACAGCTCGTTTCGACGCTACCGAACTGGAGGCGATCATCAAAGCAATGGTCGCTGCTAGACGTGGGACGCAAGATGCCCCATTGGAAATTAAATCGCAGGTTGCCGTACCCTCGGCTGCGTCACCAAGAAGGACAAAAGTAAACTTTGCCATCTTTGCAGTTACCACATTTCATGGGAACCCGGAACCGGCTATTCTATATAGCAGACTGCTCTGGCAGCTTCTGCCGCGCCGCTTTATTTTCCATTGATATAACTGGGAAAGCTTCCTGTGAATTTTGTCGACGGAGGCTTCAACTACAACAATCCTATACGTGCTCTCATAGATGAGGCGAAATATGTCTGGGGCAAGTCCAGTGGTAAGATCCAATGCATCAGCAGCGTTGGAACAGGTGTCCTACCTCTCAAGGCTGTAGGAGATTCAGGGAAACGGATCTTCGAGAGCCTAGTGCCTATTGCTATGGACACTCAGAAGATTGCTGTCGAGTTCGCTGATGAGATGGAACATTTGGCGGCGCAGGACGAAGGTCTGACGTACGCTCGACTAATCTTGGATCATGGCTTGCAAAACAGGAAGCTTGGAGAATGGAAAGGTTTTGATGTTCTCACGGGTGCTACAAATCGCTACCTTAATACTCATGAAGCGGACATTGCTAAAAGTGCGTGTGGTATGTAGCATAGCTCAACTGCTGTTCCCTGTCACTGAGAATGTCACAACGATGGAAAAACGGCGCTCAGCCATGAAGTTTTCCAGAATCATTATGACGTTGCCAAATTCTTACTCGAGTCTGGCGCAAAAATCCTTCCGCAGGCGACCCGGTTCGAGTATCAATCCGACTCTGCAGCTACTGTTGAGTAAGGAACGGATGCTTTCGTGGTTGCATATCATGGAGATCGCACAAAATGTAAGGAGAACACCATTCCTGGGCCATCGGCAATGACTAGGATAGTTCTGGAGAATGATACTATGCGGCTCCTTGCGAGCGATTATACGAGAGCTTGTCTCTCATAAAGAACGAGGACTGGACAGAATGGATTACATGGGCTGAAGCTAGGGCTGAAGCTAGAGCCTCTGCCTCACCCGAGCGTCGAGGCGTTACCGAACCAATCATTCACAGCCCACAGCGGTCCTGAGCATCGAGGTGCCATTGAAGCAATTCTTCACGGCCCACAGCAGGACCGCATACCTACAGGGTCGTAACAGCGCTAGTGGTCTCTTGCCGAAGACCTTTTTGAGGATCCCTAGCAGTTTCGAGGCAATGAAGCAAAATCTGAAGTAGTTGGATTGGGCTCTACGAGCTAATATTCGGTAAATCGCTAGACAAGGATCTCTCCTGATCTTGTGCCACGTGGGCTGGGAGCTTGTGCCTGGTGCGTATCAGGTATTTACGAGCGTGGAACGTGCAGGAATGGTGGTGGCAGAAGCATAAACATTGGGTTTGGCAATGCCCCCCTAATATGCTTTTATGGTTCGACCGTGCTCTGACTCGTCGACTACATCGACCGAGCCAATATTGTTGTTTGCGCACCACGGATAACTTGGGCAAATTGTTGGCTCGATGTCGCTTGTCGTCTGTACCTGAGCGGGTATTCTTGACGAAAGCTTTGGCATAGCTTGCATCGCCATGTTGGAAGATCTCCCGGGATTTCGAAACAGACACATAGACGGAATCGTCTCAATGCTTGTCCCTATGGTTCATGAGCAGACTGAAGCAGGGCTCTGGCGATCCTTATTTGCCCGAAAGCATTGATCCGCGCACTCTTTTCTCTCCCGTCTAAATTCAGAACGACATCGATAATACACTGCACAAACGCGACAGGAGGTGAAAGCAGTTGAGGTTATGTGCTATCCGTCAAGATTACAGTTCATCAACTGCAATGCCACCCGTCCCGTCTATGATGCTATTTGAAGTTTCCGACGGGTGCTGAGCCATGAGCATGCTATGGCATCCCAAGCGCTCAAGCGCTTGCCGCATATAAAACATCAAAATCTCTGCTATCAAATGAGCTGCCCTTGCGTCCAATTTTGCTAACAATCCTGCGAACAATTTGCCGTCAATCAAAATCAGCACTATGACCACAATACGTACCTTCGGCCTTTTGGCCATTACTACGTTCGTGACATCATGCACAGCAGCACCGTCGGGGCCAATTGCACCAACAGACGGTGCTACCGTAGCACAAATCGCGCAAGTATCAGGAATAGCAGCCGCAGCTGTATCTGGCACTGCGGTCCCTATCCCGGTGGGCCCAGCAGTGCTCCCACCCACATGGACCTTAGCCATGCCAAACGGCGAGTATATGCCCATCTACCTTTACTTCTTTTTCTTGCCGTACTAAAAATAGCACAGCGGTACCCTTAACGATCCAATTCAATGGCCAATTCCCAATACCGACAAACGCATCGACTTCACTCAAATCAACGCCGCTCTTCCCACCAGTACCCTCCTCATGTGTCTTCTCCAAGCAAGCGAAGACATCCTCGACGCGGTCGTAGACCTCGGCAAAGACGGCTTCATCAGCGACGGGAAATTCGTTAGCCAATTCATCAATGTAACCGATGACTTTGTTGTCATCAGTGTGCAAGATCAGGTCTCGAGAGATCAGCGAATCACGTACGGCACCCTGGATATTGTCTTGAGAGGTATGGGACAGTTTATGGCGAGCCAGAATGCGTTTTTCGAGGCGGATTTCAATATCTTCGATGGGCAATGGGGTCAGGTGGGTTATGGAAGTCTGGTAGGGAGTCACTTCGCGTGATGCGGTGGAGTTTTGCGCACCTGCTCGGAAATTAGGTGTTTGTATTTGTTGACAATTCTATTCGCTCTGCAATAAGACATGTTTTGGCTTCGTGACTGAGCATTGGATCACATCGTAATTCCGAGATTTTCCATAATTCCAAAATTTCATAGATCATGGTGTAGTCTGCGAGTTTCAATATGTGTGTTGTTTTGCGCTGCTGGTATCAAGCCAATGATGGGCTTCAGACCCTAGTATAATAGGCCCCCAATTGAATTAGTCGATATCTATAACGATGAGTTTCCAATTGGTAGGTTTCCTCTCGTTGAAGTGCAAAGACGATCGTCTAGAGTATAGCCCTCCTAGAGATTTGTGGCCTCTCAACGTATCCGGCACGCCTGGGTACGTATACCCATTTCGCATTATAATAAACAGTGAAGGCCGGAGTCACTGATGGCAATTCTTGAAATCTAGCTGGGTCCAATTACCACAATTATTTCATCAGCGTCCAATTCGTCGTAGTCGATCCTACAGACCGGCTTTGGGTGCTGGACTCGCGTCGAGCGCTGACCTCCGGGGGAGCACACCCACCCTCATCCTTTGGCGGCGCAAGACTCGTCGGTGTCGTCTTCACTAGCATCAAGTCTTCACGACTATCGTCTTTCCCACCATAGTAGCATATCTTGATTCAGTAAGCCTCACCGTCCGCATGGGTTTTCTGCTTCTGAAGCTTGATCTAAACACGTTCAGAGTCTCAACGACGTCCGTTTTGATGTCCGTCCACGCATCACATGTTCTGGCCAAGGCATAGCCTATATCACTGACTCCAGCAATGAAGGTCGCAATGGTATTGTCATAGTGGATCTCGGCACGAAGGTATCGTGGCGCCAGCTCGATGGCTCTCCAATGGTCCGGCCCGAACTCTCATCAATTCTTGTCATCTGGGGAGAGCCCGTAGATTCTGTTACTAGGTCAGGCCGTATTCTATCTGGCTCCGATGGTACTGATGGCATTACGCTGTCAAAGGATGGGGATACCAAATATTGGACAGCCGTTGGCTCACGGTATCTGTACTCGTACAGCATCTCAACTGTTCGCTTGCGCGATAATGGTCCAACATCCGAGCTACTCGTACAGGGATCAATAAATAATCATGGTCAGGTTGGGTCATCTGATGGACTTGAGACAGAGTCGAATGGGTTGATTTATACTGTGGATTTTGGCCAGAATGCGACCAATGTCTTCGACACCGCGAGTGGGATGGTGAAAGTCCCTGTGAAGGGCCCGAGAATTGGCTGGACCGACACAATGGCTGTGCCGACGGATAGGTGAACCTGTTCTTCGAAGGACCAGCTTTGGAGGACGCCAGGCCACTGTCCAGGGATGAGAGAAGGGTGAGGCGGTTTGCGTTGTTAGAGCGAAGGTGTCCGGGAACGGGACCAAAGCCATTTTGCGCTGATGGTGTATTGGATTACGAGAGCAGCTGAGAATTATTTGCGCACAGACTTCGAAGAAAGCTGTGGGAGCCTCTTACCCATTTCAATGAGAATCATGCGCAACTTTATAATTATACACATAAACAATGAAAGCATGGTGTGCCTGTGGTCAAACTCGTGCATTTCTTCCAGCTCACGCATCTACATAGAGATTTTCCAGCGGAATTCGAAGAAGAGGCTCTTGAGGGAACTTCGCCGTGAGCTTATTCTCTACAACAGCATTGCAAGATGCTTAGAATAGTCAGCGCCAATAAAAAAGGCAGGGCCCCCTCGGCCCCTCGGGCGCAGATAGACTAATATTTTTTTTGGCAATTACTATTCCCTGGCCGAGAGACCAGCTAACGGCGAGTCTCTATCGATGGACCATACCTTTGACAGATAGCCAGCTCCCTCCTAGATCTAACCTGTTGATCGTCGCATTCCCCCCTTTGAACCTCCTGCATCGGAGCCCGCTCCACTAGAGCTGTGTCCTCAACATGTCGAGCCCGGACCTCGAGCCTCGGGAAGTCCTGGGGGCGCACACCAGGGGGCGCACAGCACAGTTCGGATACAGCCGTAGATGCCGAGGTCCTTAGATTTATATGTAATCCTCATATAAATCTAAGTACTACCGTATCAGCTATATTACCGTCACCGCTTTGAATACTATTGCAGTATATCGTTATTATATATATAGCTGTCGCTTATCTACCCTATTTATACCTTTTATATATCGTTATTACTCTTCCATTTTATTATTCCGCCCTATACTATTAACTAAATTAATTTAAGAACGCTATATTAATAATCCGTTACTCCTACGACTCCCGCTCGTTAATATTTATAGCGGTAATAAGATTATTCCTAGATCGCTTCCTTATAGGGGTAGACGGTTTAGTATTACCCTCCGCCTCTAATATAAAACTCTTTATTTTTACTTTTATTTAACGAGGCTACGACTCGCCTTAAATTTACTCTTATATTTTAATAGATTTAGGTTATTATCGCCTAAGTATTAACGGAGCGGATAAAGTAGAAGGGAGTTCTTAGTTAAAGACGGGTTTATATAACTATATCGGTTTCGTAGGTTAACGGCGGCGTAGTTTAAACTAAAGTAACGGAGGTTATTATTAAATAAATAAAGATAAAACTTCGAGCGGGTTATTAATAGTATTACCGTCGCTCTACTTTTATTTATACTCCTACTTTTACTCTTACTCCTATATATATTCTTTGTATTCTCGCTTAGTTACTATTTACTCGTAGTTTTTAATTCCCCTTTTAAAGGTCTTAAAAGTAGTTAGTTTATAAATATTAATTTTATCTTTCTTCTTTTTATCGAGTAACGCCGCCTATTACGTCTTTTTAGTAGGTAGCGGCGTTAGTAATATTATCGAGATATTATATATCCTCTCTTCGTATACCTTATAAATTATAATAATATTAATCGAGAAATCCGCGAATTATTTAATAAATTTATTTATAAATTACCTAGGAAACTTTTTATAAAGTTAATAAAAATCTACTATTATAATAAATAATTTATTTTTATTAAAATCGCGGAATCTTAATTTATCTTTCTTATTTAGAGGTAGTATTTTATTATAATATTTCGCTTCCTACCCTATATATACCGGAGTATTTTCTAGCTATTAATAAAGATAAAAGAGGGATAATAAAATTAGGAAACCCTAAATATATACCCGTAAAAGAAAGTAGTAATATAATAATATATAATAAATATAGATTATATACTTATAATAAATATAAAAGATTAGAATAAATTCTAGATTAATAGTCTAATCTAACTCGGTAACGAGTAATTTTATAATTATTTATTTAACGTTAATTAATTTAATAGCGTAGAGAGTTACTTTCCTAATAACGATATAAAACACTTTATAGTTAACTCTCTTTGATTTTTAATTAGCGATTAATCCTCTTTTTTTTAAAGCCTTCGGTAAATTAACTTTAACTCTTTTTATATAGTTTTTATAATATTAAATATTATAACTTAAAAGTTTATAATAGTTTTAATAATTAAATAAATATCTTTATTTCTTTATATAGAGTCTACTCTAAAATTAAAATAAGTATTAATATAATAAATAATTATTAATTATTCCTTAGGAAGCTAGTAATTAATAAAATATATTTACTTTAATTTATATATAAAATTTATTAATATATCTCGATTCGTTAATAATAAAATTATATCGCTTCGAACCTAAACCTAAATAGTATTATATATTTTATCTCGTCTTTTCTTTATATAGTTTTATTTATTATTATTTACCCTAGCCCGGATATTTTAAATCGTATACTAGTTATATAATTAAAACTAGTAATTAGGGAGCCTTAATAAAAGAGTAGTAATAAAATCTTTTTCTTAATCTACGAGGTTTATTTATAAAGGGGGATAATCGTTCTATAACTTTTAATTTAGGATTTTTTAAAAGAAATTATATATAGTTATAAATTCCGAAATAGTAAATAAAAATCTAACTAAGAACGATTTACCGGTATTTATAACTTTAACTATAATAAATAATAGGAGCTTAACGGTGTTAGTATTAAAAATAATATTATATTAAATTATAAAGTCGCTATAAAACTATTTAGCGAGGCGTTATTATTAATAATCTAAAATAATAATCTATTTAAAGATCCGCTTTATAAATAGTATATATAGGTCGTCTTTATTTATAATATAATTATAATAGTATTCAGTTTTAAAATCGTCGTTATCGAGAGTTAAAAATAACGCCTATATAAGATTTTCTTGATTACGAGTTATCGAGGGTACTAGGTTATAATATTTCTTTTTTTTAATAAAAAATACTTAATTAATATTTTTTAATATATACTTTAATATTTATTTAAAAGCGTTATATATAAACTTAATAAAATAATTAATCGTTATTAATTTAAAAGTATTCGCGTAGTCTTCCTAGCGGTTAATATAAATTTAATAAAAGAGTAAATTTACTACTAAATCGTAATAATACTTTAGTTAATTAATATTTAATATTTAGGTCTTTATATCTTTACCCCGATAAATAAACTTCTAGGTAAAAAATATATATTATTTATACTTTTTAACTTTTATTATAGTTTACTCCTATTTCCGCTTTTTACTACTTTTAATATATATCTCGCCCGTATATTTAAGGAGTTTCCTCTAGTTCTTTATATCTTTAATATAATATATATATATATAACTCTTCCGCTTTTTATTATATAAATTAATAATAATAATAAAGTCTTAACTAAATATTTAATTTTATAGATACTCCTATATTTACTCGGGAATATCGAATATCTTTTTATCGGCGGGGGTCTTAAGATACTCGGGTAGAATTTTATTAATAACTCTTTAAATAATAAAAACGAGAGACGGGTTAAGGTTTATATACGGAGCCTAAACTATAACTAGCGGGCTAGCGATAACGAGGTAAAAGGGGGGGCGATAAAAAGGGGGCGATAAAGGGGGGCGATAAAGAGGGGCGATAACGATATAAATAATAATAAATAAAAAGGATAGAGGTAAGAGTAGAAAATTTATATATATACGGTTTAAAAGGCGGTTAATAATTAGTTAATATAATTATACTTAGATTTATATAAGGATTATATATAAATCTAAGTACTGCGGTATTAATAGCTAAATCCGAACTGTGCTATACGCCCCCTGGTGTGCGCCCCTAGGACTTCCCGCTCGAGCCTACAGTAGAGAAAGAATGAGCTCGTCAATAGGTGGAACCTCAACAGAATCAAGAAATGTGCGGGAAATACATGGACCGCGTCTGTGTTTGGCGTGGAGGACTGCATAAAGCCCTATCGATAGAAATGGCTTAATCAACCGCAAGGGAATACCAACACGCCCCTTCGCGCGCGCTCAAATGGGCCTGTAACGGACCCGAGTCTATTGCCATACCTCGTGGCGACCTCAGGGTGCGAAAAGACTCCGAAGGTTAAAAGAGGCGAACCTGGTCTAGGTGTTTGAGAGCAGGAGACCGGCGAGGTCGGTTTCGACGGGCTACGCGTAACCAAGCCATATCTACTGAAGTTGGGAAACATCGTAAAGAACATCCGTGGCGGCCCAAAGGCGCTCAAGGTGGGGAAATGACTGCGGATGATACCCGGCTATACCATATCCTAAGTGTCCTGCTTCTCTCATGGTCGAAGACTGGCTTTGACCGTTAGTGCTTGAGTGCGTCCATTGATGACTGGCCATGAGGCATTATTCTCTTAGAATCACAGCCTACGTTTCTTGTCATCTAAGACATCCCACTTGCCAGCCAATACTGCTACAATGCTACCATACATCCCACCCCGAAGGCGGGTGCCGACCAAATGAGATCTTCGCGCAATTGCGCATGCCGTGAAATTAGTCCGAAACGAACATGTCTTCCTGAGATATATTCCGGAGAATTCTCGCGTCCACTGTTCCTCACAGAACACAATCGAGAGCGTTGTTTTTCCAATCGCTACATTGGGGAGCCGTCCTGCAGTCATGCTGTTCATCCTCGTTACATCCTGCATCTGCCTCCTTCGACTGGCCTCTAGCGCAGGTATCCAACTTCCTGCTGCTTCGACTTGCGAAAGACCTCAAACACAGCTAGCAGGCATTTCCCCCCAATTCGCATGCACAGATTCCATTGACTGGGTTGGTGATGGCTACAATAACGAAGACTGCCGTGCGACAATTCAACGTCTCTACAACGTCGAGGTCACGAAGCATAAGAGACAACAATTTGAATTTCTTTTACCTGGCGCGAGCAACAAGACGGACAATCCCGTCATGCAGACTCCACGAAAATACATCGCTGGCAAGTCCTTCCTCCTAAATACCGTCGTCGTTGGCGCTTACAGAAGAAAAATAAGGTCGATGTACTCTAGCAATTGTGATGCTGGACTTCTTTCCGGGTGGCACACTACCTGGGGAGGAACACCTTGGGCCATACACATATACCAACACGGATGTGGCTTCTTTTCAAGATCTCTGGCTTGCTGCTGATCTGATCGAAATGTGCTGCCTCAAAAGGCAAAAGATTCCTGGATGGGCTCCTGTTGGTAAGGAGCTTCTCGTCTTGTTCCTCAGAATAATCTCAGTCACGTCCACAAAACCACCCAATATCTTATAAATACCTCAAATCACTAACATCTATCAATACCTTAGGCGCTCGAAGTTCGATCGGGGTCTTCGTGTGGACAACGGAGTCGCCCGAAAACCGAGGTGTCCCAGCTGGAGCCCCTACGATATCCCCCCCGTTGGACACAATTGCAAATTTTCAATTTTAGAGATTTTGCGGCCCAAAAGGCGTTTAGTGATACTGAGTAGCTTCCGAGATCAGAGATCGTCGACTGCATCAGGTAGCGGGCTTTTCGACCTTGCAGATAACCCTGATAGTGAATCAAATATTACAGAACCCTGATGGCTAGAGTGCAATACCATTCGTCTGACGATGTTTCTACGGTCGAAAAAGCTGACGAGCTTTCTTCTTCTACTATTGGAGTTGGGTTAGTGCTCGCACAAGCACTTCCTACTTACTATCATGCGCACTCTAGCCAATCACAGACCCCATCAGGGATGGGCGATGAATGTTCGCTGTAGATTATCTGCAAATGAATGATAGAATGAACGATATTTCGAGTACTCGTCTTCAGGTCGTCTCAACCTTTGTAGATCATCCAGTCATAGTCCAATACTAGACAAGGCTGTGATGCAGAGGATGACGGCATCAACTAGTCACGGCATTTCATGATTGTCCATACCTGGTCCTGGATTCCATGCGACGAAGGAACATTCATGGCCTGGACAGCCAATTAGCATATTAGCCGTCCAGCTAGGACTTGAGGCGCGTTTTGCAATTGGCCGAATTGGAATGTACGCTCCGCAAGGATTCTGAAACACGTTAGGTCGGCATCTTATTCAGCCGTGACTTCAAACACGTGAACGCTCCCGATCTTGCTTTTTATCTATTACTCATTGCAAAATTACGCTGAACATAGGTTTGTGAGCCAGACCAAAAGATGTCTCCAACCATCGCAGTGCTCGGCGCTACTGGCGTTCAGGGAGGCTCCGTCGTGAAGGCTTTGCTCAGTGACAAGTCTTGGAAAGTCCGAGGTATCACGCGTGATCCTTCAAAGGACACGGCAAAAACCCTGTCTGCCCAGGGTGTTTGGGGTTGTGGCTGTCAACATTGATGACGAGCAATCACTCATCAATGCTCTCGATGTGAGTTACACGATTAGAGTTCAACAAATGTCTGGGAATGTCACGCTGAATATTTCTGACTTGATGCAGGGAGTACAAGCCATCTTCGCTGTAGCCAACGTCTGGGAACACATGTTCATAGGAAAAGATGCTGTGCAGTTGCGCGACATTGAGGTACAACAAGGCATCAAGGTCGTGACTGCGGCTTCTAAGACGTTTAGCAGCCTCAAGCACTACGTCTGGAGCAGTCTTCCTGTGGCAAAAACACATCCGGGGGGCAATTCAAAGTACCTCATTGCGACTCCAAGGTTGCGATAGACGAATACATCATGGAGAATCTACCACAGTTGGCAAAGAAGACCACGTTTCTTTGGGTTGGCTTCTATGCGTCCAACTTGGCTTACTTCCCGTTGTGTAAGCCAGATCTGGTGGTATGAATTCCTTCGAATAAGCAAGGCTTTTGATGGTGCAAATGGTGTAATAATAAAGACATATTACACCACTTACGCCAAAGCTAAATAGTTGGTGTGATACTAAGGGCATATCATATCAACTATTTATTATTATGATTATCAGTAGTAAATAAATGGTGCATAAATAATATACCCGGATTTAATAGATTTAACCGAATTTTAGTAAAGAGCGAAAGAGGAGGCCGTTAACTATACTATAATAATAAATTGAGTTAAGGTATTATTAGGGGCCGAGGATAAAATCGAATCATCGTCGCTAAAAGCGATAGGGGAGACTATAATAATATTTATAAAAATTTACAATATTAACGAGAGCTGTAAAACGAGGTTTTTAAAAAATTTTATACTAAGAAGCCCTAATATTATACTTATTTAGGTAGGTAGTTACCCGAATAAATAATTTTAGAGGTAGTATTATAGAGATACCCCCTTTATTTATATAAATACCCTCTAGATCGCTAGATAAATACCCCCCTCATATTTGGCTAGTGATCCACGTTACCGTAATAATACTGGGGTAATTTGTTCGGGCGACGCCGGTGTATAGTAGTGAGGCTACTACCTCATCCCCAAGACCGACAGCGACGACGACGTCATATATACTATGATTCTGAATAGGCGGATCTTCAAATATAGTATACAACTAGGTTATAAAGAGAGGGTTCATTAATAGGATCGGTATGAACTAAGTATGAGTAGGATTTTCCCTATTTTCGCCCTTATCCTGGCCTCAAATCGTTCAAATCCGACGTCTTTTCAATTAGAAAAAAGACTGTTTTAGCGTCGCTGAGTCAGCTCAGCTACTAAGCTGACTCATTAAAGCCTCGGGGCTGGCCTACTACTATACCCACAACGCTGTCGCCTGTAGTATATATACTAATAGTTACGGTAAAAGAGAACACTAACCAGATATAGGGGGGTGTTTATCTAGCGATCTAGGGGGTGTCTATATAGGTAAAGGGGGTGTCTCTATAGTGCCACCCTTAACTTTAAATCCGCCTTACCCGTAAGTCTACCTAAAACCTTATATAAAACTACTTAAATTATTATTTATATCACTATTTAAGTGGTATAGTGCGAGGTATATACTACTTAAAGTGGTATAATACGGGCCCCTTATTACACTAACTACCCAGAAAAAAAGGGCGTACTATTGATAATTTATTAGTAGTGCGTAAATAGTGCGTATACCATCAAAAGCCTTGATAAGCAACACAAACACCAGTACTCTAGCTAGCGGTCTCCACTAGGCAACTTCCGGAGAGTACGCTTGGATCCAAGCCAGCAAACCAGAAGCTCTCGTTCCAATGGCGGGCGACGTCAGCCTCATTTTCGGCGTCTTTGTTGCCGCAATCCTTGCACGCCCAAACGTTTCCTTGCCTTCCAAGTACGCTCTGGTAATGACTGAAGCCATAACTTGCAAAGATATCATCAAAGCGTGGGCTGAGGCTACTGGCAAGGACACAGCCTACATTCAAGTGTCGCTCCAGGCTCTCGATAGCCTCTGGCCGAAGTTTAGAGGTGAGATGGCCGCTCCATTGCACAGGGGCGAGACTGTTGGCCACTGGTCGACTTTGGAGAAGGGGCTTTTGTCGGCAAAGGGTCGCGAGATTGATGAGATTGAGCTGGTGGGCATGGAATCTTATCTGGAAGGGGCGAAAGAACAGCTCATCTAAGACTCCACAGTTCTCTGGAGACTTCTCGGCGGGAGTGACTGAACGTGTGGTGCGCTTAGACTCTACTCCGTTAGCCTACTTTGCTCTAGCGATGTTGCGCCAGACAAAAACCTGCCCGTAATAATGAGGACCCGTCAGACGAGTGGCAGGCGGGTCCCGCAAGTATGTATGTAGGTTTGGAGGCTATTTTTCCCCCTCAACGATCTACACTGCACTCGAAATATTAGTACTGTCTTGATCCACTTCTACCAATAATTTCTTGTATCCAACATGATTTCATCATGCACATCGAGACCGATAGTGACCCACTGCATGACGATGGAACACCAAGTGAATGCAATCTCTTGACGCAAATGTTCTGAGGCGCAATATTTCTGCGTCCAGATGGGAAGGACCTGTGTATTAGGCGTCGCTTCCTTGTTTCATGCCTCCGTGGTACCATTGCAATTGTGCTGATCATGTTGAGTCTTAGAGCTATGTTCTTACGAGAAAGTACTCATGAATTCCGTCCATCCCCAAAGCACGAACATGATCATCTTCTGCCTGGGATCTTTCTCGTCCCCTAACTGAAGAAAAGGAAGAGGGTCGCTGCTGTGCCTCTAAGCCCATGATGGCTGAGTTACAACACGACTTACAGGTGAAAGTGGGTAACGAGATACCAGTCTAGAGTGAAGTTTTGGGAATAGAATAATAGAATGCGTTGCTGTTGAATACATACTGTAGCGGATGCTTTGAATGCAATGGGTAATATTTTACGAACTTCCTGATTGATTGAGCTTTTATCATTTCACACATATGGAGCGTATGACCATGATGAAGAGCACAGAAAAGTGGGTTCTTCGGGCTGTTACTCCATAAAGCATGTTACATTTGTTTTCCGAGGCTTTATCTGCCAAGGGAATCTCTGCCCAACGTTTTACATTCTGCGCCCACCAAATTCGAGGCGCTTTATCTCGTGCTACTGGAAATTAAGGTAGAGGCCGTTATGTGTGGCCATTGCTAACGACAGCTGACTTCCGATATAGTAAACTGCGACTGGAACAAATTTATGGGGATGGCTTGGCGTTCACTATAGTAAGCCTGCCCATGGCGAGTAGTGTTGATACAAAAGTCCTTTTTCCCCTTCGCTACATAAATTGTTTTAGTCTACACGAGATACTCTTGGTGTATGGATATCGATGACGCCCAGCGTAGGCGTCCCGCCAATGGGTACACAAAAGTGCGCAGTTGAGCCGCGCTAAGAGGAGAACTCGCAATTTTGTTAAAGGAACATAAGCCGTTACCCTATCAACGGCTATGGGTCCAATTGAGAAGTGCTTCAGCGATACCTCAGCGTGATCGAAAGCAGGTGTCACAAGAAGGCTCGTGTAATATGTACCCATGTACGACGCACAAGGTTGAACCTTGATATTTCGGCTTCTATAGCACCCAGACCAAGTAGGACACTAGGAACTAGCAATAGCATGGCAAGGTTACAGGGCCTAGCTTTCTCTGATGCTGATGTACAATATTCCGCGCTCACAGCCTGTGATATGCCTCGATGATCGACTTTCAAGCAGTACCAACTTTCCTGCGAAGTGGGGCGTGATGTTTGTGTATTGGCTAGCTTTCTGGAGTTTCGTCAGGCTTTGGACGACATCAATGAGATTGAAGTATTGGATTGAAGTCGGACAAGGGTTGGTACCTTGACCAGGCAGATGTCCAGTCCTGAAAGTGACACACGATTCTACACTTCTGAATCAGAGCTACCTGACAATTCATAGATGCTATAGAAAGCCTCCCTTATAGACAAACCACCTTGTTCTTTGTATCTATCCCAGGGCCTCGTCACAGCATTGTCTAATAAGTCGCCGGACGATCTCAAATCAGGAATGTCTTTCGAAACATGGCGCCTGACCATTCGTACCCGTGTAACTCCAGTGGATCGTCCAGAAGAAGGTCATCATCGATCCCACTCCAGTTCCGGACAACATCATCATAGGACACAAATCGAGCTTGGAGGAACCTTAAGCCCACGCACAGAGACTAAACTACAAAAACATCCCCTAAAAATGCCAGATAGCAAGCCAACCATCGCAGCCCCTCCTCGCCCTGCAACACTCCTAAAGACAGCTTCTCCGTCGTCTGAGCCCAAGCTTTGTATGCACATTGTCACTTATGGCCAGTCTTACAACCGGATACCTCGCGTCAAAGGAGCTGAAACGATTAACACCATTAACTGTGCTTGCCTGATACCTCCACCTGCCAGCGTCTGCAGAAAATACACAGGTCTGGATGCTGCGGTAGCTGACGACTTCTTTCGACACAAGGGAAATCAGGCGGTATTCGAGCAGAAATTGCGCGAAATCGAGGCGTTCCTGGCTGCGAATCCAATGCGTGAGGGCTGTGTGGCAGTCATGGTGTCATGCGTGATGGGTGTCCACCGGAGCGTCGCTATGGCAGAACGACTGGCGTTTGAGCTGCGACGCCGGAACGGTATAAAGGTGGAGACCAAGCATCTGGATAGGCAGAAGTGGGTGGAGAGAATGCGCAAGGAGGGCCGGGAGGAAATGGAATTGGAAGATACAAAGAAGAAAAGGACAGTGGCGTGGGCGAGGGGAAGCTAAATGACACGCAAGTGCTAGCAAAGATTAGTTTCAGGTTTGAGGAATTGGATTTAATATGGGCTTCCTTTCGTAGGGGCAAATACTTTCTGGTCATGCACTTGAAAGATGCGTGAAAATACCGTTCCAGACTCATGCAGAAGTAGGCCTGGAAAATAGAACAAAAGAACAACACAGCTTTTCAAATAGCCGGGGTTTTGGCCGGCAACTGAGACAAGTCTAGTCATTTTAAGGCCACATTGCCGATTGAGTAATCGCCGCTGTAGAACTAGATTTGCATTTGAGAGAAAATACGCAACCGTACCACCTTGCGAGGAAGGTACTCCAATGCTCTGAATATATATACATTATTCAGGAAGGCATGTTGCGACGGTCTCCATTGCTGACATGTATTCAAGCTTGGCATTATGTGTCTACTACCTGTCACTAGTTGCCCTTTCGGAAGAGCGGCTAGTTGGCTCATGGAACTCTCGAACTCATGTTGCAGGCACATATGTCATTGGTGAGGATTGCACGGCTATAGCAATGAAGATCAGCTTTCCAATGTTCATCGTTCAAGGCGTTGTCGCTTATGAGGTCCTTTTAAGCTGTCTTGAGAGGTACCTTACGATATCGTTGAGGGTAGCAGTGGGAATGGTCTGCATGGCGCTTGGGCTAGCAAGCTTTCTCGTAGAGCTGTGCACATTGCAAATCCTGGTCTCGCATGAAATATAGTCTTATTTTGGTTCGCAGAAGACGATGGGCTGTTCTGAGACAGCGAGTAGCCGTAGCCGCTGATGCGGATAGGTCGCAAAATCGCATAGCATGATAAGAGTCGCAGAAATCGTCAGCATAGCTATTTATCTTGGGACAGGGTTTCGTCGGCTCTCAAGATATAGACGTATCACGCTCTGACATGTGAGTAATGGTCTTCAATCTACTATGTTTTAGATTCTGGGGATTGAGATCAGATACAGAAGTTGCTAAGCTGGATGGGTTCAAGAAAAGTTGAGGCCAACGAACATTCAGCTGAATGTCGTGCACCCACAGCTGGAAGGTTGTTGGGATGCTTGGTCGTCTTCAAGGGGCTTCTTGACCGGAACTTGGAAATTTTATTATAGAACTAAGCTACGCCACAAAGAGCTAGCAGATGCGTCGAATTAGTGAGTCCTCAAATTTCCGCCATCTCTGTGCACCCTCTTTCCATCCCAGTGTCCCCAACGACATCACACTATATACCGTGTAGCTCTGCAAAACTGAAATGGAGCAATTATATAGTCTCAATTAGCTCAGATGACGAATAGAACTAATTTTATGTCACTCCCTCGCGAGCTGCGAGATCAGATATATGCAGAATCACTCATCAGCCCGCAGCCGATCCACTTCAACCGGATTACTGGTCCTATCGTATACGATGTCGAAGACAATCTACTTACTCTGTGGAGTACTTTGCCTCGAATCGCTGAAGAGGCTTGTGAAATGTTCTATCAGCAAAACACCTTCGCGGTCTTTGATGGGGACCTCCCTTCACTTCTAGGGTCCAGCATTCATTCATGGACAATACATGCGTGTGAAGATTCTGTGGATCGCTTGGCAAATGAGGAGCCACCCGAATTTGACGTCCGGGCCTGGATTACCAAGATCGAAATCTTCCAAGAGCAGAGCATGTTCATCGACTCTAGGGACCTTGGCGCTGGGCTACGTCAACTCTTAGCATGTCCTCACCTGCAAAGTGTGGTCATTGATACTGGCCCAGGGTTCTGGCGCATGCTACATGGGGAATCGAAGCTGGCAATCGAAGAGCTTACAAAAAAGATTGGTGGAGGGTTAAAAGTGCATATGGGAGGAAGTGGATACAGGTCTGGGGTCGAATACTTGATCTGATAGCTTGCTGAGTCTAGGCAGAGGCACCTGTTGATCGAATGAAAGCGCCTCAATGCAGGAGTTTACCTTTGGGGGAGACCCTCAATGGCTCAGAAGTTATTAATTAGTCGATATCGAGCAATATATGTGTGGATAGCTGTACAACTGTCTTCATGCCATCGAGGCTCACGGTACCTCTCGACCACTTGGAAACGAGTTCAAGAAGACACAGCACCACCAAATCCAGAGAGGCACTCTCATGCAGTCCCATATTATCCGGACCTGTCTATACGACCTCTAGAACATCGCAATTGGATTCGTTGCGTTCGCTGGCAGTGCCTGAGTCACGTCCCAGTGCTCCACAATACACGTCCCATCCATGCGGTAGATATCCGCCAACGCAATGGGCGCCTCATTTGCCTGATCAACTCTCACGTGTGCGAGTCCAATGTTGTTGTCAAAGCTCATGCGAAGTACGGTGGATGGCACGAATGGGATAATGTTCGCGAGCTTGGCGGCATTGGCAGCGCGCCCTTGAGCGTCAAAGGGATCGTGCTCGGTGAGGTTCACGGCGATGTACTTGTCGAAGGATCCGATGACATCCTTGGTGATGTAGAGGTCGTTGATGAAGTCGAAAAAGATCTTGCGCTGGTATGCCTCGGATGCTGGATGACCTGGGCAGTAGGATGCTGTGGAATTGGAGCGGGTCTCGGGGTGGGAGTAATGGCGCTCGTCTACAGAATTCTGCGAGAATGATTTGAGGGAGTAGGGCGATGCAAGGATGGCCGGGAGGGTAGCAAAAGCGGCGAAGAGTATTGAGAGCTGCATTGTGAAGATTGGTCTTTGGACTTTCGCCTGGGGGAAATTGTGATGGAAGTGCGTTGTCTTTTGGAAGGTGCCACTTTTGCAGGCCCGCTTGCTATATACCAAATGTCAAGACTTGGATAAAGCGTAAACAGTATAACAAAACTCGGCATGCAATTATCGCTAACCGTGACAACTGTCTGGGGTTCGATGATGTAGATCAGGGGAAATACGGGGCTACTCGCATGGTTCCCGGCAAAGACTAGGATTTTGCTTGGGCGCACGCCACACGTACTGGATCTAGCTGCCCCATTGGCAGGCAGATAAGTGCTGAATTACGAAATGAAGAGTGCCCTGAGTGGGTTGAGGGATATTTAGACTTTGTCGCTTATCTCATGCAAGATGCGTTCATGCAAGCTTCGGTCGCGTCGGGCGATTGGTTTCTTACCGAGATGGAATTGACACAAATCAATTCAGCACGTCCACTATATCGGTGGTTCGTCCGTTCTTTTCAGCTTGAGAGGCTGTAAATCATTCGCTCTTGTTTTCTATAAATCGCTCAACGCTGGACGAGTTCGGATCTTCAAATGACGAAGGATAGAATCCTTAGCGAAAATGTGCAGATATTGTTGACATCAAATGAACGATACAAGAATTGGGGATATATTTGTTGAAGGGAGTAGGAGGTTTCGTGGGATGACGCTTTTGGTAGAAAAGTGTCTGTTGTTGACACCTCAATATACGTTGCTACTGGTGATTACAAACGTTACAATTAAACCCAGCCTAGGCCTAGAGTTTCAGTATTGTAAATCCGTGAACCCAAAGCAATTCAGGCTTGTGGCGTGGGTCTCGAAATGGTCCTTTTAATTGCATACTGCGTACTCGACCGTTCGCCGAAGCCTGCGTGGCCGAATTCAGAATCCTCTTGAAATATGACAGACAGTAACGCAGACGCTCAGGGTCCATCTTCAGCACCCGTTGGGAGAGATGAAGAGAGATGTGGCTTAGTCCAGCGTTCCTGTATCACTGTAGGTCACCGCTGAAAAGTTCGCTCGGTCAAAATGACTTGATGAATCTATAAGAACACTCACTATGATGGGTTGTTTTGAAGTCACCATTCGCACACTACGTACCTACGTAAAGTGAAAGGCTAGCACACGGTCAGCGTATATATACATTTATTCTTGCTGCGCCCATCCTTTGGAAACATCCGAGAGCGATCCACCAAAACTATACCCAAGGTCACCGCACAAGACCTTTCTCACAATCGCAATGCTCTCAATCGTTGTTGCCGCAGCCTGCCTTGTAGGGAGCGTCTTCGCCCAAATACCAGGGTATCCTAGCTATTCACTTGCTACCACCAACACAACACTGGGTCTCAAATACGGCAAAGTCAATGTAATCCCTGGCGAGACTCTGGGCTACAAAGGTAAGTCAAAATAACGATGCACAGACTTAGTAGCCTTCGACTAACCTCACGATTCAGTCCCATCCTCCGTACCAAGCCTCAGCTCCCCATTCCCTCTCAACGGCTCATACATCGCCATCCTGGTCGACACAACCGCCAACCTAAGCTCTCCCATCCCAGCAAACCTCCTCTGGTTCCAGCAAGACGTCACCTTCACCAGCGCCGGCATCGCCTCTTTCAACGCCACGGCGGCCCAAGTACCTTACCTCGCCCCCTCCAACGTAGGACATGCGTACGTAGCGCTGCTGTACACTCAACCCGCGGGTTTTATCATTCCATCGAATTTCCCGTACAGCAATACCTTCCGCAGGGCTTTCAATGTTACTAGAGTCGAAGCTGACTTCCACACTCCGTTGTTGGAGGCCAATTATTTCGTGTTGGGGAGTAATTGCACGAGTGGGGGATATGCGACGAAGAGTGGAGGATATCCTTCGGCTACTGTTGGAAGTTATGGACCTACGGGGTATCACACGGCGAAGGGGCCAAGTGGGAGGTTTGCTGCGCATTACTAGCGGAGTTGTAGGATAGGGGAGGTAATGAGAGCTTTGTGATAATCATCAGCATAGAGCTTGTTGGAATTGACACAATAAAAGCAATTTGAGACTTGAAACGCGTATTGCGTGCGAAGAGAGTATTCTCGGCATCTAATACATCACCGTAATGACTCTCTGCATTGATCAGTGACTCGTCACGGGTGAACACAACATAAACCTTGGACGTGATACACAGAAGCTTTCAGGAGAAGATTCACAACATTGAGATAGTTCGAGTTCTATTGAGTCCTGAAACAGATATGTAGTAAAACGATCTAGTTCAAGCTGCCACCAGCCCCTGCATAGAAGAACTGTCGTGCTTGTCTGGAACCGTGTCCATCAAGTGAGCTTTCACCTCTACTGGCATGTTTTCTAGCGTGCTTCCCACTCCACTTGCCGTATGTGCTGCCTCCTCAATCGTAGACGGTATTGCAGCAGGAGCATCAGCGATCTCTCCCTTCACTCCCGCCACCACGGCGATCTCGTCCAAAGCCTTCTCCTGATCCCCGAAAGTCTCCCGTCCACTGGCAAAGACCTTGTCAAAGTCAAATTCGCCCCACCTGATTATTGGTGCGAGACCAGCAAACTTCCAGACTCCATCTATTTTGCGATACCAATGCTGATTCGAACCGTGCGCATGACCCTTGACGGCTATTTCAGTCCTTGACTCGTCCGTATATCGCTGATGTGGTACTCGTAGCTGATGCCATCCAACTGCCTCGGTATCTGAGACTTTTTCCCATTTGGAAGATCCGATGAAGTGTTGCGTCTTGAGGAGAGGGTCACCGAGGACGTGTGGGTCAGAGGCCATGGCTACGTATTCGTCTGCGGGCAAGGCCTCCCAAATCTTGTCGAGGAAGGAGCGGTAGTCGACGCGCATTGTCGGAGCGACGCATTTTCGGAGGCGATTCCAATCCTGGAGTGTGTAGGGTCAGAGGCAGGTAGGAAGGAAGAGAAGGGGGGTCGGACTTTGGAGTCATAGCTTTCAGCCCATTCATAGAGCGCAGCATTGAGACCTAGATAGTCTGGTCCGCCAAGTCAGGTTGGAGATGATACAGGAGGTGCACAGACAGTATGCTTACCTGAAAATGAAATCTCTTCTGGAACGAAGCGCATGGTTGCTGGATCTGTGTGCTGAGTTGCGGTTTAGCTGCGTGAGATAGAAGCGATTCTTAAGGAATTGCGCAGCTGGATATCAAGGCAAGGCTGGATGACTTTGGGAAGATGAAGCTCATCTCCCAACTCAATGGCCATTCCATTGTGTACAGATTACTTGTCCAATCTGGTCGGTCACCGAGAAGCGCAGGCAATGGGCCGAGATGGCCTCCATACGACATGCACACCGCCGTCCGAGGTCCTTGGAGCAATCGGAGGTTCTGGATACGTGGATTGCTGGATCATGTCGAGGTACTGGTTCTATCTTGGTCGACATGATGATGATGGAAGGAGGAAGACAGGTCGCACGAACGTAGTTTTCCGAGCTAGCCAGAAGCGGTTAAGCATATTTTCAGCTTTTTGAAGCGCCAGATTGAAGACACCTACTCGTAGCATCTACATCTACAACTAGGCTATTGGAACCATGCATGGATGCTTCTGTCATGGGCTGCTCCAACCCTGCCTCTCAAGAAGAAGAGGGAAGAAGGCTGTGAGCGGTATGATGTGGTGTGACCCTCCACATTAGACCAGAATACGAGTAGACCCAACACGAAGGCCGAGGAATTACACTCATTACTCGGCCCTGCATGTCAAGACCAGCCAACAAGATGCAGGGACCCACCTCCAATTGGAAACCTTCTTAAGGGGCATAGGGTCTGAAACGAATGTCATAATTTCTGACCCAAAAAACAAAATTCATGACCTAGCAAACGTGACGACGATTCGTACGGTACTAGATTCCGTCAGGCTACGAAAAAATCTACCCCCAACTAGTACCACCCAGCATCCAACAGCAAATATAACATAAATTGGAGGTGTCTTCAAAAGCCTTGATTAAGGCTTGTTTACTACCCTGGAAAGTTCGTTGCTGCGCCTTGCAGGCTGGATCTCCATTTCAGATTAACGTGTGTCGTTGCTTACAGCATCAATGGGCTTTTGCTTCTTAAGCTTTGATGAATACACAAGAATTGAGCTCTGGAGAAGGTTGACCGATCTTGCATGCGTTCTTAATGGTATATGAATAAAGTAATTTGGCTCTGGCATGTAGAACAGTCTCAAGAACCGCCGGGCTTGCACAAAGGAAGAGGAATTAGAAGAATCCAACCCATGGAATCATTCAGGGAATCTCCAATACCTCCAATCCCTCTGCCGTTGCGTTTTTTGTGCAACTGAATAGTGGAGTCGTGAGTCAGTGTCCCAGCGCAATTGTTCTGGTAATGAGTGGAACCTTTCTTGCTGGCGGTTCTATCTTTAGATTGGGGCTGTTTGCTATGTGACGGTGTAGGGTTGCTTGGCAACGAGGAAGTGGAAAATGCCGGTATCAGCGAGAAGAGACAAAGTAAGAAACTAGGCGTCAAGATTTATACCGAAGATTGCGGGTTCTTATCAGGCATTTCAAGACGGCCTCGTCTATGTTCCCGAAGATGGGTGGACGTGTGCCGCCCGAATCTTGGCAACTGATTCATCATGAGGCTACATCGCAAGCAACCTGTCCTGCCTGCTGAGAAAGGCTGAAAAGAGGAAGGAATCGCAAGTAACCTCCGTGAATGCAACAAAGTGTTGATAGCTGAAAGCTGAACAGAATTCGTTTTGCAGATGCTGCAGCGTTGATGTTTCACTTTTCAACGGCACAACCCAAATGGCACAGGAAGATTCCTCCTTTGAATGATACGAGTTCGGCTAAAGATAGCGAAACATTTCGCCAGCCGCATATTAGTGAGCGTAGCCTCGCAACGGGACGTGCCCGGCGTTCGGCTCATTACATGCAGGGCATGGTACCTGAGAATTGTGCGGATGGCATGCTTCGCCCCCACGTTGTTTGTCCCCATTCGACCCAACCAGAAACCACATTGGTCCTCCCTATCTTTGAGATGGATCGTCAGCTAAACTACATCGTCCGCCTCATCGCTCTTCAATCATACACTGCAGTCATCATGGGGGCGATGGCGAAAGTCAAGAGCCTTCCATATCACACCCTTCCCGTTTGGCCCTAACGGTTCCCACTGCCCTTTCCAAATATGGCGTATAGAAATGAACATCCCTATCTCTTGTGCTGATCGTCACTTTGTCATTGGACAGCCGTTCAAAGTGAGCATACCGTCAACGCCTTGAGGATCGTGAGCTAAGCAACCTCATCTCCCACGCGATGAATCCCTCTCTTGGCAACAATGGTATAAAGCGATTGCAACGCAGCCCAGAAGTTGAATGCCCTACAAGCAACCACCTCCAGGCTAATCTACATCGATCACGCTCATTAGTCATAGTCATTTCAAAGCAACACCATCTTTCTTTGACCACTCTACCACGTTCTTTAGCTACCATCTGCCAGAAGCAATACTCTCACTACTTTTATATCTTTGCTCTACGCTCCCATCAAGCCAGTCATGCGTCAATCCCTGCGAGCTATTTTCGGTTCTCTAACCATCATTCTGCCAGCCTTTCCTTCCCTTTGCTCAGCGTCCTCGCGCCTTTTTGCAACCCAAGGTACCACGCTAAAGCCAATCGCCATTCGAGACTTCGAAAGAGCCTCAGGCATCGAACGCCAGCGGGCCTCCGAGGACTTCTCCAATCTCAATCTGCAAACTCAATCCCAGCTAATCTATGGGAGCCCAGGAGGTCTGCATCGCTACCCTTACCAGTACGATAGTGTAAAGCTAACTAAAACTCCCAGACAATGGCCAACTCCTTATTGCGAACATGACTCTTGACGCCCCCGACGGCCTTGAGATGGTCATGATGGAACGTTTCGAGGGCCTCACTTCAGTAGTAGACTGCCACGGCGACGACGGGAGCATGTCCCTAACCTTCTCCTCTGCCAACGCTTTCAACTATGCCTTACACGAATGGGCGCACATCAATGACTCTGACAACGGAACATTCTTGCTTATTGCAAATCATTATGAGTGTGGACCTGATGACGAGAGACAGCCATACCTGTAAATTTTCGTCTGTAACAGAAGACATCACGGCCTTCACCATCCATTTGACTGCGCAAGTAGCTCCGTGGTCTGACATCGCCGGAACTTATGACCTCGACTTTGGCCAGGTCACTCCATACCAACAGACATCTCAACTCAAGGAGCGTGGTTTGGGTTGCGTTTTAACTGGCGACTGCGACTACAGTCCGAGTGTTATGCTCACCTTCCTATGGAGACAGAACTAATCACTATGCCAGACCAATAACTTCAAGCTTTCGGCGCTCACGCTAACTGCAACTCCCCAAACTTCCAGGCCGAGCTTGAGCTCGAAGGAGCAGTGACGGCTTCCGACAGTCCCGCGGCGTTACAATACGTGAAGCCGCTTTTCTCCACGGCTATCCCTGGTGCCGGTATCTCTACCGCCGGTATTTTCACCTTAGGCGCCACCCTGTCCTACGATGTCGGTTTCACGGCGACCATTCAAGGCACCGCTACCGTAGATTTTGGACTTTCTGCTGGAATCCCCAACAGCGCACAACTTGTCGCGGATATCAAAAACCCAGGCTCCAGCTCCGCAACAGGCTTCGGTGGTGGCTCGATTACTCCGCTCTTTGATGTTAAAGAGATGTCTGCATCGATTACTTTGGGTGCATATTCGTAGCCAAAGCTGGCTTTTGGAGTATCGTTGCTTAAGATTGGTACTGCAGATATTGATATTACTGTCAAGTTGCCTGAGGTCGATGTTACCCTGGCCGCTGAGTATAGTAAGTAAACATCTCCGTCGGTTTCCAGCCTTCCACCTAGCTGAAAACCTATTACAGACCAAAGTGGTGTTTGCACTGGGAGCTCCTCAACAACAGGCATCAAACTCAGCAGCAGCCTCGATATTGAAGTAGATCTCGACATTGAGGCTAAGCTTGGCGACTCTACCACCCCGTCTTGGTCGGATAAGCTGTTCGGCACCACGGTGCCTCTTCCCTCGCAATGTTTCCCAATCAACATTTCCGGGCTTTCACCTACCAAGACAGCTATACCAACGATAGCTACGACAATACCAATCTCGTCCGTGTCTATCGCCCCAACACACATATACTCAGCATCTAGTGTGGGACTACAGCCGATCATCAATGGCACGAGCTACTTGCTCGCACCTTCTGGGGTAACCATCCCACTATCTGCCACTGGAGGGTCCGGCATGCCTAGCCTGACTCGCACGGGCTATGTCATCGGGTCAACTGGTACCTCGGCTTCTAACACTGATGGATTCCCTCGACAGTCGAATAACACGCCTTACCCGTACTCGAGAACAGATGAAATATTATCAATTCATTGTTATAATTTAAAGAGTGAAATGGAGGATCTCGATACCTGACAGGGTTTGGTGTATCGCACGCTCAAGAATTCTACAGAGGCGCAAACATAAGATATCCGTTGCCCTTCTTTTCAATATAGTCTACCGTGCTTATCCGCCCCAGGGAGAACGCCGCTCACGATGACAGCGTCCCTGGACTGATCGCTTCGTCTTCCTGCAACTCCTTTCAGACTGTCTCATCACCTACCTCCCTAGGCTTCTGCGGCTCTTGGAAGAGCTTGAGAGAAAATTCAAGTGTGAGCTGCCCGTTGGGAAGACTAAGATTCCACGGACGCTTCCAAAACTCCGAACGAAGTATCACTCGGCAACGCAGCAAACCCATGATAAGATGCGCGAAACTAAGCCTTTTCATCAACATTTCGAATCCTTCTGTCTGCACATATAATTGCTCTGGCTGGGGATAGCTGTGGAAGTCACTTACCCAAATATGATTCCCATCGCCAGAGTTATCCCTGCTAGGATCCTCGCTGGTAGCGCATGCCGCATACATGCCTCATAGCTTCCATCACCATAGCAATAACCATCAGGGATTCCGAAGAGACCAGAAAAACCATAGGCGATTGCAAAGAAAGCTATCAAAACGTCAAACAATAGGTTCAGCGCAGGTGGAGCCATAGCGCGACGATTCCGTATACGAGTCATATTATATGCTGATATAAGAAGGGAGAAAACAGCCTGTACGACTCTGATAAGCATATAAACAACAACGATTGATTGGAGAGGTGAGATACTCACAGGAGCTATGACCCCTTCCATACCCTTTCGAGTTTGCCAGGCAAACGTGAAGTCATCCGCAATGCCAACCTCGAGTATAATTTGGGTTGCTATCAAGAGAATGAGCGTTAGAATCGAGGACGATAAAGCTATTGATGTTAAGACACGGATGGCTTCCGAGATTCGGGCTCGAGGCACTCCATCATTAGAAGACAGCAGGGGAGCTGAGTCTTCTACTTCCACAGAGTCATTCCTTGGGTCTGTGGGAGATGGACTGGGACTCGGAGGCGCCTGCGCTGACTGTTCCTGTGCTGATGAATATTCAGCCATTTTGAAATTGAGTGCAGTCAGTGTGAAAGGAGAATCTCTGGGGATGAGAAGTCGAGAAAATTTGTTGCCAGATATAAAAGAAAGCTGTGTTGCTGCCTGGTAGGATTGCGGCTAAAGGATGAAACGCGCCACGCGTGCGCTGCGACTTTCGCACTACCTCCTTCGCTACCTGTGAGCCTTTTGCCCACTGTTGCCTCGGGGTGGAACACACGATGCTTGCAGACTGCGAAATACCATTATTGATGTAGTTAGGATTGCGGAAGGAACGTTGAGATTGCTCTGACATGCTGGCCGCGCCTTACTGGCCATGGATCAGGCTCCTTATTTGATATCTCGCTCTTAACCACTGAAGCTTTGTTCCTTAGGCTCGGAGGGGAGAGTGCCGTAGCCACTACCGCAGGGGATACACCGCTGTAGTCTGCTGCTACTGTGCTACAGTTGCTCCGGCTACTGGCGCCACTTTGATGGCTCCTGTTGCAATTTCATTCGCTCCAGCTAACAAAATAGTCGGCACGGTTCACGGCCAAGGTGTTCAGACCCTAGAGCTTGAAGGTATAACCACCAAACCCGCCAAAAGTCTCGACGCAGATCCGTACTCCTGCTGCGCGGCATATACCCAGAATCTGGACTTCGAGATTTCGTCTTTCAATACCGCAATAGACCGGTCACCAGGACCGTAACATGCGCTCTACATGGTGGCCGACGGGTTATGTAATAGTAAAGCGACAATACAGGACGGGTGCTAGAACTGCCTCTGCGTCTGGCCCCGGATTATCGTCTCGAATGGAAATTGGGGATTCGTGGTGACTGATCTCGATGCATAAGCTATGCAAAATATGCATTGCTTCACTTCTATATCAGCGTGGTCACTCAGTGATCCTAGTATTTTGGATCCTGTTCTGTGCTACTCATCGTGGACGTCAAGGCTACGTAAGATACTCGATACATGGGCAGACTCTTTTACAATAAGATGAGTGATTCCTACGAGTGTAATACTTAACGTATAAGAGTCGTAATATCGCGACAAGAAAAAGGATCCAAATCGATGTAGACTTTATATCTTCGTGACTGCCTCTCTGGAATCGTTATCTACAATACGCATGTCAGATCTTGATCTACTATAAAGATAGCGGCTTACCGCCATGGTTAGTTCCAGTGGAAGTGGATCTAATGAAGAGCGCACGATTTCCCGGCCCATGAGTACTTGGTACCATTTGGCAAGATTGGGAATAGCAGATCGTGCCGAGCTGTGGGCCCAACCAGAATGAAGACTTCAGATCATGTGTTCCTGAAGCAACATTTCAATGTTAGGCAGTCATTGTTGCTGGTGTCCCGAGAGGAGCGTCGAGCGCAAGGGAAAAAAGGAAGCTCATGATCGTTCAAAACCAACGGCGGCCGTCCCATGAATTGCTAGAAATCTACCCCGAAGAGTAACAGTGCTAAGTACGTCTATGAACCAATGAGACGTGGGCGTATCAATGCTGTACTTCCGTATCCTGCGATGAGAGCCAGATATCTCAGTGGGGACGAGGCCACGGGAAAGAGGCAAGAGATAAGGTCTTAGCAAACTATTCTCACAGTGGTTTGCTAAGTAGAAAGCCTGCTGCCTTCTCCCGCAATTCTTGGGCGCCAGGAGCGAGATTCTGGGGCTTCTGTGTATCCATCAAGCTATAGCACGCACCGTTGAGAACATGCAACTCAGCCTCCACACCCAGGTCTCTCAACTGCTTGTAGGTGAGCTCTGACTCCGCGGGTAGGATGAGAGGGTCTTCTTTGCCGTGACACAGAATCGTAGGCGGAAAGCTCGATGTCACCTGGGTCTGAAGAAGAGCTGGATGCAAGGCGTCAGCGACGGCATCAGTACGCTCGCTGAACGGTTTGCTCCGTAAGAGGTCAGAATTTTTCACTCCGAGGATGTAGTCGAGTAACTGGCCAGTCTGCCACCAGAGAAGCAATAACATCCATCTCCTACTATCCCCATTGGGCGCTTCATCACCCAGTAAAAGCACATGATCATAAGACAATGGCTCTTGAGGTTGGGTGAGTAGCTCTGCAAAAGCCTCACCTGTTACGTCCTCGGTGCCGGGCATGGGACCGTTTTTGACAGCTAGCCAATGATCAGCCAAAAGCTGGCCATCCATTGCATATTGCAATAGAATGGCAGCTGGTTTCGGCTTGGCGTAATTGCCTGCAGCTCGTGCAGCATACCCTCCACCGGATTCGCCGGAAACGGCTGTGCGGGTGGTGTCGAGTGAGACTTCGCTTGGTCAGTGCTGATCCGAGAAGCTGTGGGTGCGATAACTTCAAAGAGTTTCTTGACGTCGTCAAATATGACAAAGCCTGTTGATGGAAGAAGAAGAAGGTGGTCTGCGCTGATGAAGAGAACCCTTGCTTGAGTGCTGAGTCTGGCTGAATATCAGTAAAAGATCAAGCTTCAATGAGCTCATTGGTTGCCTAAGAGCCACCGCTGGAAGAGCAGTATTTTGCGGCATCCGCCGATCATGCCTCGTCCATGGAAGTGCACGATAGCTGGTCGAGGTCCTGCGGGCAAGTTTGGTGGCAGATAAATGTCGAGCCCGGTCTCAAGGGAGTCAATCCGAGAATAGGTGACTGTCTCCATTATACAGTCCAAAGATCGACAACTGTATGTGTACCGCAGGCGAAGATGTATGGAATGCAAGTACTCAGGCACGAAGGTTGGGTTAGGTGATAAGCTCGGGGCCGTCTATAGGTATCGCATTCAGCACTAGTATTGGTGCAGAGGCAACAAATTGCTTGAGAGAGTCCGCAACACTCGCTCTTCCTACTTCAAACATTGCCGCTTCCTCCACAAGACCCTGCGATGCAGTCGTGAGAGTAGCACTCTCAGTTGCAAGAGATCGCAGGTTTTTTGTACGAGCCAAGCCAGCGAGAGGAATCGAGTCACGTAGATGTGCGGTCCTAAGACCCGTACCTAGCCAAGATGATATGGCTTCCTCAACCATACCCTCATCTCTACTCGATCATTGCATCTTTTGGAGCTCATGCTAATCCTTGTGCATATGACCGACGAGTATAGATGCCCTATCATTAACCTCGACCACCTCCATATCCTCGCGCAACAAGCCCATGCCCATGATACCCATAAAGAAGCTGCCAAGGACGGTTTTCTTGGTGCTACCATGTCAAAACCAACTCCAATGCCGCCTGTGGGCTGGTAGTAAGGCCGCGATGGCAGTACTGGCTACCGTACGGAGTACATAGCCCTTAGGACCTGCCACAGTCGTGATGTTATCATCTCAAAACAAGCATGGTGATAATTGCGCTTGCACTAGTTGTGCATTAATACAAGGAGTCCTGAATGTGATACCAGGTGGACCAACTTCTGCGGCTGCATTAGGGAAGGGTTCTTCGGGACTGTGCTGGTCCTGATAAATGTGGTGGTGGTCGAACATATCGCTTGCGTTGATGGCCATGTAGGCCCTCCGCCCAATGCTCGCCAATGTTGTTATTGCTGCAGGGGAATGGCAGCTTCCCGTGTTATTGCTCGGAGTACCGCAATTGACATTTAAAGACTACGCAATGCAATTACCACCGCCAGGGCCGTCGCGGGCGCTGTTCAACCCATTTCAGCGGCAAGCGAGCTCACTCAGTGTAGCTATTGCGCGGGCAAAGTTCTCTCTTAATTCCTCTTCAAGGGTCTGGAGGGAGCGTATTAGGAGTCTGCGGGCAAAAGTTTGCTAGATCAGCGAGTGGATTGTGACGCGCGACTTTAAGTAACGAGGCAATGGACCACGTACGTTCTTTTGCTGAATGCTTTAGACCTGATCAACTTGATTAAAGATGTTCATGCTCCTTCCATCATGCTCAAATTTGCTCGCAAAAGTGATTACGCTTCAGATCGTTGAGGTCAGGGGTCGCGTTCGTTCAGAACGCAGCTTTAGTCCCAGGCGCCTGAAAATGCCACGATGGGTATCTGCCATTTACACATTGCGCGATTGCCCATGCAAGCACACCTTGCGCCTTCGTATCCATTTATCTTCATCCTCTAGACTCTATAGTTTCAGAGTACCTCAGCTCCATTGTCTGCAGACGCTGCTGCCGAGCAAGAGCGTAGCGACCCATACGTCAGTCCTCCAGTGTAGTATCCCTCCTCTTGTCCTGTGCCTCATACCGTAAGAGGGTCGAACGATGTAACACCACTCGGCTTGCTGACCATCCATCGTAGGTATCGCTTCAATTGCTCTTCATTGTCGTCCTCAAAATCGAGATATGCTGTCTTGCGCACATTGAGTCTATGAGTCGATGGATCGAGATAGGCTTGCAGTATTCTAGCTTTGTGGTCCGTGATGGAGTAGACAAAAATCTAACGACGTGTCAGCACTGGCACAAGCGGGCGCGGAAGGGCCAGAGAGGGTTATACAGGATAAATCTGGCATCTAGATTTCTTGTCAAGCCTCACGGCTTGCTTCATCAAGGTAATCATACACCACAACTCCGACGGACGCAAGTCTTCAACTGCCGGAGCGTCGTCGAGAAACAGGCAGGCAAGGTGCGCTTGGTCCATGTGACCAACGCGAAAGATACGCCCTAGGCCCCATTGATTCTTGTAATCAGGATAGAAGCCGGTGTGGAAGGTCAAGTCTCTGCTAGAGGCTCTGCAAACAGGTTCAGCCAGGATCTTATCGTAATCTAAGAGATGGATCGCCAACTCACCTTACTTGACGCCAACCTGTACTGCCTGCGGGCAACCAGTCGAGATAGTCTGATTCAGTGTATTTCAGTAATGTGTATCCCACCGACAGAGCTGAGTAGAAAACTCCGTTCCACTCCGGATCGTGATCTGGCCACTCAGGCTTCTCTTCGAGGGGAATGTTGCGAAACGCTTCATCTAGTCTGGCGCGAGGACACAAAGAGCAAAACTCTGGGTCTTCATCGAAAGACATCATCGTGCAATCAATTCTTATTGACTGCAGTGCGTCCGCGGAGAGAGATCTGATCGTCAAGGGTTCAAGCTCTGACCGGATTGCAGACAGCTCCTTATAGGTGGCAGCGCGGGGGGATCGTGCTGGCTTGCGAGAGGTCTGTGCTGGTCTTCCCACCTCCATAGCCATATTGAGAAGTCTCAAGAGTCCAAGGAGTAGATTGTTTTTCTTGAATAGGAGATTGCGATTGTTGTTCGTGATATATTGATGAATGATGTTTTCTTTTGACGTTGCTGGGGCAGCAGGCGCTTAGCAGCTAGCGGCAGCGGCCCACGACAGCGCCAAGGCTCAATCTTGACCGGCGGAATGTTCTAGGCAGGGGCTTTAGCGTACCATGCCCTAAGCTTTAGGCGGACCAGCTCGGCCATGAAAACTTTCTCACCTTACTCTTTGCGATACATTGAGAATATCGATTTACTATTTACTTACCGCAATCATATATACATATATCATGAGCTCAAGCATGCTACCTGGCTGTTGATTACTCCTACATTCCTCTTAAACATACATTGACCCGCATCCAATTGAGCCTTTCCTGCATTCCTTCAACAAGAGTTTCTAAGTTCTCCGTTGAGCCTAATGAGCTAGTCGCGCGTTCCTCGTCTCGATTGTTCCAAAATTTACCCTCCAAAGACTATGGCCAGTAATGACAACCACGGCAGCCTTCCGTCGACTAAAGCAGATTGGGAGAAGGAAGCGAAGAAGCTTGGTGTGCTCAGCACGGATATTCACCGCCTCACCAAGCTCGCTTCTGCTTCCTCGATAGAGCTTGAGCAATTCTTTGTCTTACGAGTGCTATGGCGAGTACACGAAGTACTACCTAAGCTTGAAAACAATATACTGGACTTTCATCGAAGCCATGATCAAGATGCTAGGGGTAGCCACGACGGCAGCAGCGTCCTTGATCGAGTACGTGGCTATCTCAATGGCTACCAGTCTTGGCTGGATTACTTAGAGAACTTAGAGAGCGGCGACCCTTCTCTTAGAGGAGTCAAAGATATCGGTATATTCACTCTTGTTCAATATTATCAATCTCGCGTTATGACTGCGAAGGACGCAAATTCTGAGAACTCGACACCTAAATTTGAGCCTATTTCGCGTCGTACTCGAAGCGGGCTACCCTCCCTCGAGCGACGGAGCCTGCTAGAGACTCCGAGTCGGATCCGCCAGCCTACCCACGAAATAGACTTTGATTTGGAACTCGAGGATTCAGATGCTGATGAAAGTTTCCAAACACTTGAACATGTGACACCGGCATCAATCACTCTGTCTATTCCCGCTGAAGATGAACAAATCGTGAATACTGCGCTCGTTATCTTCCTCAATGCCATTACAGTCCTGCATCCGACCTTCTCAAAACCTTCAAGTAACGTGGAGTGGACCATGAAGCGAATCCAGATCACCTTTGGGAAGTGGGTTGCGCGGACTGATGGGTACTTAAGATGCGGGGACCGCATAAAGGCAATCCTAGAAGTCAAACCTTTCGTGAGGCGTAAGGACACGGATGGCATTCAGAAACAAGAGAGTGCTCAAATGGCCGCATGGGTACGCCAGAACCCTAACCCAAATGCCCAAATGGATCCAGGCTGAATCCATGTCGGATAAATAGGTTCCGCCGCTCCGGGGGAGGCTGAATCCATGTGCCTCACCGAGCTGAATCCATGTGCCCTTCCCAACTGAATAACTTGATATCTACTTAATCAAATTATTTACACTCGATGAACGACTTAAAGAGCCACTTATACGCTTTCCTACAGTCCTAAAATCGAGAGAATCGAATAGAGAAGTGCGATATTATTAAAGTATAGAAAGTAGGTAGTTAAGGTACGATAATAGGGCGGATCGGTTTAGATTAATTTAATATCCACTAAACTAAATTATTAATACTTTACGAATAACTTAAAGAGCTGGTTAAGCGTATTCTATCGGTATTTAAATTAAAAGAATCGAATAAAGATATATAATATTATTAAAATATAGAAAGTAAGTAGTATAATTATAACCGTAGAGCGGATCGGTTAATTCTCGGTTAATTTAAGAGTATTCGTATCTATTAAACACTTTTATATTTAAGAATATTCGTACTTATTAAATACTTTCGTATTTAAAAGTATTCGTATTTAAGAGTATTCGTATTTATTAAATACTTTCGGATTTAAAAGTATTCGTATTAATTAAGCGCTTTCGTATTTAAGAGTATTTATATTCACGAGTATTCGTATCTATTAAGTATATTCCTATTTATTAAGAATATTCGTATTTAAGAATATTCGTATCTAAGAGTATTTTTATCTATTAAGAGTATTCGTATTTACGAGTATTTATATCTATTAAGTACTTTCGTATTTACGAGTATTCGCGTCTATTACGAGTATTCGTATCTATTAATAATATTCGTATTAAGAGTATTTTTACTTAAGAGTATTTTCGGTTAAAAGTATTCGTATTAAAAATATTCCTATTTAAGAGTATTCGTATTTATAAATATTCGTATTTATAAATATTCGTATTTATAAATATTCGTATTTAAGAGTATTCGTAATTATAAATATTTAAATTTATTAAAAGTATTTATATTAACTAAAAGTATTCGTATTAATTAAGAGTATTCGTATTTAAGAGTATTTATATTAAATAAAGGTATTATTTATTATAAGTATTATCTAAAAAATTATATTATCTTATTAATTTCTTTAAATTAATATAGATATCGGAGAAGATTCCTAGAAAGTAAAATAAATAATATACTATCTATACCTCGAGCTAGCGAGATATATTTTAGGGTTATATTCCGTAGATAAAATTTTATAAATATTATTTTAAATTCTCGAACTCCCCGTTAATAGGGAAGTCCTTTAACTATTATATTAAAATATATATTCGTTAAAATCGGGCTTTTTATATATTATATTTATTAAAAATATTTATATTTATTAAGAGTTTTCGTATTTAAATATTTTCGTATTCGAGAGTATTTATATTTATTAAGTGTATTTCTATCTATTAAGAGTTTTTATATTTAAAAGTATTCGTATTTATTAAAAACTTTCGTATCTATTAAGAGCTTTTATATTTATTAAGAGTATTCGTATTTATTAAAAGTATTTATATAACTTTCGTATTTAAAAGCCTTCGTATTTATTAAGAATATTCTTAATTATTAAATATACTCTTATTTATTTAATATATTTTAATTTAAATAGCTAGATAAATCTAGGCTAAATTTATATTAGATAAATAAATTTCGTCGCTTTAGAGGAGGTTAAATCTATATACCCTTCCGAGTTAAATTTCTAATTATTAATAAGACTAAACTCTCTTTAATTTATATATAATTTATAGAGTTAATTTAGCGCTTTCTAATAATACTTAAATTAAATTAATCGGATAAGTTAATATTATATTATTAAAGTATAGAAAGTAGGTAAAATAAATATAACCGTAGACCTAGATTAATTAATACTCGGTTAATTTATATTAATTTACTATATAAACTTCGAATAAACTAGTTACTATTATTCGATATTTTAATTAATATACTATTTTGATTATATCGCACTATATATATATATATATATAGATATTTATTATAGACTTTAAACTTAATTCGGTAACGAGTTTATTATTCGATTTTAAGCCCGAGTTAATTAAATTACTTTTAAATTCGCCTACGTCTACGACCGCGACGACCGAAGCCCTTATATTCATCGAGTATTTAACTCTAGTACCGGTATATAGAGTCTAGATTTATAAGTTATATATCTTTACTATTTTATTTAATTAATTAAATATTTATTTAACGAGTAAAAAATATAATTATTTATAAAAGAGATATTAAGAAATTTAATAATACGTTAATAATTAACCTAGTCCTCTATAAATAGAGGATAATTTAAAGTTATTTATACTCCTCTAAAATATCCCTTTATTTATTTTAAAGTTATAATTAATAAAGAATAAATTTTAATATTAAATAAAAGAAAGTAATTTATTTTTATACCGATTTATTATTAAAATAGTTAGAGGTATTAAAGGCTACTACTCTAAAAAATATAATTAAATTAATATATAATATCGTGATTTTATAATTAAAAATCGTTAATAAACCGGTTTACCTCTAGAATAATTATAACGCGGTAATATTTATTATTAATAATTCTTTATTTAAAGTAAAAGATTCGAGTATTTTAAAATATAAAAACCCTATAATAACGAACTTTAATCCGAATCCGAGTTACCGGTATAAATATAGGTTTAAAATAATATCGTTTAAATATATAAAAATATTATATAATATAAAGAAAATATTATCGAGGCGGGGTAATCTACGGAAGTAAATTTATAATTAAAATAAATATAATAAATTTTATATCTAAAAGGTTTAAATTTTTAAAAAGTAATAAAATTCGTTAACGAGCCCGATACCGAGGTAGAGCCTATTACGACTATAATATAAAATATCGTTAAGAAATTAATTTCGTTCTATTAATATAATATAATTATTTAAATTAAAGTATTTATCCGTCTAGAGGCGATTCGTACCGAGAAGTATTAAACTCGATATTAATTATTATAGTTATATATAAACCCCGTTAGACTAGTTAAGTATATAAAGTTATAATAATAAATTATTATATTTTTTATTTATATTTAGAAAAAGTATAAATAAGAAAGCCCGAAGTATTTATTTAATTTTAAATAAAAGAAAATATAGTCCCGATTCGTCCGCGCCGCTAGAGCCGTTAGTTTAAAGTAAATAACGGAGGATTCGGTTAATAAATCTCTTAAACGTTTAAACCGCCGCCTTAAAAAAATAATTAAATTTAGTTAATATTTATTAATATTTATAAAGGAGGCTAAAGAATTAATTATCTATTAACGAATATATTTATTATTTTATATAGTATTACTAGATTAAAAAATTCGACGAACCGAGTATAATTATTCATTAGTTTATATAATAACGGTATTAAGAGTTATTAAATAAAGATATATAAAAGCGAATTAATATCCTTTAATATTATCGGCCGTAATTAAAATTAACCGATTTCTAGTAGTTTAATAAATACTAGAATTATTATAATAAAATAATATAAATAATATTATAGATTCGGGAAGTTTAGTATATATAATTAATATAATAAATTAATTTATAATATATAGTAGTTATAGACCTATATAGTAGATATTAAATTTATATATATATAGTATAAAGATCTATTATAATATTACTACGATAAATTACGTTAATTAAATTAATAATAACGAGGAAATTATTTATAAAAATTTATAATTTAATATAGTCGATTTCCGCGTTATAGTTTATAAAGTTATCGGCGAAGCTAAATAAATATTAATAAAAATATTAATATTTAATAATATTATTAATACCCCGTGTATTTTATAATTTTAAATTTATAAAAATCCCGTCGAAAAACGACTAAACTAGAATTTTCTCTATAATAAATATAATATTTAGGCTAGTATTATTAGCGATATTTATAATCGAGCTAGTATATAGTTAAGAGAGTAGTAATTATTCGATTATATTAATCGATCCCCGTTATTATATTATTAATTTAGTTAATCCGGCTTTAAGTTCGTATAAAATTATTAATAAATAAAGAAATATATAGACGATATTTCCAAATTTCTTAGTTTATTATTAATTACGACGTATATTATTAATAAAGGGCCCGTATATACCCCCGAACTCTTTAGTCTCCGTTATAATAATATTATTTAAAATAATTATTAAAGTATTTTTATAAAAAATTAAATTATTATTTTCGTCGCTCGTTATTATAAAGAGTATACTATAAATAGAGATATTAAAATTATTTATCGATATTTACCCCGTAAAGTAGGCGAGTTAATAATATAGTATTTATAATTAATACTACTATTTCGTAGATAATTAAAGGTTATTATATATCGGAAAATAAAATGTTTTTAATATATATAGTTTAATAATACTAGCGGACGAGAGTAGAGTAATTAATATATATAAAAAGTCTTGGAGCGAGTTAATTAAAATTATATAAATATTTCTATTAATATTTAATCGTACCGAGAGATCGTTATTATTATTAATTATCGTTATTTATAACGTAAAGAAGTATTTAAATACGATGATAATAATTTAAATTAGGTATAAAAGAATAAAGTTTAAAATAATATTTATAATAAATAAACCGGCTATACGTCCTACGTTATAAATACTATTTATATATAATTAATCGTAGAATTATCTAGGTATATAACCGAGGAGCGAGTTAAATTCCGTTAATTTAACGAAGTATAATATATATAGTTAAATTTAATTAATACCGTCGATAAAAATACTAGTTATAAAGATAAATATAAAGTTATTATATTCGACGATAAAGTAGATAATTTCTATATATAATAACTAAAGCGTTTATATCGGGCCGATATATAGTTTAAATTAAAAATTATTATCGGGCTTAATACCGAATTCCGAGGGGTATAAAAACCCGTTATTTATATTATTTTATAAAATAAAAGTCCCGTTATTATCGTTATAAGTATAGGAGGTAGGAAGAGTTTACTATTTATACTACCTATATAAATAAAGTAAAGAGGTACTATTATTATAATAATATTATTAATTATACTATAATAAAATATTAAATATCGTTATCGGTAACTAGGGATTTTATATAAAGAATAGAATTATCGGTCGTTTTTTAATAATATTATAATAGTATTAATTACTCCCGAGTCCACCGTTAATAATAATTTCTATATTTATATTAATTGTTTAAGGTAGGTTAAAAAACTAGATTAAATTATTATCGACGAGTACTATTTAATACTCTATAATTAGAAGAATTTTTATAAATATTTATAGGAGTAGGGTTAGTTAACGGGGGTCGGGATATAAATAATATTATTAATTATAATATTACCGCCTAATTAAAAAGGGGTATTATTCGATTATATATAATTCCGCTTTAACCGAGTTTATTTATTTCGAGTTAAAATAATACGGTATAATATTTATTATTTTATATATAAGGTCGCTATAATAATAGAGGAAAAATAATAATAAATTATTTATAAATATATCGATATTAAGATAAATTAATATAGCGATAAAAAAGTAATTATATATAATAATACCGTTAAGGAAGGGCGGCGAATAACTAAAGAGTTAAATTATAAAGCGTATTTTTATAATACCGAGAATAAAGAAATTATAATATACGAGTTTCGTTAAGAAGAGACTCGAGTTATTACCGCTATTAATATATTAAAATTAAATATTAATATTCTCGATATTCGTTTAATCGTTTATATATATATTTTACGAAGTATACTAGATTATATATAAGAGAGTAGATATATAAAGAGGGATAAAGCCCGTAGCGAAATTATTATTATTATAACCGATAACTGTACTCCTAATAATAATAGATAGTTAAATTCCGTTAAATATACCGACGTTTAATTAATTTATTAATACCTAGAATTATTATATCGACGAATCGTATTTAATTAATATTTAAATAAATAAAAACGATAATAATATATATTAAAGAAGGAGGAGTATAATCGGTATAAAATTTAATTATATATATACTCTCTAGTCCTCTCCCCAATTTATTTCTTAGTTTATTTTTTAATTTAAATAATATTCTACTTTTATCCCGACTCCCTCTATAATATATATAAAAGAGGGATATTATTATATTTAACTTCGCCGGTAATTTATATTTAAAAAATATTATTATACCCCGATATAACCGTTATCGTATACTAGGACTAGTAGCGCGATATAAATTATCGAACTTCTATATAATATATTCGATAAAAGGCGATAGAGTTAAACGAACTATAAAAGTTAATTTAATAATACCGCGGTAAATATATATACTATATCTAGTATTAAATTATAATTATTAATTATTAATTATTTTATTACCCCGATCCCGAGGCCGTGAATATTCGTTATATATATTAGAAATTTAAAGATTAAATCCGTAAGTCCTAGTATATAAAGAGGTTTAGTAGTTATTTAGAATACTTTATACCGTAGGTATAATATAATTAATAACGATAAAAAGAGGAAGAAATTAATATATATAAAACGGTACCCAAGAAACCGGTATATTAATATCGCGATATCGTTTTAAATAGGTTAGTAAAGAGATTAATATCGAATAAAGAATAATTAACGGACTTTAACCAACGGGTATAGAAATAAGGTTTATAAATAAAAAATATAATAAATATCGGAGATTATTTAAAACGGCGTCGGGCGTAGGGCGGGTTAAAAATAAATTAATTATTATAAAAATTTTATTTATATACTCGCACCGAGCCGAAAAAATAGGGAGTTATAAATATTTATCGTCGCTAATCGTCGGTAACTCGAATATACCGACGCGTTTTTATTTTAATTATTTCGTAATTTTAAATAAATTTTTAGGGTTATAAAATCTAATTAATCGAATTAATTAAAAGTTTAGAATTAATATAAAAAACTACTAAATTATATTAAAAAGGAAGAGTTACCGAATTAAATCGAAACGGAAATTATTAATTTAAATTAAAAATTCAATTATTAATATAAATATTAGAATAAGGATTAAAAAGAGATATTTATAAATATTATATAAAATTAAATATTTGAAATTATTAGAGGAGGGAGTATTAAAGAATATATATATAATAAATTAATAAAAAATTTCTTAACTTTATAAATATATAGGTTTATATATAAACCTAATAATTTATATAAATTAATTAATTAGATTAATATTAATTAAGTAGTTTTTATAATTAAATTTATAAATTTTTTATAACTAAACCTATAAGTTTAAAACTCGATTACGGTTATATATAATAAAAAGGTTTTACCTCATTAGTTATAGAATTTAATAAACGTATTCGATATATATTTTAATTAAGGTTTTTAGATAAATATTATTATTTATATATAGAAAAATACTTTATATAATTAGATTTAATAGTTTTAATAAGAGTTATTATAGTATTTAGGTTTAGTAGTACTATTAAATTTAAAATTCCTAAACTTCGGTATTATAAATAATCGTTATAAATAAATTTACTTCGTATACTTTAATACTATAAATAGTATATCTTATTATTTATTTATATACTCTATAACTATATATAGTACCTACGGGTACTCGTTATAATTAAGTTTATTTTATATACTCTAGGACTATATATATTATTTACGGGTATTTATTATAATTAAGTTTACTTCGTAAACTCTAAGATTATATATATTATTTATAAATACTCCTAGTAATTAAATTCTATTCGTAAACTCTAAGAATATATATAGTAGCGATAAATACTCGTTATAATCAAGTTTATTTCGTATACTCTAGGAGTATATATAGAGGTTATAAATACTCGTTATATTTATTTAATTCGTATATTTTATCTAGTTATAAATAATTCTAGTTTATAGGCCCTAGTCTCTTTATATAATTATATAATTATAATTAATAACTTTAAGCGTAGTTATAGAATCTAGACTTAATAGTATTACTAAGTTACTACGTAACGCGAATTTTACACGAAGACTGCGTATAATTTTAATATAAAATTAAATCGTTATATTTTTTCCCTCTTTTTTATTATTCTTTATTATTATATATAAAATATAGACCTTTCCTCTTTCCTAACCTTACGAATATATAGGTTTATATATAAACCTAATAATCTATATGTATTAATTAGTTAGATTAGTGTTAAGTTACTAGTTTTTATAACTAAATTTATAAATCTTTTATAATTAAACTCATAACCTTAATATAGGCTTATCTATAAACCGAATTTCATTAAATTTTTAACAATTATAGAATGGACCTCGGCGGTTTTAACTATATAAAAATTGCCTAATTTAGAATAATATTTATAAAGTTATTAATTTATTACTAAGGTTCGAATTTAGGTTTATAAGATTTAAGGTTTAACGCTCTCGCCGAGGAATATTAAAATATAAAGTTAGGAATATGAATTCACTTTATATATATAAAATATACGCATTTTAGCGCTGATTTTAAAAATATTAAAATTATCTAAATCGGGCTAGCGCCGGTAAAGTTATTAATAAATTTAATTAAGGAATTTCGATAATCTACGTTTTATCCCTTATAGCTAGTACTATATATCTATAAATAGAAATATATTATATCTATAAGTTATAGTATTAGTTTACTATATTTAGAATTTAAATAAATTTACTTATTCGGCCTAGTCGTTAAAAATATATATATTAAATTAATAAAGAATATAGAGAAAAAAATCGTAATAAATTAATATTCTCTTAAGTAAAATCTTATTAT